>Ga0187893_10007070_pt1 | contig 18707 bp, 14 predicted proteins | sample MA1701074metaG_FD_139574 | JGI IMG/M metagenome (GOLD analysis project Ga0187893, IMG submission 139574) | White microbial mat communities from a basaltic lava cave in the Kipuka Kanohina Cave System on the Island of Hawaii, USA - MA170107-4 metaG ... | reverse complement strand
CGTATGCCATCCACGTCCCGGAAGCAGGAAAGGCCCAGTCCTCCGAGATGCTCGACAACGGAACCAGCAGCGGCCGAGTCGCGGCGAGAGTACCCGATGAACACGTCGTGGGGCATGCGAGTAGTGAACAACTCATTATCGCCATCATTTGTCGGTGGGGGAACCCGGACTGGCTAAACTCATCCCTTCCATCCTGAGCAGGCGCCTCGCTTCCGCGGGCCGAGCCAACAATCTTCGAGTGCCTGCTGCACGAAATAGACGACATGGCACCGGGAGGCCAAGGATTGGTTGATGTTGATGCCGTACGTCGAAATTAAGTCTTGAGTGAGATTCACCACCGACCTTCAAGCGATCGCTTGTTGGAGGCGCAGACGCGGGAACGCGCGAGGCGTTTCTTCTTTACGCCAGGCACCTGAAACCGGAAGGCGCGCTTGCCGTTCATGTTTCAAGCAAATACCTGAAACTCGCTCCGGTTGTGATCCGCGCCGGGCATCCATAGGTTGGGAACCCCAAGTGGTGATGAGCACCCGGAACTCGTCCAAGCAGATTACCGGCGCCACATTGGTTATCCTGCGGCCGGGCGGCAAAGTCAGCAATCCGGATGGCGTGTGGGCGGGTGATTATACAAACCTTATTGAGGTGTTGAAGTAGATCGACGGGGGACGCAGTCGTGACATGGAAAGGTCCCTTCAGCCTATACTACTAACCCTTGGATTGTTTCCTCCCGCGGAGATTTCCATGTGTACTACTAAATCTTTGTTTCGTTGCGCGACGCGACGATTCTGGCCTCAGGCTGCTTGCTGGAGCTGATTCAGTTGATTGACTCCTCCACGCCACCGCTCTTCATCGCAGACTTTTCAGTCTTTGCAGGCCGGGTCTTGCCCCCAAGCTCGCGGAACAACCATGCCTTGGCGGCTCTCCAGTCGCGCTTGACCGTTTCCTCGGAGATCTCCAGGACACAGGCGGTTTCTTCGACACTCAGACCACCAAAAAATCGAAGCTCCACGACACGGCTTTTACGACGGTCCATCTTGCCCAGCGAGTTGAGCGCTTCATCCAAAGCTTCCACCTCAACGCCGTGCGCCTTGCCGCCCAACACAGCTTCTTCGAAGGGCACCTGCAACGGTCCGCCGCGTCTACGTATGAGTGCGGGGCGACTTCCGGCTCAGGCTCGCTGCTCCCCTGGCAAAATAGTTGAGTGATGAAGTACCGCGTCTATTTGGAGCAAGATGCGGACGGGGTATTTGTGGCCACTTGTCCTGCCCTGCCAGGCTGTGTTTCCCAAGGCCAAACGCGTGCCGAGGCGACCAGCAACATCCGGGAAGCAATCGAGGGATACCTTAAGAGCCTGAAGAAACATGGCGAGCCGGCGCCGCCGAGCATACTCGAAGAGGTTATCGAGGTTGCGGGCGGATGAAGTTGCCGATGGTCTCTGGCAGCGAGGCCGTCAAAGCATTCCGCAAGCTTGGCTACGAATTCGACGAGCAACACGGCAGCCACATTATCCTCCGGCATGTCAACCCGGCCACACCGACGCCAGTCGGTTCCGAATCACAAGGAACTCGCCAAGGGAACCCTCCGGGCACTGATTCGAGAGGCCGGGCTGACGGTGGAGGAGTTCGCGAGCCTTCTGTAGAATCGGCGCCCGCGTGAAGCACGGCGGGCCGCCACCGGGTAGCCGAGTTCGAATCCCGTCTGGGTTTGCTGAATTGCGGTGTGGGGCATGGGATCATTGCCGCATGTGTTCGCCAACAGGCCAGAAGCGCTGGCAGATCATCGGCGATGTTGGTAAACGCTGGGCGACCAGGAAGGAGTAGTCTGAACAGTGATGGCCAATCTTGAACTGGTGGCACTCATTGTGCGTGAATATGAACCCGCTATTCGATTCTTCGTCGATGTGCTCGAGTTTGAATTGGTCGAAGATACACCGTCGCTGACCAACGATGGGCGTCCGAAACGCTGGGTCGTCGTGCGGCCGAGCGGAGCTCAGACAGGCGTCCTCCTTGCGCGCGCCGGCGGCGAACACCAAGTCGCCGCCTTAGGGCAGCAGTTCGCTGGCCGCGTTGGCCTCTTCCTGCGGGTCGATGACTTTGACGCGTCGTACCAGCGATTGGTTGATGCTGGTGTCCGTATTGTTGCACCGCCTCGCACAGAACCCTACGGGAAGCTCGCGGTATTTCTCGACCTGGAAGGCAACCGTTGGGACTTACTCGGTCCAAACCCGAAGCATGGGCTGGGGTGATAGCACGCGTCTGATCGGTTAGACCTGAATCTGTCAGAAAACCGAATCGGTCGCGCCTGACGGCGAAGGGTTGATCTGGGCCGCTCGCCGTATGGTCGCCTGCGGATTCCGAGGGCTGGCGATCAGCGTTCCGAACTGATGTCGATCGCAATTTCGAAGTGGGTTCGAGTCCTTGATGGGGTGAATGATCCACTAGGTGGCTTCGGGAAGAATATCTTAAGCTCGCGCGATGAAATCAATCCCATAGCGGAAATTTGGATTAGCGAGAATTGGCTCCCCGTCGTGGACGCGTTTCGAACTTGGATGCCGCCAACAGGCCAGAATCGCTGTTCCACTTCCGATCCCGGCTGATCAGCAGATGAACGTAAACTATTGGAACGGGGCGGTTTCTAACCATTTCGTTCTACGGCGATCCGATACAGCATCGCATCGCCTTCCCAGGCATTCGGATGGGCGAACAACCGGGTCATGTGCAGAGCGATCTGCCGCGTCTCCCGGTCTTCCCGCGCATAGAAATTCGACAACGTCAGGATTTTATCTTCGCCCTCTTCCCGGTCGTCCACCACGCGCACGGATTCCTTCCGCAGCAGACCGTTGCGCCGGTCCACCTCCCCGATCACGAAGGGATAGCGCGGCCGGTTGCCCGCCGGGTTCGCCGGCGTGATATTTCCGAGCCAGAACAACTTGCCACTGGAATGTTTCAACAACTGGGAGCACGCACTGGGCGAATAGAAACGTTCACCGTTGTCATAGGTCCATGGGCGCGGCGGGCTCCACTTCATCCCGCCATCGCCCGACTCACTCACCCAGCGGTAGCTTGGCAGCTCCGGGCGTTTATCGTTCGAAGCACGCAGCACCATCAGAATCCGGCCGTCATCGAGCCGCTCAATGGTCGGCTCCACCGCCCCCCGCGTGCTGGCCGCCGGGTCGATCCTGATCTGGTCCGACATCCGCCACACCAGTTCATCCCCCTTCCAACGCCCGCGCAGCATGGCCGCGTTCGTATAGGTGTAGCCGCCGCCTGGATTCGCCAGCTTGCCATCGGCGCCCAAAACCGAAAGCTGTACCGGAAGCAGAATCGAGCCATCGGGCCCGGCCACAGGTTTCGATGTTTGATCGCCGAGCATGGCGCAGTTGCGCCCCGTGTAGACGCCCGGAAGCGGATGCGCCGCCGAGTACTCGCCGCCTTCATGGATCACCGTTAGCGGATTGCCGAATATCCGTCCGTCCTTCGAAACCCGGTATTTCAGGCTCCAGACGCGCATCCCTTCGAGCGGATCATCGGAAGGCAGCACGCCCTCCTGCCAGAATTCGAGGTACCGTCCCGTGCCCGGATCCACGAATCCGGCCCGCAAGTGGCGGCGCAGCATCCCCTCCGGCCGCTTCTCCGCCGTCGCCCGGGCCACCGGCTCGGACCACGAACGTCCGTTATTCGCGGAATGCCGCATGTAAGCGATATCGATTGTGTCCGACCGCGACCAGCGAGTTTCCACGCTGATCATTCTTCCCCCGCGCGGCTGTGTGTAGAAGGCGTATGCCATCACCGCCGTGCCCTTGCCCGGCGAGCGCAGAAACAGCTCGCGCCAGATGCCCGTGCGTCCCCCCTGCCACGCCGCCGCCGGTAGGCCTGCCAATAGCGCGCCCGATGAAAGAAACCCGCGCCGATCCATGCATCCAGATTAGCTTGAGGGAGTCTGCAATTGGGCGGGGAAAACGTGTTCGGCGTTTTAAAGGTCTAACCCGGAACAGGACCTTCCGTCAGGATGAGCAGCACCCGCGTGGCCTCGCCCACACCGCTGGCCAGGCGCAGCGGTTCCAGCGGTTCCTCCTTGACCAGTGCGAGCAGCGAAGCAAGCCCGCACGCTCCCGAGAAGCCCGCACCGATGCCTGCTTGCCTCAGCAATCCAGCGGCCTCGACGGCGCGATCGTCGGCAACCGCCATGTAGGCATCGTAAACCGCGTGGATGAACGGCCATGCGCTGTGAGAAACTTCTCCCGCACTGAGACAGTCCATCAGCGTTTCCAGCGATCCTTGCAGCGCGACAGGAGCACCGCCTCGGGCTGCCGCCACGATGCAAGCGGACCTTTCCGCCTGACAGCAGATCAGATAGGGCCGCCATTGCCCGTACTGTTGCGCGAACCAGCTTCCTACCGCGCAGGCCAGGCCGCCGACGCCGGCCTGCACCAAAACAGCGTCGGGCGGCGCAGTCCATTGCCGGCTCGCTTCCATGATGAGTTGCGTGTAGCCGCACATGATCATGCGGGGAACCTCCTCATAGCCAGGCCAGGAGGTGTCGGAAACGGCCAGCCAGCCGTTTTGCCCGGCATCGCGAGCGGCTTGCCGCACGGCATCATCGTAGTTCCCATCGGTAATGTGGACCTCCGCGCCTTCGCCTGCGATGGCCTGGATGCGCGCCCGGCTTGCCTGCGAAGGCAGATACACATGCGATGCCAGGCCCATCCGGGCGGCGGTACGGGCAACGGCTCGGCCGTGGTTGCCATCGGTGGCGCAGGCCAGCACTGTGCCCTGGCTCAACCGGCCATCGCGCCGGAGCCGCGATAGCGCGAAATCGACGCCCAGAATCTTGAAGGCATTCAAGCCCGCGCGGGAGGATTCGTCCTTTAAGAGCAGCTCGGCGATGCCGAGACGGCGGGCCAATTCCGGGAGTGAGTGCAGCGGCGTTGGCGGCTGCTCCCGATAGTACTGTTCGACCTCTTTATATTCAGCCGCGGTGAACATGCCTGCGGGCGCGGGGCCGGCTCGGACGGCGGGCCGCAGGACGTACCCGGTCATTGGCCTGGTCTCCGGGCCAGTGGCAGCGTTTGACGTGATATTATTCAACACCATATGTACAAGCCTACATGCCTGTTATGGATAATGCTCCTTGCCGGCTGTGCTCCCACTGTGCGGCAGAACACCGTCCCAAGCACCACCTCTTCAAGTTTGCCCACGTCCCAGGCACAACTCATTGCTTTCGACAAAACCTGGGGCAACACGGAAGGCCCCGCCGTCGATTCCAAAGGCGTTCTGTACTTTTGCGCACGGGGAACGTTTAAGGGCATCGTCGCCTGGACGGAAAGCCAAGGCGGCCGCCCCTATCTCGCCATCGATTCCGTTAACGGGCCTGGGGGGCTCTGGATCGACGAGCAGGACAACATTTTCGTCACGGGCCCAGGCGAGCGGAAAGTATTCCGCGTAACCCGCGACAAGAAAGTTACAGTGCTGGCCGAGAAGTTTGAACCCGACCCGTCCAGTTCAAGAGGTCCCAATGACCTAGTCGTTGCCCCGAACAAGAGCATTTATTTCACCGACCCGAACGGCTTTTACGGCGATGCGCCGCCGGGCACCGTTTACCGGCTTAACCCGGAGGGCAAGGTTACCGTTTTCGACAAAAGTGTGACTGGCCCGAACGGTATTACCATCTCCAAGGATGGGAAGTCGATCTTCGTCGCGGGCAACGTTGGCAAATCAACCTCGAAGATCACACAATTCCCTCTGCTGGATGACGGGTCGGCTGGAGCGAAGTCGGAAGTCGCCGTCATCGAGAACTGTGTCGCCGATGGAATGGACATGGATCGCGAAGGCAACATCTGGCTTACGTGCTACTCGTTTGGAACCGCCTACCGCATCAGCCCCGATGGGCGCGTTCTGGAAACCTTAACAACGGAGCAGAAAGCGCTGACAAACTGTTTCTTCGGACGGGGGAGCGACTCTTCGAGTCTGTACCTGACCAGTTCCGATATGGACCGAGTGACGGGCTACGTATACCGCGCAAGAACGGCCGTCCCCGGGTTTCGGTGATTTCCCGGTGCAGAACACCGTTTACGGCTCTGACGCTTGACAACAATGGGAGTATCGGGTCACCATACCATCATATTCTTGGGCTCGACGAGGGGAAGCCATCTTCATGGCGAACGCTGGGCGACACTGTCGGCGATCCGTTCAAGGATACTTCTTCGGTCGCGATGAGTCCTTCTATGGAATGCGCATTGAAACCGGCAAGGCGCGGCATTAGCCTAGGCCGGCAGCGAGGGTATAGATCGACAGATGCCATTCCGGGGAGCGATCATGGGTGGAATGATTCGAGCCTTACCTCTTATCGCACGCAGAACGATCCTCGCCGGCCCAGCCGCCTCCTTGCTTAACGCCCGAGCCGCCCAGGAGCAGGTGGATGAAGTGCTTCGGTCGGGAATCGCGCGACGTGTGATTCCAACCGCGGTCGGGTCTATCGCCGGCAGGAGAAAAACGTTATATGTGGGTGCTTTTGGTGTGCGCGATGCGTCCGGCGCTCCCGCGCGGGCCAACAGTATCTTTCGCATCGCATCGATGACGAAGCCGGTCACCACTGTAGCAGCGCTCCAGTTGGTCGACCAGGGGAAGGTGGGTTTGTCGGAGCCTGTGGCGAAGCACTTGCCGCAACTTGCCACGCTCGAAGTCTTGGAGGGATTCGATGGCGCTGGCAAGCCCATCCTTAGGCCGGCGCGGACGCCGATCACGTTGCATCACCTGCTGACTCAGACTTCCGGGCTCTGTTATCAGGTCTGGGACGAGCGGATGTTCCGCTACTCGTCCGCCAAAGTCGAGAACGCGCCAGCCAAGCCCGGCCCGCTCATGTTTGAACCGGGAACGCGATGGCAGTACGGGCAAGGCACTGCGTGGGCGGCGCGCCTGGTGGAGGCGATGACCGGCGCCACACTGGAAGACTACTTTCAGGAAAGGATCCTGCGGCCATTGGGGATGCAGGACACCACTTACATTTTTCCGGAAGCTAAGTTCGATCGGCTGGTTGCGAGCTATCAGCGCGACTCCGGTGGGGAGATCAAGCCGAACGAACGCCGGTTGCCGAGCCGCCCTGCCGGCTTCAACGGTGACGGCGGACTGTACTCGACCGCCGCCGACTACGTACGATTCATGCAGATGATCCTCAATCGCGGCGCCGGGCCCGGCGCCGTCCGGATTCTCAAACCCCAAACAGTGGAGAGCATGCTGCGAAATCAGATCGGGGATCTGAGCGCCGGCAAAATGCGGAGCTTCCAGCCCGGCACCTCGGCCGACGTCGACTTTCAACCCGGCCACGCGCAGAAATGGGGATACGGTTTTCTCATCAACACCACGCCGTATGTTGGCGGACGGTCTGCCGGAAGCGGCGCGTGGGGAGGGATCAACAATACTTTCTTCTGGATCGATCCCAAGCGTGATCGATGCGGCGTGCTGCTGATGCAGTACCTTCCTTTTGTCGATAAGGAGGCCGTCGGGCTGTTGGACGATTTCGAGAAAGCTGCCTATCGATTTCTGTAGCAAAACACCGAAGAGCCCCGAAGCCGGTAGTGGGAGGCAGATCCTTGCGCATACGGCGGCCTTTCGGCATCGGTGGACCTGCCGCCGGATAGTGCGGTTCTTAGGTTGGCTTCTGATCACCGTGCTGGCCGAGAAGTTTGAACCCGACCCGTCCAGTTCTGGGGGAGCGACTCTTCGAGTCCGTCTCTGACCAGTTCCGATATGGAGCGAGTGACGGGCTACGTATACCGTCAGTTCTCGATGACGGCGACTTCCGACTTCGCTCCAGCCGACCCGTCATCCAGCAGAGGGAATTGTGTGACGCGCAAGAACGGCCGTCCCCGGGTTTCGGTGATTTCCCGGAGCAGAACACCGTTTACGGCTCTGACGCTTGACAACAATGGGGGTATCGGGTCATCATACCATCAGATTCTTGGGCTCAAGTCAAGTGAATGGAAATGTGCGGGTTCCCCAGCCGTGGACGGTCAGGATGGAGGTTTCTTTATGAGATTGTTTGCCAGTTGGATCAGGATCTGGTTGGTTGTGTTCGCTACTTGGATCACAGCCATGGCTCAAACCGAATCGCGGCTTACGGGCACGGTTACCGACACGAGCGGCTCCGTTGTGGTGGGCGCCGAGGTAAGCGCTTCCAACACCGCCACAGGAGTCGTCTACAGGGCAGCTTCCACGGATAGCGGCACGTTTGTGTTCCATGCGCTTCCTCCTGGCTCCTATAGGGTGTCCTGCCAGTTGTCGGGCTTTAAACGCTTCGAGCAGTCCGGCGTGATGTTGGACACAGGGTTTGTTCGCACTGTAAATATCCGGCTCGAAGTGGGTGAAGTGACTGAGGTCGTCGAGGTTCAGGCGGTCACACCGCTTCTTGAATCGGAGAGCGCCACGGTTGGACAACTGGTGGGCCGGAGTACTCTGCTGAACATGCCGATGGCCAGCCGCCGCACGGCTTCTCTTGTGCGATTGGTGGGCGGAGTCGCCTATCACTCCGAAGGTGGTGGAGCCGAGCAGTTGCCCTTTTTCACAATGGGAGGCGGGCGCGCACGCAATCAGAACTGGCAGCTCGATGGAGCGAACATCCAGAACAACTCGATCGGGAACGCGCAGGTGATGTTCAATCCACCATCGGAAACGATCGAAGAATTCAAGGTGGAGATGAGCAACTACTCGGCGGAGCTGGGGCGCAGCGGCGGAGGGTTCATTCAACTTACGACGAGGGCGGGCACGAACGAATATCATGGCGCGGCTTACGAGTTCCTGCGCAACGACAGGCTCGATGCCCGCACGTTCTTTTCCCCGACAAAAGCTCCGCTGCGCTACAACATCTTCGGCGCCACGCTGGGCGGTCCGATCCAGCGCAACAAGACGTTTTTCTTCTTTAACTACGAGGGCGCCCGTTACCGGATCGGGCAAACGCTGTCGAGCGATGAGGTGCCGCATCCAGCCGACCGGGAAGGCAACTTTTCCAACCGCAGGGACGTGATCATTTTGGATCCGTCTTCGCGGCAGCCTTTTGCGGGGAACATTATCCCTGTCAGCCGCCAGGATCCGATAGCCCGCGAACTCGTGAAGTTCTATCCGCTGCCGAACGTGGCCGGCTCGGACATCACGCGCGCCCCGCGCGACAACTTCGCCAACAACGGCGTCGACCTCACCGATATCGACTGGTTTACGACGCGCATCGACCACAACCTGAATAACAGCAACCGCATCTTCGGCCGTCTGATCATCGGCAAGAGCGTCCACGACAATGTAATCGCGTATCCGGAGCGCATCGCCGATCCGCGGGGCGAGTTCCAGGATCCTCGCACTTACACAGTCGCCGTGAGCTGGCATCGGAGCTTGCGCCCTACGCTGTTTAACGAGTTTCGCTTCAACGTGCTCCGGGCGCCGCAGAGCCAGACCTCATTCGGGAATGGCTCCGGCGTCAATGGCAGGCTTGGACTGAGCGGCGTCGACCCGGATAAATTCCCGCGGGTCCGCACAGAAGGCTACGCTGGCCTGGGAGGCAACAATCAGCACTTTCGTCTGGTGGAGCGGGACACGGTGGAGGCTTCCGATCACCTCACCTGGGTTCGGGGGGCTCATCATACGCGGATCGGATTCAATCTGCGTCATTCGCGTTTCCTGAACGAGAGCGACACCGCCTCCGGAGGATTCTTCAATTTCACGGCGCGGGCCACGAATGAGGGACTCGCTACCTTTCTCGTCGGCCTGACCTCGAATGCGCAATTCCTCGACGGCGCGCCTGTAATCGGGCGGACGGACTATTGGGCCGCCTACATCGCCGACGACTGGAAAATCACTCCGAGGCTGACGCTGAATCTCGGTTTGCGCTGGGAAATGGACACACCGCTCTGGCGCAAGAACAACCTGATGAGCCGCGTGAACATTGGCCCGATTAACCCTGTCTCGCGCACTCCGGGGATCATGGAATTCGCGCCCTTCGCGGAAACCGGAAAATACGGGACGGATTTCGACAAGAACAACTTTGGTCCGCGCCTTGGTTTTGCCTTCCGGCCATATGGAACGCTGGTTTTCCGGGGCGGCTACGGTCTGTTCTACAACGGACCATTCCTCAATGTCGCGGGGGTCAGCACGGTAGGCTTCAATCAGCAGGCCGATTTTATCTCGCCCGACGGGGGGTTTACCGCGGCGTTTCTTTTACGCAACGGCGTTCCGCCGCTACCACCGACGGCAGAGCTTGGTCCGGGATTCGGCGCCGTTCCCGTCGGCTCGCCCACGCGCATCTCACCCGATTTCATCCAGCGGAACCACGTCAACGGATATCACCATCAGTTCAATCTCTCCGTGCAAAAGCAGCTTGGCAAAGACCTGTTGCTGGAAGCAGGTTACATTGGGAATCTCGGTCATAAACTGGCCGGAAGCAGCGTCAGCATCAACATGATCCCGCTGGTCAATGGACGCGGTCCCGCCACACAGGATCAGCGGCTGCGCCCGTTTCCGCAGTACAACAACGTCACACAAGTAGGCCTTCCCTGGGGCAACTCAACCTATCATTCGTTGAACCTGCGGGCAGAAAAGCGTTTCTCCTCGGGACTCAGTTTCCTGACCAACTATACGTGGGCGAAATTCATCGACGACATCGACGCCACCACCGAACTCGGTCTGGAAGCGCCCTACACGCACATAGAGCTGCGCAAGCTCGATAAGTCGCTTGCCGGCAGCCATGTCGGTCAGCGTCTGATTTCCAGCGCAGTTTACGACCTCCCTTGGGGCAAGCGTCGAAAATTTGCGATTGCCAACCCGGTATTGGGACACATCGCCGGCGGCTGGTCGTTGGCTTTCATCGGGGAATTCCGGGACGGCCCGGTGTACGGCGTATCCGAGCTCACGAATCGATCAAACACCTTTTCTAATAGCCAGCGGCCGAACCTGTTGCGCAACCCGGCCCTCGGCAGCGGCCGGCCGCGAGGCGCTATGCTGGCGCAATACTTCGACACTTCAGCTTTTGAGGCCCCGGCCGTGGGTGTTTTTGGCAATGCGCCGCGAGCGATTTGCTGCGGACCCGGTTTCATTGGGATCGATCTTTCGGCGCAAAAGTGGTTTGATCTGACTGAGCGGTGGCGAATCCAGTTTCGAGGCGACATCGAGAACCTGCCAAACCGGCCCAACTTCGGATTGCCGGGACGGTTCCGCGGCGCGGGCGATTTGGGAAGGATCAGTTCGATCACAGGGACGGCGCGGCGAATCCAGATGGCGTTGCGTCTGGAGTTCTAATGAAGCTGGCCTGGTGGACCGGTGTGGTCCTCGCCTTTACCGGCGGCTTCCCGCTTCGGGGTGATGGATCCGCCGATCGCCGCGCCGCGGAGTTCGTCCTCAAGTTAGGCGGGCGAATCACGATCCAAGGCGAAAGCCAGCCGGTGCGGTCTGTCTCATACCTGCCCGACGGCGACTTTCGCGTCGAAAGCATCGACTTCATCGGAACCCTGGCCGAGCCCAAAGACCTCGAGCAATTGAGCGAGCTCAGGCATTTGAAGCACCTGCTGCTTCCCGGCCCGATGTGGAATCCCGCGGCTGGGGACCGGCGCGACGAAAGCAAGCTGCTGGGTTACCTGCGCGGCATCGCGTCACTTGAAAAAATTCACGTAAGCCACACTTTCAACCAGGAGATCCGCATTTTCGACCACGGCATGGACCTGCTGGCGCCTTTAGAGAACCTCACTGAACTCCGTCTGAAACTGACTCGCGTGACGGGAACTACGCTCGGCGGCTTTGGCAAGCTGCGGCGGCTGGATCTTACTCACACCGCGGCCACCGACGGAGGCCTGAAGGTCATCTCAGGACTCAAAGAACTGACCACGCTTTATTTAAGCGGGACTGAGATCACCAGCGACGGTCTTCGGCACTTGCCGGCCCTGAGGAACCTTTCCGACCTCGAACTCGACTCGACGGCAGTCACCGACGCGGGGCTGGCGCACCTCGGCGAGCTTACCGGGTTGCGCCGGCTGAGCCTGTCGGAAACGGAGGTAAGCGATGCCGGGCTCGTCCACCTCTCCCGATTGAAAGGGCTGGAGGAATTGAATTTGTACCGGACCAAAGTAAGCAACTCGGGGCTTGTCCATCTCAAACAACTTGCAAGGCTCCGTCAGGCCGATCTGCGATACACACGGACCACGGCCTCCGGTGTGGCGAGTCTGAGAGCCTTCCTGCCGGATTGCGAAATCGCTCATGCGGAATCAAGGAGCAGTCCCGCTACCACGCGAGTGAGCCCGCCGGACGGAGCAGGAATCGAAGCCGTCGCGGCCTGGATTCTACGTTTTCAGGGAACCATCAGCGTGGAGCGTGACGCCGTGAATCTGTCCGGCACTGCTATTCGCGACGAGGACATTCACCATCTGTCGGCCTTGAAAACTCTCCGCCGGCTCGATCTCAGCACGACCCAAGTCGGCGATTTGGGAGCACAGTCGCTGGCGAAGCTGGCAACGCTTAGGGAACTGAACCTAAGCAACTCGTTGCTTTCCGATGCGGGGCTGCCGCACATCGCAAAAATTTCATCGCTTGAGAGCCTCAAGCTCGGTTACTCGCTGGTCGAGGGGCCGGGGCTTGATCATCTACAAGCCTTATCTCGATTGAAGCTGCTGGATCTCAAAGGCCTGCCGATCGATGAACGCGGTGCGGCGGCGATTGCGCGAATCCGGAGCCTTGAAGCGCTATCGCTTGGTTACTCGGGAATCAATGATCCGGCGCTCGAGCTCATAGGATCGCTCCATGGGCTCCGAAAGCTGGATCTGATAGCTACACCCATTGAGGGCAAGGGCTTGGCTCACTTGGGCTCACTCCCATCGCTTGAAGAGTTGTCGTTAAGCTACACCAATGTCACCGATGCCGGGATCGATTCTCTCAAGGGTCTTTCCAGGCTTTCGCGGCTTGACCTGGTTAAGACTCGCATCAGCGACAAAGGTTTGGCGATGCTCGGCGCCATGCGCAGCCTCACTTATCTGAATCTGGATTACACGATGATCGGCGATTCGGGTGTCAGCAACCTGAGGGGTCTGGATAAGCTGGCCGAATTGTACCTGGACAGCACCGACGTCAGCGACGAATCGATTGAAAGCTTTCACGCCATGCGTGGGCTCCAGATCTTGAACTTGTACCATACACTGGTAACAGGGAAAGGCCACCAGCAGCTTAGAGACGCTTTTCCGAAGTGCAGAATCATTTGGGACCGGGACTCGATTCTGCCAAACCGCAGGCGGGGATAGTTATGCAATTGCGAACTTGCACGATCCTGTTGTTGCTTCCCTTCGCTGGAATTGCGTCGCAAGATTGGGTCACGGGGCTTGGAGGTTCGGTCATCAAGGGCGCCGACGGCTCCGTCATCGAAGTCTCTTTGCGAGCCGCATGGATCAGCGATGGGGAACTGGCCCGTGTGACCGCATTCCCCAAGTTGCGCAAGCTTGACCTGGCGTACACGCATATTAATGATCGGGCGCTGGAACCATTGAAGAAGCTCCGGCAGTTGGCCACTCTCGATCTCACGTTCGCGGAGCACATCACCGACGCCGGGCTCGCGCACTTGCGATCGATCCCAAGTCTCGAGCGTCTAAGTCTGGAAGGCACCAGGATATCGGACTCCGGCATGAGTTCGCTGGCGGCGCTGGCGAACCTCAACGCCCTCAATCTTCGATCAACCCTCATCACCGATAGCGCCATCGAGCAGTTGGAAACTCTGGCGCGGTTGGAGGAGTTGTCGATTGGAGCCAACCGGATTGCCGGATGGGGGCTGATTTATCTTCAGGCGCTACCGCGATTGAAGCATCTGGATCTCAGCGGCGTCCAATTGACGGACGACGGCATCTGGTCAGTGGCGCTGACGGATCTGAACATCGAGGCCATAGCCGCTCTTAGAGAGCTCGAGTCTTTGAATCTGGCATCGACGGAACTGACCGGTGTGGCGAAAATTCCCGACGGTGGAATGCGCGGGAGCAATACGATTCGAATCACCGATCTGGGGATTGAGAAGCTTGGGCTCTTGAGGAACTTGAAGCGGCTCGACATCGCGAGGGCCCGGATCGGCGAGCGTGGCCTGCGCGGTCTCGCCATGCTGCCGCAACTCGAATATCTGGGGCTCGCGTACACAAAAGGCTTGGACGAATCCGCGATTTCTGTCCTGGCGGCAATGAAGCATTTGCGTATTCTGGACTTATCCGGGGTTTCTTTGGTGGAGCGAGGAAAGCTCAGGCTTGTGGGGAAAGACTGGCTGCGCATCGTGGGCTTGCCGGTGAAGGGGAGTTTAGACTGAGGCTATGATTCGTAACGGGAAACTGGTTTGGGTTATTCTGCTTGCGAGCGCTTCGCTGCCCGCGGCTGATCCGTCCGATCCCCTTTATTTCAGCCACACTGTGTACCCCATCCTTCAGAAAGCAAATTGCCGCGGCTGCCACACTGATTCGGGAGTGGCCTCTGCAACGCGTCTCCATTTTCCCGTTGAGGATGCGACTGAAAAACAGGTGGAAGCATTCGGCAAAAGCCTGATTTCCGTAATTGACCAACAGAACCCTGCCAGTTCGCTCCTGGTGAACAAGCCAACCAACAAGCTGCCCCATGGGGGTGGAGAGCGTATCCTCCCCGGAAGCGGCGAGGCGAAGGTGCTGATGGGGTGGGCGGCGCACCTCGCCAGATTGAAGCCCGCCGAGCCGGGCAGGGCGGTGACGCCAGGAAAGCCCTCCCTTCTGGTCCGCCGGCTCACCCACAGCCAATACAACCGCACCGTCAACGACCTGCTCGGCGATCAGACCGTGCCGGCCAGCCAGTTTCCTTCCGAGGACTTTGTCGATGGGTTCAAGACTCACGCCCAGACGATTTCACCGCTGCTGGCGGAATCCTATCTTGCGGCGGCTGGAAAGTTGGCGCGTAATGCTTTTCGATTTGGCGATCAGCGGAAGCTGATCCCCTGCCGTCCTGTCTCCTCCGCCGATCCCGATTGCGCGGCTCAGTTCGTCCGGCAGTTTGGCCTGAGGGCTTTCCGCCGGCCTCTGACCAGGGAGGAGCAGTCCGACTACGCCGCTCTGCTGATCGCGGAGAGCCGCTCGCGGCAGTTTGTCGACGGCGCTCGAATGGTGGTGGAGGCGATGCTTGGATCGCCGAATTTTCTACTCCGTGTCGAACGCGGAGCCGCGGGCGGGAACATGCACTATGAGATTGCGTCGATGTTATCGTACGCGCTCTGGGACACCATGCCCGACGAAGAACTGTTCCGTTCCGCCAGCGCCGGCGAGCTCGTCGATCGGGCAGGTGTCGAGAAACAGGTGCGCCGTATGTTGCTTAGTCAGCGGAGCCGCGACGCGCTCAACGAATTCGTCTCGCAATGGATGCGGTTTGACCGGTTGGCAGCCAGTGTCAAGGACAGGCGCATTTACGAGGAGTTCGTTCCCACGCTGGCCGAGGCCATGGCCGAAGAGACTCGCCGGCTCGCAAATCACCTGGTTTGGAACAATCGCAACTTCATGGAGTTCTTTTCGGCCGGCTATACCTTCCTAAACGCCGACCTCGCGCGCCTATACCAGTTGCCGGCGCCTCCGAACCCCTTCGGCATGGTGCAGTACCCCGCCGGTTCCGAACGCGCTGGTGTTCTTGGGCACGGTCTTTTCCTGGCGCAAACGGGCAAGCCCGAGGAGACTTCACCCACCGAGCGCGGCCTGTTCATCCGTGAGCATTTCCTTTGCCAGCACGTCCCTCCACCTCCCCCGGGCGTCAACTCCACGCTTCCACCCTTCCTGATTGGGTCCAGGCCGATGACAAACCGCGAACGGCTCACTACTCTGCATCTTTCGAATCCTAGCTGTGCCGGATGTCACAATCTGATCGATCCCATCGGCTTCGGCCTCGAGCGGTTCGATACGATCGGCCGTTGGAGCCAGAAGCAGCAACTCACCATTTTTCCAACCAAGGATCAGCGCAGGAATGTGAAACCTGAGTATCATGAACTCGAATTGGATACACGCGCCGGCATCCTGGGTATACCGAATTCGCAGTTTTCTTCTTCTTTAGAGCTGGGGCGAATTCTCGCAAGAGACCCGACGTGCCAGAAGTGTGTCGTTCGCAACTGGTTTCGTTTCGTCATGGGGCGGCTTGAAACCGAAGACGACACTGCTGCCATAGATCCTGTCTTCGAGGATTTCCGGCGATCCGGCTTTCTATTCAAGGAAATGATGGTGTCATTACTGACCTCGTTGTCCGAAAGGAGCGGAAAATGAAATCCCGGCGAAGTGCAATATCGCGCCGTGCCATCCTTCGCGGCGCCGGGGCGGCGGGCGTTCGGCTCGCACTACCTCCCCTTGCCGCAATGTTTAACACTCATGGGAGTGCATACGCCGGCGGCGAAACGATCCCCACTCGCTTTCTGCTCTGGTTCAACGGCAATGGCATTCCCGAGAAGTACTGGATCCCGCTTGAGACTGGCCCGGGTTATGAAGCAACGCCGTGTCTGACGCCGCTTGCGGCTTTCCGGGGCGACATTCACGTAATCTCCGGATTGGACAGCCCGAACGCGCGCGTTCCGGGTCCTGGCAACGAGCATATGCGTTCGATGAGCGCCTTGCTGTCGGGAGAGCGCTTCACCGGAGCGGGCGCCGGAGGTCCATCGATTGATCAGATGATCGCCGCCCGAATTGGATCCGAAACCAGGTTCCGGTCAATCGAAGCGGGCGTGTGCCAGGAATCGTTTGGCCACAGCATACAGAGAAACCTGAGTTGGGCCGGACGCGACCGGCCACTGCCGCCGGAGATGATCCCCAACAAGCTTTTCGACCGCCTGTTCGGCGCTCGGGATGAGGGCTGGGTCAACCGCAAAAAAAGCGTGCTGGATGCGGTTTACCGGGACGCTGCCAGACTTCAGAAGTCGCTTGGCAACGAAGATAACCGGCGTGTTGACGAGTATCTCACTTCAGTCCGCGACATTCAGAAGGCGATTGTACGATTGCCGCCGGAATACGCCAAAATAGAACCGCCGGACGCCACCGCCGATCCTAAAGACTGGCCGAAAGTCGCGAAAATCCAATCTGATTTGCTCGTGCATGCGATAGCATCCGGGCAGACGCGGGTAGCCAGCTACATGCTGACAAAGTGCCAGGGGTTGTCAAGATTCCCCTGGCTCGGGCTGGGCTCCAAGCGGCACCACGATTACAGCCATCTGGAAGGCGGCTCCCTGTTGCAGCAGGAAGTGATGCGTGACATTTGCCGCTGGCATGCGGAGGAATTCGCGTATTTTCTGGGCAGAATGAAGTCGGTTCGCGAAGGCGGCGGCACGCTGCTCGATCACACCTGCATTGTCTACGTTCACGAACATGCCGAGGCCAACGATCACAAGAATAGCGGGCTGGCATTGATCGTTGCCGGGCACGCCGGTGGACTCATTACAGGCCGGCACAGCAAGATGACGGGCTCGGTGGGCGATTTATATCTCACGCTTGCCAACAAGGTCATCGGAGTGCCTCTGGAGAGCTTTCCCACGGCCAGCGGGCCGCTTTCAGGAATAACGGCGTGATGTTGCGCAGCGCTGTACAAACCCTGCTGGGAGCCATGCTGCTATCGCAGGCAGCGATGGCGCAAATGGATCGCAAGGGTCCCGTCGCTGTCTTCTCGGATCCAGGCGGCGGCCCTTCTCCCGAATACCGCTGGCTGCCTCCGAAGATGGCATACCCTCTGAAACTGTCGCCCGATCTTTATGTAAATGACGAATATCCAAGCCTAGCCCGGGATTCATCCGGGCGTGTGTGGGCGGCCTGGGTTTCGTGCCGTCCCCGTACCGCGAAGCCTCTCCATGATGACGCGAATCTGGAGAACTGGCTTTGGCCCGACGACGGCGAAGACCACATCGTGATTCGCAGCTATGACGGCAAGGACTGGTCCGATGAGGAAACGGTAAGTTCACGGCCGGGCGTGAACTACAAGCCTGTGGTCCTGGCTGAAGGCAACGGTGTGCGTGTTCTTTGGACGGCGAGGCGAGGGGGCCGGTGGCAGGTCTTGGAACGGACCTGGCAGCAGGGAAAATGGGGAGCCGAGACAGCAGTTCCGCACACGGACGGTGTCACCGAAGTGAACGCGATTGTGCTCTCCGGCGGAGGGATTCTCGCCGTCGGCCAGAAACCCAATCCACCACGCTTGGAGTTGCATACTTTTCTCTATGCAAACGGCCAGTGGGACGCCCGTGGACGGCTGGACGAAGGCATCGGCCGGTGCCACCGCACCAGCTTGCTCGCGCTTCCGGGCGGGCATTGGCTTGCGGCATGGGATGAGGAGCGCAACGGGAATTACGACATTCGCTCACGTGGTTCCGCGATGCCGGCTCAGGCTGTTGCTTCCAGTGAGTTCTGGGAAACATCTCCGTCGCTGGCGCGAACTCCGGATTCGCGGCTGTGGATTGTTTGGGAACAGAAAGAGCCATTGGGCGGCCGATTCAATTACTCTGGCCGCAGCATCTATGGAAAGTTCCACGAGGGTGGACAGTGGAAGTGGGCTCCCTCTCCTTACGGCGCAGCCGATCCGGGGCGGCTTACCGCGCACAACCGGTTCTGGACGACGCAGGGTATCTCCGAGGAGAAGCATCCGCGACTTCATGCGCGGGCCAACGGCGATCTGTGGCTAAGCTGGCTCGGTGGCGGGCGCATGGACAGCACTTCACTTAGCTCTCGCGTTCTGCGCCGGAACGGT
>Ga0187893_10007067_pt1 | contig 18713 bp, 16 predicted proteins | sample MA1701074metaG_FD_139574 | JGI IMG/M metagenome (GOLD analysis project Ga0187893, IMG submission 139574) | White microbial mat communities from a basaltic lava cave in the Kipuka Kanohina Cave System on the Island of Hawaii, USA - MA170107-4 metaG ... | reverse complement strand
GCGTCGCCGCGACCATCGCCGCGGCCCTCGGCGCGCGTTTCGTCGCGCCCGCCGTTGCGCGCCGTGCCGCCGCGACCGGCGTCGCCGCGCGCGTCGCCTTCGCCGCGGCGCCCGCCGCGTGCGCCGCGTTCACCGCGCGCCGTGGCGCGCTCGGCGCTGCGCGGGCCGCGTTCGGCGCGCGCACCGCGCGGGCCGCGGCCGTCGCCGCGCACCGCGCGTTCGGCGTCGCCACCGGCGGCGGGCGCCGGCGGCGGCAGGCCGGCCGGCACGCTCGCCGTCGATGCGCCGCCGCCGAACAGGCTCTTGATCCAGCCGAAGAACCCGCCGCCCGCACGCGTCACCGGCTGCGGCGCCGTCACCGGAGGCAGCGGCGTCGGTTTGGGCGCGGGCGCTTCGGGCCGCGCCTGCGGTACGGGTGCCGGCTGCTCGGGCAGGATGCCCTTGATCACCGGCTCCTGCTTCGCCTTCACCTTCTCGTTCGCGTCGTGGCGGCGCGTGATGCCGACTTCCTCGTCCGGCTCCTCGATCATCGTGTAGCTGGCCTGCAGGTTTTCGAGGCGCGGGTCGTCGTGGCGCAGCCGCTCGAGGCGGTAGTTCGGCGTCTCGAGGTGCTTGTTCGGCACCAGGATCACCGTCACGCGCTGCTTCAGCTCGATCTTCGTGATCTCGGTGCGTTTCTCGTTGAGCAGGAACGACGTCACCTCGACCGGCACCTGCACGTGCACCGCGGCCGTGTTCTCCTTCATCGCCTCCTCCTGCACCATGCGCAGGATCTGCAGGGCCGACGATTCGGTGTCGCGGATGTGGCCGGTGCCGTTGCAGCGCGGGCACGTGATGTGGCTGCCTTCGGACAGCGCGGGGCGCAGCCGCTGGCGGCTGAGCTCGAGCAGCCCGAACTTCGAGATCGAGCTGAACTGCACGCGCGCGCGGTCCTGCCTGAGCGCGTCGCGCAGCCGCTGCTCGACCTCGCGCCGGTTCTTCGATTCCTCCATGTCGATGAAATCGACGACGATCAGGCCCCCCAGGTCGCGCAGCCGCATCTGGCGCGCGATCTCGTCGGCGGCTTCCAGGTTGGTGCGCAGCGCGGTCTCCTCGATGTCGCTGCCGCGCGTCGCGCGCGCCGAGTTGACGTCGATCGAGACCAGCGCCTCGGTGTGGTCGATCACGATCGCGCCACCCGACGGCAGGTTCACGGTGCGCGAGAACGCGGTCTCGATCTGGTGCTCGATCTGGAAGCGCGAGAACAACGGCGCATCGTCGCGATAGCGCTTCACGCGTGCCGCGGTGTCGGGCATCACGTGGTTCATGAACTGCTGCGCCTGCTCGCAGATGTCGTCGGTGTCGATCAGGATCTCGCCGACGTCGCCCGTGAAGTAGTCGCGGATCGCGCGGATCACGAGCGAGCTTTCCTGGTAGATCAGGAACGCGCCCTTGCCGGCCTGGGCCGCGCCGTCGATCGCGCTCCACAGCTTGAGCATGTAGTTCAGGTCCCACTGCAGCTCGGGCGCGCTGCGCCCGATGCCCGCGGTGCGCGCGATCAGCGACATGCCCTTCGGGTATTCGAGCTGGTCGAGGTTCTCCTTCAGCTCCTCGCGGTCCTCGCCCTCGATGCGCCGGCTGACACCGCCGCCGCGCGGGTTGTTGGGCATCAGCACCAGGTAGCGGCCGGCGAGGCTGATGAAGGTCGTCAGCGCCGCGCCCTTGTTGCCGCGCTCCTCCTTTTCGACCTGGACGATCAACTGGTCGCCTTCCTTGATCGCGTCCTGGATGCGCGCCGAGCGCGCTTCGGCGCCGTCGCGGAAGTAGTTGCGCGAGATCTCCTTGAACGGCAGGAAGCCGTGGCGGTCCTCACCGTAGTCGACGAAGCAGGCTTCGAGCGAGGGCTCGACCCGCGTCACCACCGCCTTGTAGATGTTGCCCTTGCGCTGCTCGCGGCCTTCGAGTTCGGTCTCGAAGTCGAGCAGCTTCTGGCCATCGACGATCGCGAGGCGCCGCTCCTCGGGCTGCGTCGCGTTGATCAGCATGCGTTTCATCTGCGCTCCTGCGCGCCGTTGTTTGCGTTCGGGCGCGCGTTCATCGGGCCGCGCGGGGCGGCCGTCCGATGCACGAGAAACGTCGAGGAACCGGGGAAGGAATCGCCGTGGACCTCATCGCGGTCGCAGCGGCGACCGTGCGACGAAGCGTTGGCACTTGCGTGGCGTGAGGGGCGGGGGGATCCGTGCGATCACTGGACGCGGGCATCAGGCGGGCCTGAAGCCGTTGAAACCTTTTTCCCTGTGCAGGGGGTTCGTTCTACGTTGCTCTGCCGCGTGCCTTGCTCGGGTTTGTCGCCTCGGGCTTCGAGCCCGCACGAGCGCCGCGCGCGTTGCATCACCGGTGTCAACGTCGCGCCGCGAGTGCGCGGGTAAACTGCCGCGGATCAAACACCTGGAGCGCGAACGTGGACGAGCGATTATAGGCGCCGCAGGCGCCGACTCGCCCGCAGCCCGGGCGCTGCCTGCCGTGCGGCATCTCCGCGTCGACGACGCGGCATCCGGCCAGCGGCTCGACAACTTCCTGATGCGGCTCTGGAAAGGCGTGCCGAAGACGCACGTCTATCGCGTCATCCGCTCCGGCGAGGTGCGCATCAACAAGGGCCGCGCCGCAGCGGCGACCCGGCTCGAAAGCGGTGACGTGCTGCGGCTGCCGCCGGTGCGCACCGCCGCCCGCGCAGCCTCCGAGGTTGCCGAGGCGCGCCAGTTCCCGGTGCTGTACGAAGACGAGCACCTGCTCGCGATCGACAAGCCGGCCGGCACCGCGGTCCACGGCGGCAGCGGGGTCAGCTTCGGCGTGATCGAGCAGCTGCGCGCGGCGCGGCCCGCGGCACGCGTGCTCGAACTCGTGCACCGGCTCGACAAGGCAACCTCGGGCGTGCTGTTGCTGGCCAAGAAGCGCAGCGCACTCACCGGGCTTGCCGAGCAGTTTCGCGGGCGCGAAACGGGCAAGGTCTACCTCGCGCTGGTCGAGGGTGTCTGGCCGAAGCAGCACCAGGTGATCGACGTGCCGCTCTACCGCTATCTCGACGCGCAAGGCGAGCGCCGCGTGCGCCGCGCCGAAAGCGACGACCCGGGCCGGCGTTCGATCACCTTGGTGCGGCTCGTCCGCGCGTACGCCGCGTTCAGCCTGCTCGAGGTGACGCTGAAGACCGGCCGCACGCACCAGATCCGCGTGCACCTGCAGGGCGAGGGGCACGCGATCGTCGGCGACGACAAGTACGGCGAGCGCGCGCTGAACCGCGCGCTGGCGCGCGGCGAGCCGCTCGCCGGCCGCGGCGGCACGAGCCGCTTCGCGCGCATGTTCCTGCACGCGGCACGGCTGTCGTTCGCGCACCCGGCGAGCGGCGAGCGCGTCGAGATCGGGTCGCCGCTGCCCGCCGACTGCGCCGCCTTCCTGGATACGCTCGAGCCGTGACGGAGCGCCGCTTCGACCTGATCGTGTTCGACTGGGACGGCACGCTGTTCGACTCGACCGCGCTGATCGTGCGCTGCATCCAGGACGCGTGCCGCGACCTCGGCTGCACCGTGCCCGACGAGCGCCAGGCGGCGTACGTGATCGGCCTCGGGCTCGAGGACGCGCTGGAGAGCGCGGTGCCAACCCTGCCGCGCGAGCGCTACGCCGAGCTGGGCCTGCGCTACCGGCAGCACTACTTCGCGCGCCAGCACGCGCTGGTGCTGTTCGACGGCGCGCTCGCGCTGCTCGCGGCGCTCAGGGCGCGCGGGCACCGTCTCGGCGTCGCCACCGGCAAGGGCCACCGCGGGCTCGAAGAAGCGCTGGCCAGCGCCGAGCTGAAGGGCGTGTTCGACGCGACGCGCACCGCCGACGTGACGCGCTCCAAGCCGCACCCGATGATGCTGCTCGAGCTGATGGCGGAGCTGCGCGTTGCGCCCGGGCGCACGTTGATGATCGGCGACACGACGCACGACCTGCAGATGGCGGCCAACGCCGGCACCGCGAGCGTCGCGGTCGGCTACGGCGCGCACGAGGCGCCGGCGTTCGAGACGCACCGGCCGCTCGCGGTCGCGCATTCGATGGCCGAGTTGCACGCATGGCTGCTGGACAACGGATGACCGGGCCCGTCGAGCGCCGACACCTGTGCCCCTCGGAGGCGCTCGCCGAGAGGGGCAACGCGGTGCTGTTCGAGGTGCTGCATCTGGGCGAAGCGCTGCGCGCGTTCGCGCTGCGCTTCGACGGCAACGTCGTCGCGTACCTGAACCGCTGCGCGCACGTGCCCGCCGAGATGGACTGGCAGGAAGGCGTGTTCCTCGACGCCGACCGCGAGTGGATCATGTGCTCGACGCACGGCGCCGTGTACGAGCCGAAGAGCGGGCGCTGCGCGGGCGGTCCGTGCGGCCGCGGCCGCCTCACGCCGCTCGACGTGCGCGAGGAGGGCGGGCAGGTGTATTGGTATCCTTCACGCGAGACGCGGCCCGCCTTCGAAGATTGAAGACCGAAGACTGAAGGCTGAAGGCGCGACGAAAGCTCGCCATGACTCCTCAAGACCCTACCGAACCGACCTTTTCCCAAGGGCCGACACCCGCCGCGCCCGCCGCCCAGCGCACGCAGTGGGACAGCGTGGTCGAGCGCTTCGCGCGCGATTACCTGCGCGACCGCCGCAGCGAGCGGCGCTGGCGCGTGTTCTTCCGCCTGCTCTGGTTGCTGCTGTTCGGCCTCGTCGTCTGGGGCTTCATCACTGCGCGCCACGTCGGCAGCACGCCGAACGGGCCGCACACCGCGCTGATCGAGCTGCGCGGCGAGATCGACTCGGAATCCGAGGCGAGCGCCGAGAAGATCGTCGGCGCGCTGAAGACCGCGTTCGAGGACCGCGGCTCGCAGGCGGTGGTGCTGCGCATCGACTCGCCCGGCGGCAGCCCGGTGCAGGCCGGCATCATCAACGAGGAGATCCGGCGCCTGAAGGCCAAGCACCAGAAGCGCGTCTACGTGGTGGTCGACGACGTCTGCGCGTCGGCGGCGTACTACGTCGCGGTCGCGGCCGACGAGATCTACGTCGACAAGGCGTCGCTGGTCGGATCGATCGGCGTCCTGATCGACAGCTTCGGCTTCACCGGCGCGATGGAGAAGCTCGGTATCGAGCGCCGGCTCATCACCGCCGGCGAGAACAAGGGCATCCTCGATCCGTTCTCGCCGATCAACGAGCGGCAGCGCGCGCACGCGCAGGAAATGATCGACCAGGTGCACCAGCAGTTCATCGCGGTCGTCAGGCACGGCCGCGGCTCGCGCCTGAAGGAGAACCCCGACACCTTCTCGGGCCTGTTCTGGAACGGCCAGAAGGCGATCGAGATCGGGCTTGCCGACCGCATCGGCAACCTCGACTTCGTCGCGCGCGAAGTCGTCAAGGCCGAAGAGGTGATCGACTACACGCAGAAAGAGAACGTCGCCGAGCGGCTCGCCAAGCGCTTCGGCGCGTCGATCGGCGACGGCGCGGTGCGCGCGCTGATGTCGATCGCACCGCTGCGATAGCGAGCCGCTACAGCCACCCCGCGCGCCGGAAGCGGCGGTACAGCAGCACGCAGCAGAGCGCGATGACACCGAGCGCGGCGGGGTAGCCGTAGCGCCACTTCAGCTCGGGCATCAGGTCGAAGTTCATGCCCCAGATGCCGGCCAGCGCGGTCGCGACGGCGAAGATGCCGGCCCACGCGGCGAGGCGCTTGTTGGTCTCCGATTCCTCGATCGTCACCATCGACAGGTTGACCTGGATCGCGGTGCCGATCGTGTCGCGGATCGCGTCGAGCGCCGCGTTGATGCGCGCCAGGTGGTCGTAGACGTCGCGGAAGTACTCCTGCGATTTCATGCACACCTGCGGCACGCGCCCGCCGTGCAGCTTGGAGACGGCCTCCATCAGCGGCGCGACCGCGTGGCGCAGTTCGGTGACCTTGGTCTTCAACGCGTACAGGCGCTGGATGTTGGCGCGCGCCGCGCCGCGCTCGAAGATCTGGCCCTCGATCGTCTCCAGCTCGGTCTCGAGGTTGTCGACGAGCGGAAAGTAGCGGTCGACCACCGCGTCCATCAGCGCGTAGAAGACAAAGCCCGAGCCCTGGCGCAGCAGCTCGGGCTCGCGCTCGGCACGCTCGCGCACGCCGAGGAATCCCTGCGCGCTGCTCTTGCGCACCGAAAGCACGAAGTTCGGTCCGACGAAGACCGCGACTTCGCCGAGGCTCAGCTCGCCCTGCTTCATGTCGAACAGGTGCATCACGCAGAAGATCGTGTCGCCGTACTCCTCGATCTTCGGCCGCTGGTGGCCGTGGCGCGCGTCCTCGACCGCGAGGTCGTGCAGGCCGAACTCCTGCTGCATCGTCGCCAGTTCGGCGTCGCTCGGCTCGAGCAGCGCGACCCACACGAAGGTGCCGGGCCGGCGCAGCTGTTCGCTGATCTGCTCGACGCGGATGTCGGCGAGCTTGCGGCCTTCCTGGTACGCGACGCAGTTGATCAGCATGGTTGGACGAGCCTCGGCACGGGTGCGGCATCTTGGCACGACCGCGGGGGCAGGCCGGTTGCGCTACGCTGCGTTCTCGAGCAGGAGCGGCCTCTCGATCGACGCTGTCGCTGCCGGAGTCTTCAATGTCCGATTCGTCCTCCAACCCGATGGGTCTCGACGGCTTCGAGTTCGTCGAGTTCGCTTCGCCCGTGCCGGGCACGCTCGAACCGGCGTTCGAAGCGATGGGCTTCTCGCTCGTCGCGCGCCACCGCTCGAAGAACGTGCAGCTGTACCGGCAAGGCGGCATCAACTTCATCGTCAACCAGGAGCCGAAGAGCCACGCCGCCTACTTCGCCGCCGAGCACGGTCCGTCGGCGTGCGGCATGGCGTTTCGCGTGCGCGACGCGCACAAGGCGTACGCGCGCGCGCTCGACCTCGGCGCGCAGCCGCTCGAGATGCCGACCGGGCCGATGGAGCTGCGCCTGCCGGCGATCAAGGGCATCGGCGGCGCGCCGCTGTACCTGATCGATCGCTACGACGACGGCAAATCGATCTACGACATCGATTTCGAATGGATCGACGGCGTCGATCGCCATCCGCGCGGCGCCGGGCTCGAGCTGATCGACCACCTGACGCACAACGTCTACCGCGGGCGCATGACGTACTGGGCCGGCTACTACGAGAAGCTGTTCGACTTCCGCGAGATGCGCTACTTCGACATCAAGGGCGAGTACACCGGGCTCACGTCGAAGGCGATGACGGCGCCCGACGGCAAGATCCGCATCCCGCTCAACGAAGAGTCGGCGCAGGGCTCGGGGCAGATCGAGGAGTTCCTGATGCAGTTCAACGGCGAGGGCATCCAGCACGTCGCACTGCTCAGCGAGGACCTGTACGCGACGTGCGACGCGCTGAAGAGGAACGGCACGCCGTTCATGGCCGCGCCGCCGGCGACGTACTACGAGATGCTGGATGGCCGCCTGCCCGGCCACGGCGAACCGGTCGAGCAGCTCGCCTCGCGCGGCATCCTGCTCGACGGCTCGTCGCGCGAAGGCGAGCGCCGCCTCCTGCTGCAGATCTTCTCGCGGACGCAACTCGGGCCGGTGTTCTTCGAGTTCATCCAGCGCAAGGGCGACGACGGCTTCGGCGAGGGCAACTTCAAGGCGCTGTTCGAATCGATCGAGCGCGACCAGGTGCGCCGCGGCGTGCTCTCGGCGGAGTCGGGTCGATGAGCAAGCACGGCTGCGGCTATCAATCCGGCTTCGGCAACGAGTTCGCCAGCGAGGCGCTCGAGGGGGCGCTTCCGGTCGGCCGCAATTCGCCGCAGCGTTGCCCGTACGGTTTGTACGCCGAGCAGCTGAGCGGCACTGCGTTCACGGCGCCGCGCGCCGACAGCAGGCGCTCGTGGCTGTACCGCATCCGGCCCTCGGTGATGCACCGGCCGTTCGAGCGCATCGCCAGCGGCCGCATCGTCAGCGATTTCGGCGCGGTCGCCGCGCCGCCGAACCAGTTGCGCTGGAATCCGCTGCCGATGCCGGACGCGCCGGCCGACTTCATCGAAGGCATCGTGACGATGGCGGGCTGGGGCGACCCGCACGCGCAGTCGGGTGCCGCCGCGCATCTGTTCGCGGCCAACCGCTCGATGCAGAACCGCGCCTTCTACGACGCCGACGGCGAGCTGCTCGTCGTGCCGCAGCAAGGGCGAGCGCGCTTCGTCACCGAGCTGGGAATCATCGACGCCGAACCGCAGGAGATCGTCGTCATCCCGCGCGGCGTGCGCTTCCGGGTCGAGCTGCCCGACGGCGGCGCACGCGGCTACGTCTGCGAGAACTACGGCGCGCCGTTCCGCCTGCCCGATCGCGGCCCGATCGGCTCGAACGGACTGGCGAACGCGCGCGACTTCCTGACGCCGGTCGCCGCGTACGAAGACCTCGACGCGCCCTACGAACTGGTCGCCAAGTTCATGGGGCAGCTGTGGTCGGCACGCATGGACCATTCGCCGTTCGACGTCGTTGCGTGGCACGGCAACCATGCGCCGTACATGTACGACCTGCGGCGCTTCAACGCGATCGGCTCGATCAGCCACGACCATCCCGACCCGTCGATCTTCGTCGTGCTGCACAGCGCGTCGGACACTCCCGGCACGAGCAACGTCGACTTCGTCGTCTTTCCGCCGCGCATCCTCGCGATGCAGGACACGTTCCGCCCGCCCTGGTTCCACCGCAACGTCGCGAGCGAGTTCATGGGTCTCGTGCACGGCGTCTACGACGCGAAGGCCGAAGGCTTTCTCCCCGGCGGCGCGAGCCTGCACAACTGCATGAGCGGCCACGGGCCCGACGCCGAGACGTTCGAGAAGGCGAGCCGCGCCGACCTGTCGAAGCCCGACGTGATCGAGGACACGATGGCGTTCATGTTCGAGAGCCGCTGCGTGTGGCGGCCGACGCCGCAGGCGCTCGAGTCGGCCGAGCTGCAGGCCGACTACACGCGCTGCTGGCAGAGCCTCTGCAAGCACTTCGATGCGGCGAAGCGATGAACGCGCGCATCGACGACACGCACGACCCGAGCCTGCGCAGCTGGCTCGAATCGGCCAACGATTCGGGGAGCGACTTTCCGATCCAGAACCTGCCGTTCGGGCGCTTTCGCGGTGCAGGCGATGCGGACTGGCGCATCGGCGTTGCGATCGGCGACGAGGTGCTCGACCTGCGCCGCGCGCGCCTGGTCGACAGCGACGACATCGGCGTGCCGATGCGGCTCGCGCAGCACCCGCGCCGCGCGCTCCGCGCCGCGATCTCGGCGGGCCTGCGCCGGGGCAGCGAGCGCGAGGCGCAGTTTCGCCGCGCCCTCGTGCCGCAATCGGCCGTCGAGATGGGGTTGCCGTGCGAGATCGGCGACTACACCGACTTCTACACGAGCATCCACCACGCGACGACGGTCGGACGGCAGTTCCGACCGGAGCAGCCGCTCCTTGCGAACTACAAGTGGGTGCCGATCGGTTACCACGGCCGCGCGTCGTCGATCGGCGTGAGCGGGCCCGGCACGGGCCACGCGTTCCGCCGTCCGGTGGGCCAGACGAAGGCGCCCGACGCCGCGGCGCCGGCGCTCGGGCCGAGCCGGCGCCTCGACTACGAGCTCGAGCTCGGCATCTTCATCGGGCGGCCGAACGCGCTCGGCGAGCCGATCGCGATCGCCGACGCCGAAGAGCACGTGTTCGGCATCGCGCTTTTCAACGACTGGAGCGCGCGCGATGTCCAGGGCTGGGAGTACCAGCCGCTCGGGCCGTTCCTGTCGAAGAACTTCGCGAGCACGGTCTCGCCGTGGGTCGTCACGCTCGATGCGCTTGCGCCGTTCCGCTCGGCCTTCACGCGGCCGGCTGGCGACCCGCCACCGCTCGCGTACCTCGACTCGGCCGCGAACCGCGAGCGCGGCGCGATCGACATCACGCTCGAGGTCTGGCTGCAGACCGAGCGCATGCGCGACGCGGGTCATGGCGGCGACCGGCTGATGCGCTCGAACTACGGCGACGCCTACTGGACCGTCGCGCAGCTCGTCGCGCATCACACCGTCGGCGGCTGCAACCTGCGAAGCGGCGATCTGTTCGGGTCGGGCACGTTGTCGGGGCCGAGCGCCGAGCAGGGCGGCTCGCTGCTCGAGCTGACGCGTGGCGGCAGGGAGCCGCTGACACTTTCGAACGGCGAGACGCGCGGGTTCCTCGACGACGGCGACACGGTGATCCTGCGCGGCTGGTGCGAGCGCGAGGGATTGCGCCGCATCGGCCTCGGCGAGTGCCGCGGCACGGTCATGCCGGCGCGCGCGGTGTAGCCCGCTCACACTCAGCAAGCGGATGCACACCGGCCGCGAAGCGCGGCTCGGCGCAGCGCCCTGACCGCACGAAGTGCTTGCATGTGAGAAGCATTCGCATTTAGACTGGGCGCGTGACGAACCAGGAACCGCCCCGCTCGAAGCCCGTCGTGCCGCTCGAGTCGCGCGCTGCTCGCGCCGCGGGCGGTGCCGCGCGCAGGTTGACGAGCGATGCGCTGTTCGCCGGCACCGACGAACTGGTCATCGAGCACCGCGGCTGCGAGTACCGCCTGCGGCGCACCGCGCTCGGAAAGCTGATCCTGACGAAGTAGCTCAATAAGCCGATCTCACCGCACCAGCCAGCCGACGCCAGCCTGTGCCTCCAACCAAGGGAATCGCGTGCTCGACCTCGCTGCTGATCCGATCCACGCCACGACCGATCGCGCCAGCTGCTGCGCTCCGGCGACGGAAAGCGCCGCCCTCGCGGGCGGCTCGCGCCGTCGCCGCCTGTGGGAGCTGCCCGACGAGAGCCATTGCCCGCTGATCGGCGTCTGCCTGCCGCTGGCGGCGCTGCGCAAGCTCGCCGCGAAGACGGTCGATGCGCCGGCGACGCTGTCCGACTACGAACTGCACGCCGCGACGGTGCATGCGTGCGGCACGCGCGGCGCGCTGACCGAAAGCGTGCAGCGCGAACTCGACCGCCGCTATGCGCTGGTGCTGCGCCGCCACGCGCAAGCGCGCACGACCGAGGCGCTCGCCGCGCTGTGGCACGAAGCGGTCGAGCAGGTCGACATCGCCGGCCCGCTTTGGGCCGCGCTCACGCACCCGCGCTGCGATGCGGCGCTTGCGGTGCGCATCTGCCGCGACGCGCACATGCTGCAGCACCAGGCGGGCGCGATGGCGCGCGCCGACCTGCACGCGTTGCGCGAACTCGGCGCGCGCAACGCCGCGCTCGAACGCGAGCTGGCCGCCGAGCGCGAGCGCACGCAATCGCTGCAGCGAGAGCGTGCCGCCGAGACCGCGGCGCTCGGCGCCGAGATCGCGCGGCTGCGCGCCGAGCTGGTGGCGAAGAACGCCGAACTCGCCGCGCTGCACGGCGCGGCGGCGCGGCTGCGTGCCGGCTCGGCCGACCTGGACGAGCGGCGCGCGCTCGCCGAGCGCGTGTCGCTGCTCGCCGAGCGGCTGCGTGGGTTGCGGCGCGCGAACGTCGAGCTGCGCGAGCAGCCGAGGCCCGCCGGCGCGAACGAGCGAGCCGCGCGGCGCGGTGAGTCGGCGCCTTCTTCGTCGGTTGAACGGCCTGCGCCGCAGCGTGATTCGGCGCCAGCTTGGTCAAGCCTGCAGGGCGCTGCGCGTGGTGTGTCACCTCCTGCGCCGAGCGTACCGTGCGCGCCGGATGGCGATGCAATGCCGGCCCGCGCCGGGGCACCGCTTGCGCTCGAACGCCGCGCCGTGCTGTGCGTCGGCGGGCGCGACGGCGACGTCGCGCGCTACCGCGACTGCATCGAGCGGCACGGCGGCCGCTTCCTGCACCACGACGGCGGCATCGAGGACAACCCGCGCCTGCTCGAGTCGAGCCTGGCCGCGGCCGACCTCGTCGTCTGCCAGGCCGGCTGCATCAGCCACAACGCGTACTGGCGCGTGAAAGAGCACTGCAAGCGCACCGGCAAGCGCTGCGTGTTTCTCGAGCGGCCGAGTGTGGCCGCGCTCGCGCGCGGATTGAGCGCGACGCCATCCTCGTAGCGCGATGGAACGATCGGTTCCGCCGAGCAGCGCGCGCACGCTCGATGGAGCGCGCAGCGGCTGGGCGACGCCGCTCGCGATGGCGGGGTACCTGTTCGTGCTCGCGTACGCGGCTGCGTTCGTCACCTATCGCGTCGCGCTGACCGCCGGCTTCGGGTAGTGCGCTTGCGCCGCCGGCAGCGACGCCGCGGCCGAACGAGCCGCGGGCCGACCGCTTGCGTTGCGAATCATTCGCATTTACAGTAGCCACTGCGTCGCGCTGCCACCCATCGAGGTGGCGCCTCGCGCGACTCTCGCACCAGCCAGCAGCCGCCAGCCCGTGCCCGTCATGAAAGGGGATTCACGTGCTGCCGCGCGCGGTCGAGACCGCGAATGTCGAGCTGGGCGCAGAAGCGCCTCCGTTGCCCGCTGAGCAGACGCCGACGACGTGGCGTCACGTGCCGGTGGTCGGCGGCGTCGTCCTCGCACACATCGCTGCTGGCTGGGCGCTGCTGCAGGTCGACGCGGTGCGCGCGACGGTGCGCGACGCGGCGCCGCTGTTCGTCGATTTCATCGTCGCAGCGCCACCCCCGCCGGTGCTGCCACCGCCGCCACCGCCGCCACCTCCGCCACCTCCGCCTCCGCCACCTCCGCCTGCCAGGCGCGTTGCGCCGCCGCCCAAGCCGAAGCCGGTGATCGCAATGCCGCCCGCGCCGTCTCCGGCACCGCCGGTGTTCGAAGTCCCCGCGCCGCCGCCGCCCGCCCCGCTGCCTGCGCCGCCCCAGGTGGCCGTCGTCGAGGCGCCGCCTGCGCCGCCGCCTGCTCCTGCGCCGCCTGCGCAACCGAAGACGGTGGACGCCACCGCGGTGCGCTATCTCGAGGCGCCGGCTCCCGTGTATCCGTCGTTCTCGCGGCGCAGCGGCGAGGCCGGCCGCGTCGTCGTGCGCGTGCTGATCGATGCGCACGGCGCGCCGCGCCAGCTCGCGCTGCAGCAGTCCTCGGGCTACGCACGGCTCGACGACTCGGCGCTCAGCGCGATCCGCGCCGCGCGCTTCGTGCCCTACAGCGAGAACGGCGTCGCGCAGCCGGTGTGGGTGCTGGTGCCGATCGTGTTCTCACTCGAAGGATGAGCATGAACGAGTCCGCCCTCGGCTTCGGCCACTTCCTCGCGCAGAGCGATGCGGTCGCGCGCGTGCTGCTCGGCGTGCTGCTCGTGATGTCGATCGCGAGCTGGGCGCTGATCGCCGGCAAGGGCATCGCGCTTGTCGTGCGCAAGGCACGCAGCGAGAAGTTCCTGCGCCTGTTCTGGAACGCGAGCTCGCTCGAGGCGGTGCAGCACGAGATCGCGTCGCACGGCGTGCGCGATCCGTTCGCGCACCTGACGGCGCACGCGATGCACGCGCAGCAGCATCACGCGCGCTACGGAGCGAGCAAGCTCGAAGAAGCGGGCAGCGCGCAGGAGTTCCTGACGCGCACGATCAAGAAGGTGCTCGACGAGGAGCAGATGAAGCTCGAGTCCGGGCTCGCGGTGCTCGCCACCGTCGGCGCCACCGCGCCGTTCGTCGGGCTGTTCGGCACCGTGTGGGGCGTCTATCACGCGCTGGTCGCGATCGGCATGAGCGGCGCGGGCACCTTGGACAAGGTCGCCGGCCCGGTCGGCGAGGCGCTGATCATGACCGGCATCGGGCTGGCGGTCGCGCTGCCCGCGGTGATGGGCTACAACTGGCTGGCGCGCACGAACCGCGTGCTCACCGCCAAGCTCGACGCGTTCGCGTTCGAGCTGTTCACGTTCCTGTCGACCGGGCAGAGCTGGCGCGCGCAGCCGCAGGACAACGTGCGTCCGCTCGCCGCGGCGAAGGCTTGACGGAATGAGGCCCCCGCGCTCACTCCGTTCGCTGCCCCCCGAGGGGGCGTCAGTGCCCTTCGGGCGGCCGGGCGGGCACTGATGGCCTTCGCCAGCTTCGACTCCAGCCGCGTCAGCGCGCCGATGCACGAGATCAACATGGTCCCGCTGATCGACGTGATGCTGGTGCTGCTGGTGATCTTCATCGTCACCGCGCCGCTCTTGACGCATGCGGTCAAGCTCGAGCTGCCGAAGGTCAGCTCGCAGGTCAACCAGCGCAAGCCCGACAAGATCGAGTTCGCGATCGACGCAGATGGAGTGCGCTACTGGAACGGCGAGGCGGTGAGTCGCGACGAGGCGAGAGCGCGCTTCGCGCTCGAAGGCGGGCGCCAGCCGCAGCCCGAAGTGCACCTGCGCGCCGACAGGGAGGCGCGCTACCGCGAGATCGCCGAGACCTTGGCCGATGCCGCCAAGGCGGGGCTCGCGAAGGTGGGGTTCCTCAGCGAGCCGGAGGAGTGATGCCGACGTACACCCCGCCACGGCACGCCGACCGAATCGACCGACGCGCAGACGAGACCGGGCAGCCGCTCGCGGTCGCGTCGCTCTGCGTGAGGAGAGCATCGATTGTCTTGCGATGACGATGACCGCCTGCCGTGCGTCGAAGGCTTGATCGCCGCGACGTTCGCGTTGATGACCTGCTGGGCCGATCCGGGAGCGCAGCGCGGCCTGCTGGCGAAGAAGATCGCATCGAACCTGCTTTTGCTGCGCGAGCATCCTCATCTCAGCCCGCGGCTGAAGCGCGTGATGGCGAACGCGCAGGAGCACTGGGTCGCGATCGCGCGCTCTCCGGCCGCTGCAAGCGAGACGGCAAAGCCGGTGCTGCATTGAACTCGATGCGGGAGCTGATCTCCCCTGGCAGTGGCGGCGTGCTGATCGCAGCGCAGCCTTGCGCGCACGACGTCGGCGCAATGCGCGGCGACGGCGAGACGGCGCCCGAAGAGATTCCGGCGGTCACGCTGCTCGATGCATCGCTGGCGTGGGACCTGGGGAACTGGGTGTTCGCGCTGAACGCGCGCAACCTGACAGACCCGATGCGGCTGCGCCCGCCGCTGGTGCGCGCCGTGGCGGCCGTCGCCGGCCTGCTGCTGGCCGGGTGCGCCGGCCAATCCGTGCGCATCGACGACGAAGCGCTCGCGCGCGGCCGCAGCGCCGTGCAGGCGATGGCGGGCTGCTTCCTGGTCGACTACAGCTACGTCGAGGTGGAGAGCCTCAAGCCCGGCTACGTTCGCGACGCTCGCGTGTACGACGTCAACCGCGACAAGTCGGTCAAGGAGTGGATCACGTCGCAGGTGCTGTCGCCGCGCCGGGTCTGGCTGCAGCGCGTGCTGTTCTCGACCGATCTCGCCGGCGCGGTGCGGCCAGGCAGCGAGATCAAGCACCAGTCGGAGGACTGGGAGTACGAGGCGCCGTTCCTCTACGACTTCGTCGCGCCGCAGCGCTGGCAGGTGAAGCCGATGCCCGGCACGCGCGGGCAGTGGACGCGGAGCGTGACGAACCTCGACGACGGCCCGCGCTACCAGTGCTCGGCGCCGTGGCGCACGGACACCGCGTATGCCGAATGGTCGTGCCAGAACTACGCGCCGATCCCAGGCCGCGAGACCCGCGACATGAGCCGCAGCGATTACGACACGCTCGAGCGCGGCACCCGCATCCTCGTCTACGGCGCGAGCTGGCTCGAGCGGCAGAGCAACGTCAAGACGATGCACGACTCCGGCGGCGAGCGCTCGCCGCTGGCGCGCGAGGTCGGCAAGAACTGGTACGTGCGCCTGCCCGACGCCGAGTGCGCGGTCGCGCAGGCGTTCGCGCGACCGCGCCAGCCGTTCTGGGACCTCCTGCGCGAAACATGGGACGGCGTGCTGGACGGGTCGGCCCCGTTCGTCGAGAAGGTGCCGCCCGGCGCGCCGCCGCGCTTCGTGCGCATGCACGAGATCGGGCAGGACGTGCTCGGCCGCGATCTGCGCGATCCGGCACAGCGGCAGAACGCGCGCGAGCGCGTGCTGAAGGTCATCGAGACCTACCGCAGCAAGTAGGAAGGATCGATGCACCATTGCAGAAGCGCAGTCACCGGCCGCCCGTCGTTCGGCCGGGCCCGTGCAGAGGACGCGCGGCGCGACCGGGATGCCGCGACGCATCGCACGCAATTAGCCGCTTGCGGCGGCCCGGCCGCTGTGAGAGCGAGAGCAGCGCAAGACAAGACCTACGTCGCCAATTGCGCTTCGGCACCTGCTACTACGGCGCCGTGCGTACCGTCAACGCGAGCGCGACGTATCGCACCTGATTCCTCGTCAACTCGAACCGACGTGACGACCACTCGAACCCGCATTGCCCTCGCTCTCGCCGTCGCGCTGCCACCGGCCTTTGCGCAGGCGCAGAACGCGCCGCAGCCGCCGTCGGCCGCCGCCTCCGCACCCGCCGCGTTGCCCGAGATCCGCGTCAAGGCCGAGCCGGAACCCGAAACCGCCACCGGCCCCGTGCAAGGCTACGCCGCCAAGCGCAGCGCCACGGCGACCAAGACCGACACCCCGCTTGCCGAGACGCCGCAAGCGGTGACGGTGGTGACGCGCGAGCGCATCGAGGACCTGGCGGCCGCAAACGTGCAGGACGCGCTGAACTACGCCGCCGGCGTACGCAGCGACGCCTACGGCCTCGACTCGCGCACCGACTCGGTCCACATCCGCGGCGGCTTTCCCGACGTGTACCTCGACGGGCTGCGCCAGAACTTCAACTTCTACACCAGCACCGCGCGCACCGATCCTTACGTGCTCGAGCGCATCGAGGTGCTGCGCGGGCCGGCGGCGATGCTGTTCGGCCAGGGTGCGACGGCCGGTATTGTCAACCTCGTCAGCAAGCGGCCCTTGGCCGAGACGCAGCGCGAGGCCGGCGTCGTGCTCGGAAGCTTCAGTCGAAAGGAGCTGCGCACCGACCTGAGCGGCCCGCTGACCGACGATGGGCAGTGGCTGTACCGCCTCATCGCGCTGGCGCGCGAGTCGGACACGCAGGTCGACTTCGTGCCCGACGATCGCAAGCTGCTCGCGCCGTCGCTGACCTGGCGGCCGAGCGCCGCGACGACGTGGACTTTCCAGGCGCGCTGGCAGGACGACCACACCGGTTCGACGCTGCAGTTCTTTCCGTGGAGCGGCTCGGGCGCGCCGAACCCGAACGGCCGCATTCCAACCAGCCGCTTCATCGGCGAGCCGGGCTTCGATCGCTACGACACCGAGCGCGTCGAAGTCGGCTGGCTGTTCGAGCACCGCGCAAGCGACGACTGGACGCTGCGCCAAAACCTGCGGGTCACGCGCAACGAGGTCGACTACGCGACCCTGTACGCCGACGCCTTCAGCAATCCGGGCGACTCGTACCTCGACCCCGCGCAGCGCGTGATCGGCCGCCAGGGCTACGCTGAGCTGCGCAAGGTGCGTCTCGTCGCCGCCGACCAGCACGCCGAAGGCCGTGTGCGCTTCGGCCGGACCGAGCATCGCCTGCTGATCGGGCTCGATGCGCTGCGCTACCGCGAGGAATCGAGTTCGTTTTTCGATGCGACGCCGCCTTCGATCGACGTCTATGCGCCGGTCTATACCGGCTACATACCGCCGCCGCTCGCGACCGACCCAAAGACCTCGCAGCGCCAGTACGGCTTGTACGTACAGGACCAGATCCGCTTCGGCCCGTGGATCATCGTCGCCGGCGCCCGCCGCGACCGCGCGACGAGCGGCGTCGAAGGAAGCGCCGACCGCACCGACTCGCAGACGACGAAGCGGCTCGGCGCAATGTATCTCGCCGCCGGCGGCTGGTCGCCTTATGTGAGCTACAGCGAGTCGTTCTCTCCGGTGCCGGGCGACAACCTGGCCGGCGTGCGCTTCGTGCCGATCCGCGGCAGGCAGCTCGAAGGCGGTGTCAAGCGCGAAGGCGAGCGCAACAGCTTCACCGCCGCGCTGTTCGAGCTGCGCGAGCGCAACCGACTCGTCGCCGACCCGACCAACCCGATCGATCAGGTGCAGGCCGGCGAGACGCGCGCGCGCGGGCTCGAGCTGGAGCTGCTCGGCCGCGTGCTGCCGCAGCTCGCGCTGTCGGCGCACTACACCTACCTCGACTTCGAGACCGACGACTCGTTCGCCTTCGACCCGGTGCCCGAGCACCAGGCCGCCGTCTGGGCGCAGCACCGATTCGCGCTTGGCAGCGTGCGCGGCTTTTCGGCCGGTCTCGGCGTGCGCTGGTTCAGCAGCTTCCGCGACGGGCCGGCGCCCGAGGTGTCGAGCCTGACCCTGTTCGACGCCGCGCTCGCCTACGCATCGGGCGCGTGGCGCTACGCACTCAACGTCAACAACCTGGCCGACAAGACCTACGTCAGCACCTGCCTCGAGCGGGGCGACTGCTTCTACGGTGCGCGGCGCACGGTCACCGCGAGCGCCAGCTACCGCTTCTGAACGACATGCTCAGCGTCAACGCCGTCAAGACCTGGAGCTGGCTCCACAAGTGGTCGAGCCTCGTCTGCACCGTGTTCATGCTGCTGCTGTGCGTGACCGGCTTGCCGCTGATCTTCCATCACGAGATCGGCCACCTGCTCGGTCACGAGGTCCAGGCGCCGGCAATGCCGGCCGGCACGCCGCCGGCCAATCTCGATCGCGTGATCGCGGCCGCCCAGCCGCGCGCCGAGGGCAAGGTGCTGCAGTTCCTGTCGCAAGAGCTGGACGACGACAGCATCTGGACCGTCACCTTCGGCGACACGATCACCGACGACGACAACCGCAAGACCGTCGTCGTCGATGCGCGCACCGCGCAAGTGCTGGCCGAGCCGAGATTCGACGAGGGCTTCATGTACGTGAT
>Ga0187893_10007066_pt1 | contig 18713 bp, 10 predicted proteins | sample MA1701074metaG_FD_139574 | JGI IMG/M metagenome (GOLD analysis project Ga0187893, IMG submission 139574) | White microbial mat communities from a basaltic lava cave in the Kipuka Kanohina Cave System on the Island of Hawaii, USA - MA170107-4 metaG ... | reverse complement strand
GCAGCGGCGCTTCATAAGAAGGCCGAGGGCGACGCGAAGTTCCGCGAGAGCGCGGAATTCGAAAAGCGCAGCCGGCAGATCGGCGAGGAACTGGTGGGGCTGGCTGGAACCCTCGGAGCCGCAGACCCGGATGCGATCGAGGCACTCATCGAGGGCATCGTCCGGACGCAGGTGCCCGAATTGGTGCCAGAGCTGGAGCGACAGAAGGCGGAACTGCTCGTCACAGCCAACGAACACGAGGCGATCCGAGCGTTGCGCGCGATCGCGCAGGCACAGGACGACATGTGCCTGATCGACATGGACGAGAATGGTACGCACGACTACTGGGTGGCGGATGTGAGCGGTCTCAACCGGATGAAGCCGGGGGACAAGGTCATTCAACTCATCTCGGCCTCGATCGCCCGCGCAGACGCGAAGCCGTGCCTTCCTGTCGCCGACACGGGAACGTTCAAGGCCAGCCAGACAAGCAGTCGGTCCTCCTCGCGGCGATCGGCAAGCCCGCACCGCATCGGGGCTACTACTTCGCTGCCGTATCGCAGTGCGAGGTCGAAGGCGGGGAGAGGCGCAAGTACGACGATGGCAGCGGCCGCAACACGGACGGCTTCGCCTTCTGTGCCTATCCCGCGGGCTTCGCCAAGACCGGGAAGCTGACGTTCATCGTCGACCAGCGCAAGGGCGTGTACGGCAAGGACACGGGGGGAAAGCCCGTGGACCCTTGGCCGCTGGATCTTGCCAAGAGCGGCTGGTCTCGACGGCGGTAGTGCATGTGCCGATTACCGGCGCGTCAGCAAGGCGGCGAAACGGCTGAGCTGCTTGCGGCGATCGGTAAGCGCCGCAATCCGGCGCAGCTCGAGCCCGCTGATCTGCGACGGAAGCACACGCTCGCCGAGGGCGCGCACCCGCCGCTTGATCTCCTCCGGCAGCCGCGCAATCCGCCGCAGTTCGCCCACCCACCACGAGCTCACGCCCATCTCACGCGCGATGGCGACGTCCGACGCACCCGGCATCGCGGCGGCGACCTCTTCCATCCGGTCCGCCTGCAACACGATGTTCGGACTGCCAACCGGCGGCCGGATCGGCTTGGTGCGCGCCAGCGTCACCGCCTGTCCCTTCCGGAACGCGTGCGCGGGGAACCGGTCCCACACGATCGGCGGTTCAGCATCTAGCACTCGGCCCGCACCACTTCCCCCTGAAGGGGAAGCACTTGCGGCGTGTGACGTTTCGCGGACGAAGCGCGCTCCCTTTTTTTGTGCCGTACTTGTGCCAACCCCAACGCGCCATTTCTCGGTGTTCCTCCATATCCTGCCGTACGAGAGAGCAGGAAGGGAGCACTGGTTCCCGACCCGTGCCCCCTCCGATGCGTCCTACTGCCTTGACAATTCAACGCTCTTCGCGGCGTCGCTCGCGACGGGATCGAGCGTAGCGACAGTCTCGCGGAGGTTGTTAGCGCCCGATGCGCGTAGCGCATCGTCATCTGCATCGATCCGTGGCCCAGGAGCTCGCGGATCGTGTTGGGCGGCACGCCCCCCTGGGCCGGTCGCGACGCGCCCGGGTCGGGACGCCTACCTTCTCGGCTCGTACCGCATCGCCACCGCCCCCGAGCCGAACTCCAGCCGGCTCACCAGCCTCAAGTCGATGCTCTTCGACAGCCCCGCGAACAACGTCGGCCCATGGCCCGCCAGCCGGGGGTGCACCACGAACTCGTACTCATCGATCAATCCCAGCTCCGCCAACGCCAGCGGGAGCTTCACGCCCCCCGTGAACAGTCCCTTGCCCGACTCCCGCTTGAGCTGCTCCACGGCCTTCCCCAGATCCCCGCGCACCAGCTCCGCGTTCCAGTCGACCCGGTCCAGGGTGCTCGACACGACGTACTTCTTCGCCGCGTCGATCGTCCGCGCGAAGGGCTCCATCCAATCGGGCCTCGCTCCCGTCCGCGCCGGCGGCCGAAACGCGGCCTCCATCATTTCGTACGTCACCCGGCCGAAGAGGAGCGCATCGGCCCGGGCGAGGTTCTCGACCGCGTGACGATGCAGGTCTTCGTCCGGGACGATCCCGCGATGATCGCAGCAGCCGTCCAAGGTGACGTTGATGGAATACCGGAGGGGTCGCATGACGCCAACGTACCGCCGATGGGGTGGACCGGCAACGTTGACCCGCGTACGTTCCCCTACCCGACGCTCCCGTCCCCGAAGAGGTGCGCGAAGCACGAGACCACCGTCGACCCGACCGCGGAGAAGGCGCCCCCCACGTACACGTCGGTCCCCTGCGCGCCCCCGCGATCGTCCGCACGGACGGGACGAACGACGAGTTCAGCGTGCCGTTCGAGAATCGCGCGTATACTGGTCCACCGTGCTCCTCGCCGCCGCGATCGCCTGCCTCCTCCAGGAACAGGCCGTCGAGTCGACGCACTACCGGCTTACCTTCTACGGCGGCTTCAGCGAGGCGCCGGAGTACGTCGACCTCGCCGAGGCGCTCCACGAGAAACTCCGCGCGCACTTCGGCGCGGAGCCGCGCGAGAAGGGCAAGCTCGAGATCCGCTTCTGGACGACCGCGGACGACTACAAGGCGGGCGGGAGGGCGGACGGCGTGCCGGCGGACCGCCTCCAGGCGGGCGGCGTCTACTGGACGGGCACGCGGCGCGCGTACTTCTGGCGACAGCCGACGCCCTACTCCACGCGCCACCTCTTCCTCCATGAACTCACGCACCAGTTCCACTTCCTCGCCGTCATGAACAACGAGGCGCGCGGCCCGGGCTGGTATCACGAGGGCATCGCCGAGTATTTCGCCTACCACCGCTGGGACGGGAAGAAGCTCGAGACCGGGCTCCACGACGTCGTCGCGCTCGAGGAGCGCGTGCCGCACGTCGTCGAGGCCGCGCGCGCGGGCAGGCTCGACTATGCGGGCCTCGTCCGCGGGACGACGCCTTCCGACTACGGCACGAGCTGGGCGCTCGTCCACTACCTGCGGTCGACGCCGGGCTTCAAGGCGATCGAGCCGAAGCTGTGGAAGTCGGGCGCGGACGCGTCGAAGCTCCTCCTCGCGCCGAACGCGGAGGCCGCCTCGGACGCCGCCGCGAAATACCTCGCCGCCCTGCGCCCGACGTGGAAGATCCAGTACGTCGACTGGGACCAGCGCGGAAGCGACATCGTCGGCCGCTCCGACACGACGGCGTCGATCACGACGCGATGGGACTGCACGTCGGTCGAGGCGACGGTCGCGCCCGCGAAGGGCCGGGCGTCGATCGAGCTGCGGATCGCCGGCGGCGCGACGTTCGCGCTCTCGGTCGCCGGAGGCAAGGCGACGTTCGGCGCGGCGTCCGTCGACGCGGGCGCGAAGCCGCGGCTGCGGCTCGAGGTGACCGGCGGCCGGGTGCGCGCGCTCGTCGACGGAAACGAGATCGGGACCGCCGACGGGGGCAAGCCCGCGATCGCCGCGCTCGTCGTCGCCGGAGGCCGCGCCGTCTTCTCCGACGTCAAGGTGGCCGACCGGTAGCCCACGCGCGCTTCAAGTCCTCGCGGTCGGCGTCGCCGAGTTCCGCGCTGAAGTGCAGCACCTGCGCGAGCACGTCGTCCGTCGTCTCGAAGTACGACTCGCGGCACGCGAGGTGCACGTACCCGGACGGCGTGAAGCGGCCCTCCTCGTACCAGACGAGCCGGATCCGCCACGCGCCCTTCTCGACCGGCTGCTTGCACTCGCGGCACCGCGCCTGGGACGTCGGCGAACGCTCCGCGCCGTCGATCCGCGGCACGCGCTTGTGCGCGGCGCTCGCCCGGGCCGCGCGTTCGAGCGCCTCGCGGTCGGGCACCGGCGCGCCGAGCGTCTCCAGCAGCGGCTCCGGCCGCTTGTACGCGGCGCAGAGCGGATGAAACCAGAGCGTCTGGTCGCCCTCCGCGAACGGGTTCGGGAGCCGTTCGCCGAACCGCAGCTCGCCCTTCGCGATCGCCTTCGCGCATCCGCGGCACTTGGACCGACCGCTGGAGGCGGGCTCGATGAGGTGCGGCATGCTCCGCAGGATACAACCTACTTCTTCTCGAGCTGGCGACGCAGCAGCTCCAGCTCCAGCTTCAGCTTCTCCAGCTCCAGCTTCGATTTCTCCTCCGCGTCCTCGCGCCCGTACCAGTTCGCGTTGCGGCTCACGATCTCCAGCAGCTTCCCCCCGGCGTCCGTCCTGAACACCAGGCTGGTCCCGTACATGGGCGTCCCCAGCTCCCACCCGTCCTTGCACTTCGCGAACCTCGACGACTGGCCCGAGTAGTACACGCGGTTGGAGCCCGCGCCGTACGTGGAGAGCTTGAGGTACGCGGTGGCGAAGTCGAACGCGCGTTCCGCGCTGTCGAGCTTCACGTCCGACTTGGCGAGGAGCTCCGTCACCGAGTCGGCGAAGAGGATCCCCTCGATCATGACGCGCACGAACCCGTCCTCGCCCTTGCGCACGGCGAAGATGTTCTTGGCGGCGCCGCCCATCATCGCCATCGCGCCCGCCGCGCCCGCCGGCTCCGCCACCTCGTAGAAGCGCGTGTCCTGGAACCAGAGCTGGAAGCTCTTCAGCTTGAGCGGCTCGGCCTTCGTCTCGTCCTTCTCGTAGCGCTCCTGGACGTACTGCGTCAGCTTCGCCAGCCCGCGCCCCCAGTGGATCTTGTCGATCGTCTCGAGCGCCCGTTTCTTCGTCTCCGCGTCCGCGGACTCGGACGCCTTCGTGAGCGCCGCGAGCGCCGGCTTCCCGATCTTCGCGAGATCGTCGACGGCCTTCTGCCGCACCTCGAGCGAGTCGTCGTTGAACGACTGGATGAGCTCCTCGATCTTCTTCGCGGTGTCGGCGTCCGGGTCCTGGACGCACAAGAGCGCGAGCGCCAGCGTGAGCATCTTTCCCTCCCGAAAACGTTCAAGGGTATGGACGCGCGGGGCGCGGCCGTCGTTTGCGGCAATCCGTGCAGTACTATCCAGGTGCGCGATGACCGAGACCTTCGGCAAATACGAGATCGTCCGACTCGTCGGGCGCGGCGGAATGGGCGTCGTTCACCAGGCCAGGGACACCGTACTCGACCGGCACGTCGCGCTCAAGATGATGTCGACGACCCCCGACGACCCCGTCAGCGCGCGCGAGGATGAAGAACGCTTCCTGCGCGAGGCGCGGCTCAGCGCCAGCCTGCCCAAGCACCCGAACATCGTCGGAGTGTACGAAGCGGGCGTGCTTGACGGCGTACGCTTCATCGCCATGGAGTTCATCGACGGCCAGCCCATGTCCCGCTGGCGCCGCGAGAAGGGCGTTCCGCTTCGCGACCAGGTGCGGCTGCTGCGTGACGTCGCGCTCGCGGTCGACGTGGCGCACCGCCACCGCGTCGTCCACCGCGATCTCAAGCCGGAGAACATCCTCGTGGACGCCGCCGGCCAGCCGCACGTCACGGATTTCGGACTGGCGAAAGCCCTGGGCGCCGATGTCACGCGCCAGCTCACGCAATCCGGCATGATCGTCGGCACTCCCGCGTACATGAGCCCCGAGCAGGCCCGCGCGCAACGCGACGTCAACGCGCGGACGGACGTATGGGCGCTCGGCGTGATGCTCTACGAGATCGTCAGCGGGCGCCAGCCGTTCACCGGCGACAGCACCGTCGACATCCTCATCAAAGCGTCGACGGAGCCCCCGCCTCCGCTGGAAGGAATCGATCCGTCGATCGCGCACGTCTGCCTGAAGGCGCTCTCCAAGGAGCCGGACCAGAGGCACGCCGGCGCCGGCGAATTCGCGAACGACCTCGCGCGCTGGCTCGCGGGACGCACGGCGCGCGCTCCGGCTCCGGCCCCGCCCGCGCGGTCGCGGCGGGCGTTCCTGGCCGCCGGGGCGGGAGCCGCACTGCTCCTCGGAACCGGGCTGGCCGTCGCGCTGCGGAAGCGGTCGCGACCGACACCCGCTCCGTCGCCGCCGAATCCGACCGACATGCGCACCTCGGTGCGGCTGGGGTTCCTGGCGCCGCCCCGGCTCCGCTTCGCCGTCGCCGCGCACGCGCAGGGCGCGTTCTGCGTCGCGTTCAGTCCCGACGCGACCGTGATCGCCTCGGGCGGACAGGACCGCATCGTGCGGTTGAGCGAGACGCGGGCGGGCGAGATGGTGCGCCGGCTCGAGGGCCACGAGGCGGAGGTGCGCTCGATCGTCTACGGCCGGGCGCTCCAGGAGTGGGCGTCGCTGGGCGCGGAGCCGTCCATCCGCGTCTGGGATGCGGCCAGCGGCACCTGCAAGCAGATCGAATCGGGGCCCCGGCCGATGTGGCAGATGGCGATGGACCGCGCCGAGGATTTTCTGGCATGCGCCTGCGAGGACGGGACCATCCGGATCGTCAGCGAGGAACTGGAAGAGCCCCTCGTGCTCGCCGGCCATCTGGCGGGGGTCCGGTGCGTCGCGTTCAGCGCCAGCGGCGCGACGCTCGCGTCGGGCGGCGCGGACGGCACGGTCCGGCTGTGGCTGCCGCGCGCCGCGCGCGAGGTGCGCGCCATGACCGCGCAGGTCCGCGTGGAGTGCGTGGCGTTCAGTCCCGACGACTCCGAGCTTGCCTCCGCAGGAGCGGACGGCGCGATCAGGCTCTGGGAGACGTCGACGGGCGCGCTCCTTCGCACGATCGCGGAGGCGGGCACGCGCCTGGCCTACAGCCCGGACGGTCACCTGCTCGTCTCCGGGGGACAGGACGGAATCCTCCGTTTCTGGGATCCGGTGTCGGGAGTCTCGCTCGCCAGCGTGATGGCGCACGCCGGCGCTGTCGAGCAAGTCGCCTTCGACGGCGGGGGCGCGGCACTGGCTTCGACGGGCCGCGACGGGAAGGTGGCCGTGTGGGACGTCGGAGCGCGCTGCACGCTGGCGGGCGTGTGGCGGACGATCATGGAGCGCAGCGACCGCGTGCTGCGCCGGCGGATCGCGCTGGAGCGCACCGGCGGCGCCGAGGTGACCGTGGGCGCCGTCAGCCGGCGCGGGATCGTCGTGGAGACCGGCCTGATGGCGGCCAAGACGCTGCCTCCCGGGATGGTGCTGCGACTGCTTCGCCTGGCGGACGAGGCGCCGTCGGCGGCGGCGGCGCTGCTGCTGGCGGAGTGCGGTGAGCGCGCCGCCGCGCGCGCCGAGCTGCGGCGGGCCGGTGTCGCGGAGGACGTGCGCAGCCTCTTCGAGGAGCGGGTGACGGGCCCGCGCTGAAACCCAACGAAGCGCTGGATGCGCAGCGGCTACGCCACTGCTCCCCGCACCGCAGGGCTCGGGTCCTTCTGCGCCGCCTTCAGCAGCTCCGACGCCGACGGGCCCGCGATCCGCGCCGCCGCCTTCACCGCCGCCGCGCGCACGCCGTCCGAGAAACCCCTCATCAACCCCATCAGCCGCGGGCGGTTCTCGAATATCCGCTTGAGCGCCGGCACCGCCGCGGGCGTCGGGAAAATCTGCAGGAACTCGCAACAGTCCCGCGCCATCTCCTCCACCTCCGTCAGCTGGGCGAGCCGCACGACGCTCGGCGTGAGATCGCGCAGGTCCCGGTTCGCCGCCGCCTGCAGCACGCGATGCACGGCGGCCGTCGCTCCCGAATCCACCAGGCGGCGCCCCACCTGCAGCGCCACCCGCTCCTCGCACCGCCGGAGCCGCTCGAACGCCGCGTTGGTCACGCTCGCGTCCCCATGCAGCGCGGCGCGCGTCAGCCCCTCCACCCGGGCGTCCGACGGCAGATAGTCGCACGCCTCCAGCACATGCCGCGCCTTCTCCGCGGGCATCGACGGCGTGATCGACGCGGCCAGTTCCTTCGCTCCGCGTCCCCCGACCGCCGCGAGCACCTTCGCCGCCGCCGACCGCACGTCGCCGTCCTCCGAGTCGAGCACGAGCTTGAGCAGCGTCGACGTGAGCGGTGTGCCCAGCAGGCCGAGCAGCAGGACCGCGTCGTCCCGCGTCTCCTTCTCGGCGCTCTGCAGGAGCACGAGCAGGGGCGCGCCCGCCTCCTGCCCGACCGACCTCAGCTTCGACTGGAGCTGGCTGCGGAACTCGACGCCGAGCGACGTCGATTCGAGCGCCGGCACCACGCCCTCCCGGACGAGGCGGGCCGCCAGCGACGCCTGCCCGCTCAGGATCGCCACCGACAGCCAGAACCGCATCGTCTCCACCAGCGTCGTCGGCCCGAGTCCCGGGTCGGTCTCCTCGAAGACGCGCGCCGCCATCGCCCCGCTCGTCCGCGCGAGCAGCCACCCGAGCCGCGCCGCCTTCAACTCCCGCAGCGCGCGCCGAAGCAGTCCAAGCGCGCCGTGCCGGACCTCCGCCTGCGGATGACGCATGGCGTCCACCAGCCGCGCCGTCAACGAGGCGCTCGTCCCGTCGTGCTCCCCGCCTTCGAGCGCCTGGAGCGCGCGACAGAACTGCACCTGCGACGCGTCCGTCACCAGCGACTCGAGCGGCGCGCCCAGCAGCGCCCCCGCCGCCTGTTCGGGACGGCGCTTCTCGGGCACCGGCGTCGGCGACGGCACGGCGTTCGGCACCGGCAGCACGCGCGTCTCGCGCTGCGAAAACGCGAAGCGCCGCACCGGGTTGCACGCCAGGATCGACTCGACGTACCTTTTCCACTCGGGCGCCTCCACGCGCACGGCCAGCACGCTCGCGATTCCGGCGACGTCCGCGAGCATCAGGCCGTCCTTCACCGTCAGCGCCCGCAAGCCGTGCTCCAGGAGCGCCTGCCGGAGCCACGCCGCGTGCCCGTCCGGATCCGCCAGCGCCTGGCCGTTCACCGACAAGCCGTCGCCCTGCACCTCGAACGTGACGACGCGGGCTTCCCGGCAGAGCGCCGCCGTCGCGTCCGTCACCTCGACGAGCGCGTCCACGAACGGCCGGTGGTCGGGCTGGTGCTCGCGAAGCTGATCGACGGCCGCGCGCAGCTTCCGCAGCACGGGCCCCAACTGATCCACATGCGCCGCCTCGAGCGCCGCGCGTCCGACCAGGTCGCCGCGCACCAGGTCCACCGTCTCCCCATCGTCGCACGCGAAGTACTGCTGCTGAGCGACCTGCAGGTGCGTGGCGCCTTCCCGATTCAGCAGCTCCGTCCAGTGCGTGAGCGCGAGCCTCGAGGCGTGCACCGTCGCGCTCAGCTCCGCGACAAAGACCGCGACCTCGCGCTCCTCGATCCCCGGCGACACCGTGACGCTCCCGGCCAGCCGCTCGCGCAGGAGCTTCGCGAACTCCCACGCGACCTCGCCGTGGCGGCGCGTGTCGAGCGGCACGTCGTCCACGCAGAGCACGGGCGTCCGCAACGCGATCGTCCGCGGCCGGCCGTCTTCGAGCATGAGCCGCGCCGCCTCCAGCACGTCGCGGTCCGCGTTGTCACCCGGCCGGCACCACTGGGGGTAGAGCCGGTGCCGCAGAACGCAGGCGCCGGTCGCCTTCATGAACGCGACCGCGCGCGAGCGCGGGTCGAACGGCTCGTCCTTCGCCGGTCCCGAATTCGTCAGCACCTCCACCGGCTCCGGCGCGGCCGCCTCGTCGGCGACGTCCAGCAGGTCGACGCGCGAGACCGGCGCGCCGCCCGGTGCGATCCGGCCCCTCCGGGCCAGCGCGTTCACGAGTCCGGTCGCGCGTCGAGGGTTGCCGCGCGCGGCCGCCACGATCGCGTCCGCAAACCCCGGGGGGCCGTCGGGCAGCATGGCGCGCACCTCGCCGTCCGTCAGCGGCGGCAGATCGAGCACCTGGACGAGACCCGCGGCGCGCATCGCGCCGACGAACGCCGGCCACGCCGGACCCGCGTCCGCACAGACCGTGGCGATCACGCCGGCCGGCCCGCGCAGCATCGCCAGGGTCGCCTCGTCCGCGCGGGGAAGATCGTCGAGCAGGAGGACGACCGGACCCTCGCGCGCCATCTGTTCGATCACGTCGGCCCGCGGCACGCCGGCCGTCGCCGGCCCGCAGTGGAAGCGCACGCCCTCCGACGCCGCCCGGCCCGCCACTTCGCGCAGGAACCGGCTCTTTCCCGCGCCCGGGTCGCCGCACACGAGAAGCACGCCGCCGCGCCCGGCGCGCACGGATTCGACGAAAGCGTCCGCCGCCACCAGCTCGCGGGCGCGTCCGACGAAGCGATCCACCAGAGGCAATGATAGCACGTCACTCGCGGCGCAGTTCCGCGAGCGCCCGCGACGCGCGTTCCCGGTGCGGCCAGTCCTTCGGCGCCGACGCCACGATCCGCTCCAGGTCCTCGCGCGCGCGCGCCGCGTCGCCGAGGTCGCGATACACGAGAGCGCGCCCCAGGCGCGCCTCGAGCAGCTGCGGCCCGTGTTCCAACGCGGCCGTGTAGTCGCGGATCGCCCCTTCCCCGTCGTGGAGACCGGTGCGCGCGTTGGCGCGATGCATGTACGCCTCAGCGTGGCTCCCGTCGAGCGCGATCGCCCGATCACAGTCCTCGATGGCCCTCGCGTACTCGCCCCGCACGCACCGGATGTGACCGCGATTGCTCCACGCCCTGGCGTAGCGCGGCGACACCTCGATCGCCCGCGTCAGGTCCGCGAGCGCCCGGTCGAGGTCGTTGCGCTGCTCATGGACGAGCGCGCGGCTCACGTACACGTGCGGGACGTGCGGATCGAGCTTGACGGCCTGGTCGAGATCCTCGAGCGCGCGATCCAGCTCCCCGCGCAGCCGGCAGATGCGCCCGCGGTTCGCCCACCCGTGCGGCAGCGCGGGGTCGGTCTCGACGGCGCGGTTCGCGTCGGCCAGCGCGCCGTCCAGGTCGCCCCGCTTCAGGCGGAGCGACGCGCGGTTGCTCCAGGTCGCGGCGCTGCGCGGCTCGATCTCCAGAGCGCGCGTGTAGTCGTCACTCGCCCCGTCGAGGTCGCCCTGCTGCTCGCGCACGCTGCCCCGGTTCGTGAGCGCGGGCGCGTGTCGCGGCTCGAGCTCGAGCGACCGCGTGAAGTCCTCGACCGCTCCCCTCAGGTCGCCGCGGTCCGCGCGCGCCGTGCCGCGGTTGTTGAGCGCGACGCCGAAGCGCGGGTGCGCCTCGATGGCGCGCGAGTAGTCCTCGATCGCGCCGTCGGGGTCCGTCGTGCGGCGCTGGTTGGCCCGGCAGAAGAGCACCATCGCGTGCCACGGCCGCCGCTGGAGGGCCTTGTCGTACGCGCCCCGCCGCTCCTCTTCGGAGGCCACGGTCAGGCCCACGACCCAGTGCAGGTCCTCGACGCCGCGGCGCGCGCCGAACCGCTCCGCGCCCGCGCCCGCCAGCCGGCCCGCCTCGTCGAAGTCGCGCCGCGCGACCGCCCGCATCGCCTCCGCCACGACGCGCTGGAGCTCGTCGTCGAACCCGCTGCCCGCGGCGATCGCCGCATCGAGCTCGCGCACGGCCTCCTCGAGCAGCCGCGTCCCCGCCTCCGTGCGGGACGCCTCGTCGGCGCGTCCGAAGTCGATCTGCGCCACGAACGCGCGCGTCACGAGCAGCCGCCCGAGCTGGTAGTGCGCGGGACCGAAGCGCGCGTCGAGCCGCAGCGCCTCGCGCGCCGCGCGCTCCGCCCCGTCCCAGTCTCCCCCCAGCTCGCGCGCCCGCCCCTTCAGGAAGTGCGCCGCCGCCAGCGCCGGCGCGCGCGCGACCGCCTGGTCGACCAGCTTCTCCGCCTGCGCGACGCGCTCGCGCAGCTCCGCGGGCCGGGCCTCGGCGTCATAGAACGCCGCGAACGCGTCGTCGATCGCCGGGCGCGCGCGCTCGAGGAGCGACGTCGCCTCCGCGAGCCGGTCGCGCTCCCGCTGCGCCGCGTCGGCCCGCCGCTCGCTCCGGCGCATCGAGCCCGCCGCGATCCACGCACCCGTGCCCGCCAGCGCCAGCGCCGCCGCGGCGAGGACGGCGCGACGCGCCCCGGCCGATCGCCACGCGCGGCGGAACGTCGACGGCGGACGCGCGGTGACCGGCTCGCCCGCCAGCCACCGCCGCAGGTCGGCCGCCAGGTCGGCCGCGGTCGCGTACCGCACGGCCGGCTCGCGGTCGATCGCCCGCAGGCAGACGATCTCGAGGTCGCGCGGGATCTGCGGGTTGAGCCGTCGCGGCGGCGCGGGGTCCGTCGTGAGGATCCGCAGGTAGACCTCCTCGACGCGCGCGCCGCCGTGCGGCAGCCGGCCGGTGAGGAGCTCGTAGAGGATCACGCCGAGGCTGTAGACGTCGCTCGGACGGCCGAGCGTCTCGCGCTCGCCGCGGATCTGCTCGGGGCTCATGTAGAGCGGCGTCCCCACCGTCATGCCGCTCTGCGTGAGGCTCGCACCCGCCTCCCCCACGTACGCCAGGCCGAAGTCGACGACGTGCGGCTCCGCGTCCTTGTCGACGATGATGTTGCCGGGCTTGAGGTCGCGATGGAGGATCCCGTGGCGGTGCGCGTGCTCGACGGCCTCCGCCGCTTTCGCGAGGAGCGCGACGCGCTGACGCAGCGAGAGATGGCCGCGCTCGATCGCGACGCCGAGCGGCTGCCCCTCGACGAGCGCCATCGCGATGAACGGCACGCCGTCGGCGCGGCCCGCGTCGTGCACCGCCACGACGTTCGGGTGGCTCAGCTTCGCGACCGCGCGGGCCTCACGCGCGAGTCGCTCGACGAGGTGCGGCGCGGCGCCCGCGGCGGCGTGCAGGACCTTGAGCGCGACGGGGCGGTCCAGCTCGACGTGGCGCGCGCGGTAGACGACGCTGGAGGCGCCCTGCCCGAGCAGCGCCTCGATCACGTACGGGCCGATGCGCGACGGAAGCGGGTCTGCCATCGCGGTCCAGCCTACCTACTTCCGCAGCCGGTTCAGCGTGTAGAACGCCCGCTCATGGAGCAGCGGCGTCCCGTCCGCCGCCGCCACGCCGCGCGCGTTCATCTCGACCACCCACCCCGCCGCCAGCTCCGCGAGCGCGACCCGCACCGTCGCGCCGTCCTCGGAGACGGAGACGTCCTTGACGGCGACGGGCGTGTTCCCCACCTGCGGCGACCCGTACGTCTGCCAGTAGTTGTAGTGGAAGCGCTGGAACGAGAACGACTCCGGCTTCACCGCCTCGCGCGCGACCGGCTTCGTGAAGCGCAGTTCGAACCCGTCCTCGGTCAGCGACATCGTGCGCACGTCCATCGGAAGCGCGCCCGTCCACGTGACGCGCTGGAGACCGAACGGCTTCCCGCCGATCGCGCCCCAGCCGCGGTCGGTCTGGCCGATCCAGAGACTGCCGTCGGGCGCCCACGCGGTGCGGTGGTTCCCGCACTGGAAGCCGGCGCGGAACAGGATCGCCGCGCCCTGCCACTCGCCGTCGACCTTCTCGAGCGCGACGCGCGTGACGATGCACTGCGTCTGGTCGCCGACGAACATCTGCCCGTCGTACGGGCCGAACTTCCCGCCGGTCGTGTCCCACGTCACCTGCGTGGGCGAGTGGCCGAGGATGCCGTGCGGCAGCAGCGCCGCCGCGGGCTTGCGCTTCTCCTTCATCTTGTCCATCGGCAGCTTGTAGGGGTCGCCCTCGAACGATTTCTCCCACTTGAGCCCGGCCGGATGTCCGTGGAACGCGCCCGGAGTCACGTGGTAGATGGGCGACGTGCCTACGTAGTCGCCCTGGTTGTCGGTGACGAAGACGTCGCCGTCCGGGCTGACGCCGAGCCCGTCGGGCGAGCGGAGGCCGGTCGAGACCGGCACGAACTCGCCCTTCGGCGTCACCTTGAACGACCAGCCGCGCCACTTCGCGCGCGCGCCGCCGACGGCGCCGTTCCAGAAGTCCACGTTGAGCGTGCCCCAGAGGTTGCCGTCCTTGTCGCGCGCGGGCCCGAACGCGAACTCGTGGTACTGGCCCGACAGCCCCCAGTCGGCGCTCACGGTCTCGAAGAGGTCCGCCTCGCCGTCGCCGTCCTCGTCCTTCACGCGCGTGAGCTCGGGGCGCTGCACGCACCACACCTCGCCCACCGCGCCCGGCCAGAGCCCGAGCGGCTCGTGCAGGCCGGACGCGAATCGCTTCCACGCCTTGTCCTTGAGCGTCCAGATGTCGCCGCGCCGCGTGCAGCAGACGAGCGTGCCGTCGGGCCAGAAGCCCATGCCGCCGACCTCGAACACGTTGTCCTTCGGCGTCTCGATCGTCTCGATCTTCCAGTACGTGCGTTCGACGGCCGCGGCGAAGTCGGCGTCAAGCCGCTCGTCGAGTTTCGCCAGCGCCTCCTTCGAAAGCATCGACAGCTGGTACCACATCTCGGTCGGCCCGCCGATGTTGCCGATCTTCACGAGGAGCGAGTTGGTCCCCTCCTCGAGCTCGACCGGCACGACGTCCTTCGCCTGCGGCATCCCGCGCGCGACGTTGTTGTGGTGGACGCGACGGCCGTTCAGCCACACCGAGACCGAGTCGTCGCTCCCGACGAAGATCGTCGCCTTCACGTCCGCCTTCGACTCGATCGTCCGGTGGAAGTAGCAGATCGAGTTGTTGAGCCGCTTGAAGAGGTCGCAGTTGACGACCGTCTCGTCCTTGAAGCGCGCACCGTCCTGCCACTTCACGCGGCGCCCGTCCGCGCCCACGTACTCCGCGGCGTAGTCGATCTCCTTCTCCGGCGGGTAGACGGCCTCCGCGCCCTTGCCGCCCGCGTTGTCGAACGGTCCGATGTACTTCCACGGCGATTGCGCGACGCTCCCCTTTCGCTTCAGCGTCGCCTCGATGGACGCGGTGCGCGTCTCGTCGCGCGACGCGCGCTTGACGTACTCGATGTCCTGGGCGCACACGAGCAGGATGAGAAGCTTCACATGAACCTCACTCGCTCAGCGCGATTCCCGATTCCCGATGCCCGATGCCCCATGGCGCGCTCCGGATGACGGAAATCGGAAATCGGGAATCATCTCTTCGGCTCCACCTTGATGACGAAACTGCCGGACGCCTTCAGTTTCCCGTCCACCCACTCGCCGCCCGTCGCCGTGATCGTCACGTCCTTCGCATCGCGGCCGACGAACCACACCTCCCCCGCCGACGTGAAGGTCCGCGTGAGCGACGTTCCGTCGGACGTGATCTTCTCGGCGACCTCGAGGCCGTCGATCGTGTACCGGAACTCCGGCACGCGCCTGTCGTCGAGGCGGTAGCCGGCGAACTTCACCACGGGCGCTTGGTCCGGTTTCGCGCGGAGCGACCCGCCCGTCGCGACGTACCACGTGCGGCCGAGCACGCGCGCGGGCTCGCCTCCGCGGCCGCCCCAGACGGGCGAGACGTCGAGGAAGTCCCCCTGCCACGCGTATCGCAGCTGGCAGAACTCCGCGTCGAAGCAGAACGACTGGTAGACGGGGAGTCCGACGGCGATCGATCGCGAGTCCGAGTCCGGCATCATCGTGCGGATGACGATCGGCTCGTCCTTCACCAGGAGCAGATACGGCTGGCGCTCGCCGACGCCCGGCGGCAGGGGCGCGCGCTTCCCCGCCGCGAGCGCCGCCCAGATGAGATCGAGCGACCGCGCGACGTGGTCCGCGGGCTTCCCGTCGAAGTAGGTCGGCATCGCGGTGCCCGGCTGGAGGCGGATCGGCGCGAGCATCCACCGGCGGAACCACTCGGGACGCATGCGCGCGGCCATCTCCGTCATGTCGGGGCCGATCGTGCCGAGCGACTCCTTGCCCGCGAACGTGTGGCAGGCGACGCACGCGAGCCCGCCGTCGTTGCCCTTGCCGATCAGCTTCACGCCGTCGCGCACCTTCTCGAAGGGCGGCGCCGCGATCGGATCGCCGTCGCCGGGCGGCGCGCCCGCGGCGGCGGCCAGGCCGTCGACGAGGGGCTTCGCGGCGTCGCCGAAGTGCGGCATCTTGAGCTGCATCCACGGGCGGATGCGCTTGCGGTCGACGAGCACCGCCTTCGCCCAGGACGCCCGCAGCTTGTTCCCCGCGTCGGTGAGCGGCGGCGGAGGCTCCACGACGGGGGGCGCGACGCCGTCGATCTCGTGGCACGCGCCGCAGCGGAGCTGACGCACGCGGCGGTGGAAATCGTGGACGGGCGCCTCGTGCGCGGGGCCGCCCGACTTCAGGAACGCGGCGATGTCGATGCGCTGATCGCGCGTGAATCCGTACCGCGCGGCCGTCGGCGGCGGCTCGGGCGACAGGCACCCGCGGCCGGGCCGCAGCTGCGCGAGCGGCGCGACCTTCGGACGCCCGCCGTCCGTCGAGCCGTCGATGATCGTGTGGCAGCCGGCGCACCCGCGCGAGCGCGTGAGCTCGCGGCCGCGCGCGACGTCGCCCGCGCCCGGGTCCTTCTCCAGTTCCGGCCGTCGCGCCTCCGTCAGGTACTCCGCGATGATCTGCGCGTCATCCTTCGCGAGGAGAAGATTCGGCATGCGGCCCGAGGGATCGACCGCGAGCGGGTTGAGGAGGTACTGCGACAGGTGCCACGCGTCGGTCTTCGAGCCGAGCGCGTCGAGCGGCACGCCGCCCGCGCCGTGGCAGGCCGCGCAGCCGACCGCGTCGAAGCGCTCTTTCCCCTGGCGGCGCCGGAATGCGTCGGTCGGGACCTCCTTCGGCCTGTCGTTCGGATCGACGAGCGTCGCGAGATACGTCGCGATGTCCGTCGCCTCGCGCTCGTCCACGAGTCCGGGCATGACGGCCGTCGCGCGCACGTGCCGGGGGTTGCGCACCCACGCGGCGAGCCACGCGCGCGTCGCGCGCGAGCCCACGTGCGTGAGGTCGGGGCCCTTGCGGCCCGCGAGCGCCGACTCGTGGCACCCCATGCAGTTGTGCTCCTCGACGAGGTCGCGCCCGCGTTCGATCGCCATCGACGTCTCCAGCGCCGCCGGCTCGTCGCGATGGCCCAGGACGCGCGCGGGGACGGGCTCGCGCCCGAAGTGTTCCGACTCCCACTCGAGCTGGAACGGCCCGCTCGTCGGTCGCTCCAGCGTGAACGCGTGCTCGCCCGCCGCGAGCGTGAAGCGGAAGCTCCGCAACGCGCCGATCTCGACCTCCGTGCCGAACAGATACGTGCCCGCCTGCAGAATCTTGATGAGTCCACGCCACGTTCCGGGCGCGCCCGGCGCGACGCGCGGGTGAATCGACTGACCGGCCGCGAGCGCGAAGTTCGGCGTCGGGACGAGTTCCGTCACGTCTCCGTACGTCGCGACGAGGCCGGGAGAGAACGACGGGAGCGTTCTGGGTTGCGGGGTCGGACGAGATTCCAGGGAGGTACAAGCGGCGATCGCGGAGAGCGCGAGGACGCAGAGCGAGGCGAAGACGGTCGGTCGACTGTTGATCATCGCCTCAACTCCACGACTCTGACATCTCTGAAACCCACCTTCGTCGCCGGGTCGTGATTCTGGAGCCCGACGAACCCCGCCATCGAGCGGCTCCCCGTGAACTCGTTGACCAGGCGCCCATTCACTCTGATCGTGTACTTCTGCCCGACCACCATGATCTCGTAGTGGTTCCACTGCCCCACGTCGAACGTCGGGACCTCGCTGGAATCCTGGAAGCTGTAGACCGATCCCGTGCGGTGCTTCGGCGGGTCGACGTCGCAGATCTGGATCTCGTAGCCCTGCTTCACCGCCACCCACGGATCGTCTCCGGGGTCCGGGAACCGCACGAAGACGCCCGAGTTGTCGTTCCGGCGGCCGACCCTCCAGTCGAGCGACAGGATGAAGTCGCCGAGCTCGCGCTCGTGCCACAGCATCCCCATGCCGCCGACCGTCGTGAGCACACCGTCGGCGAGCTTGAACTCGCCCGGCCCGCACATCTTCCAGCCTTTCGTGTCGCCTTCGAAGAGGACGTGGTATGCGGTCGCGCTCTCGGGCAGCTCGCGCATGCGGATGTTGCGGAACTTCACCGGGTCGCCGTGGTTCTGCACGCCGACGAAGGACGGCGTCTCGCCGCGGTCGCCCTCGTACGCGTTGATGAGCGCGCCGTTGAGCCGCACCCAGATCTTCCGTCCGATGACGGCGATCTCGTACTCGTTCCACTCGCCGGGCTTCTTCGCGGGGATCGACGTTGGCGCCTGCGCGGAATAGACGGCGCCCATCGAGTTCTTCGCGGGCGCCGTGCTGTAGATCTGGATCTCGTAGCCCTTCTTCACGGCCGACATCGGGTCGTTCCCCGGGTCGGGGAAAAGCACGAAGACGCCCGAGTTCGCATCCTCCTTGTGCTGCTGGAACTCGAGCTTGAGGACGTAGTTCTTGAGCGGCTTCGCGTGCCACCACATTCCCATCCCGCCCTCGGCGGTCGCGACGCCGTCCTCGACCTTGAAGCCCCCGGGGCCGCACTGCTTCCAGCCGTCGGCGTGGCGCGCGTCGAAGAGCGGCGTGAAGCCCTCGTCGTCCACGTCCTCGCCCGCGACCCACGCGATCCCGCCGAGCGCGTGCTTGCGGAAGCGCTCGTCCGTCCACACGTCCTCGCGGTGACCGAGGCTCGTGTAGAAGACGCGGCCGCGGCCGAACGACTTGCACCACGCGACGGCGAAGTCCTTGTCCTTCCGGTTCACGCCCTTCGCCGCGAGGTCGACGCTCGCCGCGTCGAGGCTCATGAGCATGTGCACCTTGTTCCGCGACCAGCTCTTGAACTGGTAGATCTCGTCGGTGATCTCGAACGCGTCGCCGAGGTGCGCGGTCGACGGGTGGCGCGGGTCCTCCACCTTCACGCGCACCTTCTGGTGCCACGGGTGGCCGTCGAAGTACCCGCCGATCATCTCGCCGTACTCGGGCACCTTGTAGAAGGTGTCGGTGGCGCAGTGGAAGCCGACGAAGCCGCCGCCGCCCTTCACGTAGTCGATGAGCGCGCGGCGGTTCTCCTCGCTGAGCGGAAGCTC
>Ga0187893_10007065_pt1 | contig 18714 bp, 15 predicted proteins | sample MA1701074metaG_FD_139574 | JGI IMG/M metagenome (GOLD analysis project Ga0187893, IMG submission 139574) | White microbial mat communities from a basaltic lava cave in the Kipuka Kanohina Cave System on the Island of Hawaii, USA - MA170107-4 metaG ... | reverse complement strand
GGTATCGTTGATGGTGGTCTCGGTGCGCAGGGCTCGGCCGTCCTTGTGGTACTGCTTGATCCTCGCACGCTTGTAGTCGACGTGGAGCGAGGGCACCACGCCCGTGGTCAGGACCCGGGTGCGGAAACGCCCCGGTGTCCGCTTGGTGATACGGCGCCCGAAGATCAGTTGCACCTGGTCCGGTCGGCCGAGGTCGAGGTGGTCGCGGATGATCTGCTCGAAGAAGAGCCGGCCCGTCTGAGAGCGGTCCAGCACCTGGGTCAGTGAGAACTCCGCCTGCAGGATCGACAGCTGATAGCGGTAGCCGGCGGCGCGATCGGCCGCCGGGAAGGGATGGGGCAGGCGAGCCAGCCACTTGCGCACGAGCCGCTCGATCTTCTCGGCGGTCAGGCCATCCGCGATCGCTTGCAGACGGCGCGGGGCGGCGCACGAGAGAACCCCATTGTCCAGGGCCTCGAACGCGATCCCGGCCTTGGCCAACTGGCGCTTGAGGTACTCATGCCCGTTCAAGCAGACCTTCACCGGATAGGGAAAGTAGGAGCCGAACTTGATGAACAGGGGCCCGAAGTCGGCGTCCATCAGGTAGAAGTAGTACTGGTTCACCATCGCCGTGGTCCGGTAGATCCAGGGATACGTCTTCCCGGTCACCGAGTTCCGCCGCTTGTGGGTCCGAAAGGTCCAGGTCTTCTCCTGCGCCTTGCCCACGAGGAACACCCCCTCGTGCCCCGGACACCGCGCCAGATACCGGGCCGCTACCTCATCCTTCCGCTGCCCTTTCTCAAACGTCACCAGCGGCACCCCTTCGGCCTCTACAAACCGCTCAATGGCGCGGATGAACGCCGTGCTGATCGGGTCCATCAGCGCCGACGAGGCGAACGGCTGCCCGCGGTGCTGGCGAAAGAAATGCACCACGCCCCCCTCGGCCTGCAGCCCCGGCACGTACCCGTTGAGGTACAGCCGGTCGATCCCCTCCACCTCCAGCGTGACGTGCTGCCGTAGCACCGTGGCGACATTCACTGGTATGCTCATGGTGAGGCTCCGGTCGTCAGTGGCCTTCGTGGCCCACCGACCGCTTGGCGGTCCCACAAGAGAGGTGGTTCGTCCATCTCTCCGTAGTTCCCGCGACCGGGGCCTCTGTGTCAATCACTTCCATGCCTCGGCGGTCTGAGGCGGAGCCTCGTTAGAATTTAAACGGCATCTCGAACGCGGGTTGCGTTGCCTGGCGAGGCCGCCGCGCCGGCGCGGGGCGCGCGCGGAACCACCGCACGAGGTCCACCAGCTGGGTCGCGGCGTGCTCGAAGACCAGATGGCCTTTCTCAGGCGTGGCTTTCTGCGGCTCGCCAAACGACCCGGTCTCGGTATAGGTCGATGTCCACTCGACCAGCGTGACGGGTCCGCCGCCCGCGGTCAGGTCCGTGTAGTGCCAGCGGGCTGCGCCCGGCAGCTTGATGTAGTCGGCCGGTGCTCCTTTGATGCGGTCGGCCCGTACGTTCGGGCCGTCTACGTGCATGTACATAGAGGTCTCGAGCTCACAGGCGTGCGCGCACCCTCCGGGGGTGACCGAGGTCCGCAGCTCGCGATTCCAGTAGTCGGCAATGAGCTGCCACCAGCTGAGCGTGAGGCAGAGGGCGTCGGTCTGCAGTGTGATCTGCCGTCCCGCCTGCTCCACGAGCGGGTGATTGGACCCGTGGCCGTTGAGGATGATGATGCGTTTGAAACCGTGGTACGCTACCGACCGGCCGATGTCGACCAAGAACCGTACGAACGTCGCCGGCTCGATATTGATCGTCCCCGGGAAGTCCATGACGTGATGCGTGTACCCGTACGCGACGGGAGGCAGGATCAGCATGTCTTCGGGCGATCGACGCGCCGCGTCGTAGGCTACCGATGAGGCCAGCTTCGCGTCGGTATCTAGCGGCAAGTGGTGGCCGTGCTGTTCGGTGGATCCGACCGGCAAGACGACCGCCTTGCGCATCGCGACGGCCTCGTTGATCTCCGGCCACGTCAGCAGTTCGTAGTGATACTGCCGTGCAACCGACGTGCGGGCGTCCTCAGCCATGGGATCCTCCCCGCTGGAATAACCTCGATCAAGCGGCGTAGCCGGTGGGTCTACGCTGGCGCGTTCTCGGTGCTCCAATCAAAGATGATGCCCACCGTCGACTTGTCTTTGCGCAGCGCAAACTCGAACGCGTCTTTGATCTGCGCGATGGGAAAACGACGCGTGGGAATTGGCGAGAGATCAAGGCGTCCACTCGCCATCCGATCGAGAAGGTAGCGGTAGATACGCTTTACCGTAAACCGTTGATACTCCGGCGGGTAGTCGTCGGAGGGCATCCACCCTACCGAAATGTAGGAGAGGCTGCGATTGTAGAACGCCGCCGGCTCGAAGACCTCGAACGGCGCGTGCCCCTGGCCAACACCGGGAAACGCGAGCACGGCGATGCGGGTATTGCGCCGGGCGATGGCGGTGGCCGTCTTCAACGCGGCCCACGCGTCCGCGCAGACGATGACCAGGTCGATGCCGGCCTCGCCTCCAAAGCGCGCGGCACGAGACTCGTCGTCGTCCCCGTTCAGCCACCCGTCGTCGGCGCCCAATGCCCGCGCGAGCGCCAACCGCGAGGCATCGTTGCCCACCGCCGCCGTGCGGGCGCCGGCGAGACGCGCCATGGAGATCGCGCCGAGGCCCACGATACCCAGGCCGATCACGACCACGTTCTCGCCGAATCGATACTGCCCGCGGTGGAGCGCGTTGAAGCCAAGCGTCAACAGATGCGTAAAGACGGCGCGCTCCGAAGGCACGTTGTCTGGAACCGGCGCGATGACGTCATAGCTCATGGGTACGTTCCCCGAAGACGTGCCCTCCGCTGTCCCAACGATGCGTTCGGCCACGATGTACTCGGTCTGGTGGGGCATCCGTGAGAAGATGCGCTGCCCGACCCGGTACCCCTGGACCTTCGGGCCGGCGGCGATGACGCGTCCCACGTTGTTGTAGCCAAGGGAAAACGGATACGAGATGCGGTAGCGGAATCGCTCCGCCTCAACCCCCGTATACACCCGCGTCTCTGTCCCGGGGCTCAGTGCGCTCACTTCGGTGCGCACCCGCAGCTCATAGGCGCCCAGCACTCGTTCGGGGGCGGCCACCTCATCGAGGCGGACGTCAAAGGGCGCGTGGACGACGACCTGCTTCAGTCTCGTTACTTCGAGACGTTCCAGAAGCGCCGCTGGAAGAAGACCTGATACCCTTTGAGTGCTTGATTCGCTCCGTCCATCGAGTGAAAGTCGCCGATCTTGACAAACGGCACGGTGTCGTAGAACGCGCGTTGCGCCTGCGCGTAGGCATGCGCGCGGCGCTCGGGGTCGCGGATGCGTAGCCCGACGACCAGCCACTTGTCCATATCGTTGTCGCAGTAGCCATACGTCTCCCAGGACGCTCCGCATTGCAGCAGGTAATTGTACGCGGTCGGATCCGTGCGAGTGGTCATCCCGTTCGTGGCCATATCGAAGTTCCAGTCGCGCTGCAACGCAATTTGCCCCGGTACGTCGCGGATGGCGAGGTCGACTTTGAATCCGATCGCCTCGAGCTGCGGCTTCACTGCCAATGCCGCCCGGTACATGTACTCGATATCGCGTATCGTGACAAACGTGATGGTGCGGCCATCATAGCCGGACTCTTGCAAGAGCCGTTTTGCGAGGTCGAGGTTCTTGCTGTTGTACACGGTTCGGCCTTCCATGTTGTGCCAGACCTGTTGCTCGGGGAAGAAGATGCTCGGCTGGAGCCTGTAGAATGCCGGCTGGTTGACCGTCACGGCGCGCATGATCGCTTCCATGTCGAGCCCTCGCGACACGGCCTGCCGTGCCTTGACGTTGTTGAACGGCGGCCTGCTCGCGTTCATCTGGACGACCACCTGCACGAACGGCTTGATGACGACCGGCCGCAGCGTGGACGAGTTGACGAGACGCTCGTATGACGTGGGGGGCAGCGCGATCGCGTAATCGACGTCGCCACGCTCCAACGCCGCCAGACGCGTTCCGCTTTCGAGGATGGAGATGATGTGAATTTCATCAACCATTGCTCGCCGCTCGCCGCCCAGGCCCGAAGCCGGGCGCGCATCCCGGCTATAGTCCGGGAATCGACGCAACGTAATCTGCCTGTCACGCTGCCACTCGACCAGTTGGAATGGTCCGGTCCCGATGAGGTTCGGCGGCGTTAGGGGCTCGCGCGAGCGCTCGGCGATCTCTTTAGGCATGATCGCGATCATACCCAGTGGCACGGCCAACACACCCAAGAAGGACCCCTGCGGCTCCTTGAGAGAGACCCGGACTGTCAGCGGGTCTACGACCGTGACCGTCTGGATTCCCCCAAGATCGGCCCGACGCACTCCAACTTGCAGGTAGCGCTCGAGCGACGCCTTGACGTCCTCGGCGTTCAGGATCTTGCCATTGTGAAAGCGAACGCCCGACCGCAGGGTGAAGGTGTAATGGAGGCCCTCGGGACTGACCGTCCATGCCGAAGCAAGCTGCGGGATGACCCCGTGATCCGCACCGACCGTGACCACGGTCTCGAATACATGTGTCGCGATCTCCCGCAGCGCGAATTGAGGCCCGACGTGAGGGTCAAGCCAGGGCAGGTTGGTGTCGGTCGCGATGCGTAGGACCCTGGGCGCCTGCGACTGTCCCAGCGCAGGGCCCGTGATTCCCGTCGTGATTGCCGTAAAGATGACAAGGAGCCCGGCCACGATAACCCGACGGTGCGCGCGCGTCATGGTTTTCCCTCCTGTGTGATCCAACAACATTCCATGTTCACGAAGAGAGCTCCTACTGTTGCCGCCTACCGGACCTCCTGACCGACAACCGCCACGACATCTCCCTGTGCGGTCTGGGCGCGAAACCGGCGGACGAGCAGATAGCCGTCCGTGTTTGCGCGGATTTCGGTGCCGGGGGCATCGATGCGCTCGAAGTCATGAATCACAGAGACGGGCTGGCCTTTCTTCACGAAGGCCCCCAGCGGGACGAGCGGCTCACTGATGCCGCTCACGGGCGCGGTGATCCAGGCGTCCAGGTCGGTCGAGGCCACCAGCCGCTGCCGATCATACCCGTGCGGGAGTAGAGGCTCCGGGGCGCCCAAGAGCAGTCCGTGATGGCGCATGACGTTGAGCACGCCGTGGTGGGCCCAGCGCACACCCTCGAGATCGGTGGACGCCCCATAGCCGAACTCCCCACCGATGGTGATCTTCCCCAACGACTCAGCGTACTCGGTCAGCAGACCGGTTCCCATTCCTTTCGCATAGATCCAGACCCACGGCATGCCGAACAGCAAGGCCGTCTCTTTGATGGCCGCCAGCTGCACGGCGTCCTCGACGAGATGAAATGAAGCGCACCGCGCGATCTCGTAGGTGTCTCCCGCAGCGTGGATGTCGATCACGACATCGGCGCGCGGCAGCACCTCATCGCTGACAAACCGCGCGATGCGGCTGGTGATCGTCCCATCGGCACGTCCCGGGAAGACGCGGTTCATGTTGCCGCCATCCAGCGGTGACTCGCGGCGCGCCGCCGCAAACGCCGGCACGTTGAGGACCGGGATCACGATCACCCGTCCGGCGATTAGCGCGCCCGCGTCGAGCTCCGAGATGAGGCGCTTCAGGCCTACGGGGCCCTCGTACTCGTTCCCGTGCGTGCCCCCGATGGCGACGATGGTCTTCCCGGCCCTCGGCCCGCAGATCACGCACACGGGCACCCGAATGCGCCCCCAGGTGCCATCCAACGTGAACGGCACATGGTAGAGGCGTTTACCGGGAGTCTCCCAGTCGAGCCGGGAGGCCGGCGTTACCTCATGGATCATGCGCGCTTACTCAATTGTCGGAACTGGTGGGGCTCGGTGTGGCTTCGTGCGCAGCTAGTCGAATCCTGCCGCCTGATGGCCGCCCAGATCCGGCGGTTGCATGCAGGGTGAAGGGACGCAGGACGCGCCTGATCCGCGTAGGATTACTCAGCGAAAACCCTGTCTAAATGGTGACCGCAATGGCACTTGAGGTTGGCGTTGGGCGAGCGTGCATCAATCCCCCCCTGGACATTCCAAATGGCATGTGGGTGGCCCAACGGCATGTACGCGCCGAGGGGCTGGACATGGATTTGTTCGCGACCGTGCTCTACCTGGCCGATGGCGACCTCCGCGTCGCGTTAATCGACCTGGATCTCTGTTTTCTTCAAGACTCGCAGGCGGAGGCTATTCGCAAAATGGTCGGGGCGGCGGCACGCGTTCCCCCACAGAACGTCCTCCCCTTCTGCACGCATAGCCACGCGGGGCCGCTCACGATCGACTGTTTTCGCGGTGACGGTCAGGATAGAGTGTACAGCTACGTCGCGTCACTCCCTCACCTGATTGCGGGCGCGGCAGCCGGGGCGGTGAAGTCAGCGCAACCTGCTCGAGTCGCTACCGGCCTGGGGCAATCCGACATCGGGGTCAACCGTGATTTGCGCTTGCCGGATGGGCGCTTTGTCGTTGGCTGCAACCCGAGCGGCTTTAGCGACCCCGACGTCGGCGTGATCCGCATCGACACCCTCGGAGGCGAACCGTTGGCGTGCATCGTCAACTACGCGTGTCATCCCACGGTGCTAGGGCCGGGAAACAAGCTGATCAGTCCCGACTATCCAGGAAGTACTCGACGGATCGTGGAGCACGTCACCGGAGCGACCTGCTTCTTCCTTCAGGGAGCGGCCGGCAACGTCGGCCCGGTTGAGACATTTGTCGCCGACGCTGCCGTGGCAAGACGGTTGGGCACGCGACTTGGCCTGGAAGCCGCGCGCGTGCACATGGGACTGGATACGCGCCCGGTGCAGAAGCGTCTGCGACGTGTTTTGGAATCGGGGGCGGCTCTGGCGGAATACGAAGAGGTGCCGACGGAGGCTCCCGCCCCGCGATTGGCCATCGCCAACGGGTTCGCGGATCTTCCTACGCGTTCTCCCTTGGCCGAGATCTACGAGAAAGCGCCGGAGCACCTAGCGGAGTGGAAGACGAAGCTCGGCGACCTGATCAACCAGAGCGCTGAACCGAGCGCGGTTGCCGCGGCTCTTCAGCGTGTGACGCGGCTGCAACTCAGAGCCGATCGTCTGCTCCGCTACAAGGGTAAGACAGCCCTCCCGGTGGAGATACACGCCGTCCGCCTGGGAGATGCCGCCATCGTCGCAATCTCGGGCGAACCGTACAGCGAAATCGGAGCCGAGGTGAAAAGCCGCTCGCCTTTTTCCCACAAGACACTATTTGCAGGCTACGTCGGTGGAGACATGATGTATATTCCGACGGCAGAGGCGTTTGGCTATCAACCACCTCCCATGGAGGTAGACAATTCGCCGTATGCTCCTCAGGCGGCTCAGGTTGCCATCGATCGGCTGGTGCAACTGCTCGGGGACTGCAGCAGAGGTCCTCACTAAAGCCTGAGGGGGGATAGGTTGGCAGGCCGTCGAAGCCACAAAGACCTTGCGAGTACAACCGAGGCCTCGCACGTGTAGGCTCTGAGAGGTCGGGAACAGGAGGAATGACAGCAATGCTGGGAAGCCGCCGAATGCTCTGGGCAATCGCGCTCCTGGTGGTTCTGGCGCTCGTTCCCGCGGTACCGTCGCGATCCGGGCCGGCGCAGCCGAAGCGGGGCGGTACGCTGACGGTGGGGATCAACGCCGACGCCGCCACGCTCAACCCCTTTGTCTTTCGATTCAACGTCGAACGCAACGTCCTGCACATGACGCACGAGACGTTCGTCAATTACGACCTGCAAACGCTTCAACTGGCCAACACCGGCGCGCTCGAATCGTGGCAGGTTTCACGTGATGGGTTGACCTATACGCTGCGCCTTCACGCGAATCTCAAGTTTCACGACGGTTCACCTGCTACGGCTGAGGATGCGAAGTGGTCGCTGGAGAAGGCGGCGGAACCTGCGTCCGCCCGCACGGCACCCCTGCTCACGTTCGTGGATCGCATCGAGGTCGCCGACCCGCGGACGATCCGGGTGACCATGAAGACGCCCGATAGCATCTTTCCCGACACGTTGGTCGATGTCTGGTTGGCCAAGCGAGGCACGCCGGATACCGAGCTCGCCACCCGGCCCAACGGCACCGGGCCGTTCAAGCTCGTGCGGTGGGACCGCGCGCAGGGCTTCGAGTTCGAGCGAAACGCCGAGTACCACTTTCAGGGCAAGCCATACCTTGACAAGCTGATCTTTCGGATCATCCCGGACGGCACGGTCCGCCAGCTGCAGCTGTTCAACAGTCAGATCGACTTCGCCGACGCCCTTCCCATCGCCAGCGTGGCGCAGTTCAAGCTCAACCGGAACCTTGACGTCTACGAGCTCCGCGGCACCAACGTGGCGGGATTAATTTATTTCTCTCTGAGCAATGTCACACCGCCGTTCAACGATAAGCGGGTCCGTCAGGCGGCCAGCCTTGCGATCGACCGCAACAAGATCAAGACCTTGCTGTTCGGCCTTCTCGATCCGCGTGGCTGGTCGATTCCCAAAGGCACGCCGTTCTTCGCAAACGACCAGACCGACTACGCCCGGCGAAATGTAGCGAAAGCGAAGCAGCTCCTTGTCGAAACCGGAAATCCGAACCCCGAGTTCGACCTGATGTACCATGCGACGGGGTTTGCTGAGGATATCATCGCGCAGACCGTCGAGCAGTCGCTGAAGGAGGTTGGCTTCCGGGTGAATCTCCGGCCAGTCGAGATCGGCCAGTACGTCGCGCAGGTGCTGACGCCGCCGTTTCGGTTTCAGGGCGGCCTCACCAGCATCGTGCCGAAGCCTAACGAGTACGATCAGCTCAATCATCCGTACGGTAAGCTCAACGGCCAGGCGCTGCAGTACAACCGCGTGAATCCCGCTTTCTACGAGAAGCTGCAGGCGGCCCGCTCAATCGCGGATCCAGCCAGGTACAAAGCCGCCATTCAAGAACTGCAGAGGATCGCCAGTGAGGATCAGCCGGCGATCATTATCGGCGGAGCGCGGCACATTCCGTTGCATGCTGCCTACAAGTACGTGAAGGGCTTCGTCATTCACCCGCAACAGCGGTTCTTCTTCACCGACGTCTGGCTGGACAAATAAGCCGCCGCACACGGGCCGGTGACGTAAGGCTGCCGGCACCGGCACGATACCGCCACCTACGGGAGGCAGATCCATGATTCTGGGGCGCTGGTTCGGACGGCTCCTGCTCATTGCGATTGCGCTCTGCGTCGCGCTGCCATGGTCATACGCGCAGGCGCCCCCTCGAACCGGCGGCGAGATCATCCTGATCTCGTCTGAAGAGCCGGATACCCTCGATCCTCAGAAGACCAGCGCCGCGGTGACCGGCAACATGATGCGGTTCGTCGGCGACACCTTAGTCACCAAGGACATGCGAGGGGCCGTCTCCGCCGGTCTCGCGCGGAGCTGGAGCGTGTCGCGCGACGGGCTGGTGTGGACGTTCACGCTCAAAGACAATGTGCGCTTCCACGATGGCACACCGCTAAACGCCGCGGCCGTCGAGGCGTCGATCAAGCGCGCGCTCGCGCCGGAGACCAAGTCGCCGATCGCGGGCGCGCTGTTCGGGCCCGTCGCCAGCGTGCAGGCCACCGGTCCGCAGACGGTGGCGATCAGGCTCAAGGAGCCTTTCTCGCCATTTCTCGACAACCTCACCGATCCACGCGCCATGATCGTCAGCCCGCAGGCAGTTCAGCAGTTGGGGGATCGTTTCGGACGGAGTCCCGTCGGCACCGGTCCGTTCCGGTTCCAAGAGTGGCGCAGCGCCGACCGCATCATCCTGGTGCGTAACCCAGACTATCAGTGGGGACCATCCTACGCGCATACCGGCCCGGCCTACATCGAGCGATTGATCCTGCGCATCGCGCCCGAAGCCGCGGCTCAGGTTGCGGCATTCGAGCGCGGCGAGATCTCGATTACGTTTCCGGGCGTCGTGCCTCCCACCGATGTGCGCCGGCTCCAGGCCACGAACCGCTACCAGTTTCACACGTTCCTCCGCAAGGGTCTGGCGGAGTTCATGGAGTTCAATGTCACCAAGGAGCCTTTCGCGGACGTGCGTGTGCGCCGGGCGTTCGCATTTGGCATCGAGAAGAAGAGCATCCTGAACATCGCGCTCGAAGACCTCGGCGAAATCGCCTACGGGCCGCTGCCGCCGTCGATCTGGGGATACTGGGAGGGCATCAAGGATCATGCGCCCGGCTATGATCCGGGGCAGGCCAAGCGACTCCTCGCCGAGGCAGGCTGGCAGCCCGGGCCCGGTGGGATACTGCAAAAGGAGGGGCGGCCGTTCACTTTCACGGGATTCATCCCGCCAACGGATCTTGCGCGCAAGACCGCGCAGATCGTGCAGGCACAGCTGCGGGCGTACGGTGTCCAGATGGAGATCCAGGCCTTCGAGTTTGGGACGCTGCTGGCCAAGGCCCGCGCCGCCGAGCACAATGCAATATTCCTGGGGTACACGTACACGTCGCCCGACATCTTCTACCTGTGGTTCCACTCCGCGAATGTGGGGACCGGATTGGCGTTCAGCCACAACAAGGACAAGGCCCTCGACAAAATGATTGAGGACTCACGGACGCTGACCGACTCGCGCCGGCGCCTTGAGATCTACCGGGAGCTGCAGAAGTATGTGGTCGACAAAGCGCTGTGGGTGCCCCTCTTCATTAACACGAACTACATTGCCGTCCAGCCAAACGTGCAGGGCGTAAAGATTCACCCCGATGGCTTCATTATCATGAACGACGTCACGCTGCGCTAGGCCCTATGTTGTGATGGTCTAGACAGCGCGGACGGCACGACGCATGCAGGCGTATCTGACACGGCGCTTTCTCCTGCTCGGGCCCACGCTGCTCGGCGTGACCCTCATTACGTTTCTCATGCTTCACCTTGCGCCCGGCGACCCGGTCGCGATCATGCTCGGCGAGTTCGCGTCCACCGCCGAGACCGCGCGCCTGCGCCGTGAGCTGGGTCTGGATCAGCCGCTGCCGATCCAGTACGCGCGATTCGTCGGCCGGGTGGTTAGCGGCGACCTCGGAACGTCAATCCGCAGCCGTCGTGCGGTCGCCGAGGAGATCGGGGATCGCCTGCCGTCGACGATCACGCTGACGCTTGCCGCGATTGCGCTCGCGGCCTGCGTGGGCATCCCGCTGGGCGTCGTCGCGGCTACGACGCGGCGTCCCCTGGTTGCCTCTGGCGCGATGGCGTTCGCGCTGCTGGGGCTATCGATGCCAACGTTCTGGTCCGGCCTGTTGTTAATTCTCGTCTTCGCGCTGCGTTTGGGGTGGTTTCCGGTGACCGAGGGGCGCGGCGTGGCGATCCTGGTCCTGCCGGCGGTTGCGCTCGCTGCGCCGGCCGCGGCTGTCCTCGCTCGAATCACGCGATCGAGCGTGTTGGAAGTGCTGCAGCACGAGTACGTGCGCACGGCACGCTCGAAGGGTCTGGCGGAGTCCGCCGTTGTCGTCCGCCATGCGGTCCGCAACGCCCTGATCCCGGTCCTCACGATTCTCGGGCTGCAGTTCGGCGGGCTGCTCGCCGGAGCCGTTATCGTCGAGTCCGTGTTTGCTCGCCCCGGGCTGGGCCGGCTCGCGGTCAGCGCGATTCTGGCCAGGGACTTCCCGATGGCGCAAGGTATCGTATTGATCATCGCACTGATGTATGTGTTCGTGAACGTTGGCGTGGACGGACTGTATGCTATCCTTGACCCTCGCATCCGGTACGGTTAGGCGCGACGGCACCAGCACCGAGTGATGGGCGGGATGCGCCGCGGAGTGTGGCGCCGACTGCGCCATCGGCCGGCGGTTGCCATTGCCGGAGCGGTACTCGCTGGCTTGGTGGCACTTGCCGCCGCCGCGCCCCTCATCGCACCGTACGATCCATTCGTGCTCATACCCGGCGCAACGCTGCGGCCGCCGTCCCGGGCGTTCATCTTTGGCACGGACGAACTCGGCCGCGACGTCGCGAGCCGTGTCCTGTACGGTGCTCGCATCTCACTTCAAGTTGTCGTCGTTGCCGTCGGAATCGCGTTGGTGGCCGGAACGACGATTGGCGTCGTCGCCGGATACTACGGGGGTCGCCTTGACGGCACACTCATGGCGGCCATGGAAGTGCTGCTCGCGTTCCCGCAGATCTTGTTGGCGATGGCGATCCTGGCGACGCTCGGGCCAAGTCTTGCGAACGCCATGGTGGCGGTGGGCCTCTCCGGCGTGCCCGTCTACGCGCGAACCGCGCGCGGCGTGACGCTCAGCATCAAGGGCATGGACTATCTCGAAGCTGCTCGGGGCCTCGGTGCCGCGGACGCGCGCATCCTCCTCCGGCATGTTATGCCGAACATGCTGCACCCGATCGTCGTGCTCGCGACCGCAGGAATGGGGATCGCGCTAATCGTAGCTGCCGGGCTCAGCTATCTCGGGCTGGGGGCCCAACCTCCGACCCCGGAGTGGGGGGCCATGTTAAGTGAGGCGCGCGGGTATCTCCGCAACGCATGGTGGATGGCGACATTTCCCGGGCTGGCCATCATGGTCGTAGTGCTGTGTTTCAATGTCTGTGGTGACTGGCTCCGCGATGCGTTGGACCCTCGCTTGCGAGGCCGGTGAGGAGGACGTCTAAGTAATTCAGGTTCGCGTGAACTGGTGCGGGTCGAGTGCGTCTCGCAGGCCGTCGCCGATCAAATTCAGGCTCAAGACGGTAGCGAAGACGGCGGCCCCGGCGACCACGGGATAGAGCGGCGCAAGGCCCATGACGTTCCGGCCGGTGTTGAGCATCATTCCCCATGACGGCGCCGGGGGCCGGACACCGAGTCCAAGGAAGCTCAAGCCCGCCTCGGTCAGCACCGCCGTCGCGAAGGTCAGCGTAAACTGTACCGTTAACGGCGGGAGGCAGTTGGGAAGGATCGTGAGCGCCAGAATGCGCGCATCGCTGGCGCCCATCACGCGCGAAGCTTCAACGAAGTCGCGCTGCTTGAATACCAGCACACTCGCGCGCACCAGACGGGCAAAGATTGGGACCGAGACCAGGCCGATGGCGATGATGATGTTCCGGATGCTCGGACCCAACACGGAGACGGCTGCGAGCGCCAGCAGCAGGGCGGGGAAGGCGAGCAGCCCGTCCATGGCGCGCATGATGACGCTGTCCAGCGTACCGCCGAAATAGCCGCTGAGCAGTCCCAGCGGGAGCCCGACGGCCGCCGCCAGGGACGTCGCACCCACTCCGACCCCCAGCGAGATTCGACCCGCGAAGAGAATACGGCTGAGGAGATCGCGTCCGATCTCGTCGGTGCCGAGCAGGAACCCTCCTCCAGGCGGGCTGAGCGGAGGGCCGGCGAGCCGATCGTAGGGATAAGGAGCGATGACCGGCGCCAGGCCGGTGAGTATCACCAGCGCTGCGAACAGGCTCAGGCCGAACACCGTCGCGTGGTCGCGGAGAAACCGGCGTAGCCGGCGCCGCCTGTTGGACATCAGGACGTTGCTGCTCACGGGCTCACTCGTAGTGGACACGCGGGTCGAGGAGCACGTACGAGATATCCACCAGGAGGTTGATCGTGACGAACATGAGGGCAATGTAGAGCACCGCTCCCTGCACCACCTGGTAGTCGCGGAACGAGATCGACGTCACCATCTGCCAGCCTAGTCCCGGCCAGGCGAAGATCTGCTCGGTGACCACGAGCCCGCCAATCAGGGCGCCGACGTTGGTACCGAGCACCGTGATGAGCGAGATCAGCGAATTCTTCAGCGCGTGCCTGTAGATGACGCCATGCTCGGGTAGTCCCTTCGCCCGCGCCGTGCGGATGTAGTCGAGGTTGAGGACTTCCAGCATCCCGGATCTCAAGAACCGCACCAGGCTCGCCGCCTGAATGAATCCGATGGTGACCACGGGCAACACAAGGAACCGGAGGTGCTGGGCCAGATCCCTTTCGGGCGACACGTAGCCCCCGGCAGGCAGCCACCGGAGGCGAAGCGAGAACAACAGCATCAGCAAGATGGCGAGCCAGTAGCTTGGGGTGCTGAATCCCAGCATGGCGATCACCCGCGCCAGTTGATCGATGCGCCCCCCCGCCCGCACGGCCGCGGCGATGCCCAGCGGCACGGCCAGCGCGAGGGCGAAGGCCACCCCCACCAGCACCAGCTCGAGGGTCGCAGGAATCTTCGGTTTGAGGATGTCCACCACGCGGCGGTGACCTTCCAGCCTGGACACGCCCAGATCCCCCTGCAGCACCCCGCGCATCCAAATGAGGTATTGGATATGGAGCGGCCGGTCCAGGCCCCACTCATGCCGCAGCGCCGCCAGCGCTTCCGGTGTCGCATCGACGCCAAGGGCGAGTTGCGCAGGGTCGCCGGGCACGATGCGAAAGGTAAAGAACACGACGGTTCCCACGATGAACAGAACCGGAAATAGCTGAAGCAACCGGCCGACAAGGTACCGCGTGGGGATCATCGGTGGCTCCCACTTTCGGAGAGCGCCGAGAGTTTCCCTGGCATTGAGCGCGCCCCGCGGGAAGGAAATGCCCATGCCGCAGTGGATAGTATGGCGGCGCGGGATCGCTGAAACTAACCGCGGGATCGTGGAGGCTCACCCATGGCGTGGGATCTGCTTCTCAAAGGCGGCACGGTAGTCGACCCGGCGCAGGCCGTTCATGGTGCGAGGGACGTGGCATTTTCCGGCGGCCGTGTCGCCGCGATCGGTGAGAACCTGGCGAGCACCGGCGCCGCGGAGGTCATCGATTGCGGTGGCCAGATCGTCGCGCCCGGCATGATTGATCTCCATGTCCACGTCTTCTGGGGGGTCAGCCACTTTGGAATCGAGCCCGATCCCCACTGCATTGCCAACGGGGTGACGACGGCCGTCGACGCTGGATCGGCGGGTGCCGACACGTTTCCGGGGTTTCGAAAGTACGTCATCGACGTCAGCGCGACTCGACTACGCGCGCACCTCAACATCTCATCCCAGGGCATGCTCTCGATGGACCCCGGCGAGCTGCATGATCTGCAATACGCCAACGTGTCCAAGGCGATCGCGATGATTGAGAAGCACCGCGATGTCCTCCTTGGCGTCAAAGTGCGCTTGTCACGCAACACCATCGTCGGCGAGGCGGCCGGCATCCGGCCGTTGCATTTGGCCCGAGAGGCAGCCGACGCGGTCGGCCTGCCGATCATGGTGCATCCTCAGGATGCCTGGTGCGACTCGCTGGACGACATCCTCGCGGTAATGCGCGGGCGGGATATTCTCACACACTGCTTCCACGGCATGCGGCTTGGCGTTCTCGACGACGATGGGAAGGTCCGTCCGGCGGTGCGCGCGGCCGTAGAACGAGGGGTTATTTTTGACGTCGGTCACGGCGCAGGCAGTTTCAGCTGGGACGTCGCTGAACGCGCGCTGGCGCAGGGCCTGCATCCGCAGACGATCTCCAGCGATCTGCATGTCTACAACGTGAACGGTCCCGTCTACGACCTGGCCACCACGGTCAGCAAGTTTCTCTATCTGGGCCTCTCGCTCGACGAGGCACTGCGCAAGGTGACGGCGGTGCCGGCGGAGGTGATCGGGATGGCGGGCGAGATCGGGACGCTACGAGTGGGCGCTTGGGGCGACGCGGTCGTCTTCGACCTCCAGGAGGGGTCCATCGAGCTTATGGACGCGCACGGTCAGACTCGGATCGGGAAACAGAGACTGGTTCCGATGGTCGTCGTACGGGCGGGGACCGTGTATCGCAACGCTTGGGGTGACAAGCGCCACGCTGGGGGGACTTCCTCAGGGAGAGCCAGCACCAGGAAGAACTGAGACTCCGAATCTGCAACACTGAATCCTGCAGGATACGACTTCTTCTGAGCGCGCCGTCCGGCTTGCTTCCACGCGGTTTTGCCGTTCATTGCACATGATTGAATATCAGCAGCATGATGATCAGCATTGCCATCACAACCTGCATCAGCATAATCACCATCGTGGGTCCTAGTCTTGCATGCACAATGAGGACGACGTTGACGGCCGCCGCAACGACGTTGAGGTTGTTGACGTCGATTTCGGGGGCCAGGGCAAAGAGAGGGCAGTGTATCTCAGGAGACCGAGCGGGGCACGGGCCCGCATATTAGGATGGAGGGCGCAAAGCGTGGTTCCGCGACTTGCTAGCTGACCCAGGAATAACTGCCAGGATCCCAGTGGGAGTTCTTCACGTTCCCCTTGAGCACCGGATCGACTAGCTTGGCTGCTAAGTCATGCCCCGCTCGCAGGTCGCCATCGAGGCCAACTTCTGTGGCCATTCTCCTGTAGGGCGTACGCCATTCTGTAGGTGGATCGGGTAGCGTCTGTGGCAACGGATGGGTGCTCCGCCTATCGAAGATGCCTTCCAGGGTCTCCCGAAGCCGGTTCGCCTCCAACCAAGCGAAGGACCCTATCAAAACGAGGTCGATGAGATCCTTTGGCCGGCTGCTGGGTTTGTCCTGACTGTACGTCCGTGTGTAGGCGTGGACCTTCTCCGCGACGTGTTGCTCGAGGGGGAGTGCCGGAACAGTGGGAGTCTCGATGCCGGCGAATTCCAGCAGCCCTGGGCCCTTCACAAGATCTGGTTTCCCCAGCAATGGGTCGCCGAATGCGACATCCACGCGCATTTCATCGAATGTTCGTCCAGCCAGTTCGGCCCGCACAAGGAAGCGGACCGCCCCCGGGTCTTCCTCCGAGATCTCTAAGGCCTTCTCAACGGCGAACACAAAGCCGTCTCCCAGGTCCTGCCGCGAGGCCGCCCGGAGCGTGGAGAGAGCATCTTTCTGCGCCCGATCGTAGGCAAGATCGAGGTCCTTTGTGGCGCGGGTCTGTCCTCCTGTCCTAAACTCCAGAGCGACCGCCCCCTTGAGCACCCATCGTCCGGCGTCGGCACGGATGAGCCTCGCGAGCAGCCGCTCAAAGACGACAGCCTTCCGGAGCCGTGTCATGGGCAGCCCCGTCCGTTTGGAAGTTTCCCGCAGGCGTCCCTCCACCGCCATTCGGAGGGCGCCTGGCGTCTCGTATTTCAACTGGCGCGAGCCTCCTCGACTGCCCTCCGGATCAGCTTCTCCGCGCGACCGCCATGGCGACGCGCGGCGACGAGCAGTTCGGATCGCGTCGCCAGACCTCGGCTGAGGGCTTCCCGTACGGCGCGGGCGATCTGCTCGGGTGCTGTCCCGTATGCAGCAGAATTCGCGATCGAACGGGCGGGGGTCGTTGCGCGGACCCCATGACGAATGACGATGTCGTTGCGGCCCGGAGATCTGAGGGCAGTGTGGACCCTTACGCCAGCAGGTGACTTTCGTGAGCGGTGCGACCGAGGAGCTGTCAGGTGGATCTTCGCGGGAACGACATCGGCGAGGTCGAAGAGCTGGAGGGCTGTCTCGTGGGAGACGACCGTCTTCTTTGGATCGAAGCCGAGCCAGGCAGCGACGACCTCCTCATAGGGTGACGACGGGAATCGTGCCATTCTATAGAGGCCCCGTCGAACACGCTGAAAGTTTCCTTTTTGAGCATGGTAGGAGAGAAGATCCCATGTGAAGCCCCAGCGCCGAGCCTGCTCTGATGTGAAATAGCCAGCTTGCTCAGTCGCCAGCTCAAAGAGCTTGCTGTGGTCGGGTCGGGACTTCCGAGTCATGTCGCACCTACCTTGAAGAATATTCAAGGTTCATGTGACATGCAAGGGGGGGGCGGCGAGTCAAAGGCTGTTGGGCCTAGTCGCTCAGGTAGTCGTACCAGATCTGGCCCATCGGTAGCGTGAAGTCGGCCACCAGTAGAATCCGTTGACGACGTCCAGCACGGGAAGCCGGTAGACGGGAGCCTGGGCATTGGGACGCAGCTCCAACGTTGCCGGCCCTGTCCAGACCTCATGGACAATGACGCCGTCCAGTGTTCGCGCCGTGATCTGTTTGATCGCCGGCGTTCCATGAACATGGCGAATGATTTTCACATTCACGTTGGTCGCAAAGGCCACGTTGCGGAACGTGATGGGAAGTCGAGGGACGAGTGGGTTGTCAATAGGTGTGGAGAAGGCGTCGGGCCCATTATCGCGCGCTGCCAGTGCGCTCACCTCCCCGGGATGCACCCCGTTCCTGGTGCAGCTGATTGAGCGCCGCGACGGTGTCCTCGATAACGCGCCCCGCCGCATCGGGCGTGTATGGTGTCGTGTCAACCTCGTAACCCTTGCGCGGATATTCCTCCGGGACCGGGAGGTACCCGGCCCAGGCGCCCGAATAGCCGCCGAACCAGGTGTGGGCGAATGGCGATCGGGATTTGATCGCGAGCGCAATTTCAGCAAACGGCTCGCAGGGGATGGCGGCCAGGACCGCGGGCCCCAACTGCAGGAGATGCAACTCCACGGGGAACTCGCGTTTGCCACCGAATGTCCGGGCGCGACTCACCGCCATGTTCGCCCGCTTGGTCCGAAACGTCGCGGCCTCCACATCGGCAGGCGGGGCTCCGCGGGCGATGGCATCGTGCAGACGACCCCGCTGCTGCTCGAGTGCCGCCTCGGCGTCAGCTACGGGCAGTTGGGGCTGCAGGGGCAGGTTGACAGTGCGGGCGCTCGCGCGCACGATCGCCGCGATGTCTGGCACGGGCACCGCTGTCCACTTCCCGAGCGGCGCGCCGGACTCCCAGATCCGTTCGTGGCGAAACTCCACGGGTGGCAGGTGCAGCCCTAGATAGACTCGCGTGGCCTCGCACCCGATTACGGTGCCGAGCTTGCGTATCACCCTGAAATCAT
>Ga0187893_10007064_pt1 | contig 18714 bp, 14 predicted proteins | sample MA1701074metaG_FD_139574 | JGI IMG/M metagenome (GOLD analysis project Ga0187893, IMG submission 139574) | White microbial mat communities from a basaltic lava cave in the Kipuka Kanohina Cave System on the Island of Hawaii, USA - MA170107-4 metaG ... | reverse complement strand
GCCGGAAATTGTTTGCCTGATCCAGCAACTGGTCAATGCAATCCTGCTCATACTTTCTTTTTCGTTCAATCCGCTGCCGCTCTTCCTCGATCTGGCGCTCGCGCTCTTTTTCCTCTAATTCAGCTTTACGCTCGACCAGCCATTTATGATGCCGGATTTGGCTGTCACGGTAATATTTTTCACCTGTAACAATGATCTCGATGACAATATCCCGGTAAAATTTTTCAATTTTGCCATTTTTATCATCCTGCCAGCTTTTTGTATCAGCCCTTGATTGATGCCAGCTTTCCAATGCCAATCGCATAGGGTCTTTATGGCCGCGTTCTTCAAAACTGTATCCTTGCCGCTCCTTTTCAAGCTGTTTGCCAATATTGGCGCTATCCAACGTAAAAGAGACTTTTTGGTCGCTAATAGTCACTGATAACTCTCTCGCCTGCTTGTCCCGCAGGGATGGTTTCATGCCGCATTGCTCAAGCCTTGTAAAGAGGGCATTTAGAATTTTCAGGCGGCGCTGTTCAAAGGGGTGGTCAAAAGAAGGGCCATCCCACAAAGACCAGTAACCTGACTCCAATCTGGTCTTTCGACGTTCAGCATCTTTTTCAAGCAATTTGGCAATGAGCCGGTGTGGCTTATCCAAGGTTTTAACAAAAGCGGTTTTCCCGACCAGTTTTTCTACTCTGATCCGTACACCATCCATAGAGTCTTCAAATTCCGGTGGTAGAGGGAGTGGATTATTGAGAATTTCTGAATCGGATTCCCAATCATAATGGCCGTAATTGTTGCCGCCGATGACAACATCGTCGGACATGCCCAGTCCACGGGCAGGCAAGGCTCGTTTGGTCACTTTCTGACCGGCTTGCAATCTGTTCCAATATCCGCGCTCCGGCACCGGTATGTCTGATTTAGCGCAGGCTTTGGCCAGACCACGGTTGGAAATATCGTATCTTTTGGCCAGTTGGTACATAGGCTCCGACCAAACAAGGTCGTAAAGCTGCTGGCGTGAAAACCGTTTGCTCATGGCTGATGTCTCTAGTAGCTCTATAAACCCTGTAGTGCTAAAATTATTAACTTCCAAGAAACGTTGCGTAACAGCCTTTGGAGAAATAATTAGTAAAGATGTTCCGCTTGCCACTATAAATATATATTAAAAGAATAGTGTGATGTGGGCGGACCATGAATCTGACATACCAGTCCGTAACTGAAACTTCATATCTGTACCAGTGTTCCGGATTTCTTCTTCTCCGCCTAGCCACATTCATCCTCGCGCGGCTTCAGAAGGACGCCTGGGGGTTGATAAAACCAAACCTGTTTTGAAGATCGTCTTTGTCCGTCGATCTGACTAACCATCCGCGCATAGAGGTTTCATAGGAAATGTCAGGATCGGGAGGTCAACAAGGGATGAATTTTTTTAACTTATCGCGCGGAAATTATTTGCGCTCTTTGTTATTCAGAGCTCAAGACTAGACATCATTTTATATCCAGTTTTTTTGCCATCACCGTTAAAAAATATGGCTGCATCCAGCGCACAGGGATAAATATTGCTGGCCCTGCAAAGCTCCTGTATTCCATCGGATACGAAATGATAATAGTCCTTGTCGCTCAAAGCATCCGCACTTAAAGCACCAAGGACCCCGAATTCTTTCAGCCATTTAACAACTTTGCTATCTATCGGTATTTCATAGCGTGTCAAGCCAAGCCACTGTAAGAAGTTCCTGGATTGCTTCGGCCCAAAGCCGTGATAACGCTTGTCATCGTCAATATAATCGGCTACTTCTCTTTCTAAATCTCGCGTCGTTTCCTTTAGCAGTGTTTTCAATTTGGCTAAGATGTCGGTCCACAGGCCTTCTTCTTCAAGGTGGGTTAAATTTCTAGCAATTTGTGAGGGGATTTTGTTCGTAAAGCGGATTCCTCCAAAATCGGAAAGGGTTTTACGGCTATATCTTTCGACATTGCGTTTGGAAAGACATGTTTTATAAGCAAGAGGAAACGGTTTTGTATGTATAAATTTATGTACGTTGCCCTGACGCCCTGATTTTTGTTGTGTTGTTAACAGGCAACCCACCAGCACACGCCATACATTTTGTTTTGAAATATCAGGCCTCTTTTTTTCTTTCGATATTACGTTTTATGCGATCCTGCACATCTTTTTCATCTTTATTGGCGTTATAAAAATCCTTCACACGCTTTATGTCTTTTGAGCTTATTTTCCATTCAATTTTCATGATTGTGCTCCCGAAAAACTCCCTTCCTATAATGACAATCCGCGCATTCCCCTTAATGTGCAGCTATCTAGTTAAAAGTCAAATTTATTAAGCGTGAGCGTGCTACTTCTTTTTTGTAACGTCCGGGATTGGGGATCGATCCTTTTGTGTCGTTTGACGGATACTTTTCAGCATAACTCCCTTTTAACGAATTTACCGTGTGGCTTTGTTTCTTGCCATGGTACTTACTCTTATTTCAATGTATCTGAATGTTCAATATTCATTGCACTTTTGCAACAACATCGGCAAGCCCGTTAAGATTTCCCGCTAGTTGACAAACTCGATCGGTAAATACATCGATATCTGAATCAAGCAAGCCAGACCTTGGCAATACAGTTTCCTCAATTAAACCAGAAAAGAGCGCATAAATATTATGAGCCAGATAGTTTCTCTGGTCTCTCATTGTTTCCAAGGATGGCACCATTTTTGTTAACAACTTATGATTCCTGGCGTATTCGATCAGTGTACCAAGGGTGGCCCTTTTTATCTTTTCTCCCACATTTTTGTTGTCCATGTATTTTATCAGTTCCGCTTCGAGCCTGCCCGCCGCCAGCACAGCTCTGCCAAGTTCTTTGCAGAATTCATCATCTGCATATAGCAGATTGTAAAATTCTATCTCTTCTGCAGGTTCTCCCTTCCGCATATGTATCCTTTATCATAGAGAATTTCTTATTTTGCGCTTACTCATCCCAATCTCGATAAGCTTTTCGCTCCTCGTAATCATCGATATCGATCAGCATCTGCTCATCTTTCCACCAAAGAAGAGATAATACATCTCCGTAACTTGTTCGCAGAGAATGTTCCTGAATGTTATAACGCTCTGCTATCGGATGAGCGAACCATGCTTCTGCTGAAACCTGCCCCTTAAATTCACGCTCAGATCCACCTTTAAGCAAACCATGAGCGTATGCGCCTGATTCAAGCTTTTGAGGTGGCCATAGCTGATCGGGGGCGTCAGAACCGCGTACAAACCACTGCCGTCCCGCTTCGCTGTAACAGACAAGCATTGCCGGAAACGGCCCGTGCTCGACAAGACGGATGGCCGTTGAAGTCAAGCTTGTGGTGAATACCTTGGCCAGACTTCTGACTGTATCGAAATCAATTGCATTGAATGTGGATGCGATTGGTTTAAAAAGTGAGACGGGAAGCAGAAGATCTCCGGCAAATTTGTTTGCCCGCGATTCTGGATCGTGCTGGAACCACTTTTCTACGAATTGTGCTTCCTGGCAACTGAAGGAGATTTTTCCCCTGTCATACATCCAGTGGCCGAGCTCATGGGCGGCGGAAAAGCGTTGTCTTTCCCGGTTGGAGGAACCTGAATCTACCGTGATGATAGCACTGTCCCCGTTTCCGACAATGCGGGCGGCGCAGCCAGTCAGAGGACGGTACCGGATCGTTGCACCGCAATAGAAAGCAATTGCTTCAATATCGATTTCATCCGGGATTGTAATGCCGAGCTCGTCCATAAGCTCGTCGGGAGTCAATAAATGATTACTCTTTTTCATCATCGGGTTCGTCACGATCAAGCTCTTGTAATATGCCCAGCTCGGCAAGGTCCTCCAGATAGGTTTTGATGTCGTCGTCTGTGAGTTCTTCGAGTTTACGGTAGTGGGCAGTTACAAATTGATCAAATCGCGGATTCGTTGTAAATAATGTGAATAGTTTTCGACGCTCCGGTGCCGTTTCTGGAATTGCATATGGCTTTTCCTCCATCTGTTCGATTTCATTGTCATAAGCTGCGCGGGTGGCCTTCAGGGAACGCTGACGGAATGCTTTGACCGTATCCAACATCATGGCTTTCAGGCGCACGGCTTCAACATCCATATCAACCCCTTTCATGCGAAGCTCTTCCATAATTTCGACATCGCTTTCCTCAAGGACGGAATCCGCAAGGGCGTCGATCAAAGCTTCTAACTTCTCTTCATCTGTTTTTCTATCAGGCATGATGTCCCCCTTGTATTTCAATCGGGAGTGATGCCGGCAGTTTCTAATCTCCGGCGAATCCTGCGAACTATTGTATTGTACTCATTCTGGGATAGCCCCCAAAGCTCACGTACACCAGAGTGGTCGTATCCCTCTTGCCAGGCTTCCAATACCATCTGAGCCCTTTCATCATCGCTGAAGAATTTCTCTATCTGTTCCAGAATCTGCCTGTTGCTCAGCTGTTTGTCAGGATTCGGAGCGTGTTCCTGCGCATTCTCCAGTGGGTTGAAAACTTCGCCTTCCTTGTTTTCTCGCTGGAGATCAGTTGCCAACGCCGGTGCGTTTTCCCTTTTGTATGATCTTGCCCAGTTGCTCGATATACTTCTAATCGCTCCTTCTAAAAACTGCACAAATCCAACCTTGCTTTTGTTCCAGCGACGGGTGCCATCTAGGACAGAGAGCAACGCAGTTTGTAACAAGTCGTCGCCGTCCTTACTTTCGGCTTTCCTTCCCAGCTTCAACGCATGAATATCCGCAAAGCACTTCAATCTGGTCAAATTGCCAGGTGTTAGCGCCTCTATCGCCTTCGCTATTTCCCCAGATGTCGCCGCCGCTTCTTCCGGTACGCGGCGTGGAGGTTTTTCCGTCATTCGAATGTCCTTAACATTTTACCACCCGCAGACCCACTAACTAAAATGCTCATTTCGGGACAGCCATTGACAGACCGGTTTAAAAATATTTTCTGACATCGTGTCAATGGCACGTCAAAAATGAGCATTTATATACAAGGGGCGATTTGAAATGCCCCAAAATCTAAATAACGAAGGGCCGATATCCGAGGTAGTTTCTGGCCCGAGGAGAAAAAATGGCAGATGTTAAAGTAACCTGCATCACCAAACCAAGCACTCAGAGTCCGCACGAGCATATAACACATTTGGGAAACCCGGCCACCGGGTGGAGATGGACCCGAGAGCAAGTAATCGCCAGTATCGAGGCGAGATCAAATACGTTTTATGTGATCGACCCGCAAACCGGGAAACGCTCTGAGGTGGGTATCGTCCGCCCAACAGGGAAGGCACCGTATCTTCGCACATACGCAGACGGAGAGTGGAACAATAACTTGCTCTCGTTAGATCAATGTCCGTTATGAGCGATTTTCACAGGAGCGTGGAATAAAAACTAATTTCGGGGACTGAATAACCCGAAAAGGAGAGATATATATGACACATTACAAGAACCTGGGAGGGGATTCCGGAATCGCAGCCTATGAAATCGGAACCGATTTTATAAAGGTCCAGTTTCACGATAGGTCAGTCTATTTATATACCTATCAAAGCGCGGGGAGCGGCAACATTGAACAAATGAAAGACCTGGCTATGGCCGGGATGGGGCTGAACAGTTTTATAAACAAGCATGTCAAATATAAGTATGCTTCACGGTTGAACTAATCGTCTGATCCCGTCCAGTAATACACGGGTGGCGATGCAGTCATCCTCGTTGTAATCGAGGATGCGCTGACGCACGTCGGGATCGGCGGTTTTGACCCAGCGGTCGAACCATTCAATCGAGGCCGCGCCTGACGGGTGTGTATCCCGCCATTTAAAGCCGAGATATCTGGCCAGAGTCTTTATAGAGTAATCCCTGGTGGGCCATTCCGTTACTTTTCTTACAACGTCGTTATAAAGATCGATTGCATGGGCAGGGTCGAACAGTTCCTCTATTTCCTCGGCGCTGCAAATATCGGGATATTTTTCCCGGAGCTCGCGGTAAATCGTGCGTTCATATTTGGAATAATAATAAATCGCGCAGGGTCGGTTTGTCCGCATATAATTCAGGGCATCGGCAAAAGCGGCTTTTTCGTCCTGTGGTGTCGGCTGTTCTGCAAAGAAATAAACAAACTTCTCCGTCGCGCAATCAAGACCGCGCCGTTCGACGAATCCGTGCAGATAGCATATATCCCGCATGGGATCGACTTCGATATCGAAAAACAGTTCGAGTTCATGATCCGGCAGCGCTGGGGGAGCTAACAGCAAGGGGCCCGCTCCATCGGATGTCTGCAATTTGGCCCGCTCGTAAAACTTTCTGAGCGTGTCGGGACCAATGCCGAGAAATACGGTCTTTTTGCCGACAACAAAGCTGTCGGGATGGTTTTCGGCAAGGTCGTGAATCGTCCTGATACGTTCCATCATGACATCACGTTTTGCCCGTCCCAGCTCGGGTATCAAGGTTAGGTCGCCCTCTTTGGTGAGCCGATCGGTGCATTCGGTATGCCATTGGCAGAGCTTACACACACTACTATAGGCCGGCAACGTCACTTCATTTTGAGCTATAATGGCTCTGGCTTCCGCCAGACATTCTTCATAAATCTGCCACAGCGTTTTTGGATTCCTCTTGCCGAGAACTTTTGTGAAATCATACGGGACTTCCTCGCCGTGAATGTCCCAGACAAAGGCGCGGCGGCCGGCAGACAGTCCCTTGCGCTCCAGAATGTCCGTATAAAGGGCAAGCTGTACCGCATAATGCTCCTTGGGCTTTGAAAGGTCCTCCTGCCCTTCTTCCCCCGCGCCGGACTTGATGTCGCCGGCTATATAACCGCCATCTTCCTTTCTTAGCAAATCGGGAACACCGAGAAGATCACCCTCACTGATGCGGCCGCTATATATTAAGGACTCCCCGCGCTGCATGGCCTCGGTGGTAAGACGTTCTTTTTCGTCTTCGGAATAAATCGAAAGGTCGAGAAAGGGAATTTTCAGCTTCCCGACAACCTCTTTTTCAAAGAGGGAGCCTTTCTCCCAGAGAAGCTGAACAAAGGGGTTGGGTTCATCACGTCTGGAAACATCTCCATACAGATCCATCGTGACTCGATGAGGACAGGTCAGCAGGTCGTAAAGCATTGATGCTGTAACAGGTGTCTTCATGGTTTTGCATTATTTTTAATGCATACCAATTTTACAGCTTAATTCCCGATAAAGCATTAAATGCGGTAGCCTATCTTAATCGCTCCTCGATGAACGCAACATAGCAAGACGATTAACCAACTTTGCTATCCTGATTCAATGAAACTAATTTCTTTCTCGTTCAGGCCATACAGAGAATAGATTAATTGGTTAAGCTCATTATCTTCGTTGGCAATTTTGTCTTCCAGGGAGGTCAGTTCACGCTCAAGTTCGATTGTCTGTTTCGCCAGGGCCTGGTTCTCGGTCACAGCCAGTTTTCTCAGGGCGTCATATAGTCTTCTACCGTTTTTTTTCTCTGTGATCGAGAAAGTCTGCGCCAGTATTTTCCACTGCGCCAGAATAAAACGCCTTCCTCTTCACCGAGAAAAATATTCTTGAGAACAGGGATGCCATTTATATAAAAGAGGAGTTCCCCGTTAATTTTCCTTCTGTATGATGCTCAATTTCTGAATTACCCATTCTCTTTGATCAAGATTTAATTGAGCTCAGATCTATATTAATCGGTTCGACCTCATATCGTGCATGAATATCACCGATTTCTCAATAGTTTCTGTAGACATCCACTTATTGATCAACGTCTATATTAGTTGGTATAAGCTTACGTATCGAAAATAAAGTAATTAACTAATATTACTCTATTTGTCCGGTACAATGCCTTCCATGTATAATTTTTATCCAGATTAAGTTAAATTCGGAGAAATTTGGGCTTTCACAACTATTTGAATATTATGCCTGGCCCGTATGACTGACTTGGCAGGAGCGAAAAGTTGAACGCTGTTGAAATAGAAGAAGCCATTACGCAATTGGCGGATCAGCCGTTTGACCCCGTGAACTTTCCGTATGCCTTCCTCGAAGCTTTTGGCAACAAGGAAACGACTATTAAGAGGCTGCGTGCCGGCGCCTCGAACAAGTCTGATATGGGAGGAGTTCTTCAGACCAACAACATCCACATCGTAACATGCGATGCGGGACAGGTCACAAAGACACTAATTGCGCTCAAGGAGAGCCCTGCGACCGCCAAAGCGAAAGCAAAATTCATCCTGGCGACCGACGGTGTGGATTTAGAGGCCGAGGACTTGGCGAGTGGTGATACCGTCGCCTGTGCTTACAAAGATTTTCCCGACCATTTCGGCTTCTTCCTTCCGCTTGCTGGAATTACAACTGTCAGGCAGATCACTGAAAACGCCTTCGATATCAGGGCGACCAGCCGCCTGAACCGCCTTTATATCGCGCTCCTGAAAGATAACCCCGCATGGGGTGCGGCTGATCGGCGCCACGACATGAATCACTTCATGGCGCGGTTGATCTTCTGCTTCTTCGCTGAAGACACCGGAATCTTCAAAAACGGTCTATTTACCAGTACTGTCGAGCAGATGAGCGCCGGAGACTCGTCGAATACCCATGAAGTGATCAGTACGTTGTTTAGCGCCATGAATACCAAGGCCACGGATCGGACTGCGGCGAACGTTCCCAGGTGGGCCGACGCCTTTCCCTATGTCAATGGCGAGCTATTTTCCGGGAGCCTGGATGTGCCGCGTTTCAGCAAAATCGCACGCTCCTATCTCCTCCACATCGGTAATCTGGATTGGCAGAGGATAAACCCGGACATATTCGGATCAATGATTCAGGCTGTCGCAGAGGACGAGGAGCGAGGAGCGCTCGGCATGCACTACACGAGCGTGCCCAACATCCTCAAGGTGCTCAACCCGCTCTTCCTCGACGACTTGCGCGCGAAGCTGGAAGAAGCAGACGACAATAAACGAATGCTGCTTAATTTGCGGAACCGCATGGCAAGAATTCGTGTGTTCGACCCGGCCTGCGGCTCCGGCAACTTCCTCGTCATTGCTTACAAGGAAATGCGGAAGATTGAGGCCGAGATAAACAAACGGCGCGGCGAGCCGGACCGGCGCTCCGAAATTCCCAAGACCAACTTTCGCGGTATCGAGCTGCGCGACTTCCCGGCGGAAATCGCGCGTCTCGCCCTAATAATCGCCGAGTACCAGTGCGACGTGCTCTACCGAGGGCATAAGTTAGCCTTGACCGAGTTTTTGCCGCTGGATAAGAAGAACTGGATCACTTGCGGCAACGCCCTGCTGCTCGATTGGCTGAGTATCTGCCCGCCGACGGGAACGGGCGTGAAATTACACGCCGAAGACCTGTTTCATACACCCCTCGATCAGGCACAGATTGATTTCGAGAATGAGGGGGGAGAAACATTTATCTGCGGGAATCCGCCTTATCTCGGTTCAACCTGGCAATCAGCTGAACAAAAATCAGACCTTGAGGCAATCTTCGCACATAGAACGAAAAGCTGGAAATCACTGGATTATGTAGCCGGCTGGTTCATGAAGGCGGCTGACTACGGTACGCGAACCAAAGCGGTAGCAGCCTTTGTGTCCACAAACTCTATTTGTCAGGGACAAGCTGTGCCAATTCTCTGGCCTCTCATTTTCGACACTGGGCACGAGATTGCGTTTGCGCACACCAGTTTCAAATGGGCAAATTTGGCCTCTTATAATGCAGGTGTTACCGTCGTAGTAGTTAGTCTTTCCAATCATATAAAAATGATGCGACGACTATTCTCCGTAGCGCCCGATGGCAGCGTCGTTGTCCAAGAAACTGATAATATCAACGCATATCTGGTTCCTGGAGCACACGTCATAGTGGAAAAGAGATCATCTCTAACAAACAGCCTAGCCAACATGAGTTTTGGCAACAAGCCGGTTGATGGGGGGCACCTGATTCTTTCCCGTGACGAGATAGAGACGTTAGGGTTAACCAGCGAACAAAGCGCCAGGTTCGTTCGACATTTTCTGGGTTCTGAAGAGTTCATCAAAGGGAAGCAACGCTATTGCTTATGGATTGAAGATGAAGATTTGGAAGAAGTGCTTTCTATCCCTGCCATTGCCGAAAGGATAGAACGTGTTCGTCAGTCGCGCCTAAAGAGCCGCGATAGGGGGGCGAATGAGATGGCAAGACGTGGCCATCAATTCAGAGAAATGTATTTTGGTTCCAATCATACCATCGTAGTTCCTGCAGTTTCTTCTGAAAACAGAGAATATCTGCCGAGTGGTATAATCAATGCTAGCTCAGTTGTGTCCAACAGAAATTTTGCTCTTTATGACGCGCCACTTTGGAATATGGCCATAATTGTTTCTAGGATTCATTGGGTTTGGATTAACACGGTATGCGGAAAACTCGAAACACGGTTCAACTATTCCAACACCCTCGGCTGGAACACTTTTCCCGTTCCGACGCTGACGGAGAAGAACAAGTCTGACCTGACTCGCTGCGCTGAGGACATACTGCTGGCGCGCGAGCACCATTTCCCGGCGATCATCGCCGATCTCTATGACCCCGAAAAAATGCCTGCCGACCTGCGCGCAGCGCATGAGCGCAACGACGAGGTTCTGGAGCGTATCTATATAGGTCGCCGCTTCAGGAACGACACCGAGCGGCTGGAAAAGCTGTTCGAACTTTATACTAAAATGACCGCATCGACGGAAAAGTCCAAGAAGCGAAAAATGGAGGCAGACACATGACTATTGAGGCGAAATCGATTCCATCTATTTCGGTCTCCTACTCCTGTAACGGCAGCTCGACCAGGTCTAACGAGCTCGGCATGAGGCCCATGCAGGAGCGCGCCTACGAAAAGCGGGGCGAGCAATACCTGCTCATCAAGTCGCCTCCGGCATCGGGCAAGAGCCGGGCGCTCATGTTTATCGCGCTCGATAAGCTGCACAATCAAGGACTTAAGCAGGCTATCATAATCGTGCCAGAAAAAGCCATCGGGGCGAGTTTCTACGACGAGCCGCTGACAAGTTTCGGTTTTTGGAAAGACTGGCGGGTGGAGCCGAAATGGAACCTCTGTAACGCACCCGGAGGCGACAACGGCGGAAAGGTAAGATCGGTCGGGAAGTTTCTTGAAAGCGGCGACAAAGTACTGGTCTGCACGCACGCGACGTTTCGCTTTGCTGTAGATGAATACGGCATTGAGAAGTTCGATGACCGGCTGATTACCGTGGACGAGTTCCATCACGTGTCGGTCAATTCCGATAATAAGCTTGGCCTTCATCTCACTCAGTTCATCGACCGTGACCGCGTACATATAGTGGCTATGACCGGCTCCTACTTCCGGGGCGACGCCGAGCCCGTCCTCTCCCCGCAAGACGAGGCGAAGTTCGAAAGCGTAACCTATACCTATTATGAACAGCTGAACGGTTACGAATATTTGAAACAGCTCGACATCGGCTACTACTTTTATAGCGGCTCCTATGTCGACGAGATCCTGGACGTGCTCGAACCGAATGAAAAAACAATCGTCCACATTCCGAACGTCAATTCGCGCGAGAGTACAAAGGACAAAATCAAGGAAGTCGAGCACATCATAGAGGCGTTGGGAGAATGGCAGGGGATTGATTTCGAAACGGGATTTCAGCTTGTTAAAACCCCCGAAGGCCGAATTCTGCGTATAGCCGACCTGGTGGACGATGATTCCGCAAAACGCGACCGCGTTTCCGCCGCTCTGAAAGACCCGAAGCAAAAGGACAACCGGGACTATGTCGACATTATTATCGCGCTCGGCATGGCGAAGGAAGGCTTCGACTGGATCTGGTGCCAGCATGCGTTGACGGTAGGATACCGATCGAGCCTGACTGAAATTGTACAGATCATAGGACGTGCGACCCGCGACGCTCCGGGAAAGACACGAACGCGTTTCACGAACCTGATCGCCGAGCCAGACGCTTCCGAAGAAGCGGTCACCGAGGCGGTAAACGACACCCTAAAGGCTATCGCAGCGAGCTTACTTATGGAGCAGGTACTTGCGCCGCGCTTCGAATTCAAGCCAAAGAACCCGGATAGCCGCCCTACCCCCGGCTTCGATTACGGTGAAGGCGGTTACGACCCAACCAAAAGCAATGTCGGCTTCAATGAAGAGACGGGTGAGTTCCAGATCGAGATCAAAGGACTTGTCGAGCCCAAGAGCAAGGAAGCCTCACGCATATGTAAGGAAGATTTAAACGAGGTAATCGCAGCCTTCGTTCAAGACAAGACCGCGCTTGAACGCGGTCTGTTCGACGAGGAGTTTGTGCCCGAGGAGCTGACGCAGGTACGAATGGGTAAGATCATCAAGGATAAATACCCGGAGCTCGACGACGAAGATCGTGAGGCTGTGCGTCAGCACGCCGTTGCCGCCCTCAATCTCACACAGCAAGCAAAGCAGCTTGTGCTTGGTGACGGGGGCGACACAGAGCAGGTCGCCAACACTGCACTGATCGACGGCATACGAAGGTTTGCCATGGATATGCGCGAGCTCGACATCGACATGATCGACAGTATAAACCCGTTCGGTGAAGCCTATGCGATCCTTGCTAAATCCATGAACGAAGACAGCCTGAAGCAGGTCGCCGCAGCTATCTCCGCCAAGCGCTCGAGCTTGACGCCGGAAGAGGCGAGAGAGCTTGCCGTGCGTGCCGTGAATTTCAAGAAGGAACGGGGACGGATACCTTCACTCACTTCGCAAGATGCGTGGGAAAAGCGCATGGCTGAAGGTGCCGCCGCCTTTGTCCGTTATAAAGATGAGGGCCGATATGAGTGATATAGATCTCGACAAACTCCGTGCGGAGCTGGACGAATTTGCGGAGCCGAAGAAGAAAGGCGGACGCTCACCGCGTGAGGAGCGCATCATCGCCGGATTCGAGGAGATTCAACGATTTGTAGAGAAACACGGACGTGCTCCGCAACATGGGGAAGACCGCGATATTTTCGAGCGTCTCTATGCCGTCCGTCTTGATCGCTTGCGTGCTCTTGAGGAGTGTCGGTCTTTGCTGATGCCGCTGGATCATCAGGGGCTACTCTCCGGAATGGAGAATGTCGAGGATGCTGCTGTAGAGACGATTAGCGATGACGAGCTGCTTGCCGAGCTCCAGGACGCGGCAGGCGGGGATGCTATCACCGAGCTGCGGCACGTCCGCAAGAGCGTTGACAAACGCGCCGCCGAGGAAATCGCCAATCGCACCGTCTGCGAGGACTTCGAAAAGTTCAAACCTCTATTCGAGCAGGTGAAAAATGAATTGAAGTCTGGCATCCGGAGTACGCGACCTGTCCAGACAATGGATGAGATCAATCTGGCCAGAATACAACAGGGCGAGTACTTCATTGTTCAGGGTCAAATCGCCTACATCGCCGAGGTGGGCGAAGAGTTCATAACGCAGTATGACCGTCGCGATAGTAGGTTGCGTGTCATTTACGACAACGGTACCGAAGGCAACTTGCTTATGCGCTCCTTCCAGCGCGCTCTTCACCGCGACGCGGCGGGACGGCTCATCACAAATCCGGACATAGGGCCGCTTTTCGCCGGGGAATCCTCGGAAGAAGATATGGCAAGCGGTACAATCTACGTTCTGCGCAGCAAGTCCAACCATCCGTCTGTCGCGGCAAACCGCGATATTCTGCATAAGATCGGCGTCACAGGCGGGAAAATCGAAACTCGCATCGTCAATGCGAAGCTGGACCCGACTTTCCTTTTGGCCGACGTGGAAGTCGTCGCCACTTACGAGCTCTATAATATCAATAGAGTCAAACTCGAAAATTTAATCCATCGCGTGTTCGATTCAGCGCAATTGAACATTGAAATCAAGGATCGCTTCGGCAACCCGGTTAGACCCCGCGAATGGTTCCTCGTTCCTCTCTTTATAGTCAACGAAATTGTCGAGCGCATTAAGGACGGGACAATTACACAATACGTCTACGATCCGGGAGAAGCGCGGCTTGTGAAGGTGGCTCCTGAATCAGGATAGCCAAGCCATGCACCTGGTCCGTGAGACAAAATGCCCGAAAGACTTCCTTAAGCTACGCACGACCGAAACGGACAAGGTTCGTTGCAGTCAGAAACACTTGAAACTGGCGTGACACTTGCGAGCACCGTAACCGAAGATGAAGTCTGAGCCAGAAAACATAATGAATATTGATGCTCTCAAAAAATGTAACTTTTCTGAAATAAAAAGCGCTGGCCCTCGCTATACACCCGGTCAGGATAGAAAAGCGCCTAATCTTCACATTCAAGAGCTTGAAGATGGGCTTGATGCGCTAAGCTTTTCAAAGGATTTTAGAGAACGCATTCAGGACTTAGAAAAAGTAATTGCAAAAGCACTTGGGGAGTCATCACAGGTAGGTCAATTGTTTAAGGGCAAAAAAAGGTCGCCTCTTTACCTGAAGAACCTCATGGAGAAGTTATCTAAGGCAACCCCGCAAGATGCAAAAAGTTTGATCAAGGAAATACTAGTTGTAATTAAAGCGATTAACAAAACCATTAGAAAACGAGTGGATAAGCTTTTTGAGTTGGAACGTAAGGAACGCGAAAAAGAGAGACAACAAACTGCATCTGTCACCGAACCTCATTCGCAGGATAGTATTTATGAATATGAACGCAGTCGGCTAATGCGTTTTGAAGAAAATATAGGAGATGTCGTTTCATATTTTTATTCTGCCGCTCCCGATCTAATTTTAAGTAATTGCGCCCTCCTACTTGGCGAATGGGGAACGGGAAAAACACATTCCTTATGCGATTTTGTAAAGAGACTAACCGAAAACAGCCATTATTGTGTTTTTTCAATAGCGCAAAATCTTCCTCTAAACACAGATCCTATTCAAGCAATATGCAAAAGAAGCGAGCTTGCAAAAAATATGTCAGAGTTGCTCTCTCGCATAGAAAAGTTTGGTCAAAATAATAGGTGTCGCTCCCTTCTAATTGTAGATGGGATAAACGAAGGCGACAGGGAAGAGTGGAAAAGCGCGGTAGCTAAATTGTATAAAAGCATCAGCAATCTACAGCATGTCGGTCTTGTTCTAAGCTGCCGCACGCCATTTCAAAAACTTATTTTTAACAAGCGCATATTGCGCCGTTATAAAGCTATTTTTCATCAGGGTTTTAGCGAAATAGAGTTTGAAGCGCAAGAAGAATTTTTTAAATATTACAAAATTCCCTTTCCTGAAGTTCCGCTCTTGTCAGATGAATTTTCTCGGCCTCTTGCTCTAAAACTGATTTGTAAGTCTTTAGAGAACCTTGCTATGTCAAAGAAAAAGAGCACTTTCGCGGGCATCGCTTCAGGTCAGAAGGGCATGACTTATATCCTAGAGAAATATATTCAAGATATGGGAGAACCTGTTGAAAAAGCTTTTAATCTACCGAGAAAATTCTGCTGGATGTTTCTAAAAGGAACAACCAAGACCAAAGACGGGTTAGAGGATGGTATAGCCGTCAGAATGGCAAGAGATCAAAAGGAAGTTCTCTTTCATGAAGAAGTATTAGAAATCATTTTGAACGTGACGAAATGGAAATCAAAGAATGAAGCTAAAAAGTTTTTAAAGGCCGTCGTTCACTCCGGTATCTTGTTTGAACATTTTATCTGGACGGATAATGGATATGTGGACGCTATAAAGCTACCGTATCAAAAATTTAGCGACCATATTATCGCGCGATACCTTCTAAATCGCTACCTAAGCAACAAGTCTGTAACAGCAATTAAGAGAAGTTTTAATGCAAACAGACCATTAGGAAAAATTTTTGAAATCAGTATGGATGGTCATGAATATGAAATGCCCAACTGGGCGGAAGCCCTTATGATCGAATTTCCTGAAAGAATTAAGAAATTGAATTCAGGAAACAGAGAACTTGTATATTATCTCCCAAAAAGCAAAAGACTCATTGCGCCTTCGATTGAGCCGTTCCTTAATAGCCTCTTATGGCGTCCGCCTTCCTCTTTTTCTCTGGGAACAGATGCTATAGTAAGCCAGTTGCTTACTATAGGGAAAGCAGAAACGAAACATCGTGTCCTTGATGTTCTATTAGCACTTGCTGTGAAGAAGAATCATCCATATAGTGCTAAGAGACTGGATGCATTTCTTTATAAGAAAGCAATGCCGGAACGCGATCTTTTATGGTCTGAATTTCTTAGAAAAAGTTACGGTACAGATACCCCCTATAAGATAATTTCGTGGTCGATAACTGCTGCAAGTCAAGGTATTTCAAAAAGTGTGGTAGAAAATTGTATCATCATTCTTATGTGGTTTCTAACCAGTGTCAGCAAACCACAGAGAGATAGGGCAACAGAAGCGATTATAAAGCTTGGATTTCTTTATCCTGATTTGGTTTTTCAAAAAACGCTTTACAGCTTAACAATAAATGACCCTTACGTTTCGGAGAGAATGTTGAGCGCTTCATACGGTATTGCAATGAATAAATGGGCCGAAAACGGAAAGAAGTTTAGGGAACCATTCCTAAATTTTGCTAAGGACCTTGTGAAAGAAATGTTTCTTCCCGGTGCCAAATGGGGGACTCACAATGCAATATCTAGAGATTGCTCTGTAGATTGTATAGAAATCGCACGTTTAATGGATCATAAATGTATAGCCAAACAATATCTGAAATATCTAAAACCACCGTTTTCCCATATTAAATTATCGTTCAAAAAACCTAGAGGTATACCAAAAAAGAAAATTGAGGTGGTCGAGTTCGCGATTCATATGGATTTTGAAAACTATACCATAGGAAGATTGATTCCTGGTCGCGGAAATTATCAATATAATCACCAAGACTATCAAGCTGTCTTAAAGCAGATAAAGGGGCGGATTTATGATCTTGGGTATAGGTCGGACCAATTTAAAAAAATAGACGAAGAGATTGCACGATATCAAGGGCCGGATAGATCGGATCGTCCCTCAAAAAGAGAGAGATACGGTAAAAAGTATTCATGGATAGCCTACTACGAGATGTATGGTTATCGAGAAGCTAATGGATTACTTAAAGAAGATAGAAATGACCACAGAATATCAGATATCACTTTCGATCCTAGTTTGCCCAAAGCCCCAAAGCCTTGTTCACTGAAGCTGCCAAATTTATTTAGAAACAAGTTTAAAGGCATTTTACATTGGTTAGAATACGGTCCAAATCCCGACTACGGGAATCTCCTAGTTTGCGACAGCATAAGAGGGGAGCATGGACCTTGGGTATTGCTCGATGGCTATATTCATCAAGCAAACAGTACTGATAAACGGGAAATCTTTAGCTTTTTACGGGGACTGCTTATCGAGGAAAAAAATATAGAAGACTTTAAAAAGAAGTTCTTTACTAGACCCTATCCAGGAAATTCTTCTATTGCCGATCCGCAGGAAGATTACTACACGTTTGCTGGCGAAATACCGTGGTCAAGGCAACATGCCCCTTACCTTAGATATAAAAACGGACAGGCAAAACGACATTTAGAGGATGCTTTTAGGGAGAGTGAGTTCGTTCCCTATAAAAGAAAAGCACCTAAAAATGCTCCTTCTGTAGCCATCGAGACACCAGAAGGACCTATCTCTGTTGTTCTAGGTAGAAAGTCCGCCACGGGAAAATGGAGAAGGAAGCCTGGTGTGCAAGTTGAAATCCCTGTCTGTGGTTTTAGCTGGGAAAGCTATCATAGTATAGTAAACGATTACAGCGGTTTTGATGTTCCGGCACCTGCTATTTCAAATTATCTGGGCCTTAACTATAGAAATCAATCCGTTGAGTTATTCGACAGGAATGGAAAAAGAGCGACCATCTTTATGAAATTGTCAGATATAGAAAACCATCACAGCGCTCATTTACTATATCTACGTAAGGATTTATTAGAGAAATATATAACACATACTGGGCAAACAATTATTTGGGCAATCTGGGGGGAAAGGAGCATGAATTATAAGGTTTTCGAAAGGGCATATGTTCACGAACAAAAATTAGATGCTATATATCAACAATATAAACATATTCATCGGACTTTTTGCATGTATTGATACTTCTCAGGCGGCTATATTGATACTATCACACTCGATGATTTCACAACTTTTAACAGCCCTTTTGGTCTGTTGAGATTTCAGTCCGTCAACGCATCAACATAAAGCCATGTGAAATTTTTATTCGCCAAGGGGGATACAATTTTCCCATTTCAAACGGCGTGTTATTACGGCATCGCACTTTCATGCTCTATTTTAAGGTAGTAGCGGGTATGCTTCAGCTGACCTTTTTTCTTGAGGGCGCCTTTCCCGACCAGATCCTTCAAGTCTCGGGTTGCCGTTGCACGTGACGTATTTGCGATACTGATATAGTTCTCGGCGCTCAGGCCGCCTTTAAATCCGTCAACGCCTTCCCGGAACATCCGCTCGATAACTTTTTCCTGGCGTTCGTTCAGCTTGCCGCGCAGTTGATCGTAGAATTTGGTTTTCTCTATCAGGAAATTGATCAGGCTTTGCGTGTAGCTCTGGGCATCCAGTATTGTTCTTGCGAAATATACAAGCCAGTCTGTTATCTCCAGCTCTTTATTGTTCAACTCCAAGGCCCTGTAATAGTTTTTCCTGTGCTTTTCGATCATGTACGAGAGCGAAATCAGCGTCGGATGCCCCAGGCTCATGGACAGCGACTTTTCTGCGAGTGCGCGCCCTACCCTGCCGTTTCCGTCTTCAAAAGGATGAATGGAGACAAAGTATAAGTGAGCAATGCCGGCGTGTGTTAAGGCGCCTGTGATTCGTTTGCCATTGAACCATGTTATAAAGCG
>Ga0187893_10007063_pt1 | contig 18714 bp, 19 predicted proteins | sample MA1701074metaG_FD_139574 | JGI IMG/M metagenome (GOLD analysis project Ga0187893, IMG submission 139574) | White microbial mat communities from a basaltic lava cave in the Kipuka Kanohina Cave System on the Island of Hawaii, USA - MA170107-4 metaG ... | reverse complement strand
GTCGCAATCCAGTATCTCGCCTGGAGTTTTTTTTGACCTCGCGTCCGACCGCTTTTCGAAAATCGGTGTCGAAGTTGTCGCAATCCAGTATCTCGCCTGGAGTTTTTTTTGACGCTCGGAGCCGGCTTACCGATTGATTTTATCGGTTTAACCTGTCGCAATCCAGTATCTCGCCTGGAGTTTTTTTTGACCTAAAAAACAGTATGGCTCGAAATTACTTTATGGCCCTATGTCGCAATCCAGTATCTCGCCTGGAGTTTTTTTTGACAGGTGGGGAAGTTAGATATCACGAAATTAGACCCCCACCCGGGCGTCGCAATCCAGTATCTCGCCTGGAGTTTTTTTTGACCCGCCTGGGAGCGCTCTGCCTTGCCGCCTTTGCCGTCAGTCAGTCGCAATCCAGTATCTCGCCTGGAGTTTTTTTTGACCACCGGCGACAACGGCACCGGCGACAAGTCGCAATCCAGTATCTCGCCTGGAGTTTTTTTTGACGGGCTGGGCCAGTGGTAAGAGCATTGAGCGCGCTTTGGAGTGTCGCAATCCAGTATCTCGCCTGGAGTTTTTTTTTGACGGTCGACTGTCCGCAGATGGAGGGAAAACGGCGATTCGTAGTCGCAATCCAGTATCTCGCCTGGAGTTTTTTTTGACACGAATAGGGGTAAACTACTATACCTTGCACGGCGTGAGGTCGCAATCCAGTATCTCGCCTGGAGTTTTTTTTGACTCTACACGCCGCAAGAAATTTCGGACGAGCGTCTTAATTGTCGCAATCCAGTATCTCGCCTGGAGTTTTTTTTGACCCCCTGCGCGTTTTAGCGCAGGGAGGTCATTCACACTTAAATGTCGCAATCCAGTATCTCGCCTGGAGTTTTTTTTGACTTGCCATAAGGAGGCGATCACACTCATCCACGCGCCGCGTCGCAATCCAGTATCTCGCCTGGAGTTTTTTTTGACCCGTTTGGACAAAGACGGCTATGAGATCACCGGCAACGGTAAGTGTCGCAATCCAGTATCTCGCCTGGAGTTTTTTTTGACGAAGGGCAAATTCAGATCTACTTGAATATGCCCTATATAGTGTCGCAATCCAGTATCTCGCCTGGAGTTTTTTTTGACCCGATAACATGGGTGTTGCGCTTCAAACTGATGTTTGTCGCAATCCAGTATCTCGCCTGGAGTTTTTTTTGACGCGTTTCTTACGCTCATGTGTCAACCGAGCAACTGGCAAGCTGTCGCAATCCAGTATCTCGCCTGGAGTTTTTTTTGACGCTTGAAGTCAAGAGTAGTGTGTTTGTGCCAGTTGCGGTCGCAATCCAGTATCTCGCCTGGAGTTTTTTTTGACTTTGCCGAAACCAAAGACATCTTAAAGGCAAAAGCCGGGAGTGTCGCAATCCAGTATCTCGCCTGGAGTTTTTTTTGACAAGTTTGATTCCCTTATTGCGGCGAGCGTGGGTTGCGATTTAATCGTCGCAATCCAGTATCTCGCCTGGAGTTTTTTTTGACCGTTTTTTTGGTGGCCTGCGGGAAGCCGAACCCAATGGTGTCGCAATCCAGTATCTCGCCTGGAGTTTTTTTTGACCTGACACGGGTGGTATATGGGTTGGCCACCCAAAACAAGCAGTCGCAATCCAGTATCTCGCCTGGAGTTTTTTTTGACAAAACTTTTAACAAAGGAGAATACCCTTTGAAAAAGTCAAGTCGCAATCCAGTATCTCGCCTGGAGTTTTTTTTGACGCGGGGAGAAGAGGCATCGTGAGTATAAGTTCATAAGGTCGCAATCCAGTATCTCGCCTGGAGTTTTTTTTGACCCGGAATCCACCTACGGCGACCCAACAAGCCGCCAGGCTGGACTGTCGCAATCCAGTATCTCGCCTGGAGTTTTTTTTGACTTTTCTGCGCCGGCCTTAAAAAGCGTAGGCTTCTGTGGTCGCAATCCAGTATCTCGCCTGGAGTTTTTTTTGACTTCGCAATCGAGAGGCAAATCGACACGAACTACGAAAGAAACCGTCGCAATCCAGTATCTCGCCTGGAGTTTTTTTTGACCCGTCCGAATTCGCTCGTATCAAATCCCGAAATCCTCATTGTCGCAATCCAGTATCTCGCCTGGAGTTTTTTTTGACTGAGGAGTGGGTTATAACCGAGCTCTATCAGTCCGCGGTGTCGCAATCCAGTATCTCGCCTGGAGTTTTTTTTGACAGGGTGGGGTGGGGGTGGGGGTCGGAGATACCCCAGAAGATGCTGTCGCAATCCAGTATCTCGCCTGGAGTTTTTTTTGACACTTCTCAAAGTTTCATCACGAGCGATGACCCCGATACCGTCAGGTCGCAATCCAGTATCTCGCCTGGAGTTTTTTTTGACTGACCATAGCAACACGCCCAGTAGGGCGGATGTGGCTGTGTCGCAATCCAGTATCTCGCCTGGAGTTTTTTTTGACAATAAAAGTAGTGAGAGAACGAAAGTCGCTGTTGATCTTGTCGCAATCCAGTATCTCGCCTGGAGTTTTTTTTGACAGTACTGGATTGGTTGAGCCGGAACAAACGACTCTTGAGGTGTCGCAATCCAGTATCTCGCCTGGAGTTTTTTTTGACCGGAAAAAATTTTCAGGTGCGATATGAAGGTCATGCGGACACTGTCGCAATCCAGTATCTCGCCTGGAGTTTTTTTTGACAGTCAACGAGCCACCGCCTGTTAACAACAAACCCCCCAAAGCTGTCGCAATCCAGTATCTCGCCTGGAGTTTTTTTTGACTCCAACGCCGTGGCGAAGTCGGTCATCTCGGATTCAGCGGTCGCAATCCAGTATCTCGCCTGGAGTTTTTTTTGACACGGCCAGCAGCCCACCCCTACTCTTGGAGTGTAATCGGGGTCGCAATCCAGTATCTCGCCTGGAGTTTTTTTTGACGAAGCAAGTTATTTTAGTTTCCCCGCACATGCCCCAAAAAAGTCGCAATCCAGTATCTCGCCTGGAGTTTTTTTTGACATGTGGCAAGGGTTGCCCAAAGAGAGCATGACAATTGTGTCGCAATCCAGTATCTCGCCTGGAGTTTTTTTTGACGGTCTCACCTTTCTGCTTTTCGCTCTGCTTTCCTATCGGGTCGCAATCCAGTATCTCGCCTGGAGTTTTTTTTGACGCTCGGTATGAATCTGGACACCTTGGGAACGCGCGCGGTCGCAATCCAGTATCTCGCCTGGAGTTTTTTTTGACGGTGTTGGGATGATACGCCGTCGTACGATGAATACACTGTCGCAATCCAGTATCTCGCCTGGAGTTTTTTTTGACGCAATAGCTATGAAAGCTGGCACTCGGCGGTAAACACTGTCGCAATCCAGTATCTCGCCTGGAGTTTTTTTTGACGTGATTGGTCGCACCCCTGCTCCGATGACGAACGGCAAAGTCGTGTCGCAATCCAGTATCTCGCCTGGAGTTTTTTTTGACTGAATTAGTTGATCACTCAATCCAGTCAACAGTGCAAGTTGTCGCAATCCAGTATCTCGCCTGGAGTTTTTTTTGACGTTATGGTGGATTGCCAGCTCGATGGTTCTCATGTCGAGGTGTCGCAATCCAGTATCTCGCCTGGAGTTTTTTTTGACATGGCGGCGGGAGTGAGGTTTTGGCAACAATGCCCAAGGTGGTGTCGCAATCCAGTATCTCGCCTGGAGTTTTTTTTGACCAAGATTCTGGGCATCCCGCCCAAGCAGTAGCAATGCAGTGTCGCAATCCAGTATCTCGCCTGGAGTTTTTTTTGACTACCCCGCAGCAAGCCGATGTGTATGTCAATGGCGAGGTCGCAATCCAGTATCTCGCCTGGAGTTTTTTTTGACCGGTGCCCGTGAATCGCACCTCGGTGTTGCGCATTTCTTCGGATGTCGCAATCCAGTATCTCGCCTGGAGTTTTTTTTGACAAGGACTCAAGAACATTCAATGGAATTGAAGCGGTGTCGCAATCCAGTATCTCGCCTGGAGTTTTTTTTGACTACCTTGACCCTCGGCGCGACAGGTGGAGTACCGCCTTACACGGTCGCAATCCAGTATCTCGCCTGGAGTTTTTTTTGACTTCCTCAAAAAAATTCCAGAAGCACCCCCTCAAAATGTCGCAATCCAGTATCTCGCCTGGAGTTTTTTTTGACAGTGATGTTCGCGGTCCCAGAAGCGACGGGTGTCGGTGTCGCAATCCAGTATCTCGCCTGGAGTTTTTTTTGACCGCCGTGACCCCCGCGCCGACCAAGCCCGCCCCCGGCTGTCGCAATCCAGTATCTCGCCTGGAGTTTTTTTTGACATGTCCGGCGCCGTGGCGAGCAATGCCGCTGGCGACAAGTGTCGCAATCCAGTATCTCGCCTGGAGTTTTTTTTGACAGTGCGGCAACGGCGCAGGATTCAACCCTGAACGCAATTCGTCGCAATCCAGTATCTCGCCTGGAGTTTTTTTTGACCACAAAAAAACCGGAGATCCTCATAGTAAAAGAGCAGGTTGCCGTGTCGCAATCCAGTATCTCGCCTGGAGTTTTTTTTGACTGCAAAAATGCAAGTGCGTCGTTGACAGTAATAGTTGCGGTATTCATGTCGCAATCCAGTATCTCGCCTGGAGTTTTTTTTGACAATTGCCCGACTCACAATCCGAAGAGCCTCGTTCTGAGAGGTCGCAATCCAGTATCTCGCCTGGAGTTTTTTTTGACTCCAGATCGATGGATCCGACCTTCCAGGAGTCGATAAGTCCTGTCGCAATCCAGTATCTCGCCTGGAGTTTTTTTTGACGGGGCGTTTTGAAAAGCTGCTGTTGAGCGTGAAAATCATGTCGCAATCCAGTATCTCGCCTGGAGTTTTTTTTGACTTTTTGAAGTCGCGTTGATGCCGAAACAGAGAGTAATCAACTGTCGCAATCCAGTATCTCGCCTGGAGTTTTTTTTGACTGGGCGTATGTTGCAAATGCAACGCATGCTCAATTCGCGGACAGTCGCAATCCAGTATCTCGCCTGGAGTTTTTTTTGACATTCTCGCTCTACGGTGGCATAGGACGCGATATACAGTCCAGTCGCAATCCAGTATCTCGCCTGGAGTTTTTTTTGACTCGCAGGGGATCAAATTGCCACGGACACGGACCCCGTAGGGGTCGCAATCCAGTATCTCGCCTGGAGTTTTTTTTGACTTGCCGTACGCGCCACCGATGTAGAAAACACAATTCCAGTCGCAATCCAGTATCTCGCCTGGAGTTTTTTTTGACCCGTCGTGACCCCGCCCAATTCCGGCGCCAGCAAGCCGATGTGTCGCAATCCAGTATCTCGCCTGGAGTTTTTTTTGACCTGAACCACAAACCTTTGGAGATTACAATGAAAAAAGTCGCAATCCAGTATCTCGCCTGGAGTTTTTTTTGACAAGGCGACAAACTTCCACGCGACAAGCTCGTGTGGAAATAAAGGTCGCAATCCAGTATCTCGCCTGGAGTTTTTTTTGACAAGCAGGCCATCGAATGCGACGGAAAGGCAACCACTGCCGGTCGCAATCCAGTATCTCGCCTGGAGTTTTTTTTGACAAAATTCCTAAGGCGATCTTTGGATTGCCGAAGGAAATGGTGTCGCAATCCAGTATCTCGCCTGGAGTTTTTTTTGACCGATCCGCCTCCTTCCGGTGGTGGCTTGATTTCCGATGTCGCAATCCAGTATCTCGCCTGGAGTTTTTTTTGACAGGAGAATACCATATGAAACCCAGTTTTGTCAGTCCGATTGTCGCAATCCAGTATCTCGCCTGGAGTTTTTTTTGACCGGTGATGCGGTGGTCTATCGGTTGACGAGCCTCCCTGACTGTCGCAATCCAGTATCTCGCCTGGAGTTTTTTTTGACTGAATCTTGGAAGCGCGTCAGCAGGAACGCTCAATGGTTCGTTTAACAGTCGCAATCCAGTATCTCGCCTGGAGTTTTTTTTGACCCTTGATGATTCAGCTAAATTTTACGTGGAGACCATGGTAGGGTCGCAATCCAGTATCTCGCCTGGAGTTTTTTTTGACTACGGAGACCGGGATTTTCCTTATCCGGTCGATCCAAGGGGTCGCAATCCAGTATCTCGCCTGGAGTTTTTTTTGACATTACAGTAATCTGTTTTCGAGATCATCTTGAAAACGCGTCGCAATCCAGTATCTCGCCTGGAGTTTTTTTTGACCCGGCGAAAAAGACCCCACCGCCCCCAATCCCGTGTCGCAATCCAGTATCTCGCCTGGAGTTTTTTTTGACGCTTACAACGAAGCTCTGAAGCAGCTAGATCGCTTCGAGATGTCGCAATCCAGTATCTCGCCTGGGGTTTTTTTGACCAGGGAAGTTTTTGGGGGAGGAACGGTGCCTTACAGTTAAGGTCGCAATCCAGTATCTCGCCTGGAGTTTTTTTTGACACTTGCCTTGATAGTCCTTTGGAATTCCTGCACGATCGTGTCGCAATCCAGTATCTCGCCTGGAGTTTTTTTTGACCATTTTTCTAGGAGAAGAAAAGATGTTCACCCCATTTCGCTGTCGCAATCCAGTATCTCGCCTGGAGTTTTTTTTGACCTCTGCCCAGTTCGGAGGTTACTGTTGGTTTCAGGTGAGCGAGTGTCGCAATCCAGTATCTCGCCTGGAGTTTTTTTTGACGTTTTTTGCAAGCCGTAACACCGTGACGAATCTCATTTATTGTCGCAATCCAGTATCTCGCCTGGAGTTTTTTTTGACTGCCGGTCGAGACACGTGAAAGCATTGGGTTCGGTGTCGTGTCGCAATCCAGTATCTCGCCTGGAGTTTTTTTTGACTCTCCAACTCAGTTGAGTTGCTCATCAAGAAAATGCGGTCGCAATCCAGTATCTCGCCTGGAGTTTTTTTTGACCGTGGCAAGGCGAAGACGACAACTATATTTATGTAAGTTGGTGGGTCGCAATCCAGTATCTCGCCTGGAGTTTTTTTTGACTATCGAGGCTGGATTCAAAGAGCAAAAGAATCAACAGACTCTTGTCGCAATCCAGTATCTCGCCTGGAGTTTTTTTTGACTCTTGCGACGCGCCCGGAATTTGGGACGCGCTGCGGGATTAAGTCGCAATCCAGTATCTCGCCTGGAGTTTTTTTTGACCTTGTTGGTTCCAGGAGGGAACAACCGCGCAAGTACACTGAAGTGTCGCAATCCAGTATCTCGCCTGGAGTTTTTTTTGACTGTTTCTTTTTTGGCGTTTTTGAGAGCCGCCAGCTCTTCCGCGTCGCAATCCAGTATCTCGCCTGGAGTTTTTTTTGACCATCAATAATCCGGTTTCATCCGAACTGGAGCAGAAGATGTCGCAATCCAGTATCTCGCCTGGAGTTTTTTTTGACGTGTCACTTGGCGTTTGATCCCACCCGGCGAGATCATTCCTGTCGCAATCCAGTATCTCGCCTGGAGTTTTTTTTGACACCAATTGTATCGCGAGCGGTCGCTGGCCACGAGATTTTGAGGTCGCAATCCAGTATCTCGCCTGGAGTTTTTTTTGACGTTGACGCCATTGTTGCATTCTGGTTGGAGAAGAATGGAGTCCGGTCGCAATCCAGTATCTCGCCTGGAGTTTTTTTTGACAGGGAGAAATCATTCCGATCATCGATTGCGAGATCGCGAACGTCGCAATCCAGTATCTCGCCTGGAGTTTTTTTTGACGACGAGTCTGGAAACAAAACTGTGAGGGTCGAGAAGGTTGGTGTCGCAATCCAGTATCTCGCCTGGAGTTTTTTTTGACCTCTTCCAGATGGCCGCCCGTATCGCCGCGCAAGTTGTGCCAGGTCGCAATCCAGTATCTCGCCTGGAGTTTTTTTTGACTGGCAGGAGCCGAACCCCTGCCCCGCAACCATGAACTTGCGTTATATGAGTCGCAATCCAGTATCTCGCCTGGAGTTTTTTTTGACAGAAGAAATGGCGCGGGTAACCTATCGGCCTCTTCTCAATCCTGTCGCAATCCAGTATCTCGCCTGGAGTTTTTTTTGACCCACGCAAGGATTGTGGCGGACAGCAAAAAAGTTTTTAGGGTCGCAATCCAGTATCTCGCCTGGAGTTTTTTTTGACGTGCAGCACTATAGTCCATATGGCCACACGGATGGATTGTCGCAATCCAGTATCTCGCCTGGAGTTTTTTTTGACTCTTTTGCGGAACGGATTCCCCCACACACGTGTGTATGATTGTCGCAATCCAGTATCTCGCCTGGAGTTTTTTTTGACCGTGACCACGTACGACCCAGTGACTGGTACATGGACAGGTCGCAATCCAGTATCTCGCCTGGAGTTTTTTTTGACAATATCTCCCGAAAGGAAGACCGACATGGAGGGAAACAAGTCGCAATCCAGTATCTCGCCTGGAGTTTTTTTTGACCCGCTTTGGGTCGACCAGCACAAAATCCACCTGACTCGGGTCGCAATCCAGTATCTCGCCTGGAGTTTTTTTTGACTTGAATTTCGCGTCTTCATACTTGACTCCATTCCAAAACTGGGTCGCAATCCAGTATCTCGCCTGGAGTTTTTTTTGACCCCAAACCTTTTTGGTTTTTCTCTGTTGATGAGCAAGCACGATCCTGTCGCAATCCAGTATCTCGCCTGGAGTTTTTTTTGACCGACAGCTCGCGGCAAGATGTGAGTGCAATCGCGACCTTCACAAACGTCGCAATCCAGTATCTCGCCTGGAGTTTTTTTTGACCCCGGGTCTGGATATTCCCGCTTCAAACGCGGGTCCAGGCGAAAGGTCGCAATCCAGTATCTCGCCTGGAGTTTTTTTTGACAACTTTGGTGACGTGTACACCACGGGACGTGTGGATCTTTGTCGCAATCCAGTATCTCGCCTGGAGTTTTTTTTGACTGGACCCGGCAGTTACAAACTTCGGGTGCAATACGCATGGTGTCGCAATCCAGTATCTCGCCTGGAGTTTTTTTTGACGGGTAAGATTCTTTTTGTGATCGCAAGCAAAACTTCTAAATGTCGCAATCCAGTATCTCGCCTGGAGTTTTTTTTGACTTTGACCCAAAAAATCGAACTGCCCGATTCGATTGAGGTTGTCGCAATCCAGTATCTCGCCTGGAGTTTTTTTTGACCTCCGCACTCTGCTTAGCGCGCGCTCTCGCCGTTGCGCAGTAGTCGCAATCCAGTATCTCGCCTGGAGTTTTTTTTGACTGTAAACATCGTGTTTGATCGCGGCCAGAGAGAGAAGTGTCGCAATCCAGTATCTCGCCTGGAGTTTTTTTTGACATCTGTGTTAATTGCCCTCGTGTGGCGTTTTATCAGATTGTCGCAATCCAGTATCTCGCCTGGAGTTTTTTTTGACACCTTTAGGCCCCACAAAACAACGCGTCTCGGCCGGACGTGTCGCAATCCAGTATCTCGCCTGGAGTTTTTTTTGACAAAACTGCCGATTCTCTCGCCGCCGCCGCGACAGCACCAGCGGGTCGCAATCCAGTATCTCGCCTGGAGTTTTTTTTGACCGAGTTCCGCGTCTTCGTTACGGCAAATCCAATGAATATTGTCGCAATCCAGTATCTCGCCTGGAGTTTTTTTTGACGTTACCGTCTCGGTGACGCCGAAGCCGCAAGTAACGGATGTCGCAATCCAGTATCTCGCCTGGAGTTTTTTTTGACCGAAGTGGAAAATGTGAAAATCGCGCATTTTAAAAAGTCGCAATCCAGTATCTCGCCTGGAGTTTTTTTGACATTGTTCGTGTCCCTCCGGGACAGTACCGAAAGGTACACGGTCGCAATCCAGTATCTCGCCTGGAGTTTTTTTTGACTTGGCCGTACCCCAATAGTGACACTCGTGCAGCATGGAGTGTCGCAATCCAGTATCTCGCCTGGAGTTTTTTTTGACACAACCCAAAGCCGACCTTGAGCGATCTCAACGGTGCTTCATGTCGCAATCCAGTATCTCGCCTGGAGTTTTTTTTGACGGAAAGGGTATTTATCTCGGTGGCTACGCTGGCATTGAGTCGTCGCAATCCAGTATCTCGCCTGGAGTTTTTTTTGACTCAAGATTCCTCCATTGCCGTCATCACAACAAAAAAACAGTCGCAATCCAGTATCTCGCCTGGAGTTTTTTTTGACGTGCTGATTGTTCTGATATTGATTGCCGTACGCGTTGGGTCGCAATCCAGTATCTCGCCTGGAGTTTTTTTTGACTGGAAGTGAAAATCACCAACTATGACTGGCCGGAGTCGTGTCGCAATCCAGTATCTCGCCTGGAGTTTTTTTTGACTTCTGCTGCGATCTCAAGCAGTGGAACAACGGGCAATGTCGCAATCCAGTATCTCGCCTGGAGTTTTTTTTGACGCAGGCAACGAGACGGCGATAAATAATAACGTAGTTTCGGTCGCAATCCAGTATCTCGCCTGGAGTTTTTTTTGACAACTCTGGGGAACTGGAAATCGTACGTCAGCTGCGTTTATTGTCGCAATCCAGTATCTCGCCTGGAGTTTTTTTTGACCCAATTTCTGCTCCATTGGCGGACGAATGCCTCTTACACGGTCGCAATCCAGTATCTCGCCTGGAGTTTTTTTTGACTTATGACTACCTCGACATTTATGCCGGTGCTCGGTATGTCGCAATCCAGTATCTCGCCTGGAGTTTTTTTTGACTTGGAGGGGTTTGGTAAACCCCATGGGTGGGGAAGTATTGTCGCAATCCAGTATCTCGCCTGGAGTTTTTTTTGACCCGCTCCGGGCGCAAACCACGGCCACCCCGTCCCCCATGTGTCGCAATCCAGTATCTCGCCTGGAGTTTTTTTTGACGAAAAAATGGCAAATTTTTCTCGTGCTGCCGCTTATACTTGTCGCAATCCAGTATCTCGCCTGGAGTTTTTTTTGACCGCCTTCGCCGAAGGGGACGGCGGGGAAGAAATTTGCAGTCGCAATCCAGTATCTCGCCTGGAGTTTTTTTTGACCTGACCGAGGCGTCGCTCGTGGCCTACGGTACGGTGTCGCAATCCAGTATCTCGCCTGGAGTTTTTTTTGACCTTTCACTTCGAGCACGGAGCCCTTGCCCAGCGGCGAGCGCGATTGTCGCAATCCAGTATCTCGCCTGGAGTTTTTTTTGACTAGTAGATTTCCGGTAACCCGAGTTCAGAAATCAAAATTGTCGCAATCCAGTATCTCGCCTGGAGTTTTTTTTGACTTGGGAATTTGGCCACTCGTGAGATTTGCACCAATCGGGTCGCAATCCAGTATCTCGCCTGGAGTTTTTTTTGACTGCGCAATATTTTCGGACAAATCAACAGCGAGGATGATTCAACGTCGCAATCCAGTATCTCGCCTGGAGTTTTTTTTGACATCTCTCGAAGACCGACTCCACGGCCAAGCGAGATACCGGTCGCAATCCAGTATCTCGCCTGGAGTTTTTTTTGACCACGAACTGCAATGTTTCGGGCCGGATTGAAGGCACCATGGTGTGTCGCAATCCAGTATCTCGCCTGGAGTTTTTTTTGACGTGGCGTGCCTCACTACACCGGCACCGGCTACATTCCGGTCGCAATCCAGTATCTCGCCTGGAGTTTTTTTTGACGGGGTTAGCTGTGGACCCCACAAATCCTGATGTCGCGGTCGCAATCCAGTATCTCGCCTGGAGTTTTTTTTGACTCTGGAAGCATCCGGATTCAACGGCGAATACGACGATGTTGTCGCAATCCAGTATCTCGCCTGGAGTTTTTTTTGACTTGTTCTTAAAACGCATGAGTGTGAACGTCGCGACGTCATGTCGCAATCCAGTATCTCGCCTGGAGTTTTTTTTGACGACGACGGCCGCGCAACACCGCCTGCCAACTCCAACAACGTGTCGCAATCCAGTATCTCGCCTGGAGTTTTTTTTGACGTTGTTGTTTTCGATGAAGGTCTTCATCAGTACCCGAAGTCGCAATCCAGTATCTCGCCTGGAGTTTTTTTTGACCCCACCCCGTTTTGGCGCCTTAAAATACAATAACTTGCTCTATGCAAAACTTTTACCGCCCTTATTTTAGTATTTAGCTGTGTTAAAAACAAGATATGTTTCACATTTTTAAGCTTAAAAACTAACCCAACTTCAAAAAAACCTACGGTGTGCAACTGGCGACTCAAACCTCGATTCGGCGTTTTTCGGGTTATTTATTTAAAAATCAGTTTCTTAATCGGAACTTTTCCAAAATCAGCATTTTTCAAAAGTAATTCGACCTATCTCCGAGCTTACCATTATGTTATGAATTTAAAATTTTTTTGGATAAAGTCAAGAAAAATATGTTTGCAGGACGATTTTTTTCGTTTGGATTTTTGTGAAGATTTTTTAAATTGTTTGCAGGTACCCATTTGTCGGGCTCGTTCATTCCGAGCCGCCGGCGAGATACTATTTTGCCGGCGGCTTGGAAAAACGCAGCCGAAACAGCACGTGGATCGTCCGAAAGGACCCACACCAACCCCGCTCGATGAGTGGGTACCTGTGCTCGTTTCGGCTTTTATTTTTTTTCCCGCCCTTGCGCTAAAAATATTTTCACGGGCAGGCGGGAATAGAACGGGGTGTTTTTATGCCGTACTGGATTCACTGTGATCGGCAAGCCGAGGAGGGCGATCTGCGGCGGCTGCAAATTCTCACGACCGACGAATTGTCGTTGGTGGAGGATTTGCGCGGGCCGTTTGACAAACCGGAAGCAGCGCACAAAATCGCGGAGTCCATGGTCTGGGCGATCGTAGCCAGAGTTTTGGAACGCGTGCGCACGGAAACGCCGCGACGGTTCGCGGTTTTCCCTCTGGCGGGCCAGTAGCAGGAGCAGCGGCAGGAGCAATGGCAGTTGGCACTTGCAGGGGTTTTTGCAGGTGCGACTGGTTACTGCTCCTGCCGCAACTGCTGCAACTGCACGGAGATGCTATTTCTGTTGATGCGACGATCTGAATTTTGCAACGAAAAGAGAACCGCAACGAAAAGGGGCGGCTTGAAAACAATAGCTTTGAACTTGGAATTTTTTCTAAATGACCGTCACGCCCTCATCGTCTTCCCAGCCTTTTTTGACGCCGAAGGATTCGAGGTTTTGCAGGCAGTTTTCGCAAAGGCGGTAAATGCGCAGGCTGTCTTTTTCGAGATCGACAAACGGCAGCGCCTGTTTCTTCAATTCCGCCAGTTGTTCGCCGGTCAAGTCGCATTCAAACACGCTGTACTGCACGCGCCGGCCGAAGTTCAACAGCTTTTTGGCGAGCTTGGTGCGCTGTTTGGTGTCGACGATGTCGTAGGATACAAGATAAAGCATAAAAAAGATAAAAGGATAAAAAGAAAAAAAGATAACAGGATACATCAGATTAGCAGGCAATCTGAAAAGTGACGTCTTCGGGCAAAGAATCTTTTTATCCTTTTATCTTTTTGTCTTTTTTGCATCAGTATCGCATCTTGAACGGTTTATACGGCTCCTGGTGCTTGATGGTGCGGGCGAGGTTTTCAATCTGCGCGCGGAGGCGGTTGCGGAAGCTGAAATTGTCTTCGGGTTTTTCCGTGCTGGGCGGCTCTTGCAGGCGGCGCTCGTAGAGTTTCAAATAGGTTTTGAAGGCTTCGGGCTTGAGATAGACGCCTTCACCTTCCACCGGGCGGAAGTCGTCCGGATGCAGAATCTCATTGTTAAAGAGATTCAGCGTCAAGCGATCGATCACCGGATGGCGGAATTCTTCGACCAAATCCAGCGCCAGCGAGGGCCGGCCATAAACCACGCCGTGCAGGAAGCCGAGATAAGGATCAAAGCCGTTGGCGAAGAGCAGGGAAAGAATTTCGTTGGTGAGCAGGCTGTAGCCGAGACTGAGCACGGCGTTGACCGGGTCTTTGGGCGGCCGGCGGGTGCGGGTTTCAAAGGCCAGCTCTTTGCGAAACATTTGGCCGAAGGCGCGGAAATAAGCGGCGGTGGCGCTGCCTTCGGCGCCCATCAGGCTGTTGACGGTTTGCAGGTGGTCCAAGTTTTTCAGCATGTCATCAATGAGCTGCAGTTCCGCGGTAAAAGCATTTTCCGGATGGGTGAATTGGTGCCGCCGGATGACGGCGCGGCCGTTGCGAATTTTGGCTTTGACCAGGGTGCGGGCGAAATCGACTTGAAACGCCTCGTCGAGATGGCGCTCATATTGGGCCAGGCGCAAAAAAACGTTTTTGGAGTCCGCGGCGAGCAGGCGGCCGCGCAGCCTGCCGTGGCCGGTGAGAAAGGCGACGTCGACGCCTTCTTTGAGCAGGGCCTGGAGGGCTTCGGTGGTCAGTTGCACGTGGCCGAAGATGACGAGGCGTTCGAGCTTGAGGAGCGGAATGTGGGCCAGGCGTTCCTTGTCTTTGGTGACGACGAGGTGCTGCGAAGATTGGCGCACGACGGCGCCGGGTTCGGTGAGGTAGACGGTAGACATGGTGATGAGCGTGTAACGTGAAACGTGTAACGGGCCTGTTGCCGGCTAAAATTTTTGTTGATTTTGGCTCAGCCAACGGTTAACTTATGACGAATAAACGAATGAAAAAAACGATATGGCTAAGCTCGTACTATCCGAATTTGCCCGCAAGGGTGAAGCGCTGTACCAATCGCGCGTGCTGCCGGAAATTTCCGAAGAAAAGCTGAAGGGAAAGCTGGTCGCGATCGATATCGATACGGGAAAATATTTCATCGATAATACGAGCTTGAAAGCGATCATGCAGGCGCAAAAAGAGTTTCCGAACAAAGTGTTTTATGTCAAACGCATCGGCTATCGGGCGGTATATAAGTATCACGGCATCGTCAAGAAAGCCGCACCGGTGGAGGAGCCGCGGCCATGATTACCGGCATGATTTCGGAAAAACTCGACCCCGTATTGAATGACGTCTTTGCCCGCCGCGCCGATGGCGCCCTGATTTCCGTGCGAACGATTCTTGATACCGGCTTCAACGGGGCGTTTTGTATGCCGAAAAAAATTCTAGCGCAAATGGCGACAAAGCCGATATCCGTTGAGCTCTATGAGTTGGCCGATGGCAGTCTGGTCGCTGAACAGAACTATGCCGGAGAAATCATCGTCGATAACCAACCTTTTGCTCGTCGAGTTAAGCGGCACCGATTCCGACACGGCGCTGATGGGCATGGCCATGCTGCTGGAAAAAGAGGCCATTTTTAATTTGAAAGACATGACGGTGAAAGTGATTTGATCGCCGGCTTTTTCCTTTATCTTTTTTTCTTTTTATCTTCTTTCAAATCTCCATTACCCATCGGTATTCGTTTCCCATTTTGATGCGCTTGAACGTTCCCATCTCGGTGACGAACTGCTCGGTTTTTTGCTGGTCGCAGAGCGCTTGCAACTGCTGCTCCAGCGCGGCGACTTTTTGCTGGGCCTCGCGCTGGGCCTTTTTCAGGGTCAAATAGTTTTGAAAAAGCTCAACGATCTGGCTGCTGGTTGCTGGATGTCCCGCCCGGTCGGGATCTCCGCTCCGCTTCGACTGGTTGTCCTGCCGAGCTGGAATTTCCGCCTCGCTTCGACTCGCGGCTGCGGGCTTATTGACGCTCACCGGAGACTGATGACTGATTACTGAAAACTGATTACCGGGCCCTTCCTGCTCCGCCACTTTCGCCTTGATCTTCACCACCATATCCGGATCCGCATGCAGCACCGGCGAAGGATAGCTGTTATTGCGGTTGGGAAACTGGCAGCAGCAGCCGACGACCGGGGTGATGTCGCTGTGGCGCTCGCGGATGCGCGGGCAACTGATGGGAAAGCCTTTGACGCGGTCCAGCCATTTTTGCGTGATGCGATGGTCGTAGTTGGTGGTGAAGCGGATGATCTCGTGCACGGCTTGGTGGCCGGCGAGGCCCAGGTGGCCCAAAACCGAAGCCACGGTCAGCCGCTCGACGTGGTTGAGCCATTTGGTTTTTTCGGCTTTGTCTTTGAAATGGCGCAGCACGTTGCAGCCGGCAAAAATCTTGTCGACTTGGGTGCGGTCCGCAACAGGTTCCCCGCTGCCGGGGCCGGCGAGCGTGGTTTTGGCTTTTTCCAACGCGGCGAAAAACTGGTTGGAAGAAATGGTTTCCAAATTGCGCAGCCAGGCGAAGGAATCCGCGATGGGCTGGCCGGCGCTGTCTAAAAACCAGCAGCGGCGGTTGGTGAGGCGATGCAGGCCGAGCGGCAGTTTTACCATCGAGCCGAGCGCTTGCGGAGCGACGCGCTCTTCCTTGGGGAAAATCTCGCGGTGCAGACCGGGCGCCGGCGGGCCGGCGAGCGCCAGAATTTTTTTGGCGAAGAGCAAAACGTCGCGGGCCGGAATCGGCGCGCCGAAAAAAAGCCAAAGATGGATGCCTTTGTAGCCGGAGTCTTCAGGGTAGGCCTTCAGCCCGCAATCTTGCAGCGCTTGCAGGAGGCGCAGCGCGTCGGCCCACAGCAGCTTTTTCCACTCGTCGAGATCACCGGTGTTTTTGGCGATCTCGACGCGCACTTCGCGGGTGAGATCAATATCGATCACCATCTGGCCAACGGTGTTGTCGGAGCGCACGAGATAATAGCCCAGGGTTTGCTGGCCGGAAAAATGGTGGCGCAGCTCTTCGGCAGTGAGCGGCTTGTAAATGGTGTTGTAGCCCATGCGGCCTTCGCCGGTGGTCCATTGGCGCGTGAAAACGCCTTCGCGGCCGGAGAAGAGGCGGAGGAAAACTTCGAGGTCATCGGCGGAGGCAGGGGCAGTAGCAACAGAAGCAGTGGCAGTGGGCTTGTCGACCGGGAAGAGTTTGTTGAGCTTCGGGTCAAGCTCGGTGGCGCGTTGGAGGGATTTGCGCGCCGGGCCGTGCAGGCCGGTGTTTTGCAAGGCGGCGCCGAGCGCGAAGTGCACGGCCGCGCTATTGGGATTGAGCTGCACGGCTTTTTGCAGATATCGCAGCGCGGTTTCGGGCTGGCGGTTTTGCAGATAATAAAGCCCCAGTTGATACGCGGCCTCGGGATGCTCGGAGTTTTGGCGGTAGGCGGCGAGATAGCTGTCAAGGGCTTCGTTGTTGAGCTCCAGCGCTTCGCAGAGCACGCCCCATTGATAATTGAGCTGAGCGTCCTGCACCTCGGCGGTGGGCGCGCTTCGCAAGGTTTGGCGGGCGCGGTCACGGTCGCCAAGCTGATAGGCAATGGCCGCTTGCAGAATGCGCTGCGGCACGGAATCCGCGGCGGCGGAAAACTTTTGCTCCAGCTCGCCGAGAATTTTGGCGCGATCGGTTTCGGCCAATTTAAAATAATTCAGCCAGCCGCGCACGATGCCGTCGATCTTTTCACGGAGCTGGGCCTCGGTAAACTCCGCCGCCTTTTGCAACACGCCGCCGACGCGCTCGCCCAGCCGCTTGACCGCCGGTTCGCCCGCGCGCTTGCCGCGCTCGTCAAAATAATAGCCGAGAAACGAGAAGCCCTCGCGCAACTGTCGAATGGAAGTCTTCTCCGCGTTGAATTTCAGCAGCAACATGCGGGTGCATTCCTCGGCGCGGGCAAAAGCGGCTTTTGCCTCCTCTTCGGACTGGCAGAGCACGAGCACGTTGTCGGAATAGCGAATATAATTCCATGGCGCGCGGAACATGCGGTCGTCCATTTTGTGCAAATAGATATTGGAAAGCAGCGGGGCGAGGCCCATGCCCTGGGCAAGCCCCTTGTTGTCAGCGGCAGTTGCAGAAGCAGTTGCAGTTGCACTAGCACTCTCGCTGCTACTGCTACTGCCACTGCCACTGACGCACTGTTCCACCAGCTTCAGCAGCGGCGCTTCAGTGATGGTTTCGGCGACAAATTTCATGAGCAGCGGGCGGTCGATCTCGTCGAAAAAATTTTCGATGTCGGCATCGACGATCCAGACGCGGCCGCGCTTGAGGTTTCTTTCGACGCGCTCGATGGCTTGATGAGAGGATTTGCCGGGGCGATAGGCGTAGCTGCAATTCAAAAACATCTTCTCGAAGATCGGCTGGATGACGAGCAGAATCGCCTGTTGCACGACGCGGTCGCGCACCGTCGGGATGCGCAGCGTGCGATCTTTGCCCACGTTCCCTGCGGGACCGGCTTTTTTGTGGGTGAAAGTGAGATAAGGCAGCGGCTGATAATTGCCCTCGGCCACCATCGTGCGCAGCAGCGCGAGATTGTCGTGCAGATTTTTTTCAAAATCTTCGATGGAGACGCGGTCCAGCCCCGGCGCGCCGAGGTTGCTACGGACACGCTGCCAGGCGGCGAGGAAGTTGGCGTCGGTGATGAGGGTTTGGAAGAGAGTTAGGGACATAGGAAAATGCGTAAGGCGTAAAACGTAAGGTGTAATTGTCATCCCGCAGGGAACTTGTTTGTATTCAAGCACCGGCTTGGTTTTAACAAGATGCCTCCGGCATGACAGCCTAAAAAATTGTCATCCTGCAGCGAACTTGTTTGTCTTCAGGCGCCGCATCATCAGGGCGCAAAATTTTTTAATATTTGCTTGCGTGTTTCGCCGGCGCTGTTTAACTTGTATCAATAACATGCGAGGTACGCCATGACTGAAATGGCCATGAATTGCGCAGGCCTTGAGGAAGCGGCCCATACGCTCGCCGCTTTGATTCAGAAAGTGCTGAGCGGTGAAGAAGTTTTTATCACCCAAAATCAAAAACCGATAGCGAAAATCGTCTCTGTTTCTGCGGCAACGGCAAAGCCGGCAAAACGGATCAAAGCCGGCAGCGCCAAAGGCCTGATTCAAATTGCCGATGACTTTGACGCGCCGTTGGAAGACTTTAAAGAATAGATTCAGCGCCTGTGGTGACTGCTCCTGCCACTGCCTCTGCTACTCCACCACATATTTCCCCAT
>Ga0187893_10007062_pt1 | contig 18714 bp, 20 predicted proteins | sample MA1701074metaG_FD_139574 | JGI IMG/M metagenome (GOLD analysis project Ga0187893, IMG submission 139574) | White microbial mat communities from a basaltic lava cave in the Kipuka Kanohina Cave System on the Island of Hawaii, USA - MA170107-4 metaG ... | reverse complement strand
GCCAAGCCCGCGCCGCGCTTCGATCCTTCCGCGTGTGAAGTAAAAAGTACTTGAACGTCGTTGCGCTGCTCCTCGCGGCAGGCTCGGCGTCCCGCTTCGGTTCCGACAAGCTGCTGCATCTCCTGCCGCACGGCGTGCCGATCGCCATTCAGTCCGCTCGTCACCTGAAAAAGGCGTGCGACCAGGTCCTGGTCGTGGTTCGCCCGGGATGTGAAGTCCTGAGTGAAAAACTCAAAGGCGAAGGATGCACCGTGGTCGTCTGCGACCGCGCCGATGACGGCATGGGCGCCAGCCTCGCCTGCGCCGTGCGCACCTCGGGCCAGACCGACGCCTACCTGATCGCGCTCGCCGACATGCCGTTCATCCGGCCCTCCTCGATCGAGGCCGTGCGCGACGCACTCACGGGAGGCGCGGTCCTGGTCGCGCCGTATTTCCATGCGCGCCGCGGCCATCCCGTGGGCGTTTCCGCGAAGTACCGGGGAGAACTCGAGGCGCTTGCCGGGGATGAAGGGGCCAAAACGCTTCTTTCCCAAAACGCCCGGCAGCTGACGAAGATTCCGGTCGGCGACCCGGGCGTGATCCGCGACATCGACAGGCCGTCGGACCTGGCGCCGCCGCTCGTGGTCTAGGCGCTGCCTTGCACGCCGGTTTGCCCGCTCATTTGCGCGCCGAGCGCGAAGGTCGCCACCTCTTTCACCGGGCGGAATTCGATCAGCCCGACGCGGGTAAACTTTCCCGCGCAGGGCTTGAAGTTCGCCCCGAGCCAGGCGAGCGCGACCGCGACCTCGCGCGGCGGCAGTTCGAAGCCGACGGTCGAGTGCGGCACCCAGCTGTTCGGAAAATAGTGCTCGTGCACGTCGGCGTAGCTGGCGAGCAGGTGGTCGTGCATCTTCTTCTGCGCGCGCAGCAGCGCTTCGCTCGGCGCCGGCGCGAGAAAGACGACCCCCTCTTTCCCGGGAAACGAGCCGAAGGCGCCGAAGCTCACCTCGAACGGCGCCGTCGCGGCCGCGAACTTCTCCAGCCGCGGCAGCAGGCGGGCGGGCTGCAGCGAGGTCTGCACCGAGAGGCTGACATGCGGGCGGTCGCCGAGGCGCTTCAGCGTCGGCGTCACGCCGGCGTTCGTCAGGCCCGTGCGCACGTGCAGGAAGGCCTCCTCGAGCGGCCGGTCGAAATAGAGCTGCACCGCGAATCCCATTCGAAGATGCTACGGTAAAATCCGCCCGTCTCGCCATTGCCTCCATGTTCGCTTCCCAGACGCTGGAACAAGCCGATCCCGAGGTGTGCGCCGCCATCCGCAAGGAGGCGCGCCGCCAGGAAGACCACGTCGAGCTGATCGCCTCCGAGAACTACGCGAGCCCCGCGGTGCTCGCCGCGCAGGGCTCGCTCCTGACCAACAAGTACGCCGAGGGCTACCCCGGCAAGCGCTACTACGGCGGCTGCGAGTTCGTCGACATCGCCGAGGAGCTCGCGGTCGAGCGCGCGAAAAAACTCTTCGGCGCCGCCTACGCCAACGTGCAGCCGCATTCGGGCTCGCAGGCCAACCAGGCCGCGTACTTCGCGTTCCTCAAGCCCGGCGACACGATCCTCGGCATGTCGCTCGCGCACGGCGGCCATCTCACGCATGGCGCATCGGTGAACGCGAGCGGCAAGCTCTATCACGCCATGTCGTTCGGCCTGGACGGCGACGAGGTGCTCGACTACGCCGAGGCCGAGCGCCTCGCGCGCGAGCACAACCCGCGCGTGATCATGGCGGGCGCCTCCGCCTACTCGCTGCGCTTCGACTGGCCGAGGCTGCGCGCGATCGCCAACCAGGCGGGCGCGATCCTGGTCGCCGACGTGGCGCACTACGCCGGCCTGATCGTCGCGGGCCTGTACCCGAGCCCGGTCGGCATCGCCGACGTCGTCACCACGACCACGCACAAGACGCTGCGCGGCCCGCGCGGCGGACTGATCCTCGCCGAGGCGAAGCACGAGCGCGCGCTCAACTCGGCCATCTTCCCGGCGCTGCAGGGCGGACCGTTGATGCATGTCATCGCCGCGAAGGCGGTGGCTTTCGGCGAGGCGCTCAAGCCCGAATTCCGCGACTACCAGGCGCGGGTGCTGAAAAACGCGGCGGTGATGGCCGATACGCTGAAAAGGCGCGGCCTGCGCATCGTCTCCGGGCGCACCGAGTGCCACATGTTCCTCGTCGACCTGCGCGCGAAGAGCATCACCGGCAAGGATGCCGAGGACGCGCTCGGCCGGGCGCATATCACCGTCAACAAGAACGCGATCCCGAACGACCCGCAGAAGCCGGCCGTCACCTCGGGCGTGCGCATCGGCTCTCCGGCGATGACCACGCGCGGTTTCGGCGGGGCCGAGGCCGAGCGCATGGGGCACCTGATCGCGGACGTGCTCGAGGACCCGGGCTCGGAAACCGGCCTCCAGCGCGTGGCCCGCGAGGTCAAGGCGCTCTGCGCGAAGTTCCCGGTTTACGTGTAGCGTTCCGGGCATGCGCTGCCCCTTCTGCTCGAGCGACGACACCCAGGTGGTGGACACGCGCTCGAACCCGGGCACCAACATCATCCGGCGGCGCCGCAAGTGCCCGAAGTGCGGCAAGCGCTTCACCACCTACGAGAAGGTCGAGTTGCGCATGCCGCACCTGGTCAAGAAGGACGGCAGCCGCACCGACTTCGACCGCGACAAGCTCGCGTTCAGCATGCGACTCGCGCTGCGCAAGCGCCCCGTGGCGACCGACAAGGTCGACGAGGCGGTCGACCGGATCGAGGAGAAGCTGCGCTCCCTCGGCGAGCGCGAGGTGCCCACCAGCCGCGTCGGCGACCTGGTCATGCGCGAGCTCGCGCGGCTCGACAAGATCGCCTACATCCGCTTCGCCTCGGTCTACCGCAGCTTCGAGACGCCGGACGACTTCCGCGAGGCGGTGCAGGAAGTGAAGTCTCCGCGCCGCCGGCGCAAGTAGCCATGTTTTCAGAATTCGATCGCGCCATGATGGCGCGCGCGCTCGCGCTCGCCGAAAAAGGCCTGTTCACGACCACGCCGAACCCGCGCGTCGGCTGCGTCCTCACCCAGGGGGAAAAAGTCGTGGGCGAGGGATGGCACGAGAAAGCGGGCGGCCCGCACGCCGAAGTTATTGCCATGGAAGGCAAGAAAGCCGAGGGCGGAACGTTGTACGTCACGCTTGAGCCTTGCAATCATCAGGGGCGCACGCCGCCGTGCACGGAGATGATCCTCAAGAGCGGCATCAAGCGTGTCGTCGCGGCCGTGCGCGACCCGAATCCGAAGGCGGCGCACGGCGGAAAAGCCCTTGCCGGAAAGCAAATCCAGTTCCAGAGCGGTTTGATGGAAGAGGAGGCGAAGGAGCTGAACATCGGCTTTTTCTCGCGCATGACGCGCGGCCGGCCGTGGGTGCGCATGAAGATCGCCGCCACGCTCGATGGCCGCACCGCCCTCGCCGACGGGCGCAGCCAGTGGATCACCGGGTCCGAGGCGAGGAAGGACGGCCACCGCTGGCGCGCGCGCGCCTGCGCGATCTTGACGGGTCACGGCACCGTCAAGGCTGACAATCCGCGCCTGACGGTTCGCGAGATCGAGACTCCGCGCCAGCCTCTCAGGGTCATCGTCGACAGCCGGGTGGAGACGCCGCCGAATGCCCGGATACTCGAAGGCGGGAACGTTCTACTCTTTGCTTCTCAGAAGAAAGGGCTCAAGGGCGCGGAAGTCATCGTGCTGCCGAACCCTGGCGGGAAAGTCGATCTTCCGCAAATGCTCGAAGAGCTTGCGAAGCGGGGAATCAACGAGCTGCACGTCGAGGCAGGCTTTCGCCTGAACGGTTCACTCGTGCGCGAAGGCTGCGTCGACGAATTCCTGATCTACGTCAACCCGAGTTTCCTCGGCGATGAGGCCCAGGGCATGCTGTCGTTGCCTGCGTTCTCGGCCTTGGAGAAAAGACTGAAAACGAAAATCACATCGTTCGAGCGAATCGGCGACGACCTCCGGATCCTGGCGAGGCCCGCCTGATGTTTACGGGAATCGTCCAGGCGGTCGGCCGCATCGAAGCGCTGCACCCGCACCGCGTGGCCACCGGTCGCCTGCCGCTCGGCGACGTGCGCGTCGGCGATTCGGTGTGCGTGCAGGGTTGCTGCCTGACGGTGGTGAAGAAGGCGAAGGGCAGGCTCTGGTTCGAGGTGTCGAAGGAGACGCTCAGGATCACGACCGGGCTCGACAAGCCAGGCTCCGTAAACCTCGAGAAATCGCTGAAGCTCGGCGGCGAGATCGGCGGCCATCTCGTGACCGGGCACGTCGACGGAATCGGAGTCGTTTCGAAGCGTTCCGGGGGATTCCTTCAAGTAAAAGCGCGGGCTGGGCTGGCGAGATACATCGCACGCAAGGGCTCGATCTGCATTGATGGCGTCAGCTTGACGGTGAATCGCGTTAAAAGCAGCGCCTTCGAAGTGAACCTCATCCCGCACACACTGAAAGTCACCACGCTCGGCCGCCTGCGGGCCGGCGACCGGGTCAACCTGGAGGTGGATCTGGTCGCCCGCTACGTGGGCCGGCTGCTCGGGCGCTAGCGGCGCCCGAGAATCACGGCCAGCTCGGCCAGGCCCGCCGGGTGCGAGGTGAGCGGGTAGGGCGGCTTCGGCCAGTCCCAGCGCGGCGCCGGGAAAAGCGCGCGCATCGCGTTGATGTCGCAGTGGTACGGCGGGCCGAGGATCGCGCCTGATTCAGCGTCTGGTCGCGAGAACTGGACGAAGAGGGCGCAGAGCCTGCCGCCGGGCCTGAGCCAGTGGTGGAGCCGGTCGGCGTAGGCGCGCCAGGCGTCGGGATAGAGCGCGCACAGGCAGGTCTGCTCATAGACGGCGTCGAAGGGCGTTTCCGGCTGCCAGTCAAGGACGTCGGCTTGGACGAGCGTCGCGCTGCGCCCCGCGGCTTGCAGGCTCGCGCGCGAGCGCTGCAGCGCGACCGGCGCGTAGTCGAGCCCCGTGACATCGAACCCGGCGGCGGCGAGCGCGACCAGCTCGTAGCCCGAGCCGCAGCCCGGCACCAGGATGCGGCAGGGCTCGAGGGCCTTCGACTGGAGCCACGCGCCCAGCTGCGGATTGACCGAGCCGCGGTCCCACGGCGTGTTGCCCTCGCGGAAACGCTGCTCCCAGAACTCTCGGGTCGGCCCGGCCATGCGGGGAAATCTTATATGCTCGGCCGCCGATGCAGCCGATTTCCTTCGACCCGGCGCTGCCGATCAACCAGAAGCGCGACAAGATCGCGCGCGCGGTGGCGGCGCACCCGGTCGTCATCGTGTGCGGCGAGACGGGATCAGGCAAGACCACGCAGGTGCCGAAGATCTTGCTCGAGATGGGCCGCGCCGAGCACGGCCTGATCGGCCACACGCAGCCGCGGCGCATCGCCGCGCGCTCGGTCGCGGCGCGGATCGCCGAGGAGTTGCAGACGGAGCTCGGCCAGCTGGTCGGCTACAAGGTGCGCTTCCACGACAAGGTCGGCCCGCACACGCGCGTGAAGCTCATGACCGACGGCATCCTGCTTGCCGAGACGCAGGGCGATCCGATGCTGCGCGCCTATTCGACCCTGGTCATCGACGAGGCGCACGAGAGAAGCCTGAATATCGATTTCCTGCTGGGTTTTCTGAAGGGACTGGCGAAAAAGCGACAAGACCTGAAACTGGTGATCACCTCCGCGACGATCGATGCAGAGAAATTTTCCAGGCACTTCGACAGCGCTCCCGTGATCGAGGTCTCGGGACGCCTCTACCCCGTCGAGGTGCGCTACCGGCCGGTCGGCGGCGACGCGGAGGACACGACGCGCGACGAGGAGGAGGCTGCGCTCGCCGGCGCGGTCGAAGAGGCGCTGCGGACGGGGCCCGGCGACATCCTGGTTTTCCTGCCCGGCGAGCGCGAGATCCGGGAAGCGGCGGACGTGATCCGGAAAGCCGTTTCCGGAGTGGAAATTCTGCCCCTCTATGCGCGCCTCTCCCATGCCGACCAGGACCGCGTCTTCCGGCCGGGCGGCGAGCGGCGCGTGGTGCTCGCCACCAACGTCGCGGAGACCTCGCTCACCGTGCCGCGGATCCGATACGTCATCGACACCGGGCAGGCGCGGGTCAAGCGCTACAGCTACCGCAACAAGGTCGAGATGCTGCAGGTGGAGAACGTGTCGCAGGCGGCGGCGCAGCAGCGCGCCGGGCGCTGCGGCCGGGTCGCCGACGGCATCTGCTTCCGGCTCTACTCGGAGGAGGACTTCGCGGGCCGGCCGCGCTTCACCGACCCCGAGCTGCTGCGCTCCTCGCTCGCCGCGGTGATCCTGCGCGCGCTCAGCCTCGGGCTCGGCAAGGTGGAGGAGTTTCCTTTCCTCGATCCGCCGATCCCGAAGGCGATCTCCGATGGCTACGCGTTGCTCGCCGAGCTCGGCGCGGTGGACGAGGAAAATGCGCTCACCGGGACCGGCCGGGAGCTCGCACGCCTTCCGCTCGATCCCCGGGTCGGCCGCATGCTCATCGGCGGCCGGGACGAAGGCTGCCTCGAGCAGGTGCTGGTGGTCGCCGCGGCGCTCTCGGTGCGCGATCCGCGCGACCGGCCGCTCGACAAGGCGGGCGCCGCCGACGAGCGGCACAAGCGCTTCGCCGACGAGCGATCGGACTTCCTCGCCTTTCTCAAGCTGTGGAAGTTCCAGTCCGAGGGCGCCTCGCGCCGGGTCTGCCGCGAGAACTTTCTCTCCTACATGCGGCTGAGAGAGTGGCGCGACGTGCATGCCCAGTTGCGCCAGTCGGCCGAGGAGCTCGGCTGGAAGATGTCGAGCGCCAACGTGGAGAAGCCGGACGGCTACCGCGCCCTCCATCGCGCGCTGCTGGCTGGTCTGCTCGGAAATATCGGTCTTAGAGATGAAACAGAAAACAATTACACCGGCGCCCGGGGCATCAAGTTCTGGGTCCATCCTGGCTCGGGCACGAAGAAGCCCGGCAAGTGGATCGTCGGGGCCGAGCTGGTGGAGACGACGCGGCTCTTCGCGCGCACGGTCGCGACGATCGAGCCGAAGTGGCTGGAGGAACTCGGCGGACACCTGCTGAAGCGCCACCGCGAGCGGCCGCACTGGGAGAAAACCCGCGCGCAGGTGGTCGCCGTCGAGCGCGGCACGCTCTACGGCCTGCCGGTGTACGCCGACCGGCGCGTGCACTACGGGCCGCTCGACCCGAAGCTCGCGCGCGAGATCTTCCTGCGCTGGGCCCTGGTCGAGGGCGACTACGAGACGCGCGCGCCCTTCTTCGCGCATAACCGGCGCCTCGTGCGTGAAATCGAGCGGCTCGAGCACAAGTCGCGCCGCCCGGACATCCTGGTCGACGACGCGCTGATCGCCGCCTTCTACGAGGCGCGCGTGCCCGAGGCCGTCACCAACGGCGCGGACTTCGACAAGTGGCGTAAGGAAGCCGAGCGTGCGCAGCCGAAGCTCCTCTTCCTCAAGCGCGAGGACCTGATGCGCCACGAGGCGGCCGGCATCACCACCGACAACTTTCCGCACGCGCTGCAGGTCGGGCCGAACGCGTTTGCGCTCGAATACCACTTCGAGCCCGGCTCGCCGAAGGACGGCGTGACGCTCACCGCCCCGGTCGCGCTGCTCAACCAGGTGCCGGCGGCGCGCTGCGAGTGGCTGGTGCCCGGGCTGCTGAAGGAGAAGGTGAGGGCGCTCGCGAAAGGCATGCCGCAGCGCCTGCGCCACAAGCTCGGCGCGCTCGATGAATTCGCCGACACCTTTGTTGCTGCAATGCCGCCCTCGGATGCGCCGCTCGCGGCGGCGCTCGCCCGCTACATCCGCGCGGAGCTGAACCTCGAGGTGCCGGCCGACGCTTTTCGCCCGGATTCGGCGCCCCCGCACCTGCACATGAATTTCCGGGTGCTGGACCAGACCGGCCGGCAACTGGGGATGGGAAGGAACCTGGCCGAGCTCAAGCGAGAACTCGGCTCCCACTCCGAGAAAATCTTCGAAAAAGAAGATCAAGAACGTTACACAGGCTGGACCTTCGGTGACCTGGAAGAAATGATGGAGATCCGCCGTGGCGGGCAGACGCTGGTCGGCTACCCGGCGCTCGTCGACGCGGAGGACGCGGTCACGCTGCAGGTGTTCGACTCGCCCGAAAAGGCGCGCGCGATCCATCGGCAGGGCGTGCGGCGGCTGCTCATGATCGCGTTCCGCGAGCGTGTGCGCGACCTGGAAAAGGCGCTGTCGAAGGACATGACGCTCGCGGCGCAGAAGGCCGACATCGTCGCAGCCGCGCTCGACCGCACTTTCCTTGCCGAGTCGCTCCCGCTCTCGCAGGCGGACTTCGCGCGAAGGGTGCAGGAGGGCCGCAGCCGGCTAAATCTCATCGCGCAGGAGATGCAACGCCTCGCGACGGCGCTGGCGACGGAAAGAAGCCAGCTGGAAAAACGCCTGGCTGCGGTGGAAAAAGCCTACCCGGCCGCCGCGCAGGACATCCGGCAGCAGCTCGATCGCCTGCTGCCGGCGGGCTTCCTCGCGCGCCATCCATGGGAGCGGCTGCAGCACCTGCCGCGCTACCTCAAGGCCGCCTCGCTGCGGCTCGAAAAGCTGCGCACCGACCCGCGCCGCGACGCGGAGCGCGCGGCGCAGATTGCGCCGCTCGAGCAGGCATGGCGCCGCGAGCTGGCGGCGCGCGCCCGGCTCGGCGGGCGCAGTTTTGATTCCAGCGCCGAGCTCGAGCAGTTCGGCTGGCTGCTCGAGGAGCTGCGCGTGTCGCTCTTCGCGCAGGAACTGAAGACCCCGGTGCCGGTCTCGGCCAAGCGCCTCGGCAAGCTGTGGCACAGTATCCGCAAATGACCAGAATCGCCGCATCGCTCGCCTACGCCTTCGTCAACCTGCTGCATCCGCGCATGCTGTGGCTGGTCCTCTGGCCGATGCTCGTGTCGCTGCTCGTGTGGGGCGTCGCGGCCTTCGCGCTCTGGACGCGCACCGCGCTCTGGATCGCCGAGCGCTTGAAGCAATGGGCTGCTTCCGGCGTGTTCCTGGTGAGCTTCGAGGCAGGCGACTGGGTGCTCATCGTCGCCCACGTGATCTTGTTCCTGCTCTTCGTGCCGCTCGTTTACCTGACCGCGCTCATGATTCTCAGCGTCTTCGGCATGCAGCAAATGGTGGAGCACGTCGCCGCGCGGCGCTTCCCGCAGCTCGCGCGCCGGCGCGGCGGCGGTGTCGCGGGCAGCGCCTGGAACGGCGTGGTCGCGCTCTGCGGCGCGCTCCTGCTCGCCCTGGTCATGCTGCCGCTGTGGCTGATCCCGCCGCTCTGGCCGCTGATCACGGTGGCGATCCTGGGCTGGGTGAACCAGAAAGTGCTGCGCTACGACGCCGCCTCCGAGCACGCCAGCGGGGACGAGATGCGCGCGCTGTTCTCCGCCAACCGGGGCGCGCTCTACGCCCTCGGCGCCGTGCTCGCGCTCCTCGCCTACGTGCCGCCGTTCGGTTTTCTCGCGCCGGTGCTCGCCGGCCTCGCCTTCATCCACTTCCTGCTCGCCGACCTGGAGCGGCGCCGCAGCGCCGTGATCGAAGGAGAGAGCCGCGTCATAGACGCTTGACCGGCAGCGGCAGGCCGCGGATCGTCGCGACCAGCTTGTCGAGCGCCGCCTGGCGGTGGAACCCGCGCCGCCACGCGAGCGCGACCCGGCGCGCGGGCTGCGGATTGCTGAACTCGATCGCCTTGACGAGCGGGTTCGCGTAGCGCCCGGAGAGCGCGGTCGCCGGCAGCACGGTGATGCCGAGCCCCGAGGCGACCATGCTGCGCAGCGTCTCGAGCGAGTTGCCCTGCCGCCCCGGCTCGGGCGGGCGCGAGAACTCGTTGCAGGCATCGAGCACCTGGTCGCGGAAGCAATGGCCGACCGGCAGCAGCAGCAGCTCGCCCGCGTCCAGCTCCTCGACCGCGATCGATTTCCTGCGCGTGAGCGCATGCCGGGCGGGCGCGACGACCTCGAAAGTCTCCTCGTAGAGCGGCGCGGTCTCGATGCCCGGGCCCTCGTAGGGCAGCGCGAGGACGACCGCGTCCAGCTCGCCCGCGCGCAGCATCCGGTCGAGCGTTGCCGTCATGTTCTCCTCGACATCCAGCGGCATGCCGGGCGCGGCCTTGCGCAGCGCGCCGACCAGGTCGGGCAGCAGGTAGGGCGCGATCGTGTGGATGATGCCGAGGCGAAGCACGCCCTTCAGCGGATCGCGCCCCTGGCGCGCCACCTCCTTGACGCGCGCCGCTTCCTCCAGCGCGCGTCGCGCCTGCGCGACGATCCGCTCGCCGGCTTCGGTCAGGAACACGCCGCGCTTGCCGCGCTCGAACAGCTGCACGCCGAGCTCCTCCTCCAGATTCTTCACCGAGGCCGACAGGCTCGGCTGGCTGACGAAGCAGCGCTCGGCCGCGCGCCCGAAGTGGCGCGTATCGGCCACCGCGACCACGTATCTGAGCTCGGTGAGAGTCATAGGAATTGACTATTGAATGCATATTAGCAGGTGCGCTGGGCTACACTGCGGCGATGCCTGGGCCGGCAATCGTCGTCGAGGGGCTGAGCTTCGAATACCCGGGCTTGCGGGCGCTCGACGAAGTCTCCTTCGGCGTCGAGCGCGGCAGCGTCACCGCGCTGGTCGGCCCCAATGGCGCGGGCAAGACGACGCTCCTGCGCTGCCTCGCCGGCCTAGACCAGCCGCTGCTCGGCCGCGTCGAGGTCGCCGGCATCGACGTGCTGGAGGAGCCGCGCCGCGCGCACCGCAAGATGGGCCTGCTGGCCGACTTCTACGGCCTGTACGACGCGCTCACCGTGCGCCAGTGCCTGGCGCATGCCTCGGCGGCGAACGGCGTGCCCGGCGGCGAGATCGAGGCGACCGTGCAGCGCGCGGCCGAGCGCCTCGAGATCGCCGACAAGCTCGACGCACGCGCGGGCGAGCTCTCGCGCGGCCAGCGCCAGCGCGTGGCGATCGGGCAGGCGCTCGCGCACGGGCCGGAGGTGCTGCTGCTGGACGAGCCCGCCTCGGGCCTCGACCCGGAGGCGCGCGTGTCGCTCGCGAGCCTGTTCAAGCGCCTGCAGGCCGAGGGCGTCACGCTCATCGTGTCCTCGCACATCCTCGCCGAGCTCGATGCCTACGCGACGCACATGCTGGTGCTGCGCGCCGGGCGCATGATCGAGAACCGCGCGGTGCGCGAAGCCGCGCCGCGGCTGCGCCGGCTGCGCATCGAGCTGGCCGAGCCTCACCCGGCGATGCGCGCGCGCATCGGCGGGTTCGACGGCGCCGTCATCCTCGATGCGGGCGAACGCACGGCCACGGTGGACCTCGCGGGCGGCGCGGCCGAGCAGGCCGGGCTGCTCGCGCACCTCGTCGCCGGTGGGTTGCGCGTCTGCGGCTTTGGCGAGGTGCACGAGGACCTGCAGACCTCCTACCTGCGCACTGTGCGCGAGGAAGGTGCGGCCCGATGAGCGGCCTGAACCCGGAGCTCCGGCGCAACCTGTGGCTCGAGCTGACGCCGCACCGGCTGCTCGCGATGCCGCTGCTGCTCGCCCTCCTGCTCGCGCTCGTCTACGTGGTGAGCACGGACAAGCTCGACAGCCTCGCGATCGCCGCCGCAGTGATCGGCTGCGGCCTGCTCGTGGTCTGGGGCCCGCGCAACACCGGCGACAGCGTGATCGAGGAGGTGCGCGGTCGCACCTGGGACGCGCAGCGCATGTCGGCGATCGGGCCCTGGGCGATGACCTGGGGCAAGCTCCTGGGCGCCGCCTCGTTCACCTGGTACGGCGGCCTCATGGCCCTCGCGGTCCTGCTCGCGGTCACGCCGCGCGGCTGGGTGCATTCGTCGATCAAGGTCGCCGCGCTGATCGCCGTGGCCGGCGTGCTCGCGCAAGGGGCCGCCTGCCTCGCGGGCCTCTCGGCGGCGCGCAAGGGCCTCTCGCAGAGGGCCTCCACCGGCGCCTGGCTGGTCGTGGTGCTGCTCGTCCTGGTCGGGCCGAGCGTCGGCTTTCTTACCACGGCGCAGCAGCCGATGGCCTGGTGGGGCGAGCGCTATGACGCCATGAACTTCGTGCTGGCGAGCGTGGCCTGCTTCGCGGGCTGGGCGGTGTTCGGCGTCTACCGGTCGTTGTGCGGCGAGCTGCAGGTGCGCACCACGCCGTGGGCGTTCGCCCTGTTCGCGTTTTTCCTCACGGCCTACATCGCCGGTTTCTGGACGGTGCCCGGCATCGATCTCGCGTTGCGCGGCCGCACCGCGTTCCTCGTCTGCGGCCTGCTCGTTTGCGCGACGCTCACTTACGTCGAGCTCTTTGCGGAGCGCACCGGCGTGATCGTGGTCCGGCGCGTGCAGGTCAGGCTCGCGCGGGGGGAACTGCGCCGCGCGCTCGAGGAGCTGCCGTGCTGGACGGTCGGCTTCGCGCTGACGGGCCTGTTCTGCGCGCTCGGCACGGCGCTGCTGCCGGCGGGCGCCTTCGGCGGCGTGCCGACGCGCAGCGCCGCGCTCGTGCCGCTGCCGCTCTTCCTGCTGCTCGGGCGCGATGTCTGCATCTTTCTCTTCTTCTCGTTCGCGCGCCAGCCGCGCCGCGTCGAGGGCGCGACGCTGATCTACCTTGCGGTGCTCTACGGCATCGTGCCCTGGCTGCTGAAGGCGGCCGACCTGAACGACTTTGCGGATCTGGTGCTGCCGCCCGCGTTCGACGCGCCGGGCAAGGCGATCGCGGTCGCCGCGGTGCACTTCGCGATCGCGGCGGGCTTCATGGGGTGGCGACTGCGCGGGACTTGGCGCGCCGCGCCGCCGCAGCAGGACTGAAGCCCCGGCGTGTGGCTCGGCATCGCGCTCGCCTGCCTCGCGGCGCAGCTGGTCATGCTCGGCATGCTCGTCGCGGGCGGGCTTTCCCTGCGTCCCTTCGCGGCGCCGCCGCGGCCGCCGGAGCGGCGCTGGCCTTCGGTCACCGTCGTGGTCGCGGCGCGGGACGAGGCGGCGGGCATCGAGGCGGCGATGCGCTCGCTGCTCGCGCTCGACTATCCCGCGCTGGAGATTCTCGCCGTGGACGATCGCTCGGCCGACGCCACAGGGTCGATTCTGGACGCTCTTGCGGGTCGCAATCCGCGCCTGCGTGTCCTCCACCTGCGCGAGCTGCCCAGGGGCTGGCTCGGCAAGAATCATGCGCTCGCGCTCGGAGCGCGCGAGGCGGGCGGCGAGCTGATCCTTTTCACCGACGCGGATGTCGAGTTCGCGCCCGACGCGCTGCGCACCGCGGTCGCGATTCTCGAGGCGGAGGCCCTGGATCACCTCGCGCTCGGGCCGCGCCTGCGGATGCCGGGCCTGTTGCTTGGCGCGTGCGTCGCCTATTTCGGCCGCCAGTTCTACGTTTTCCTGCGTCCCTGGCGCGCGCGCGTGCCGGGCTCCCCGGCGCACATCGGCGTGGGCGCCTTCAACCTCGTGCGTGCGGCCGCGTACCGCGCCTGCGGCGGGCACGAGCGCATCGCGCTCAGGCCCGATGACGACGTCAAGCTCGGCAAGATCCTCAAGGTCGCGGGCTTCCGCCAGGAGCTGCGCCATGCGCCGGACGCGCTGGCCGTCACCTGGTATGCGAGCGTGCGCGAGCTGGTGCGTGGACTCGAGAAGAACGTGCTCGCGGGGCTGGATTACCGCGGCGCGCTGGGTCTGGCGGGGCTCATGGCGCTACTCTTCCTGGAGTTTCTCCCCTGGATCGCGCTGGCGAGCGGCGAGCCACAGGCGCGCTGGCCGGCGCTCTGCGCGATCCTGGTGCCGGTGCTCACCCTGGCGGCGATCCTGCGCGAAGCGCGCGCCTCGGTGCTCGCCGCGCTGCTCGCGCCGGCGGCGGCGCTCGTCTTCGTCTACGCCTGCGCGCGCTCGATCCTGCTAACCTACGCGCGCGGCGGCATCGTCTGGCGTGGCACCTTCTACCCGCTCGGCGAGCTGCGGCGCAACGAGGTCTGAATCCCCTGCATGGCGTTCGGAGCGATCATCGTCGGCGACGAGATCCTGGTCGGCAAGCGGCAGGACAAGCACCTGTCGTTCGTCATCCAGGCGCTCGCGCAGCGCGGCCTGCGGCTCGGCTGGTGCGAGTACCACGGCGACGACCCGGACCGCCTGACCGAGGCGCTCCGGCGCACGTTTGCCTCGGGCGACGTCGTGTTTTCCTGCGGCGGCATCGGCGCGACACCGGACGACCATACGCGCCAGTGCGCGGCAGCGGCGCTCGGCGTCGGGATCGTGCTGCACCCGGAGGCCGAGCGCGAGATCCGCGGCCGCTTCGGCGCCGAGACCACGCCGCAGCGGCTGAAGATGGGCGAATTCCCGGTCGGCGCCGAGATCATTCCCAACCCGTTCAACCGCATCCCCGGCTTCGCGATCCGCGGGCACTGGTTCGTGCCGGGCTTCCCGCAGATGGCCTGGCCGATGATCGAGTGGGTGCTCGAGTCGCGCTACCGCGCGTTCTTCGACCGCGACCGCTGGGCCGAGGATTCGGTGATCGTGTACGAGCTGCCCGAATCGGTCATCGCGCCGCTGATGGAGGCGGTCAACGCCAAGTACGCGGGCCTGAAGGCCTTCAGCCTGCCGAGCATGGGCGAGGGCGGCACGCGCCGGCATATCGAGCTCGGCGTGCGCGGCGCGCCGGCCGAGGTCGGCCCGGCGATGGCGGACGTTCGCGCCGGGGTAGAAGCGCTGGGCGGCAAGATCGGTTGACCCGGAAACGCAAAGCCCCGCCGGAGCGGGGCTTTCGCGTTACTACTTCTTCTTCGCGCTAGATCGGGCTTTTATCTTCCGGCCCGGTTTGGCGCTCAGGCCGCCTTTTTTGCCTTGGCGAGCCCTTTCACCGTCTCGGTCGCGGCCGACACGTTGGCTTCCGCGATCTCGGTCGCCTGCTTGGCGACCTTGGTGAAGTTGTCGTACGCCGAGTTGGCGGCGGCGATCATCTGCTTGACCGCGCTCACGGCGACGTCCGAGCCGGCCGGGGCGTTCTTCGCGGCCTTGTCGAGCAGCGAGACGAAGTTCTCGTTCCACTCGGCGACGCGCTTCTCGGCAACCTTGGAGAACTCGCTGCCGGTCTCGGTCGCGACTTCGTACACGCTCTTCGAGTAGGCAATCGCCTTCTCGATCGCCGGCTGCGCAAACGTGCTCTGCAGGTTGACCAGCTCCTGCACGTCCTTGGCGTTGGCCAGCGCGCGGGCGTTGGCGATGCTGTCTTCAAAAGCGGTCTTGACCGCGTTGGCGTTCAGGCTGGCGAATTTCTCGATCGCCGCGAACTGGGTGTTCGCGAGCGAGAGAATCGCTTCCAGGTTGGCCTTGTTGGTCGCCTGGATTTGCTCCGGGGTAACGTACATTTGTATCTCCTATGAAGTCTGGGTTCGGAATCTGTTTGGGCGTTTTGTGCGCCGCAGCAATACCCATTTTAGGCATTTTTAGAATAAAGTCAAACACTTTGTGCTCTGCAGCATAACCTATTGATGTGTTGCAATATTTCCCGTCGAAGGCTAACTCCGGGCGGTGACAGGCGTATGAAACAGGCGCCCCGGTGAGCCCCGCGTCCCACGAACACCTGCCCGCCCGGCTCTGGTGGGTCCTCGCCGCCCTGACCGTGGTCTGGGGGTTCAACTGGACGGCGATGAAGGTCGCGATCGCGGAAATCGCGCCGTTTACCTTCCGCACGTTCTGCCTCGGCCTTGGCTCGGGCCTGCTGTTCGGCTACCTGCGGGCCAGCGGCAAGCCGATGGCGATCCCGCGCGGGCAGTGGGGGCGGCTCGCGCTCATCAGCTTCTTCACCATTACCTGCTGGAACATCCTCGTGGTGCTCGGGCTGCAGCACATCCCGTCGGGGCGTGCGGCGATCCTCGCCTACACGATGCCTGCCTGGAGCATCCCGCTCTCGGTGCTCGTGCTCGGCGAGCGCATGACCGGCGCCAAGCTCTTCGGCCTCGCCCTCGGCCTGGGTGGCCTGGTGCTTCTGCTCTGGGACGATTTTGCAGGGATCGAGCGGGCGCCGCTCGGCTCGCTGCTCGTGCTGGGGGCGTCGTTCACCTGGGCGATCGGCACGGTGCTGCAGAAGAAGTTCCCGGTGAGCGCGCCGCTGCCCGCCTTCACCGCCTGGCTGATGCTGATCGGCGGGGCGCCGATCTACCTCGGCATGCTCCTGTTCGAAGACCTCGGGCAGCTTGGCCGGGTCGGTTTCTGGCCCGCGATGGGGCTCGCGTATAACGTGCTCTTTTCGTTCGCCTGGGGACACTGGGCATGGATGACGCTCGTCACCTCGGTCTCGGTGACGGTCTTTTCGCTTTCCATGCTGGTCATCCCGGTGTTCGGCGTGCTGAGCGGGATGCTGTTTCTGGGCGAGCGCCTGGGATGGAACGAGTACGCGGCGCTTCTTCTCGTGCTGGGCTCGCTCGCCTCCGTGGTGATCGCGCCGCGCCGGCGCTGAGGCGCGTTACATCACTTTGCGCAGTACGTGCCGGCGGTTCTTGGTGTAAGGACGCACTTCGCTCGGCCAGCGCCCCGCTTCGACCGCCTTCGACCAGGCTTCGCTCGTCAGTACCTCGGGACCGTCGATTTCGTAGACCGCCGTGTACCGGGGCTCGCCCTCGGCGACGATTCTCTTCTTCTCCCCGCCGATGAACATCTCGAGAGGCTGCTGGGTGAGCCGCGTCACCGATTTCACCCCGGGCACCTTGAGCAGGTTGGGGATGTGCTCCTTGTCGTAGACCTCGTTGAAGATCGCCTCCTTGGCGGGGTCGACGTCCATCGCGGCGATGAACACGTAGCGGGTCTTGTAGGGCATGTGTGCCTCCTTCAGGGAGAGTCTATCGGGCGCGCCCTGCGCCGTGGGATCCGTTCCACGTTCCAGCTGCCGATCGCCCACTGGAGCAACTCCGCTGCGGCGAGATCCGGAACGGCAAGACCGAGAAAGGAAAGGGCGAGCGGCAGGTCCGCGACTCGCGCGGCGCGCGCGCCGGTCTGCTTGGAAATCTTCTCGCCGGCAGGATTCACCGCGACGGGCACGTGCAGGTAGCGGGGCGTGGCGACGCCCAGCAGCCGCTGCAGCCAGATCTGGCGCGCGGTCGAGTCGAGCAGGTCGGCGCCGCGCACGACGTCGGTGACGCCCTGCGCGGCATCGTCCACGACGACGGCGAGCTGGTAGGCGAAGAGGCCGTCGGCGCGCTTGAGGACGAAGTCACCGACCTCGGCCTCGACCGACTGCGCGATCTCGCCCTGCACACGGTCGGTGAAGCGGATCGGCTTGGCGCCGGTGCGCACGCGCAGGGCGCGCGGGGACTTCCCCGGCGCGATTCCGGCACGGCAGGTGCCCGGGTAGACGCGCGCGCCGTCGAGCGCCAGCGCCGAGTCCTCGAGCTCGCGGCGCGTGCAGGCGCAGGGGTAGGTGTGTGGACGCAGTTTCTCCAGGGCTTCCTGATAGAAATTGCTTCTGAGGCTTTGCCGGACCACCGGCCCATCCCATTCCAAGCCGAGATCTCCGAGTTGCGACAGGATGAGATTGTCTGCGCCAGGAATGGCCCTCGGCGCGTCGAGGTCTTCGATGCGCACGAGCCAGCGCCCGCCCGCGCTGCGCGCATCGAGCCAGCTCGCCAGCGCGGCGACGAGCGAGCCGAGGTGCAGCGGTCCGGTGGGCGAGGGGGCGAAACGGCCGACGTAGTCCATGTGAACTTGAACGGGTGCCCGCCGGCCCAATATACACTGCGACTTTCACGCGCAAAGGATCGCCATGGCGACGGTCGAGCTGACCAAGGACAACTTCGAGCAGACGGTGAACGGCAGCCCGATCGTCATCGTGGATTTCTGGGCGCCGTGGTGCGGCCCGTGCAAGGGCTTCGCTCCGGTATTCGAGGAGGCAGCCGAGGCGCACACCGACGTCGTCTTCGCCAAGGTCAACACCGACGAGCAGCAGGAGCTCGCCGGCGCCTTCGGCATCCGCTCGATCCCCACGCTCATGGTGTTCCGCGAGAAGGTGATCATCTTCCAGCAGGCCGGCGCGCTGCCGGGCTCCGCGCTCGAGCAGGTGCTCACGCAGGCGAAGGCGCTCGACATGGCGAAAGTGCACCAGGAGGTCGCGCAGCAGAAATGAGAGGCTGGGGCTATCGGGGCTATTGAAGCAAAGTCATGGCCACGCCGGATCGATGTCCACACAATGAGAGCAACAAAGGAGGCAACCATGCCTACCGGCACCGGCATTTCGGCGAAGGACCGCGCGGCGATCTCGCAGGGGCTCGCGAAGCTGCTCGCCGACAGCTACGTTCTCTACCTCAAGACGCACAATTTCCACTGGAACGTGGAAGGGCCGATGTTCCAGACGCTGCATCAGATGTTCATGGAGCAGTACACCGAGCAGTGGAACGCGATCGACCCGATCGCCGAGCGCATCCGCGCGCTCGGCCACTACGCGCCGGGCAGCTACAAGCAGTACATGAAGCTCGCGAGCGTGAAGGAGTCCGAGGGCGTGCCGAAGGCCGAGCGGATGGTGCGCGAGCTGATCGAGGGGCAGGAGGCCGTGGCGCGCACGGCGCGCTCGGTGCTGCCGCTCGCCGACGGCGCGAACGACCAGCCGACGCTCGACCTGCTGACGCAGCGCTTGGACATCCACGAGAAGAACGCGTGGATGCTGAGGAGCCTGCTGAAGAAGTAACATTGCCGCCATGAGCGGCGTGCGGCAGGAGAAGGATTCCTTCGGCCCGATCGAGGTCCCG
>Ga0187893_10007061_pt1 | contig 18715 bp, 13 predicted proteins | sample MA1701074metaG_FD_139574 | JGI IMG/M metagenome (GOLD analysis project Ga0187893, IMG submission 139574) | White microbial mat communities from a basaltic lava cave in the Kipuka Kanohina Cave System on the Island of Hawaii, USA - MA170107-4 metaG ... | reverse complement strand
GATCCGACGCAGGCCGAAGCGGGGATTGACCCCATTGACGTAGACGAACACCTCGCCGTCCGGCGCCACCGCCAGGTCCAACATGTTCCCGATGACCGCCTGCAGTGCCGGGCCACGATCGCCAGACTGCGTGGGTGCTCCCGAGGAGTCGCAGGCGGCCCCCGAGCCCGCGACGGTCGAGATGATGCCGTCCGGAGCGATGCGGCGCACGCGCCTGTTGGAGACGTCCAGCAGGTACAGCGATCCGTCCAGGCCGAACTCGGCGGAGCTGACTCCACCGCAGAACTGCGCCAGATCCGCAGACCCCCCATCACCCGAGAATCCCCCTGAGGTCGAGCCCGCGTAGTGGGCGATGATTCCGTCCGGCGTCACGCGTCGGACCCGTTGGCTGCTGGCGAGGAGCACACTTCCGTCGGGCGCGACGGTGAGCAGGCCGGGGCCGAAACCCTCGAAGGTGGCGGCGGTGGCGGGACCGCCGTCCCCGCACGTGCCGCTGAAGCAGCGTACGCCCGTGCCGGCGAAGCGCGTGATGAGACCGTCGGTCCCGACCCGGCTCACGATCCTCGTCAGGAGGCCGTTGAAGAAGTTCTCCAGCAGATAGAGGCTACCGTCCGGAGCAACGGTGAATTCCGAGAGGCACAGGTCGGTCTCGACCGCGACGGCCCCTTCGCTCGCCGGGGCCCCCCGCGGACACTGCGATCCGGGAGTACTGACGCGCTCGCGTCCGGCCACCCGTCGCATCACCCCATCCGCGTCGACGCGCAGCACCACCGCGCCCGAGTCCATGATGTAGAGGAGCCCGTCCGGGCCGATTTCGAGGCGATTCGGAAAAAGCAGCGAGGCTCCTACCGCCGGCCCGCCCTCGCCGAACGGGAACACGTTCGTGTTGCCGCCCCCTGCGACGATGACTTGCGTGCCGTCGGGCGCGCGCCGCCGGACCACGTTGTCGGCGACGCCGGAGCCGCCCACATGGACGCTGTAGAGGCTCTTGTCCGGTCCGAAGTCGACCCGTGCGCCCGAGTCGTCCAGCGGCGTTTCGAGGTCGAACTGGTCGATCACCCGAGCCACCGACTCCGCCTTTCGGCGTTGGCCGCTGCCGAGATGCAGCACCTGCGTCACCGGGTCGTAGAAGTGATGCACGTCGAGCGTCCAGCCGCCGAGACCGAGCCCGCGCGCGTCGGTGATGCCCTCGCGCATGACGGCGGAGAACGGCATGGACGCGGCGAGAGACGATTCTTCGCGGTTGCCCGTGATGACGGCGCCACCCACGCGCGCGAACGCCTGGCCGAACTCGGACGGCGTCCGGTAGACGAGGGGGTAGAGGTAGTCGATCGATCCCGTCACGGGCTGGCCGCCCTGCGCCGTGCGGCCGTATGCGTCGGTGCCGTCCCACGTGAGGACGACGCTCTGGTTCGCCTCGGCCGGGAAGTTCTGCTCGATGGTCTGCCCGGCGACCGTGGCGCGCACGCGGATGCCGGTGAGGCTGGCGGGGACCGAAGCGCCGATGAGCCGCACGTCGAGCGAGTCGATGCGCCCCGGCACGCGATCGCTGCGGTAGTTGAGCGTGTACGGCGTGCCCGCGATCAGAACCTCCTCGCCGAGCACCTGGTTCTCGCACTCGATCACGCTCCCGCTCGCCTCGCAGGCGCCGTCGAGCGGTTCGTCGTCGCTGTCGGCGCCGGCGCCGGCGTCCGCCGGATCCTCGGCGTCGTCCGGTGGCCCCATCGGCCAGTTGTAGTCCCACGGCGTGAAGTGATCGACCTGCACGCGCCAGAGGCTCTGGCCGGCGTCGTAGAGGCCGGCGAGCGTCTCGCGCTCGGCGTCGTCGATGCCGAGGTCGGTGAGCGCCGTGCCGGTGTCGGCCGTGCCGTCGCCGGTCACGTCGACGTCGGCACGGCCGCCGCTCTCGCCGACGATCGCGATCACGATGCCGTTGGGCGCCGCGATCCACTTCCCTTGCACGCGGTCGAAGTACCCCGCCGGTACCGGCGTGCCGGCAGGGAAGCCCGTGAAGTTCTCGACGTAGGTCGGGATGGGCCGATCGAACTTCACCATCGCCGCGCCCTCGGCCATCGCCTCGTCGACGGAGAACTCGACGGCGTAGGTGTAGCCGCTCTGCGCGGGAAGGACCGCGGGCATGCGTTCGGGGCCGGCATCGCCCACGGTGAACTCGGTGGCCCGCACCGTGATCGATGGCAGCGCCTGTGTGGAGCCGTCGGGCATGACCATCTCGGCGGCCGTACCCGGCTCCACCAGTAGCGTCGCCTGACGCGTCCCGTCGGCGTCGGTCTGCGCGCTGCCGCGGGCGACGGTGATCTCGGTCGCGGCGGCGAGATCGATCGCGGTGGCCTGGGCATCGACGGGAACCAGCCGGACCTCCGGTGCCGTGGCGAAGTCCTGCCAGGGTACGGTGACCGTCCGCCGCGCCGACAGGAAGCCGCTCTTCTCGTAGACGAGCTCGAGCGGGCCGCCGCCGTTGACGGCCATGTCGAAGGCGCCGTCGGAACGACTGAGCGTCTGCCCGAACTCCGGATGACCCGCGATGCGGACCAGCACGGCGGCGAGCGAACCGCCGTCGTCGTCGAGCACGGTGCCGCGCACCACGGCGGCGCGCACGGGATCGATCGCGCCCGGGGCGACGTTGAACTGCACGGGGCTGGCACCGGCGAAGAGGAACGACGTCTTGGCCGCGAAGCCCGTCGTGGTGCTGGGATCGAGGGGCGGTGCCGTCGTCGCGGGGTCGGGGCCGGGCACGGTCGGCAACGTCGTGGAGGTCGTCGAGCCTCCGCCGATCGTCGAGCTGGTGCTCGACGCGGTCGTCGTGGTCGACGAGAACGTGGCCGAGGTCGTCGTGCTGCCGCCCGGCGTGGTCGTCGTGGTGCTCTCCGCCAGACACTCGCAGTCGTCGGTGCACGTCGCCGGTGGCGTGCAGTCGAGATCCGCTTCGCACTCCTCGCCGGTCGGTGGATCGATGACGCCGTCGCCGCAGGTGGAGAGGATGGCGGTGAAGGACGTCTTCACGCGCGCCTTCTTGGCGATCACCTTGCCCGTGAGCGTCTGGCAGCTCGGCTCGATCTTGCCTTTGAGCCGCACCTTCCCCTCGACGCCTTCGCAGAGGGGCCAGGTGGTCTTCACGCTGGTTCCCTTGCGCTTGGTCTTCACCTTGCCCGCGACCGGGGCACACGCGCCGTCGAGCGAGACCTGGCCGCCCGCGACCGTCACGCCGTCGGCCGGCGTGGTGGCGACCCCCGAGAGAAGCGGAGCGCCGTCGACGAGGTAGCGACCGGCGGGACAGGGTTCGGGCTTCGGGCGCGCCGCGAGCGAGACGAGCGTGCCGGCCGCACCCACGAGCAATGCCAGCAGGAGCGCAGTCGCCCCCGCGGTGATTCGACCTTCGTCACGGCGCGTCGACATCTGGAGCTGGCCTCCCGTGAACCCGGGGTGTAACCGGCGGCCTCCGCCTCGTAACCTTTTGCGGAACAAGCGCGCGGGGGAGGTCACTCCCAGGGTGCGTGGCAGCGTACGAAGAGGGGAGATCCGTGCTGCGGCGCGAGGGCGAGTACTGGACGATCGCCCACGCGGGCCGTCTCGTGCGGCTGCGCCATTCGCGGGGACTCGGGTACCTGGAGCTCTTGCTGCGTGAGCCGGGCCGGTGCTTCCCCGTCCTCGAGCTGGCTGCGTCGCAGGCTCCGGCGCGGCCGGATACGTCCGAAGCGGCAGGCGCCGAGCGCACGCGCGTGGCGGTGACCAAGGCGATCCGCGCGACGCTCCGCAGGCTCTCGATGCACGATCCCGTGCTCGCCGACCTGCTCGGCCGCAGCGTGCGCACGGGTGCCACCTGCGCCTACGTGCCGATCGTGGGTCTTCCCCAGTCGTGGCAGCGATGACGACGTCGCCACCGGGCATTGGCCTTGGACAGGCGCGACCTCGACGTCCGCCGGGCGCCTGTCGTAGACCTTGGCCTACGGGGAGACCGCTCGCGGGATGGGTGTTCCGACGGTCAGCGCCAAGGGTCCTCACGACCGGCAGGTCGTGGGGCGGGAGCGCGAGCTGTCCATGCTCGCCGCGGCCTTTGCCGACACGGTCGCCGGGCGCACCCGGCTGCTCCTCCTGAGCGGCGACCCGGGTATCGGCAAGACGCGACTCGCGCGCGAAGCGGCGGAACGGGCCGCCGCCGAGGGAGCGCTCGTGGCGTGGGGGCGCTGCTGGGAGGCGGGTGGCGCGCCCGAGTACTGGCCATGGATGCAGATCCTGCGGGCGCTGGTCTCGGAGTCCGGAGACGACGCCGTCGCCTCGGAATGGAGAGAGCGGCTGGCCGGCCTGCTGCCCGAGCTCCCGGCGCCTGCGGAGCGGGTCGAGACCGCAGCGGTCGACGTGATCGAGGGTGAGTCGGAACGATTCCGCCTGTTCGAGACCGTGGGGTCCTTGCTGGCTCGGCTCGCCGTGCGCCGGCCGCTCGTCCTCGTGCTCGACGATCTCCATGCGGCCGATCCGTCGTCCCTGCTGCTGCTGCGCTTTCTGGCGCGCTCGCTCCGGGACGTGCGGATGCTGCTGCTCGGGACGCTGCGCGACGCCGAGGTCCAGCGGGAGCGCTCGCGCGCGCGGCTGGTCGCCGACCTGGCGCGCGAGGGAGATCCGCTGCCGCTGCGCGCGCTCGACGCACGGGACATCGCCGAACTGGTCGAACGGGAAGTGGGTCCCGAGACGGGGACGCTGGCGCGCAGCGTGTACCGCTTGAGCGAAGGCAACCCGCTGTTGGCCCACGAAGCAATCCGCGTGCTGCGTGATCGCCCGGACGCGCCGCACGACGCCGTGCCGAGTGGGCTCCAGGCGCTCGTGCGCGACCGCCTCGATCTCCTGTCGCCCGACTGCGCCGAGCTGCTCGCGACCGCCGCCGTGATCGGACGCGCCTTTGACATGGCCGATCTCCGGCAGGCGACCGACTTCGACGCGGCGCAGGTGCTCGACCTCCTGGGCGAGGCCGAGGCGAGCGGCGTGGTCCACCACGACGCCCGCGAGCCCCACCTCCACGCCTTCTCGCATGGGCTCCTGCGGGAGTCGCTCTATGCGGGGATGCCGCCGGCCCGGCGCGCCCTCGTGCACGCGCGCGTCGGCCTCGCGCTCGAGCAGCGCCACGCCGCAGACCCCGCGCCGCGGCTCTCCGAGCTGGCACGGCACTTCGCGGAGGCGGCGTCGGCCGGCGGGGACACCGAGAAGGCCGTGGAATACGCCCGGCGGGCGGGCGACCGGGCCCGCACGCTCTTCGCGTTCGCCGAAGCCGCAGAGCACTACCTCCATGCGCTCCGGCTCCTCGGCACTCGCGAGGACGCCGCCGTCCGGCGCTGCGATCTTCTCCTCGCGCTCGGCTTCGCCCAGACGCGGGCGGGCAACGCGCGGCGGGGGCGCGAGACGCTGGTGGAGGCGGCGGCGCTCGCCCGCCGCATCGGGGACGTCGAGCGTTTCGCACGGGCGGCAGTCGGCATCGCAGGACGCGACCTGCACACGCAGACCGACCGCGAGGCGATCGCATGTCTCGAAGAGGCCCTCGACGGGCTCGGTCCGGTCGAGAGCGCGCTGCGCGTGCGGCTGCTCACCCGCCTTACCAAGGCGCTCTACTACGCGGGGCCGCGCGACCGGATGGCGCAGGTGTCTACCGAAGCACTGGCGCTGGCGCGCCGACAGAACGATCCGGCGCTCCTCGCCGACGCGCTCGACGCGCGACACTTCGCGCTCTGGGGACCCGGACCGAGCGACGAGAAGCTCGCCGTGGCGAACGAGATCGTGGCCTGCGGCCGCGCGGCGCGCGAGCGCGAGCTGGAGCTGCTCGGCCACTACTGGCGCTTCGCCGACCTGCTCGAGGCCGGCGACCTCCTCGGCGCCACGACGGCCCTCGGCCACCACGAGGAGATCGCCGCGGAGCTGCACCAGCCGTACTTCTTCTGGCGGGCGAAATCGCACCGCGTGGCCCTGGCGCTCATGCAGGGCCGCTTCGACGACGCGGAGCGCCTCGTCCAGGAGGCGAGCGGGATCGGCGCCCAGTTCGTGAGCCGCAACCCCGCGCTCGTGGCCGCCATCCAGCTCTACGTGTTGCAGCGTGAGCGCGAGCCGACGCCGGACATCGTGCCCGGACTGCGGGCCATGGCCGACGAGAACCCGGCCATGCCGTCGTTCCGCGCCGGCCTCGCCCACTTCCTGAGCCAGCTCGGCCGCATCGAGGAGGCGCGCGCCGAATTCGAGGCGCTCGCGGCGGTGGGCTTCGCGACCATGCCGCGCGACTCGAACTGGTTCAGCATGATGGGAGAGCTGGCCGAGGTGGCGGCCTTCTTCGACGACCGGCCGCGCGCGGCGGAGCTGTACCGGCTGCTGCTGCCGTACGCCGAGCAGGTCGTGGTGACGGGCTTCGCCGACCTGTGCGAAGGCCCCGTCACCCAGTATCTCGGCATGCTCGCCACCACGCTCGGACGTTGGGAGGATGCGACGGCGCACTTGGAGCACGCGCTCGAGCTCGGCCGGCGGCTCGGGGCGCGTCCATACATCGCGCGCACGAAGTACGCGCTGGCGTGGATGCTGCTCGCGCGCGATGCGCCGGGCGACCGCAGCGGCGCGCGCGCGCTGCTCGACGAAGCGGGGGCGCTGGCTGCGAGCGTGGGCATGACGGCACTCGGCCGGCGGATCGCGTCGCTGGGCGAGTCGATCGCGGCGGCGCCCGTGGCGCGGGAGGGCCTGCTGCGTCTCGACGGGCAGGTGTGGGCGGTGTCCTATGCGGGCACGACGGCGCACGTGAAAGACGGTAAGGGCATGCGCTACCTCGCGCACCTGTTGGCGTCGCCGGGCGTCGAGCGGCACGCGCTCGAGCTGGTCGCCGTGGTGGCCGGCAACACCCCCGGGTCGATCGGCGCGCGCGAGATCGCCGAGGAGGGCCTGTCGGTGCGGCTCGGCGGCGACGCCGGCCCGCCGCTCGACGAGCGCGCCAAGCACGAGTACCGCCGGCGTCTCGCTGAGCTGCGCGCCGAGGTGGACGATGCGGATCGCTGTCGCGATCCCGGCCGCGGCGCGCGGGCGCGCGCGGAGATCGCCGCGATCGAAGACGCGCTGGCCGGGGCGTACGGACTCGGTGGCCGGGCGTCGCCGACCGGCTCGGCCGCGGAGCGGGCCCGGGTGAGCGTGACCAAGGCCGTCCGCCAGGCGATCGCGCAGATCGAGCGTGCCCATCCCGGCCTCGGCGAGCATCTGCGGGCGACGGTCCGGACCGGCAGATTCTTCGTGGCCGAGCGGTCGGAGGGCCCGCCGCCGGCCCCTCCGGGGAGGCCGGCTTGACCGAGCGGGGCGCTGGGGGTTAAATCAGATCATCCTGATTGGTTGATCGATCATCAAAGGAGAGCCCCCCATGAGTCAGCCCGCCGCCGCGACCGCCGCCAAGAGCCCCGCCCGCCTGCCCTTCAAGGTGAAGGACCTGGCGCTGGCCGAGCTGGGCCGCAAGGAGATCCGCCTCGCCGAGCAGGAGATGCCCGGCCTGATGGCGATCCGCGAGCGCCACGCGGCCAAGAAGCCGCTCGCGGGCGCGCGCATCATGGGCTCGCTCCACATGACGGTGCAGACCGCGGTGCTCATCGAGACGCTGGTCGACCTCGGCGCCGACGTGCGCTGGGTGTCGTGCAACATCTTCAGCACGCAGGACTCGGCGGCCGCCGCGGTGGCGGTCGGTCGCGCGGGTACCGTGCAGAAGCCTGCCGGCATCGCCGTCTTCGCCTGGAAGGGCGAGACGCTCGAGGAGTACTGGTGGTGCACCAACGAAGCGCTGGTGTGGCCGGACGGCGGCGGGCCCGATCTCATCGTCGACGACGGCGGCGACGCGACGCTGCTCGTGCACAAGGGCCTCGAGTTCGAGCGCGCGGGCAAGGTGCCCGAGTTCGACGCGAAGAACGATGCGGAGGAGTGGGGCGTCATCCTGTCGCTGATCCGCCAGATCCAGAAGGACGCGCCGGGCCAGTGGCAGCGCATCTCGACGAAGATCCGCGGCGTGTCGGAGGAGACCACGACCGGCGTGCACCGGCTCTACGAGATGGCCAAGGCGGGCACGCTGCTCTTTCCCGGCATCAACGTGAACGACTCGGTCACGAAGTCGAAGTTCGACAACATCTACGGCTGCCGCCACTCGCTGATCGACGGCCTGAACCGCGCCACCGACGTCATGCTCGGCGGCAAGATCGCCGTCGTGTGCGGCTTCGGCGAGGTCGGCAAGGGCTGCGCCGAGTCGCTGCGCGGGCAGGGCTGCCGCGTCATCGTCACCGAGATCGATCCCATCTGCGCGCTGCAGGCCGCCATGCAGGGCTACGAGGTTGCCACGGTCGAGGACTACGTCGAGCGCGCCGACGTCTTCGTCACCACGACCGGCAACTTCGACATCATCACCGCCGCGCACATGGCGCGCATGAAGGACAAGGCCATCGTCGGCAACATCGGGCACTTCGACAACGAGATCGACATGGCCGGCCTGGCCAAGGTGCCGGGCGTGAAGAAGATCAACATCAAGCCGCAGTACGACGAGTGGGTGTTCCCCGACGGCCACTCGATCCTGATCCTCGCCGAAGGCCGCCTGCTGAACCTCGGATGCGCCACGGGCCATCCCTCGTTCGTGATGAGCGCGTCGTTCACCAACCAGGTGCTGGCCCAGCTCGAGCTCTGGCAGAACGAGGCCAAGTACGAGAAGCGCGTCTACATGCTGCCGAAACACCTCGACGAGGAAGTGGCACGGCTGCACCTCGGCAAGCTCGGCGTGAGGCTCACGCGGCTCACCGCCAAGCAGGCCGAATACATCGGCGTGTCGGTCGACGGGCCCTACAAGCCGGATCACTACCGGTACTAGGACACCGACCCGAGCTACAGCTCGGGTCGGGCCCGGACGCGAGCCTGGAACGTCCGGTGGCCCGCGCGAGCGGGGTGTCGCGGCCGGCGAAGCCGGCGCGACGAACGAGGTACACGCGCCGAGCGGACGCGTTCGGCGAGGACTTTACAGAAGAGTGCTCCACACGCTGTCGGCGAAGCGCAGGCCGCGCGCCGTGAGGCGCAGCCGCGCGCCCTCGTACTCGACCAGTCCGTCGGCGCGGAGCGCTTCCAGCTGCGGGAGCGCGCGCGCGAGGCTGCGGCCGAATCGTCCGGCAAACGCGTCGCCGTCGACGCCGACGAGGCGGCGGAGCCCGGTGACCACGAAGTCCGATTCGGCGCGCGCGGGGCTCAAGTCCTCGGCCGTTGCGACCGCGCGGCCCGTGGCCGCGATGCCCGCGCGGTAGCGATCCGGCGCGCGCTCGTTCTCCCAGCGCCGCCCCGGTAGCGGCCCGGCCGCGAACGAGTGGGCGCCGGGACCGATCCCGAGGTAGCTCGAGCCGTCCCAGTACCGCTGGTTGTGACGCGAGGCGAAGCCCGGCCGCGCGTGGCTCGAGATCTCGTAGCGCTCGTAGCCGGCGGCGGCGAGGCGATCGCAGGCCATGTCCGCCATCGCCGCCTCGTCGTCCTCGTCGACCGGGCGGACACGGCCGTCGGCGCGCCAGCGCGCGAGTGGGGTGCCCGCCTCGTACGTGAGCGCGTAGGTCGAGACGTGCTCCGGTCCGAGCGCGATCGCTGTGTCGAGGTCGGTCGCCCAGCCTGCGAGCGTTTGGCCGGGGACGGCCAAGACGAGATCGAGGCTCAGGTTGTCGAAGCCGGCGGCGCGCGCCGCTGCGACCGCGGCACGGCTCTCGTCCGGTCCGTGGTCGCGGCCGAGCGCACGTAGCGCCGCCGCGTCGAACGACTGCACGCCGAGCGAGAGGCGGTTGACGCCCGCGTGTCGATAGCCCCCCAACGTGTCGGCGCTCACCGTTCCGGGGTTGGCTTCGAGCGTGACCTCGGCGTCGCCGGCGAGCACGAATTGCGCGCCCACTCGGTCGAGCAAACGAGCGATCGTCGCGGGCCGGTAGAGCGACGGCGTGCCGCCGCCGATGAACACGCTCGCGACGGTCGCGCCGGCGAACGGCGGCTCGTCCGCCCAGGCCGCCAGCTCGGTGGCGAGGGCCGTGACGTCGTCCGCTTCCGGGATCTCGCGCCGCGCGTAGACGTTGAAGTCGCAGTACGGGCAGACGTGCCGGCACCAGGGCACGTGGACGTAGAGGGCGAATGCCGCCCCGGCGGTCATCGGTAGCGGCGGAGCAGCGCGACCACGACGCCGCGGATTTCCACGTCTTCGGGACGCGCCACGATCGTCTTCATCTGTGCATTGGCGGGGATCAGATGGATGCGCCCGCGGCGGCGGGCGAGCCGCTTGACGGTGGCCTCGCCGCGCACGACCGCGACCACGGTGGCTCCGTCCACCGCGGTGCCGCGGCGCTCGACGAGCACGACGTCGCCGTCGTGGATGCCGTCGTCGATCATGGAATCGCCGCGCACACGCAGCGCGAAGGTCTCCCCGCGCCCGAGCATTTCCTCGGGCACCGTGACGACCTCTTCGACCTCGAGCGGCTCGATCGGCGTACCGGCGGCGACCGTGCCGAGCAGGCGCACGCGTGCCGCGCGCGCCGCCGGGGCCACGTCGCAGACTTCCAGCGCGCGGCTGCGATGCGGAAGGCGCCGCACCGCACCCTTCTCCTGCAGGAGCCGCAGGTGCTTGTGCACGGTGGCGACCGAGCCGAGCCCCAGATGGCGGCGGATCTCGGCGATGGTCGGCGCGTACCCCCGGCTGCGCACGTGGGCGCGCACGAAGTCGAGCACCTGCTTCTGTCGGCGCGTGAGCACTACTCCCAGGCGAATAAACGGCGAACCAGGGTGTCGTCAAGTCGCCGGGCACGAGGGACGACGGGAAAGAGCTCATGATCGTTGGCGCCCGATGAATACATCGGCCGCGCGCGTTGCCCTGTCGGCTCGTGGAGACCCCCACAGCCCACGCCACTATCCGCATCGTCCTGGCGCTCGTTCGGACCGAACGCTCTGCCCGGCGGCGGACTACTCCGCCAACCGCTCTTGCGAAGACGGGGACGGGGGTGGACACTTCGTGGTGAATGGCCGAATCACTCGCGGGGCGATCGTCGTGGATCCTGGCGATCCTGCTGGTCGCCGTTGCGGCTCCGGTGTGCGCCACGACGGACGACGGCGCGGAAGCTGCTGTCGAAGCCCCCGGGGTATCCGTCCACGCCGACCGCATCACCGGCCAGTTCGTCGGGGTCCCGGTCGACGAGGTCCTGCGCCAGATCGCGCTCGCCACCGGTGCCGACGTGGTCGGCTCTCCGGTCGAAACCCGGCAGGTGACGATCACCCTCGACGACGTGCCGCTTGAGACGGCGCTCCCGAGAATCCTCGGCAACCAGAGCTTCTCGCTCGTCTTCGATGCCGAGGGCGGGCTGCGTCGGGTGCGCCTCATCAACCCGTCGGCGCCACCCCCGGCGGCGGGTGCGTCCCGCGTCGCCCCACCGCCCGCCAACGCCGTGCAGACGCCGCAGCAGTTCCTCGCCCTCGAGGTGCCCATCTCGACGGTCGGACCCCTCGCCGACCAGTTCGGAAACGCCGGCAAGGCCAGCATGGGACAGCTGCTCGAGCAGGCCACCTCCAGCGACGATGCGGCCATGCGCGTCGCGTCCATCGACGCCGCCATGGCCGCCATCGAGCGCGACGGCAGCTTGCAGTCCTCGCTGGAGAAGATGCTGACCAACGTCGACGACCAGCTGCTGGCGAACCTGGTCCGGGGCGCGGCGGGACAGCGCGCCACCGAGATCATGAGCCGCGTGCTCAGCCGGACGCGGCGACCCGAGTTCCGCCAGCGCGTGGTGAACGTGCTGCGCACGCTGCGCGAGAGCTAAGAGCCGACCCGAGTCAGCGCTGGTAGCGGTTCACGGCCGCGTTGTGCTCGGCGAGCGAACGCGAGAACGCGTGTGAGCCGTCGCCCCGGGCGACGAAGTAGAGCGCGTCGGTCGGTGCCGGGTCGACGGCCGCCTCGAGCGCGCCGCGCCCCGGATTCGCGATGGGGGTCGGTGGCAGTCCCGCGATCACGTAGGTGTTGTACGCGGTCGGGCGTTGGAGGTCGGCGCGCGAGATGCTCCGGTCGCCATCGCGGCGTCCGTAGATGACCGTGGGATCGGACTGCAGGCGCATCCCGATCCGCAGCCGGTTCAGGAAGACCGCAGACACCTCGCGCCGCTCCTCGGGCAGCGCGGCTTCCTCCTCGATCAGCGACGCCAGCGTCACCAGGTCGTGGGGCGTCAGATCCAGGGGGCGGGCACGCCTTCCCATCACCTGCGCGAACTCCTCCCGGAACCGCTCGACCATCGTCGCGAGGATCCGCTCGGGCAGCATGGTGGTGGGGAACACATAGGTGTCGGGGAAGAGGTAGCCCTCGGGGCCCGTGGCGGTGAGCCCCTCGCGCGCGATGAATTCCGGGTCGCGCAGGATCGCTTCGAAGCGGGCGCTGGGCCCGTGACCGTGCGCCTCGAGCAGCATCGCCGTCTCGACGATCGTGAGGCCCTCGGGAATGGTGATCCTGCCGACGGGGTCGGGGGGAAGGGCGAGGCGGTCGAGAACCTCCCTCGGCGACATCGGGGGCTGCAGCACGTAGTCTCCCCACGACACGTCGCGGTCCCGCCCACGGAGCCGTGCCCAGACACGAAACGCGTCGGCCGAGCGGATGACCCCCGACCGTGCGAGCGCGCGCGCGATGTCCTCGAAACGCTCGCCCTCGCCGACCCCCAGCAGGACGGGGCCTACGTAGGACGGCCCCGGCAGCAGGACCAGCCACGCTACCGCTGCGACCCCCAGCAAGCCGCCGACGGCGGCGGTCGCGGCCGCCCAGCGCAGCAGCCGCCTCACGAGGGACGCTCCAGGTAGGAGCGCAGGATGACGCAGGCGGCTACCTGGTCGACGAGCTGACGCCGCCTGGCCGCCCGCACCCCCTGGGAGCGGAGCTGCTCCTCGGCCTCGAAGGTGGTCAGCCGCTCGTCCCAGAAATCGACGGGAAGGCCGAGATGTTCCCGCAGCCGCTCTCCGAAGGTGCGCACGCGCGCGGCCTGCCGGCCCTCGGTCCCGTCCATGTTGAGCGGCAGCCCGACGACGACCCGGGAGACTTCGTGGGGTGCCAACAGGCGAGCGATTCGTTCGAAATCACCCACGCCTCCGCGCCGCTGCACTACACCGATGCCCCGGACCGAGAGGCCCAAGTCATCGCTCACCGCCACCCCGATCCGCGCGTCACCGACGTCGAGCGCGGCCACGCCCATACCGGGCGGGCCTTAACACCGAGGGTTCGACCCCGCAACGCGGCTCAAGCACCGAGCGGAAGCTGCCGAAAACAATGATGAACAAACGTTGACAAAATCCACGGCTTTTGCCAGGTTGCCGCGTCCCGTCAAACACGGTTCCGTCCCGTGTTGCGCCATGCATCAAAGATCTACGGAGATAGTGCCGGGAAGCCGACACGGGTTGCTCGTCGGCTGGAAGGTTCGGGCGGTTCTGCTCGCAGGCGGCCTGGCCGCCATGTTCCCGGCAACACTTGGTTATGCGGAGCGCCCGCGCGCCGCGGTCGTCACGAAGGCGGCGCGAGTCATCCCGAATGCGTTCGTCGACGAGCACATCCACCTCGCCAAGGGGGATACGCTGGTCGGCTTGTTGGCGGATCGCGGCCTCGGCACGCCTGAGGCATATGCCTGGTCGAAAGCGGCCAGTGTCGCCTTCGACGTGCGGCGGATGCGGCCTCGGCGAGGTCTCACGCTCCGCTTCGACGCCGAAGGACGGACGCTGCGCTCGATTCGCTACGAGATCGACGACCGATCGCTGCTCGTGGTCGAGTCGAAGGACGGCCGGATCGAAGCCCGCCGCGAGGACCTTCCATACGTCACCGAAATCCGCGGAGTGGCGGGAACCATCGGGCGCGATCTCTGGCGGGACGTGACCGAAGCCGGGGCGCCGGCCGAGGTGGCCGCGGCCCTCGGCGAAGTCTTCGGCTGGGAGTTCGACCTCGAGCGCCTCCAGAGCGGCGACCAGTTCCGGGTCCTCTACGAGAACATCTGGCAGGTCGGCTCCAAGTCGCCCAGCGTCGGCAAGATCCTGGCCGCCTCGCTCGAGTCCGGAGACAAGAGCGTCACCGCGATGCTCTTCGAGGACGATGACGGCCACGGGGGCTACTACACGCCGGAAGGCCGTACGCTCGGCCGCTACTTCCTGCGCTACCCGGTCGAGTACACGAAGATCAGCTCGACCTTCTCCTATCGTCGCTTCCATCCCATTCTCCGCCGCCGCCGTCCCCACCTCGGGGTCGACTTCGCCGCCCCGCGAGGCACGCCGGTGCACGCGGCGGCCGACGGGAAGGTGGTGGACGCAGGCTGGGAAGGTGGACTCGGCCGCGCCGTGCGGATCGAGCACTCCGAGGGCTACCGGACGACGTACGGGCATCTCTCCCGGATCGCCGGCAGGCTTGGTGCCGGGCGATCGGTCCGCCGCGGTCAGGTGATCGGCTACGTCGGCTCGACGGGGCTTTCGACCGGCAACCACCTCCACTACGGCGTCGAGCGCGACGGCGAGCACGTCGATCCGCTGGCGCTGAAGTCGCTCGGGGCCACCACGGTACCAGCCTCCGAGCGCGCGCAGTTCGATCGGATGCGCCGCCGCGTCACCCAGCAGCTGTCGCTCCTCGAAACCGACGGCCCCGCCACGGTGGTCTCGGTCTCGCGTCGCCGAACGGAGTAGCGTCACGCGCTACCTCGACGGTCCGCGCCCCCGTCTGTTCGCGCATCGCGGGGCATCGGCGGACCTGCCCGAGAACACGCTGGCCGCCTTTGCGGCCGGGGTCGCCGCCGGGGCGGACCGCCTGGAGCTGGACGTCCATGCCAGCGCCGACGGCACCGTCGTCGTGATCCACGACCCCGAGCTCGACCGGACGACCGACGGCCACGGGCCGGTCCGCGATTTCACGCTCGACGAGCTGCGCCGGCTCGATGCCGGCCATGGGTTCGTGGCAATCGACGGATCACGTTCCGCCCGCGGGCGGGGCCACAGGATCCCGACCCTGGACGAGCTCCTGGCCGCGCATCCCGACGTGCCCGTCAACATCGAGATCAAGCAGGACGATCCGCCCATCGAGGAAGCGGTGCTGGCCACGCTGGACCGGCATGGCGCTCGCGAGCGGACGCTGCTGGCGGCCGAGCATGCCCACATCATGCAGCGCATCCGGGCGGTCGCGCCCGACGTGCTCACGAGCCACTCCGCGGCCGAGGTGGCCGAGTTCGTGGGCCGGATTCGCGACGGAACGCTCGCGGGCTACCGTCCGCCGGGCATCGCGTTCCAGGTGCCGCCGTCGTACCTGGACATCTCCATCGTCACCCAGGAGTTCGTGGCGACCGCCCACCGTTTGGGCACCGAGGTCCACGTGTGGACGATCAACGACCCCGCCGAGATGCACGCGCTGCTCGACCTCGGCGTCGATGCCATCATGACCGACGTTCCTGCGCTCGGCGTGCAGGTCTTCCGCGCGCGCGGACTGCGCTGAGCGGCTACTCGCGTCGCGGTCGCACGGGCGGCCGGTAGCCCACGTCGGCGATCATTTGCAGGAGCGCGTCGTGGAGAACCCCGTTCGACGCGATCATGCCGTCGCGCAGCGGGGACGTCTGGTTGAAGACCAGCGGCTTGCCGTCGAGCCCGGTCGCCCGGCCCCCCGCCTCTTCGAGTAGCAGGGTCCCGGAGCAGATGTCCCACTCGTTCTTCGGCGTCAGCGTGAAGGTGGCCTCGCCGCAGCCGCGGGACAGCTCTGCCAGCTTGAAGGCCACGCTGCCCGTGAGGACCACCTGCACGCGATCCTTGAAGGGGTCCCACTCGCCGCGCTTGTCCTCGGACCGGCTGGCGAGCACGCGGGCCTCGCGCAGCACCGAAGCCGGGCTCACGCGCACGGGCTCCTCGTTGCAGGTCGTCCCCTGGCCTCGAACGGCGCAGTACAGGCGCTCGGCGGCCGGGTTGTAGCTGACGGCGACGATGGGTCGACCGCGTTCGACCAATGCGATGCAGATGCAGAACTCCGGAATGTGCTGGGTGAACTCCTTGGTGCCGTCGAGCGGATCGACGACCCACACGCGATCCTTCGCGAGGCGGTCGGTCGAGTCGGCGGTCTCCTCGGAGAGCCAGCCATCCGAGGGAAACGCGGCGAGGACGTGCTGCTTGATGCACGCGTCGGCTTCGAGGTCGGCGGCGGTGACCGGGTTGTCGTGTCCCTTCTCGCGGACCTCGATCGTGCCTTCGTAGTACCCGGTGACGATCGTGCCGGCGGCGCGGGCGGCTTCGATGGCCACCTGACGCTCGCGGGCCAGCGGTTTCGGCATGGCGGCGGGTCGTATCATCTCGCGGCGCCTTTGAAAATCCACTTGTCATAGCCGCGCCGGTGGACGACGCTGCGAAACGATGATCACGGTGCGACGAGCCGCCGAGCGCGGCCGCAGCGACCTCGGTTGGCTCGACAGCCGGCACACGTTCTCGTTCGGCGACTACCAGGACGAACGCTTCATGGGCTTTCGCGATCTGCGCGTCATCAACGACGATCGCGTGCGCGCCAGCCGCGGCTTCGGGACGCACGCGCACCGCGACATGGAGATCGTGTCGTACGTGTTGGAGGGCGCCCTCGAGCACCGCGACAGCATCGGCACCGGCTCGGTCATCCGGCCGCACGAGGTGCAGCGCATGAGCGCCGGACGCGGGGTCACGCACAGCGAGTTCAACGCGTCCGAGGAGCACGACGTGCACTTCCTCCAGATCTGGATCCAGCCGGCGGAGCGTGGCCTGGCCCCCAGCTACGAGCAGCGGCTCTTTCCACCGGACGAGAAGCGTGGACGGCTGCGGCTCGTCGGGGCGCCGGACGGACGTGACGGGGCGGTGACCATCCACCAGGACGTGGCGGTGTACGCGACGCTGCTCGATCCGGGCCAGCGCGTCGAGCATCGGCTACGCCCGGGGCGCTACGGCTGGATCCAGGTCGTGCGGGGCAGCCTGAGCGCGAACGAGACGACCATGCTCGGTGAGGCGGACGGCGCGGCAGTGTCAGAGGAGGCCGGGCTGGTGCTCCAGGCGAACGACGCGGCGGAAGTGTTGCTGTTCGACCTGGCTTGAACGCCCGGGCCGTCGGCGCTACCCACGCTCGCGTGCTGCTCGTCGCCCGATCGATCGCTACCGTCTTCGGTGTCGGCTTCTTTCCCGTCGCTTCGGGGACGGCCGGATCCTTGGTCGCCCTGCCGATGCTGCCGTGGCTCGCGTCGCTGCGCGACGCCGCGCCGGCCGCGTACGCGGCCGGGCTCGCCGCCGGACTGGCCATCGCCGTGTGGGCGGCGGGGCGCGCCGCCGCCGGCTGGGGCATCAAGGACGACGGGCGCATCGTGGTCGACGAGGTGGTGGGGATGGTGGCCGCCGGATCGATGCTGCCGGCGACGTGGACGTCGGCCTGGCTCGCCTTCGCGCTGTTTCGGATCTTCGACGTGTGGAAGCCGTACCCGATCCGCCGCCTCGAGTACCTGCCCGGCGGCATCGGCGTGGTCGCGGACGATCTGCTGGCCGGGGTCTATGCCGGCGTCGTCGCGCGTGTGCTACTGAATCTCGTGTGATCGAACGCGCGGCAATCCTCTCGACCGGCGACGAGCTCACCACGGGGCGGATCGTCGATACCAACGCCAACTGGCTCTGCGACAAGCTCTTCGAGATGGGAGTCGACGTCGCCGCGGTGCTGACGGTCGGCGACTACCCCGAGCGCTTGGAGTGGGCATGGCGGCAGGCGATGTCCCGCGCCGACCTGGTCATCTCGACCGGCGGGATCGGGCCGACCGCGGACGATCTCACGAGCGAGACCGTCGCGCGCGTGGCCGGGGTGCCCCTCGTCCTGCACGAGGAGTCGGCCGAGCGGATCCGCGGCTTCTTCAGGGCCGCGGGGCGCGAGATGCCGGAGAACAACCTGCGGCAGGCGATGATGCCCGCGGGTGCCGCGCTGGTCCCGAACCCGCTCGGGACCGCCCCGGGCTATCGGCTGGCGGTCGGCGCGGTACAGCTCGTCGTCCTTCCCGGCGTGCCGCGCGAGATGAAGCCCATGGTCGAGGACACCGTCCTGCCGTGGCTGCGCTCCCAGCGCGGCGGCGACGTGTACCTCTCGCAGACCTTCCAGACCTTCGGCATCACGGAATCCGGCCTGGACGAGCTGGTCGCGGGGGCGGTCGATCCGAGCGAAGGACGCGTCTCCTTTCGTGCCAGCTTCCCGGAAGTGTCCTTGCGCGTCGTCGTGCACGGGCCGCCCGACGAGGCCGCGGCGCGGCTCGAGCGCGCGGCGGGCAAGCTGCGGGCGCGTCTCGGACCCTACGCCTACGGCGAGGGGGCCGTCACGATGCAGGAGGTCGTCGGCCGGCTCCTCACCGAGCGGAAGCTCACGCTCGCGGTGGCCGAGTCGTGCACCGGCGGGCTCGTCGGGCACCGGCTGACCGAGGTGCCGGGCAGCTCCGCCTGGCTCCGGGGTGGCGTGGTGGCCTACGCCAACGAGGTGAAGCGGCAGATGCTGGGGGTGAGCGAGCTCACGCTCTCGCAACGCGGCGCCGTCTCGGAGGAAACCGCCGGCGAGATGGCGGAAGGGGTCCGGCGGGCGCTCGGAGCCGACGTGGGGATCGGCGTCACCGGAGTGGCGGGACCGAGCGGCGGCACGAAGGAAAAGCCGGTCGGGACGGTATGCTTCGGGCTGGCGCGCGACGCG
>Ga0187893_10007060_pt1 | contig 18718 bp, 18 predicted proteins | sample MA1701074metaG_FD_139574 | JGI IMG/M metagenome (GOLD analysis project Ga0187893, IMG submission 139574) | White microbial mat communities from a basaltic lava cave in the Kipuka Kanohina Cave System on the Island of Hawaii, USA - MA170107-4 metaG ... | reverse complement strand
TCTTCAAAAAGCGGTCGAAGTGCTCACCGGCGACTCACCCGAAACCCTTGCCGCCAAAATCCTCGAACAGGAACACACCTTGTATGTAGCTGCGATAAAACTAATTCAGGATAAGGGAAAAGTGTTCAACTTATAACCGGACACTAGTGGGGAAAAGTTATAAGTGATAGGTGATAGGGAAGCGGGAACGTCGCCAAATTCGTTTTGACAACGACACTTTAACGCGCGTAAACTCTACGTTTTCACTTTCGAAAGTGAAGCCAGTAGTGGAGAGCAAGTATGCCGAAGAGAACGTTTCAACCAAACAACCGCCGCCGCGCCAAAAAGCACGGGTTTCGCGCTCGCATGGCGACGAAGAACGGCCGCGCGGTGATAAAACGCCGACGAGCGAAAGGGCGCAAGCGTCTGACGGTTCAACATTATTAGAATTTTCTTTACCTCGGGAAGCTCGGCTGCTAAAACGCGCCGAGTTTCTGCGTGTTTACGAGCAGGGAACGCGTATCGACGGCCGTTTTATGACGGTTTTCATTTTGCCAAATAACCTGTCTAACCACCGCGTCGGCGTGACCGCGACTAAGAGGGCTATAGGAAAAGCCCACGATCGTAACCGCTGCAAACGGCTTTTGCGTGAGAGTTTCAGATTGAGCCGAGCGGAACTAGAACTGGTCGAGCAACGTTATGATTGGGTGCTGAATGCTCGTCGAAGTTTGCTTCGTGTAAAGCTCGACGAACCGCTCGGAGAATTTAAGGAGATCGTCGGCAAGATTGCTCGCAATTGTTAATTGTAAATTGGCGAATTGTTAATTGGGTGAAGGAAGCACTTTGCCACCAATTTACAATCGGCCAATTGTCAATTAACAATCGAAGACATGAAATTTCTGGTTCTCGACATTTTGGGTGTTTACAAGGTGATGGTTTCGCCGTTCTTGCCGCCGGCTTGTCGGTTCGAACCGAGTTGTTCGGAATACGCTCGTGATGCGGTCGAAAAGTACGGAGCAATGAAAGGCTCGTGGATGGCGCTCAAACGAATCTTGCGCTGTCAGCCGCTGTGTAAAGGCGGACACGATCCGGTTAAATAGTAGTGGAAAATAATAAACAAGGTAATCAAACTCGTTTTCTGATAGCGGCTGTTTTATCGATGGCGGTGCTTTTTGGCTGGCAATATTTTTTTGCGCCGAAGCCGCCGGTCGATACGAACTCGAATACGGCGACTCAACCAAATTCCAATACGAACTCGAACATCGCAACCACGACGCCGACGCTGCAACCCGTTCAACCGGAAGCCGCGACGCTGACGCCGGACGCGACGCCGAATCGTAAGATCACGATCAAATCGCCATTGTATGAAGTCACGCTCGACTCGAAAGGCGCGGTTGCGACGAGTTGGATCATTCTTAAGAACAAATCATCGAAAAGCGAATACGCGATCTACGCGGACGGCTCGACCGAGAATAATAAAAAGCCGCTTGAGTTGATCTCGCGGAAGGCTCTCGAACAGACGCCGCAAGAAGTGCCGCTGAGAATAACCACGCCCGACCAAAATCTGACGAGCGTGCTAAACGAGCGAAACTATCAGATCTCTGCGGCGGAAGACACGATCACATTAGCCGACGGTGAAAAAAAACAGATCGAGTTTTCGCTGGTTGCGGACAACGGCGTCGAGGTGAAAAAGTCGTTCGAGTTTCGTGGTGACAGCTATGTTGCCGATCTTGCCGTCACTGCAAAGCAAAACGGCCAGTCGATCGCAAACACTTCGCTCGCAATCGGCGCGAGCATCGGCGATCACGCGATCAATTACCACGGTTTTTATCACGCGGAATCGGAGGCGGTTGCGGCGATCGACGACAGTTTCAACCGACACTGGGGAAATTATTCTTTTGAATACGACGCAAACAGTCAGGCCAAACTCGGCGACAAAGGCAACATCGATTGGGTCGGAATGGGCGATGCGTACTTTGGAATGGCCGCCATTCCGGCGACGCCGGTGTCGTCGGTCGAATACCGTGCGTCGAAGTACGACGTCAATATCGAACCGGTTTACGACAGCATTTTTAATTGGGTGCTCCGTAGTCCAAAGACCACCGAGACGCGACATCTCGTCACGGCCCACATGCCCATCGCGGGCGACGGTTCGGTTACGAAAATTTTTACCGGCCCGAAGGATTATTTTCTCTTAAGCGACCTCAGCGGCGATCAGCTTTTTAGCGAACCGAACGGCAAGTTGGCGGCGGCTGACGGTAGAGCGGTGTCGCTGGTCGATTTTATCAACTTCAGTAATTATTGGCCGATCCGCTGGTTTGTAAAACCGTTGTCGATACCGATTCTATACGCGCTCAACTTCTTTAACAGCATTACGCAAAACTACGGCGTCGCGATCATTGTATTTACGTTTTTGTTTTATATGCTGCTGTTTCCGCTGAGATGGTCGCAGTCGAAATCTTTCAAAAAGGCGTCGGGCAACGCTCCGAAGATGAAGGAGTTGCAGGACAAGATCAAGGCAATGCAAAAGAAAGGCGTGCCGAACGACGATCCGAAAATGCGAGCGCTACAGATGGAGCAGCTCAAGATGACAAAGGACGCGTTGCCGATCGGCGGTTGTCTGCCGATGCTGTTGCAGTTTCCGCTGCTGATCGCGTTTTACACGGCGATAACGATCGCGGTCGATGTTCGTCAAGCGTCGTTCCTGTGGCTGCCGGATCTTTCGGCCGCCGATCCGTGGCACATTCTTGAATTTGCTTTTGCTCTCTCCATGATCCTCTCGATGAAGCTGATGCCAACCGCTGCGGCAGTCACGCCCGAGCAACAGATGCAGCAAAAGATGATGACGTGGCTGATGCCGATCATGATGCTGTGGGTGATGTGGACAGCGCCGTCGGGGCTTTTGTTATACTGGTTCTTCGGTAACATTGTGAGTTTTGGTCAACAGATGGTTATCAACCGTCTGAACAAAACCAACACGCCGCCGGGAACGGAGATCGTTGAAACAATTCCAAAAGGCGCGAAGCAGGTGAAGCCGAAGCTAAGAACAACTTAAGAGTGAAAATGTGAAAAAGTGAAAAAGTTTTTTTGAACACGGGACGAAACATTTTCACTTTTAACCTTTTTCACTATTTCACTTTGTTTATGAACGAACATTGCGAAAACGCAAAAAATTTTCTCGGTGAACTCGTCGGCGAGCTCGGATTCGATCTGTCTGTCGATGCGACTTGGACCGACGAAGGCTGCGTAATAAATCTGAGCGGCGACGACGCTCACATTGCGCTGGCGGAGAACGGCGAGATGCTCGATGCGTTTGAGACCGTGTTGTTTCAGGCGTTTGGTCGCGGAATGGATCGCGAACATCGCTTCATCGTCGATGCCGAAGGCTTTAGACAGACCCGCAAAGCCGAGCTTCACGCAATGGCGCGATTTGCCGCTGACCAAGTTCGCAAAAACGGCCGCGCATTTACATTCGGCGTACTCAACTCGACAGAGCGACGCATAATCCACACTACGCTTCAACAAGAAGACGACCTCATCACCGAATCAGTCGGCGACGGCCGTGAACGCCGTCTGCAAGTCCGACTGCACTAGAATTTGCCACAGAGTTTCAAGTTTTGTGCGGCTATTTAGGAAAATAACGCACCTTCGGAAGGTCTTTGAAGTCTTCGTCCTGTGTCCAAAGAGTTGCGTCGTATCGAATCGCCACTGCGTAGATAAGGCTGTCGGCCAATGGCATCTTGTATTGCGCGGCTTCAAGGGCGAGCGATGTGTCAACATTAACAACATGACCGCCTTGCATCACGCTCGCGACCTGTAGGGCCTGATCTTCGCCGCTCTCGCGCAGAACCTTTTTGAAAACTTCGTAAATCGAGATCACCGGAACGATCAGATTCTGCGAATCCTCGATGGCGCGTGCAAAGTGCTTTGCACGCTCGGTGTCGGCAAGATACTCGAGCCAGCAGGACGAATCGACGACGTTTGCTCCACTCATAGTCTGTCGTCCTCGCGCTCGATCGTGATGTCGATGCCTTTTAGCGAGCCGCGCATTTGTTTTGCGGTTTTGATCGGTATGAATTCGACCCGGTTGCCGTATCGGACAACGCGCAGTTTTTCTCCAGGCGTAAGATTTAGGGCTTCTCGAACAGATTGTGGTATGACGACCTGGAATTTTGGCGATAGTGTAACGGTTTCCATATCGATTATGGTATCGTAAAACGGACAGTCTGTCGATCTAAATTATGTCCGATACCATCGTCGCACTCGCAACACCAACTGGCCGCAGCGGCATCGGCGTCGTGCGGTTGAGCGGTCGCGATGCACTCGCGATGGCAAGCAAACTCATCGCAAATCATCAATTCGCTCCAAAACCGAGAGCCGCAGTTCTACACTCGCTCGTCGATCCGGCGAGCGGCGAGACAATCGATGAAGCGATAATCACTTACTTCAAATCTCCTCATTCATTTACAGGTGAGGATGTCGTTGAGATCAGTTGTCATGGCTCACCGATTTTGCTGCGGCAGGTGATTGATATTTGTTTAGCCACGAATGCACGAATGGCGGATGCGGGCGAGTTTACGCTTCGCGCACTTGGCAATGGCCGCATCGATCTTTCGGAAGCTGAAGCGATTCGCGATTTGATCGATGCACAAACAACTGCGTCGGCACGCCAGGCGGTGCGCCAAATGCGCGGTGAATTTTCGCATCAATTACAGCCGTTAAAAGATGAACTATTAAACGTGATCGTCGTGCTCGAGTCCGCGCTCGAGTTTGTCGAGGACGATCTGCCCGCGATGCAGATCGAGAGTGTTCGCGAGAGTTTGACGGCGATCGCGAACGAGATACAAAAGCTCGCGGATACATTTAGCGCCGGGCATTTGATTCGCGACGGCTTGCGGGTTGCGATCGTGGGACGTCCGAATGTGGGCAAATCTAGTCTGTTCAACGCGCTGCTCGGAAGCGAGCGAGCGATCGTCACCGACATCGCCGGCACGACGCGAGATCAGCTTCACGAAAGATTTACGATCAACGACATACCGATCTCGCTGATCGACACCGCGGGTTTGCGCGATACGACCGACACGGTCGAGAGCATCGGCGTCGCGCGTGCAAAAGCGGTGATGGCCGACGCCGACATAGTCGTCGTGATGCTCGACGCGAGCGAATCTGTCACGCTAGAAGACCTCGATATCATCGAGTCCGTCGGCGATCTAAATCATATCGTCGCCGCGAACAAGATTGATCTAGTCGCGAGTCGCGAGTTGCGGGTCGCGAGGGCCGACGAAGTTTTAATTTCCGCGAAGACAGGCGAAGGTATGGACGAACTTCGCCGTGCGATCATCGAACCGTTTTCGGTCGAGGAAATAAATTCCGCCGGATTTCTCGTCACCGATGCGCGGCATCACGATCTGCTCGTGCGTGCTCGAGACGAAATCCGGCAGTCGATCGCAAATCTCGATGCAAAGATGAGCGAGGAGATCGTCCTCATCGGTCTGCACAACGCTCTTCGATACCTCGGCGAGATCACCGGCGAGACCACGACAGAAGATATGTTGACTCGCATTTTTTCCACATTCTGCATCGGTAAATGAGTAAAACGCTCTGTTTTCCCCGCCATTTGACATAGAATTAGAATTATTCTAAATTCAAATCAAGCATGAATCGCGAACCTATCGAGATCGAAAATCTTGGCCTGACCAGGCAGCGACAGGCTGTGCTTCAGGTTATTTGCGATTCCGAAAACCACCTCACAGCGAACGAGGTTTTTGAGGATGCTCGCCGCGTTTTGCCGGGCATCTCGTTCGCGACGGTTTACAATTCGCTGCGATACCTAAAAAACGAAGGCCTGATCGGCGAGATTCAATTCGGGCTAGACGCGAACCGATATGATCGCAATCTCACAAAGCACGACCATGCTATCTGCAATAGATGCGGCAAGATCGTCGATATGGACTTGAGCGTTCCCACGACGCTGCTCGAAGAGGCGGCCGATCGTTCGAACTTTCAAGCCTCGTCGATCGAGCTGACCCTGCGTGGATTTTGTTCGGAGTGCAGAGACGGGTAAAAAGCAATTTTAGAAACAACTACAAGAGGAAAATAAAATGGGAAACAACAAAGAATCGAATGGTAACGGCGCCGGCAAGTGTCCGTTTACAAGCGGGGCGATAAAGTTTACGACCGAGAGCGGGCGCACGAACCGCGACTGGTGGCCGAAGTCGCTAAATCTAAATATTCTTCGCCAACATACAGAGAAGTCCGATCCGATGGGCGGAGATTTTGATTACCGACAGGAGTTTTTGACGCTCGACTATAAGGCTCTCAAAAAAGATCTCGCCGACCTCATGACCGACTCGCAAGAGTGGTGGCCCGCCGACTTCGGGCATTACGGTCCGCTGTTCATCCGTCTTACGTGGCACGCGGCGGGGACGTATCGCGTCGGCGACGGTCGCGGCGGCGGCGGACGCGGACAGCAGCGATTTGCACCGCTCAACAGTTGGCCCGACAATGTCAGTCTCGACAAAGCGCGGCGTTTGCTATGGCCGATCAAGCAAAAATACGGACGTAAAATTTCGTGGGCGGATCTTTTTATCCTGGTCGGAAACGTCGCTCTGGAAACGATGAGCTTTAAAACATTTGGTTTCGGCGGCGGGCGCGAGGATGTCTGGGAGCCCGATCAGGATGTTTACTGGGGCGGCGAAACGACCTGGCTCGGCGGCGATATTCGCTACGTCGGCGGCAGCGAGGGTGCTGACAAACAGGAAGGCACGCTCGTTTCCGACGACGATGCCGATGGTTGGACTCACGGGCGCAACCTCGAGAATCCGCTGGGTGCCGTGCAGATGGGCCTTATTTATGTTAATCCCGAAGGCCCCGACGGCAACCCCGATCCGCTCAAATCCGCACACGACATTAAACAAACCTTTGGCCGAATGGCGATGGATCTCGAAGAAACGGTTGCTCTGATCGCTGGCGGTCACACATTTGGCAAGACGCACGGCGCGGCTCCATCGGATCACGTTGAAGTCGAACCGGAAGGCGCCGATCTTGCGTCGCAGGGCTTTGGCTGGCACAACAGTTTCCAAACCGGTATGGGCGCCGACACCATCACGAGCGGTCTCGATGTCACGTGGACGCAGACGCCGACGCAGTGGAGCAATCACTTTTTCGAAAACCTTTTCGAGAACGAATGGGAGCTTTCCAAGAGCCCGGCCGGAGCGAATCAGTGGGTCGCCAAGAATGCCGACGCGACGATTCCCGATGCGTTCGACGAGTCGAAGAAACGTGTTCCGACAATGCTCACGACCGACCTTGCACTGAGATTGGATCCCGAATTCGAACCTATCTCGCGACGCTTTTATGAGAATCCCGATCAGTTCGCCGACGCATTCGCACGCGCGTGGTACAAGCTTACGCACCGTGACATGGGGCCGAAGTCGCGTTATCTCGGACCGGAAGTCCCGACGGAAGAACTCATTTGGCAGGACCCGATTCCGGCTGCCGATCACAAACCGATCGACGACAAAGATATCGCCGCGTTGAAGGCGAAGATACTCGATTCGGGTTTGACCGTTTCGCAACTCGTTTCGACGGCGTGGGCGTCGGCCTCGACTTTTCGCGGATCTGACAAACGCGGTGGTGCGAATGGAGCGCGTATCGGGCTCGAACCGCAGAAGAATTGGGAGGTAAATAATCCATTTCAACTTGGTTCTGTGCTCGGCAAACTCGATGCGATCAGAGGTGATTTTGGAAAGACCGTTTCGCTTGCCGACATGATCGTTCTCGGTGGTTGCGCAGCCGTTGAAAAAGCGGCGAATGACGCCGGCCACAATGTGACCGTGCCTTTCAAACCGGGACGAATGGACGCTTCGCAGGAACAAACCGAGGTCGAGTCGTTCCAATATCTGGAGCCGCAGGCCGACGGATTTCGCAACTACAAACGAAAACATCACTCGACGCCCGCAGAGGAAATGCTCGTCGATAAGGCGCAGCTTTTGACGCTGACGGCGCCGGAGATGACGGTTCTGGTCGGCGGTATGCGCGTGCTCGGTGCAAACTATGACGGCTCGACTCACGGCGTTTTCACCGACAAACCGGGTCATCTCACGAACGATTTCTTTGTCAACCTGCTGGATATGAACACGACGTGGAAAGCTACCTACGACTCGGAACAAATTTTCGAAGGCAGTGACCGCAAAACCGGTGCGAAGAAATGGACAGGAACACGCGTCGATCTGATATTCGGTTCACAGTCTGAACTTCGTTCGTATGCCGAGGTTTACGGCAGCTCCGATTCGGGTGCGAAGTTTGTCAGCGATTTCGTCGCGGCGTGGGACAAAGTGATGAATCTCGATCGCTTCGATCTCGTCTAACGAAACGAATTGAGCTTTAACATTAATTACGGCGGCTCGATAACGGGCCGCCATTTTTATTTTTCTATTCTCCTCTCGCACGACAGAGATGATATGCTTTGAAGTTTGCTATGTTCGACGAGAGTTTTGATGTGATAGTTATCGGTGCCGGACATGCGGGCTGCGAGGCCGCATCCGCGTCCGCGCGCCTCGGTGCGGAAACCGCACTTGTCACGATCAATCTCGATCTCATCGGACAGATGTCGTGCAATCCTGCAGTCGGCGGTATTGCTAAAGGTCACGTCGTGCGCGAGATCGATGCGCTCGGCGGAATTATGGGTCGGGTTATTGACCGAACCGGTATTCAGTTTCGTCTCTTAAATCGCTCGCGCGGTCCGGCAGTTCAGTCTCCACGCGCTCAAGCGGATCGAAGTTTGTATCGCACCGAGATACGCCGAGTGCTCGAGGCGACGCCAAACTTGCATCTTCGTCAAGGTATTGTAAACAATCTAATTGTTGAAAACAATAGAGTTATCGGCATTGAAATGCAAGACTCGCGACGCTTTGGCGCAAAAGCCATCGTCGTTGCAACCGGCACATTTCTAAATGGAATGATACACACCGGTCGCGAAACTTACTCGGCAGGTCGCGCCGGCGAACCTGCGTCAATCGAACTGGCAGAAAGTTTGAAGAAGCTTGGATTTCCCGTCGGACGCCTGAAAACCGGCACACCGCCGCGTCTCGACGGGCGAACGATCGACTGGGACGCTTTCGAACCGCAACCGCCGGACGAAAAGCCTGTTGCGTTCTCGTTTGCTACCGAAAAGATCGAGCAAGATCAGATCCAATGTTTTATTGGCTACACAAGTGACCGTCTTCATCAAGCGATTCGTGACAATCTGCATCAGTCGCCGCTGTATTCCGGCAAGATCAAAGGCGTCGGGCCGCGATACTGTCCGTCGATAGAGGACAAAGTCGTAAAATTCGCCGACAAAGATCGACATCAGCTTTTTCTCGAACCAGAGGGTCACAACACAAACGAGGTCTATCTGAACGGATTTTCGACGTCGCTGCCATCGGCTCTGCAGCTCGAGCTGCTTCAAATGGTTCCGGGTTTTGAGAATGTTAAGATCATTCGGCCGGGTTACGCGATCGAATATGATTTTGTCGATCCGCGCGAGATGTTGCCGACGATGGAATCTTCGCGAATGAGCGGGCTTTTCCTTGCCGGACAGATCAACGGGACGACCGGTTACGAAGAAGCTGCTTGTCAGGGTTTGATGGCCGGAATTAACGCCGCGTTTTTAACTCAGAACCGTAAACCTGTGATTTTGCAACGAGATGAGGCTTATATCGGCGTAATGACGGACGATCTGATTCGTCACGGAGTTGACGAGCCGTATCGCCTGTTTACGTCGCGAGCTGAGGCGAGACTAACATTACGCCATGACAATGCAGACCAGCGACTTTCGCCAAAAGGACGCGAAATCGGCTTGGTTGGCGACGCAGATTGGGAAAGATTCGGAAATAAGCGTGATCGCATTGCGAGTTTGCGAAATACACTTGATCAGACACGATTCAAGCGTTCGTCGGCAGAATACGCAGCGATCTCGCAAGTTGTCGGTGCAGATCTCGGCGATTCGATAACTTTATCGCAGCTTGCGATGCGACCGGGCGTGAAACAGGACCTTATACAGCAAATATTAGCTGATGAAAATGTAAAAATTACTGAGCTCGAAGCCGCGCTGGCCGATTCGCTTTACAGCGGCTACATCGAAAAGCAGCGAAATGTCTCAGAAAGGGTAAATCACCACGATAAACTAAAAGTGCCTGAGAATTTCCGATTCAAGTTTGTCGGCGGGCTTTCAAATGAAATGATCGAGCGACTCGAACGTGCTCGTCCGTCGAATTTTGCTCAGGTTCGCAACGTTGCCGGACTCACGCCGGCGGCCTTGTCCTCCGTCTTGGTTTATCTGACTGCAAATCAAAACTCGGCAAATTAAACATTTGTGGCACGTGCCACATTCAATTAACGCGAATAATTGTGGCACGTCCCACATTTACAGCTAGCGGTTTGTCGTCGCGATGTGTTAATTTATAGATTCGTTTACAGATGGGCAAGATAATCGCAGTCGCAAATCAAAAAGGCGGTGTGGGTAAAACCACTACGTCTGTCAATCTCGCCGCGGCTTTGGCAAGCGAAGATCGAAAAGTGCTGCTTGTCGATGCCGATCCTCAAGCTAACGCAACCTCCGGCGCCGGCATCGCTCGAAACGTCTCTCGCAAAACACTTTACGATGCTTTGGCACTTGGTGAATCTCCACGCGAAATGGTACTTCCGACCGGAATTCCTACGCTTTGGGTGCTGCCATCGGACAAAAACCTCGCCGGTGCCGAAGTTGAGCTGGTCGAGTCAGAAGACCGTCATTACGCCTTAAAAAAATTACTCGCGAATGTAAAAGACTATTTTCATTACATAATCATTGACTGTCCACCTTCGCTCGGTCTTCTAACGGTAAATGGTTTGACGGCTGCCGATTCGCTCCTTGTTCCGATTCAGTGTGAATATTATGCTCTCGAAGGCGTGACCGAGCTTTTTGATACGCTTGCGAGGTTGCGGCGTGAGTTAAATCCTGATCTTGCGATCGAGGGTCTGTTGCTCACTATGTTTGATGAGCGGACCAATCTTTCGACAGCGGTGGCTAAAGATCTGCGAGATTTTTATGGCTCACAAGTCTTGGAAACTGTAATTCCACGAAACGTCCGACTTGCCGAGGCGCCGAGCTTTGGGCAGCCGATAATGATCTATGACCCGAAATCACGTGGTGCCGAGAGCTACAACCAACTTGCAAAGGAGATTTTAAGAAATGGCGAGACAGTCACTGGGGCGAGGGCTTAGCGCTCTTTTAGGTGAAGACAAATCGACTACTGCAACCAATGAAGCCGAGATCGACATCGCTCTGATCGACCCTAATCCGCAACAACCGCGCACTCGATTTGCCGAAAGCGACCTAGAAGATCTGGCGCAATCTATTCGAGCGAACGGCGTTGTTCAACCGATTGTCGTTCGTCCGAAGGGAACGCGATTCGAGATCGTAGCCGGCGAACGTCGTTGGCGAGCTTCGCAAAAGGCGGAACTGCGTCGTATTCCGGCGGTCGTCAAAGAAGTTTCGGACGATAAATTGCTCGAGCTTGCACTGGTTGAAAACATACAACGCCAAGAGCTTAACCCGATTGAAGAAGCAAAAGCATACCGCAAACTTATTGATAACATTGGGCTTACGCAAGAATTAGTGGCGGAAAGAGTTGGCAGATCGCGCACGATCGTTACTACCGCAATGCGTTTGTTAAAGCTGCCCGATGAAATTCAACACAATTTGGAAGAAGGTAAATTGTCGGCCGGACACGGGCGTGCTCTGTTGATGACCGAAGATCCTAAGATTCAAAAGTCGATTGCAAAAGCCATTATCGAGAAAGGCCTGTCGGTTCGAGAGACGGAGCGGGCTGTAAAAAAAGGCGGCGTTGCGACTGTAAAGACAGGGAATAAAAGTGTTAGCAGATCGGTCGATCCGAATGTGAAAGTCGCAGAGACAAAACTTATGCGAATTCTCAGCACAAATGTGAAGATCTTGCCGGCAAAAAAAGGACAAGGCGGGAAGATCGAGATCGAGTATTACGGAGTCGATGATCTGAATAGAATTTACGACGTAATTATTAATAATAAAGGAGTTAACTGATGTCAAAGCGTTTGACGGAAATGGTCAGCTGCGCCGGTTGAGTGGCTAAACTCGCACCGAGCGACCTTGCTCAAGTTTTGAGCAAACTTCCGCCACAGAATAGCGAAAATGTGATCGTCGGATTTGAGAATTCGGACGACGCTGGTGTTTTTCGCCTTACGGACGACACGGCGCTTGTGCAGACTGTCGATTTCTTTACGCCGGTTGCTGACGACCCGGAAATTTACGGCCGTGTTGCTGCGATCAACTCGCTTAATGATGTTTACGCGATGGGTGGAACGCCAATAAGTGCTTTATCTATAGTATGTTACCCTCAAAAAGGCGATTGGGATGTATTAGCTCAAATTCTCACCGGTGGTCAAAAAGCGATGACCGATGCGGGCGTTGTCGTCATCGGCGGACATTCTGTTGACGATCAGGAAATGAAATTCGGTTACGCAGTGACGGGCGTGATCGATCCAAAAAAGGTCGTTACAAATGCCGGAGCTGTTGTCGGCGATGTCCTCGTTCTGACAAAACCGATCGGCACCGGTGCGATCAACACAGCGGTAAAAAAAGGTGTAGCAAGTCCCGAAACCGAAGCCGCTGCGATCAAAGCGATGACAACTTCGGCAGCCGCCGCTTCAAAAGCGATGGTGAAAGCGGAAGCAAATTCCTGCACCGACGTAACCGGTTTTGGTTTGTTAGGTCACGCATTTGAAATGGCAAAGGCAAGCAGCGTGACTTTGCAGATCGATTCGAACTCGGTTCCGTTGTTGCCTGATGTATTGGAATTAATAGTGCAAGGAATGTTGACGCGTGGTGACAAAAATAATCGAGTTTATGTTGGCGACACAGTGAAGATCGATGACAAGGTTTCGCCTGAGATGCAAAGTGCTCTTTTTGATCCGCAAACAGCGGGCGGCTTGTTGATCAGTTTGCCGGAAAAAAATGTCGAGAAGTTTCTTGCTGAAATTTCAGACGTAGTTGTAATTGGTCGCGTCGCCGGTCGAGGCGAACATCTTATTGAGGTGATTTAGTTGTTTCTTTTTATCTTCGAATCGATCGGCACGTCCGAACTAGTTCTCATCGGCATCGTCGCGCTTATTTTTCTCGGCCCGCGTCGGCTGCCCGAGATCGCAAAAAAGATCGGTAAGATAACGGCCGAGTTTCGCGGGACCGCGAATGAATTTAAAGAGACATGGAAGCGTGAAGTCGATTTTGAAGACGAGGCGAAAGCGTTTGATATCAATGCTTTAGAGGCAGAAACAGAAGCAGGAAAAACTGAGCCGCCCGCAACGGAAACTAACAATACTTTAGAACAACCGACTATAAAAGAAGTGGACGCGTCTGCTTTTGAAAACCTAAAACAAACCGAAACGGAAACAGAACAGCCTGCAAAAACCGAGGTCGCAAACGACAAAAAGAATTGGCTCTAGCCGATGGAAGAAATCGAAAAAGAAAACGAACAGCGAGTCGGCGGTCAGATGTCGTTTCTCGAACATCTCGACGAGTTGCGCAAACGGCTCGTCAATTCAGTCATTATTATTGTCATTGCCTTTGTCGCGTGCTTCGCTTTTTCAGATGAGATCTTTGCGTTTTTAGAGGTGCCGGTTCGCCGCGCGTTGTCAGAGGCGCAGCGTCGCGAAGTTCCTGTGACCGGACTTACCGGTGATGAACGCGTGCTTCCGCTTAATAGTCTTAAAGAAGGTGATCGCGGTCGTTTTGTTTTTTCAGAATCGACAAAATTGGGAACGGGCGTGATCCAACCCGGCGCTTCGGTTGACTCGATTGTGGTTCGAGACACGGACGGACAGCTTTCGCTATTTACTGACGAGCCCGTCTATACGAGCAACGCAGTTATCCCGAAAGGCGTTCGGCTGCCGGTAAAGCTCGGACCAGAAGTGAACTCCGAACTCAGTGACGAAAAGCTGATCGTAACCACCGCGCAAGAGTCTTTCACTCTTTTTGTGACAGTGTCGCTGTATTCCGCGATCGCCGTCTCGATACCGCTGTTGCTGATACAGGTTTGGGGTTTTGTTTCACCGGCTCTTTATCGGCACGAACGGGGATATGTGGTTCCGTTCGTATTGCTGTCGAGCATCTCGTTTGTCGGCGGAGCGGCTTTTGCCTATTACATACTGTTTCCGCCGGCAGTTGGATATCTGCTCGGGCTGGCCGAGGAATTTAGGCCGCTTTTACGCGCGACGGACTATTTCGATTTGATAACACTGATAATGCTGGCAATGGGACTGATATTCCAAATGCCCGCAATTACCTATGTTTTATCGCGGATCGGCATTGTTTCGGCTGGCTTCCTCATCAAAAGCTGGAAGCTTGCGCTCGTTATAATTTTGATCGTTGCGGCGGTGGTGTCACCGACCGGCGATATTCCTAACCTGCTGCTTTTTGCGACGCCGATGATGGTGCTTTATCTCGTATCGATCTTTATCGCGTGGCTGTTCGGCAAAAAGCGCCGAGCCGAGGCTGCTGATTGAGGTATAAGCAACCATCAAGTCGTCAAAATCATCTTGAAAATGACGCACTAACTTTATAAAATCACACGTTCGAGAGGATCAGGATTCATAAGGCAAGATTTTAAGCCGGGAGTTTTTATGACGAGAATGAGTTTTTTCAGAGTCGCATTGTTTTCAGTTTTTGTTTTAACGCTGGCTGCGTTAGGAATTGTGGCCCAGCCGCCTGATAAAAACACAAAGCCGAGCGAGGATCCAACCGATAAGGTTCGTAAGGTCACGCCCGAGCTAAAGAACGTTTACAAAAAATGGCTCGACAACGATGTTGCCTACATCATCACGAACGAAGAGAAGAAAGCGTTCAAGGCGCTCGCGACCGACGAAGAGCGTGAGAACTTTATCGAAAACTTCTGGCGCCGCCGCGATCCGAATCCCGACACAGAAGAAAACGAGTATCGCGAAGAGTATTACGAACGTATTGCTTACGCCAATCAACATTTCACCTCCGGCATCCCCGGATGGAAGACCGATCGCGGTCGCATCTATATTGCTCACGGAAAGCCCGACTCGGTCGAATCTCATCCGTCCGGCGGTGCTTATGATCGCCCGGCTCATGAGGGCGGCGGTTCGACCTCGACTTATCCGTTTGAGGTTTGGTTTTACAGGCACTTGGACGGAATAGGAGACGGCCTTGAGATCGAGTTTGTCGATCCGACAGGAACCGGCGAATATCGCATCGCTCGCGACGCACAGGAAAAGGACGCGTTGAGGTTCGTTCCCGGTGCGGGTCTCACGACCGCGGAATCGCTAGGTCTTTCCGATAAAGCCGATCGCATACTCGGGAATAACAGCGACCGCAATACATTTCAGAGGGAGCAGGACTCGCCATTCCGCAGGTTAGAAATTCAGACCGGGTTGTTTAGACCGCCTAATGTAAAGTTTAGCGACCTGCAGGGTCTGGCCGGCGGCGATTCGGGAACGATTTTGGACAAAGACCCGGTCGATTTTGATCTGCGAATTGATTTCTTCCGCCAGTCGGATGATCGCGTGATCACGGCGTTTACGATTCAAACCACTAACAAGGAACTGTCATTCGAAGAGGTTGGTGGTCTTAAGCAAGCGACGATGAACATCTTTGGCCGCATCACGGCCGTGTCTGGCAAGCGCTCGGGCATTTTCGAAGATTCGGTCACCGCGACTGCAACGACCGAGGAACTAAATGAGGCGCGCGATCGCAAATCCGTTTATCAAAAAGCGATCGCTCTCACGCCCGGAACATACAAGGTCGATGTCGTGGTTCGCGATGTCGGAACCGGCAATAGAGGTATTCGAAATCTCGGTTTTGTCGTTCCGAAATATGACGAGAAAAAGCTCTCGACGTCCTCGCTGGTCATGGCGACAAAGCTTCGCATCACGACCGAGCGCGACATCGGTCAGCAATTTGTGATCGGCAACGCGAAGGTCATTCCAAACCTATCGGGCGTTTACAAACAAGGTCAGGAAGTCGGTCTTTACATGCAGGTTTACAACGCGGGCGTCGATCAGACGACGTTGCGACCGGCGGTCGATGTGGATTACATTTTGACGAAAGACGGCAAAGAGCTGTTTCGTCAAAAAGAAGACTGGAGCGGATTGAGCGATTCGGGTCAGCGGTTGACGCTTGCTCGCCTTCTGCTGACGGTTGGGTTTGCACTTGGCGATTACGAGCTAAAGGTTTTGGTCAAAGACCGCGTAGGCGGGCAAGTGATCGAGAATAAAGGCAAATTTACGATTACCAATTAAATCTTTTTCGTGGTTTAGGAAATGTTTAAGAGAGGCCGTCCGAAAAGGCGGCCTCTTTTTTTTTGGAATGGCGAATTCGTTTCTAGCTGTCTCAGCAGCGGCACATCATTAGCCCGAGGTAAATTCCAAATTCTTTCATACACCCGCTTCGCAGGTTACGAGCTATGTTAGCCGATGACCCCACGTTTCGTCCCGACCGGGTCGGGACTCCACGAGGGGGCAAAGATATTTCGCTGCTCCGCAGCTTAATCTGCAAACGGGCGAAAAAGTAAGCTTTTTACGTCAGAATTATTCGTGCATTCGTGGCTAAATCTTCTAACTCTTAATCCGGGTTTATTGTTTTCGCACAACCTGAATGACCGGCGGGTCGCCGCGTTCGCTGGTTGCAAAAATCGATTTGCCGTCTGACGAATACGTTATCGCCTCACCCTGCTTTCGCTCGCCAAGTTGGATCGCGGCGGGTTTTTGTTTCCAAATTTCGTCAAAGGCCGCGCCGTCCGGCAGTACCAATTCATAAGCCGCAGCGTAATCGCAAAGGATCACTCGTCGTCCGTCGGGCGAGATCGACCCGCCGGTGAGCATCCCGAACGGAATGACCGGCACGCGAATCTCGCCGATCTTCTGTGCCGAGACGACGGCTGCCGAGCCAAAAGCCGGCGTCAGTTTATAAATATTCGACGCTTCGTTGCGGTTTTTTGTAAGGATATAAATGTCGCCGGTTTGCGGATGGACGATCAGCGTCTCGGCGTCGTGAGTGCCGTCCGAGTATCTGAATTTCATCGCCTCAGCTGCCGTCGTGTTCGGTGCTTTTTTGTTTGTCGTGCTGATTTGATCCGTGACTTCGGGTTCGGCGACGCGATAGATCGTATGCTCGTGGCGTGTTAGCTTGTCAGTGTTGCCGATCTCGCCGAGATATAAAAAACATTTTCCCGACGCATCGCGCGCTGCGGCCATGTCTTCCCAATCTTCGTTGTCGGCATTCGCGATCCGCCACACGCCGCGCGATTCTCCGCTCGCGTCGATCGCATAAATAAACGGCCCGTCGCCCGAATCGTTGTGTGTCCAAAGTAAGTCGGTTCGACACGGCGAGGCGGCGAGACCGCTGCTTTCCGAGATTTCCTTCGACTTAATGCGACCGACGACTTTCGGCGGTTCATACTGCGAATTTGCCTGATCGAAGGCCGGCATGCGGCGGTCTTCGTGACAAGATGTGACGACAAAAAGCGTCGCGATGACAAAGCCAAAAAATTTGGTTATAGTTGCATTCGGCATAACACTGAAAACATCTCCCGCCGAATTTTCGTTAAGTTTCGCGTAGGACCGGATGATCGTTGGAACCGAATGGCTGATCGAGGCGACTGGCTGTGACCCGGCCCGCTTGCGCGACGAAAAAATTCTTAGCCACATACTATCATGCGTGATCGACGATCTCGGCCTGCAAACCGTCGGCTCCGTCTGGCACAAATTCGATGGCGAAGGCGGCGTCACCGGCCTCATCGCGCTTACCGAATCGCACCTCGCTTGCCACACTTACCCAGAACACGGTATTGCGACATTTAATCTCTACTGCTGTCGCACACGTCCCGAATGGAATTGGGAAACAAATCTTCAACGTATTCTCGGCGCATCGCACATATCGATCACGAAAGTAGAACGAGGAAACGCTGCGACTGAAAATCCGCAATCCGCAATCCGCGATCCGCAATCTTTCGCCGCCGGAGGTGACGCGTGACGACACTCGCGGCAAATTGTCCTTCGTGTGCGGCACCGATCGAGTTTAAGGCCGGGTCATCGATTGTTGTGGTATGCGCGTTTTGCCGCTCGGCCGTTGCGCGCACCGATCGCGGCCTCGAAGACATCGGTAAGGTCGCCGAGATCGTCGAGTCGCAGTCACCGTTAAAGCTCGGACTGAAAGGAAGTTATAAAGACACGCGTTTTGAATTGACCGGTCGCGCGCAGATCAAACACGAGCTCGGCGGCGTTTGGGACGAATGGTATGCGACGTTTTCGAATGGTTGGGTTGGCTGGCTCGCCGAGGCGCAAGGGCGATTTTATCTGACGTTCTATCAGCCGATGCAAAATGCGCTGCCATCGTTTGCGGGTTTGCAGCTTGGGCAAGTCATCGCCGAGATTCCAAACCCGACACCGCTGATGGTTCAGGAGAAAGGGCGAGCGACGACCGTCGCAGCCGACGGTGAAATTCCATACAAACTCGTGCCGGGCGAGCAGTTTGAATATGCCGATCTCGCCGGCAAAAACAACGCTTTTGCGACGATCGATTACAGCATCGATCCGCCGTGGGCGTTCGTCGGCTCGCAAGTCACGCTCGACGAGATCGGTCTCGGCGATGCAAAGTCTGTGACACGAGAAGCTAAACGCGTAACGAGCGCAGCGATGGGCTGTCCGAATTGCGGCGGGC
>Ga0187893_10007059_pt1 | contig 18722 bp, 15 predicted proteins | sample MA1701074metaG_FD_139574 | JGI IMG/M metagenome (GOLD analysis project Ga0187893, IMG submission 139574) | White microbial mat communities from a basaltic lava cave in the Kipuka Kanohina Cave System on the Island of Hawaii, USA - MA170107-4 metaG ... | reverse complement strand
CTACGAGCTCAACGATGCGTTCGACCGCGCGTGCGCCGACGACCGCGTCAACTGCATCATCCTCGCCGGCGACGGCCCGCACTTCTCCGCCGGCCACGACCTGCGCGATCGCGGGACGCTCGCGGACTTCAAGCCGGTCACGCCGTGGGGCGGCGCGAGCGGCCGCCCGGCCGCCGAGGGCTACATGGCCGTCGAGCAGGAGATCTACCTCGGCATGTGCTGGCGCTGGCGGAATCTGCCGAAGCCAGTGATCGCCGAGGTGCAAGGCAAGGTGATCGCAGGCGGCCTGATGCTGATCTGGATCGCCGACCTGATCATCGCCTCCGACGACGCGACCTTTCAGGACCCGGTCGTCGCGTTCGGCGTGAACGGCGTCGAGTATTTCGGCCATCCCTGGGAGCTCGGCGTCCGAAAGGCGAAGGAGCTGCTGTTCACTGGCGACGTACTCACGGCGCAGGAAGCGAAGAGCCTCGGCATGGTGAACCAAGTGGTGCCGCGCGCGGAGCTCACGGCGCACACACTCGACCTCGCCGCGCGCATCGCCAAGAAGCCCGCGATGGGTCTCAAGCTCGCGAAGATGTCAGTGAATCAAGCCCAGGACGCGATGGGCTTCTGGAATGCGCTCCAGATGGCGATGTCGCTCCAGCAGCTGGGCCATGCGAACAACCAGGAGCGCTTCGGGATGCGGGTGGACCCGAGTGGCATGCCGGTGGCGGTCGTGAAGAAGAGTGATCGTGAGTGACCATTTAGCTGCGATCACCGCACGCGAGTGACTCGTATCATGCGACCCTTGCCGTTGCGCTGCATGTAGTAGGCACCGAGCGCGCCCGCCTTGATCTGAATCGTGTCGCCCGGGTGAGCGACGAAGGTGAGGGCGTCCCGTTGTCGCCAGATCTGACCATTCTCCAGCGTCAGTTCGAGGAGGCGCTTCGCGTCCCGGGAAACCGCAACAGCCTTCGCCGAGATCGAATCGGCCGCGTCGAGACCGAACGTCTTCCGCAGCGTGCGTTCGTTCTCACCCGCCGTGCGGCCGAACAGCCGTTCACGCAACACCGCGTCAGCGTCGTCACCCGTGCTCGGCGGCGCCGAATCGGCCTCGGGCGACGGATTCCGGGCGATGGTTGCCTCGTCGTCCTGCGCGAGCTCTTCTCGCGTGCGGTCGACGGCTCGGTCATAGCAGGCGAGGCGTTCGCTCTCGACTTCGATCTTGCGACAGCCGAAGAGAGACTCCTCCTCAGCGGCGGTGACGACCGCCGAGAGCGGAATCAGCAGCGCAAGCCACTGCCCCGCTCTCGGCGCCATCGTTCGCTCAGAACCTCTTTTCCAGGGACAGCGTGAGTAGTCGCCCGATCACGTCATACGTGCCGGGGTAGGTGTTTCCGCTGTTGTACGTGGTCGTTCCAGCGAAGTTGCCGACCACCGGCGGGTCTTCGTCGAACGCATTTTCCAGGCCGACCTGGAACTCGAATCCCTGGAGCCACTCGACTCCGCTCGGCGCCCAGCCGACGACGAAGTCGACATAGTGAGCGCTGCTGTTCGAGGCGAACTCCGAGGGAAGCGAACCCGCTGTGTCTTCCTCGACCTTGTCGATGAACCGCCAGCGATATCCGACGTTGAAGTCTCCCATGTACCAAGTCGAGCGTTGGGTAAAACGCACCGACGGATTCGGCGGGTCACAGATATTGCCGTACTCCCCGAGGCATTTGTTGATCGGGCTGATGGGATCAGTCTTGAAGTCATATTGAATGACCTTAGTGCCATCCAACCCGAAGTTAATGTTCCCCAGGTTTCCCAAATCGAGCAGGTAGTCGATGGAGAAGTCCACGCCAGAGACTTTCAGCGTCGCGATGTTCTGCTCAGTTTCGATGATTCCCGTTCCGTCCGCAGACAAGCCGCCGTTGGACGTTCCGCTCAACGGAATTCGATCCACCAAGTTGCAGAGCGTGTTGATGCTCGGCGTGTAACAGGCGGTGAGGACTGTGTCGGCGTTGATCGAATCGATCGCATCGTCGATGTCGACCCGGTACCAGTCGATCGTGATCGTGAGGCCCTCGATGAAGGTCGGTTGGTAGACACCGCCAATGGTGAGCGTGTGCGAGGTCTCCTCGCCGAGCAACGGGTTACCGCCCGCTTGTGCGTTGATCTGCCCTGAGACCACGTCCGGAACTGCGGTAATGAAGAAGCCCGGATTCCCCGCGTCAGGCGTGAACAAACCTGCCGGAACGTTCGTCTGGTTGACGCAGATATCTCGCACCGCCTGCGAGACGGGCAAAGGAATCCCCCCTCCGCCCGCTCTTTCGGCGAAGCCCGCGCACGGGTCTCCCGCTGAGTTGTCCAACTCCTCACTCTCCGGTTGGAAGAGCTCGAATACGTTCGGCGCGCGAACGGCTTCCTGATAGTTGACGCGCAAACGGAGGCCGTCGACAAACTCGCCGGGGGCCCATTCACCTCCCACCTTCCAAGCGCTCACCCCTCCCGCGGTCGAGTAGTCGGCGTATCGATACGCCGCTTCGAAGTTGAGAGTCTCCACGAAGGGCCTTTCCTCGAGGAGCGGAACCAACGTCTCGAAGTAGAACTCCTTGACGTTGTACTTGCCCACCGTTGCTTTGGTAGAGCTAAACCCCGGCGAACAGCCCTCGACCCGATAACAGGAGTCCGGGAAGTTGGCCGATTTCTGGCGGCGCCATTCCCCTCCTAGGACGAGGCCGATCGCGCTCGCGCCGGGAACCTTGAACGTCTCGCCGAGGTTGCCACTGAAACTCAGGGCGGCGACATCCTGGGTCGTATACACGTCCTCGTTTAGATTGAGCCGCAGGAATTCGGCCCCCGTCGCCGACAGGTTCCCATCGCCGAATAGATTGGCGACCACGCATCCGATCGCTGCGTCGCTGTGGCAAGACCCCTCGGCCGTCGCGCCCGGATTCGTCGTTGGACTGCTCGCGTCGAGCACATTCTGAATCTTCGGGCCGGACACGTCGTTCTCGAACACACGCGACAACTCCGTGCGTCCGTGTTGGAACGAGAGGTCGTAGGACCATTCGTCCAAGAACGGAATGTCGCCGCGCAGGCCGCCTACAACCTGATAGGCCTGCGTCGAGTTGCGCGTGATGCGCGGACCCACTTCGATATAACGTCTGCGGAGATCCACGCTGACTTCGTCGTTTCCGTTGACCTCGCCGTCGCCATTCGTGTCGTAGACGAGATCGAAACCGTTCGCATCGTCCAGGCCTGGGCCGGTCACACGGTCGAACAGGGCACGTTGCGACTGGCTGCTCAAGAAGATGCTGTCGAACGGAATCTCGAACGACGTTCCGATTGTCGGGGACGGCGCCAGCTGCGTAACGACCTGCGTCTGAGCGAAGTGCACCTCACCGTAGGCCGTCACCCATTCGTTGATGTCGTAGTGAACCAAGCCGCTCGCCTGGTATCGCGATTCCGGGACTTGGAGGTAGTTGAACGGGTTGAAGTTGAAGCGACGGCCGGTGTCGCCGATGACGCTCCCGTCGGGCTGGAAGTGCACGAGCCCGAAGTTCGCGGGGCCAACGATGCAGCGCGGGGAGCAGATGACATTCCCCTCCGTATCAGCCGACGACCCGAATGCACCGCCCTGATTGAACGGAGCGATCAGAGAGGTTTTCGAGAACGCTCGGTCCCCCTGAGAGATGGCGTCGCGGTCCGTCCAGCCGACGTAAACGGTCGCGTTTCCGCGTTCCTCCGCGAAGTTCCCGCCCATCGTCACGCCGACCGCCTTCGTTGCCTCACCGCCGCGAAGCGCGTTGTTGTAGTCGAAGTTGAGCTGCACCCCCTCGAAGTCGTCCTTGAGCACGAAGTTGACGACGCCGGCGATCGCGTCCGAGCCGTAGATCGCCGACGCGCCGCCCGTCACGACATCGATGCGCTCGATCAGCGTGCTGGGGATGTTGTTGAGATCAACGATGCCTTCCTGGTCGTAACCGACGAAGCGGCGACCGTTGACAAGCACCAGGGTTCGCTCGTCGTCCAGGTTCCGGAGGTTTACGGTGGCAACGCCCGGATTGCCGTTGTTCACCCCTGCCGTGATACCCGGGAGAGCTTGCGGCAGCTCCTTGATCACGTCCTCGACGTTGATCCCCTGTTCGAACTTGAGCTGGTCCGAATCGATCATCGAGACCGGGCTGTTCGCGACCAAATCCGTCCGCTTGATCCGCGAACCTGTGATCACGATCTCTTCCGGCTGGTTCTTCGCCGCGGGTGCCGCGGGAACCGGCTCGCCTTGAGCAGTGTCTTGGGCAGAGGCAACCACGCTTCCGCTCAGAACCAGCGCAGCGATGGTCATTCTGAATGTGCTTCGCATCACACGAATCCCCTGAGACGCGCAGCCGGCATGGCCGCGTTGGGGCGCACACTGCCATCGCCGATTTTCAAATTCCAGCTTTTTTTTAAGTCGCGCTGGGGGTTTGCGCACGACTTGGAGTCAGAGGTCAGCGCATCCGTGCGACATCATTCGCGCGCGAGTCGGATGGTGCACAACGCCGCAGAACTGCGGGGCGCTGGAGCGCGAGACGGGAATCGAACCCGCGACACTCGGCTTGGGAAGCCGATGCTCTACCAGCTGAGCTACTCGCGCGCGGAGGCGATTGTTAGCTCGCTCGGATCCGGGCGCAATATAAGTAGGGCCTACTCGTCGACGATGTCGGCGAACAGATCCTCGAGCTCGTTCGGATCGTCGAGCGAGAAGCCCCCGTCGGCATCGGGCTTGCCGTAGGACGGTGCCTCATCGAGCAGCGCGGTGGTCAGCGCGGCTCCTCGGCGCGCGCTCGTCCCCTCAGCGATGACCTCGCCGAGCTCGAGCTCCGCAGAATCTTCGAGGAGCGCGCGGGCTGGCTCGCGCCGGGCGGGAGACGGAGCGGCGAACGCGCGCTCGCTCGCGTGCGGTTCGGGCTCGCGCGCGGGCGCATGCGCACTCGCGCGCGCCGCAATCGGCGCTGCCACGGGCTCCGGCGGCGACGTGAGGCTCAAGTCCGTGGCCGCGCGCTCGACGTCCGCCGCGGTGGCGCTCACGCGCCCGGCCCGGTGCGCCTCGAACAGCGCGTTGTCGGCGAGCGCGTTGATGCGGCGCGGCACTCCGCCGCAGTGCTTCGTCAGGCAGGTCACCGCGGCCGATTCGAAGATCGCCGGGTTCCCACCCGCGACGCGAATGCGGTGGTGCAGGTAGCCGGCGACTTCCTTCGTTTGCAGCGGCGGCAGCGTGAGACGGAGATCCACGCGCTCCGCGAGCGACGGCTCCGCCACGGCGGCGTCCGCGAGCGACGGCGATCCCACGAGCACGAGCGTGACGAGCTTGCGCTCCTCGTACTCGAGGTTCAGCAGCCCGCGCAGCTCCGCGAGCATCCCGCGCTCGGCGAGCACCTGCGCCTCGTCGATGATCAGCACGCCGTTGCGCCCATCCTCGCGAACGATCGCGAGCTGCTCGTAGACCTGCGCGAGCGCCGATCCGAGCTCGCTCGAAGGGGTCTCGACGCCGAGCTGCTGCGCCCAGCGCGTCAGGATCCAGCGCAGATCCGTGATGCCCGGAACCGCGACCAGCATGCTCGCCTCGAACACCTCGTCCTCGAGCGCCTGCAGCAAGTGGCGCACGAGCATCGTCTTCCCGACGCCCCCGCGACCGGTGACGATGCAGAGCCCCTTGGCTTGCAGCGCAGCGCGATGCAGCCGCTGCGTCGCGTCGAGGAACGCGGCGCCCTCGTAGTACCAGGCGAGCTGCGCGTCGCCGCCGAACGGGTCGCGGTCGAGGCCGAAGGTCGAGAGGTGCTCCACGCGGAACTCCTAGACGAAAGAGATCTTCTTCTTGCGGCGGACCGCCCCGGCCGGCGCTCCCGCACCCGGTGCCTGCGATGGAGAATTGGGCTGCGCCGGGCGTGCGCGAGGCGGCGGCTCCGGCTCGCTCGCTTCCGGCTCGGGCGGCGGCGGCGCAGCTCGGCGCGCTGCGGGTCGTGGCGGTGGCTCCGGCTCAGGCTCCGGGTCGGCCTCCTCGAAGAGAGGCTCCTCCTCCTCCGCCGCTGCGACGTCACTCGTATCGCTGTGAAGATCGTCGAATGATTCGTACGCCGGAGCTGGAGGCTGCGCCGCCACCTGCTCTGCGGCGCCCTCCTCCATCAGATCGTCGAACGATTCCAGCGCCTCATCGGCTGCCGCCGACGGCTCGTCGCCACTCGCACCATCGAGCTCGGCCAGCAGCTGGTCGACGTCGGCGACGCTCGCGTCGAGCGCGCGCGCCGCTTCGAATTCCGCTCGGGCGCGCGTCGGATCGCCGGAAGCTCGGTGCGCGCGCCCGAGGTCGACGCGCAGCGCGGCCTCCTGCTGCGGCGGCAGCGCGGTGCCGGAGAGCGCCTCCGACAAGTGCGCGATGGCGTCCGCAGCGCGCCCGAGATCGAGCGCGCACGTGCCCATCAGATGAAGACACGCGAGCTTGCGCCCCGGGCTGCCGAGCGCGGCGCTGAACTCGCCCAGCGCGTCCTCGAGCAGTCCCATCTCCTTGTACGCGATGCCGAGGTCGAAGTGCGCCTCGTGGTCGCCTTCACTCACCTCGCGCTTCACGCCGGCCTTGAACGCGGCGAACACCTCGCGGAAGCCGTCGCCGGAAGAGTCGTCCCGCGCGGGCGCCGCGGATTCGCCGAATGCTTCGGAGAGCTCGGCCGCGAGGTCGAAGTCGGCGGCGCCGACTGGCGCAAAAGCCGGCAGATCGCCGGGCGGCTCAGGCGCAAGCGCGGGCTTCGGCGCCGGTGGCGCAACGGGCTTCGGAGCGGCAACCGGTGCGGCGGCCAGCGCTGGCGGCGGCGGTTTGGGCTGAGCGACCGGCGCTGGCCGCACGGCCGGCGGCGCCGCCCGCTCCTTGGCGACGGCGGGCTCGCTCGGACTCTCCTCGGGCTCCTCGGCGACGTCGAGATCGAGATCGAACGATCCTCCCGCCGGCGCCGCGGCCGCTTCGACCGGCGGCGCAGACGAGGCCTTCGCGGGGCCGTCGAGCTCGCCGAGCCGCAGCATCGCGCGCGGGTGATTCGGGACCGCGTTGAGCACGCGCTCGTAGAGCGCGCGCGCCTCGTCCTTCAGGCCCTGCTCGCGATAGAACTCGGCTTCCTCGAAGTCGGCCTCGACGGAGCCCGAGCTCGAGGACGTGAGCTCCGGGTCGGCTCGCGACGCCTTCGCCTCGTTTGCCTGGTTGAACGCGAATGCGCTCGAGTCCTCGAGCGAATCCGCGTTCACGATCGATGCAGCGGCGTCCTTCTCGCTGACGAGCTCGCTGCCCGCCGCGAGGCCGGAGGTGTCGATCTCGATACCCGAGAAATCCGCGGCGCCGTCTGCGTTCTGCTCCGAACGTTCGCTGCGCGGCAACGGCGTGTCGTCGTCGAGACCCGGATCGATCTCGACGTCGAGCTCGGTGTCGGAAACGCCGGATGGCTCGGGCGCCGGGGCCGCCGCACTCTCCGGCAGCGCGAGCGCCTCGGCCGCCTTGCGATCGATCGGTGCAAGCAGCGCACGCACGCGCGCCACGCCGGCTGCGTCGCCCGCGTCGATGTAGGCCGCCCCAGCGCGCTGCAGCGCTGACGAAGCGTGCGGCTTGTTGCCGAGCGCGACGAGCGCTTCGCCGAGGCGCTCGAGCGCGAGCGGGTGTCCCGGCTCGACGCGCAGCGCCGCGCGCAAGGTCTCGATCGCGCGTTCGTGCTTTCCGTAGCGCGTGAAGACGCTCGCTTCCGCGAGCAGCTGGTCGAGATCGATCGGTGCGTCGCCGCTCGTCTCGGTGGTCTCGGCAGGTGCCTCGGTCGCCTCCTCGGTCAGCGGCAACGAGGCCTGCGTGGTCTCGAGCGCGTCGCCCGCGTTGTTCTCGAGCTCCAGCTCGCCGCTCGCGAGGCCGAGCGACGCGTCGAGCTCCGGATCGAGCTCGAGATCGGACGAGTCTCCCTCGAGCACGTCCGGTTCCGAGTCGCCGGCGTCGAACGCGGCCTCGGCGGCGCCGTAGCGCTGGATCAGCTCGCGCGCGCGATCCTCTTCGCCGCGCGCGCGGAACTTCTCGGCGAGGCTGCGGAACGCGTCGGCGGCCTCGGCGGAGCGCCCGGCGCCTTCGAGCGCGCGCCCGAGAAACTCGATCGCCTCGACGTCCTCGGGCGCCGCAGCGAGCAGCTTGCGGCTGGCCGCCTCGGCCTTCGCGAAACCGTTCGCCTCGAGCGCGGCGCGTGCCAGCGAGCGCAACGTGTTCGTGCGATCCGGCGCGAGCTCCAGCGCGCGCTCGAGCACCTTGATCTGCTCTTCGGTATTGCGCTGGCGCTCGAGCTCCTTGACGACCTCGTCGTACTCGGCGAGTGCATCCTCCGGCTTGCCCTCCGTCCGTAACAAGTCGGCGACCTTGAGCCGGTTCGCGGTGTTCGACGGCTCGAGCGCTGCCATGCGCCGCAACAAGCCGAGCGCTTGGCCCTTGTCGCCCGCGCGGTAGGCGCCATCGGAGGCGAACTGCATCGCGCGCATCGCCTCGGACGTGAGGCCCATGCGCTGGTAGAGATCGCCGAGCTGCGCGTGCACCTCGAAGCGCTTCTCGTCCAGCTTCGTGATCTGCTTGTAGAGCGCGACCGCCTTCGCGTCGAAGCCTTCGTTCGTGAATTGTTGGGCGACCCGCAGGTAGGCGTCGATCGCGTCCTGATTGCGGCCGAGCTTCAGGTGCAGGTCGCCGACCTTCAGGCGGATGTTCGAATCCTTCGGGTCCGCCTTCAGCAGCGTCTGGTAGTCCTCGAGAGCCTTGTCGAGAGCACCGCGCTGGAGGTGCTTCTGGGCAGACTCGAGGATCTTCCGCTTGTTCACCGCCAAACCAGCGCCCCTTCCCCGCCGAAGGCGGGCGCCCGCGCCGTGCGCGGACACTCCCCCTGCAAGCCCGGCACGTTCAGACGGCCGGTCTCGCCTGCCGTATCGGGCCGTCGGAGGGGGCTCTTGAGGCAGGGGCGATCGAAAGGCCGCGCGGCGCCGTGGGGTTCTGGCGGCACCTCGGCGACGTGCCGAGACCCCGCCGAGGAGCCGCGCTCGACTACTTCGCGAGGCGCTCCAGCAGGCCCTCGAGGCCGAGCCGATAGCTCGCGGCACCGAAGCCCGAGACGACCGCGACGCACGCCCCCGAGATCAGCGAGCGGTGCCGGAACTCCTCGCGCGCGAACACGTTGGAGAGGTGCACCTCGACCGCGGGCAGCGCGACCCCCGCGATCGCGTCGCGCAGCGCGACGCTCGTGTGCGTGAATCCGCCCGCGTTCACGAGCAGCCCATGCGCCCAGCCGCGCGCCTCGTGGATCCGGTCGATCAGCGCGCCCTCGTGATTCGACTGGAAGCAGCGCACTTCGGCCCCCCGCTCCCGGCCCTGCGCGACGAGCGCGGCGTCGATCTCCGCGAGCGTCGTCTTGCCATAGACCTCGGGCTCCCGCGCTCCGAGCAGATTCAGGTTCGGGCCGTGCAGCACGAGAATGTTCTTCATCGGGCCGATTTCTCCCGAGCTCCGCTCCGCTCAGAGCTGCTCGCGCACGTCGATCAGGTGCCTGCGCAGCAAGTAGCGCGCTTTGCCGAGATTTCCGCTCGCGTCGAGCGCGAGCACGAAGAAGGTCTCGGCGTCGACGCTGCGCAGCACGACCTGCGTGCGTGCCATCGCGATCACGAGCTCGTCGAGCGCGCCGCCGTTCACCGCGGCCGCGACCTTGCGCGCCTCTTCGAGGACGCGCCCGAACTCGACGCCGAGCAGCGTGACCTCCTCGCTCTCGCCCGCGCCGGACACCTCCGCGATCGGGATGCCGTCGACCCCCATCAACGCCGCGCCGAGCGCGCCGGGACACTGACTCACGATGGCTCGCAGGATCGCCTCGAAGCTCATGCCGTTCGCCTCCGCAGATTGTCGAGCCAGCGCGTGAGCGTCGCGACGACGCGCTCGCGGCGCCCCTCATCGAGCCGAACCTCGCGCAGCTGACCGCGCGCGCGGACCGCGTTGCGCACCTCGCCGGCGCGCGCGCCTCGCCCCTGCTTCTCGAGCAAGCTCGCGACCGTCTCGGTCGCGAACGGCGAGTCCGTCGAGGTGAGATCGACGCCTTCCGGCGTGCCGTCCTCGACGAGCTCGAGCGCAGCCGCGGCGACCTGATTCGCATCGTGCATCTCGTCCGGCTGCGACTCGGCGGCCTCGAATGCGGTCTCGAGCTCCTCGTCGGCGAGCGTGGCGAGCGCCGCCGGCGCTGCGCCGCGATCCCAGTTCTCGGCCGCGTGCTCGTCCGACTGCTCGATCAGCTCTCCGCCGAGCGCGAGGAACGCGCCCTCGAGCGCGCGGTGCGCGCCCACGAGGTCGCCGCTGTCGATCAGCGCGAGCACGTAGGCGGCGTGCGCCGACGGATGCGGCGTCGCGTGCGCGAGCGCCGCTTCCGCGAGAGAACGCGCGCGCTCGGGCCGGCCGGCGCGGCGCTCCGCTTCCGCTTGCGCGCTGAACACGGCGCTTGCGTTCGGGTCCGCGCTGTCGTCCCGCTCTCGCGTCATCGCTTCGCCCCGCCCCGCTCTAGCGCCGGGAGTATCTCGCTCGCGAGCAGCGGCACCGTCTCCGCACGCCCGATCGCGCGCAGCGCCACGAAGCGAATGCGCGCGTCCCGCTTCTTCTTATCGGCCGAAATACTCTCGAGATAAGCGCGCCGCGGGAAGCGCGGCAGCTCGGTCGGCAGCCCGGCGCGCGCGAGCAGCGCGACGAGCCGCACCGCGCTCCCGGGCGCAGCGAGCCCGAGCTCCTCGGAGCGGCGCGCGGCGTACGACATCCCGATCGCGACCGCCTCGCCGTGCAGCACGCCCTCGTACTTCGAGAGCGCCTCGACCGCGTGGCCGAGCGTGTGGCCGAAGTTGAGCAGCATGCGCTCGCCCGACTCGCGCTCGTCGCGGCTGACGACCTCCGCCTTGATCGCGCAGTTGCGCGCGAGGAACGGCAGCAGGATCTCCGGATCGAGGTCGAGCAGCCGCTCGAGCTCGCGCTCGAGCCACGCGAACAGCTTCGGGTCGCGGATCACCGCATGCTTCACGCCCTCGGCGAGCCCGGCGAGCAGCTCGCGGCGCGGCAGCGTCTTCAGCGTCGCGGCGTCGATCCAAACCAACTTCGGCTGGTGGAACGCGCCGACCAGGTTCTTGCCGCGCTTCACGTTCACGCCGGTCTTGCCGCCGACGCTCGAGTCGACCATCGCGAGCAGCGTCGTCGGCACTTGGACGAAGGCGACGCCGCGTAACAACGTGGCGGCCACGAAGCCGGCGAGATCGCCGACGACGCCGCCGCCGAGCGCGACGACGACGCTCGCGCGGTCCGCCTCCGCAGCGAGCAGCGCGGCGTAGAGCTTCTCGGCCTCGCGCAAGCTCTTGCTGCGCTCGCCGTCCGGAATCACGAAGCGGCGCGTCGCGATGCCCGCCCCGACGAGCGAGCGCTCGACGGTCGCCCCATAGCGCTTCGCGACCGGCGGCACGCTGATCACGAACGCGCGGCTCGCGCCCGTGCGCGCCTTCACCGCGGGGCCCAGCTGCGAAAGCGTGCCGTGCCCGATCACGATCGGATAGCTGCGCTCGCCGAGCTCGACCTTCAGCGTGTGCGCTTGCAGCGCGGGGGAGCTCATTGCGGCGCCCCAGCGATCAGCGCAGCGATCTCGCGCGCGAGCTGGCGCGGATTGCCGTGGTCCGCGTCGACGACGTGATGCGCGCGCAGGTAGGCTGGCTCGCGCTGCGCGAGCAGCTCGCGCAGCTTCGCGAGGCGCCCCATCTCATCGAGGCCCGCGAGCAGCGGCCGCGATTGACCCGACCCCACGCGCCGCGCGAGCGTCTCCGCGCGCGCGCGCAGGTAGACGACGATTCCGCTCGCGCGCAGCCGCTCGGGCGCGCCTGGCTGCGCCATCGCACCTCCGCCCAGCGCGACCACGCCGCCGCGCGCGCCGAGCTTCTCGATCGCCGCGCGTTCGCGCGCGCGAAACCCGGCTTCGCCTTCGCGCGAGAAGATCTCCGGAATCGTCATGCCCGCTTCTTCTCGAATCACGGCGTCGGAGTCGAAGACGGGGCAGCCGAGCTTCTTGCCGAGCTCGCGAGCGACGCTCGACTTTCCGGCGCCCATCATCCCGACGAGGAAGACCGCCCGCTCCATCGCGCCGCATCTTAGGCGGAACGATTCGGATTCAAAACGCGCCGATCACCGCGTCCGATCGACCGCGTCGAGGAGCTCGGCAAGGCCGCGCCTGAATGCGAGAAGGCCCGGCATCGCGAAGCGATGCCGGGCCTCTTGCGAACCTCCGCGTTGGGCTACGAACCCAACTCCGGATTCACGACGATGCGCGGCGTGACGAACACCAGCAGCTCCTGGCGGATGTCGCGCACTTCCTTGTTCTTGAAGGCGTTGCCGATCACCGGCACGCGGTGGAAGTACGGCACGCGGCTCTCGCGGTCGGCCGTGCGCACGACGTAGATGCCACCGATCACGAGCGTCTGACCGTCCCTCACGAGCGTCTCGGTCTTCGCCTGGTTCTTCGCGATCGCCGGCGAGCCGGTGGGCGTCGGCACGCTGTCATCGGGCGCGTTCCGCTGCACTTCCACCTGCATGATGATGCTGCGGTCGGCGGTGATGTGCGGCGTCACGTCGAGCGCGAGCACCGCGTCGATGAACTCGAGCTTGGCGTCGCCGTCCTCGAAGGTCTGGAACGGGATCGACACGCCTTGCTCGATGCGCGCCTTGCGGTTGTCGAGCGTCACCACGCGCGGGCTCGAGATCACCTTGCCCTCGCCGTGGCTCTCGGCGCCGGCCAGCGTGAGGTCGACGTCGAAGCGCTCATCCAAGATGAACGCGCCGAGGTTGATCGCGCCGGTCGCGAGCTCGGTGATCGGGTTCGACACCGCGAAGCTGTTGCTGCCTGTGCCGGACACCGGATTCCCGAGACCGTCGACGTTGCGCAGCCGGAAGCCGTCGCTTCCGAGCGCCTTGCGGCCGGTCGTGCTGGTGAGCGGCCCGCTGTCCGGATCCCACGCGTCGGTGCGACCCTGCACGCCCACGCCCCAGGCCGAGCCGACTTCGCGAAGGAAGTCGAGGTTCGCCTCGACGATCTTCGCCTCGACCATCACCTGCGGCGTCTGGGTGTCGATCGCCTTGATCAGCGCAGTCGCCTCGTCGATCACCGACGCGATGTCCTTCAGGATCACCGTGTTGGTGCGCGCATCGATGTCGACCGTGCCGCGTGCGGACAGCAGCTTCTTCACCATCGTCGCGACGTCCTTCACCGTCGCGTAGTTCACCGGCTGCAGCTTCACGACGAGGTCTTCGAGCTTCTCCTTCGCGCGGCGCTCCTGCAGGCGCGCCTCCTCCTCGGTCTTCAGCACCTCCGTCGGCGCGATGCGCAGCACGTTGCCGACGCGTACGAAGCCGAGGCCCTTGGTCAACAGGATCACGTCGAGCGCCTGGTCCCAGGGCACGTCGACCAGCCGAATCGTCACCTGGCCGCTGACCTCGTCGCCGGCGATCACGTTGAGCTCCGAAACCTCGGCGATCAGGCGCAGCACGTCGTCGATCTCGACATCCTTGAAGTCGAGCGAGATGCGCCGGCCGCCGTAGACCTTGCCGGTCAAGAGGCCGCCCTCTTCGAGCTCGTCGATCGAGCCGTTGCCGTCGATCGACGCGGGAGCCTGCTGCTTCTTGGACGAGATCGTCTGCTCGACCGGGCCTGTTGGCACGGACGGCACGCTCGACGCCGAGGCTGCGGGCTGGCTCGCCGGCTCCTCGAGCGCAGCGGCCATCACCGGCACCGCAGCCGCCTTCGCGGTGTTCGCGAAGTCGATCACGAGCATCGCACCGTTCTGCGTGACGGACGGCTTCACGCCGGCCGCGCGCGTGATCACGACGCGAACCTCGGGGTCCTTCATCTCGGGCTGCGCGAACGCGGTCACGAGCGAGATCACACCGGGGTTCTCAGGGGCGATGCGCACCTGCGCGGAGGGATCGATCGTCGCGCCGCCGATGCGGACGACATAGGTCTCCGCATCCGGCTCCCATGCGCTGTAGCTCGCAGTGCCGTCGCTGACGATCACGACACGATCGCGCTCGCTCGAGCTGTCGAACTGAACGCCGAGCACGGTCTGCGACGCGGGCGTCGCCGCGACTTCCTCGGCGGGCGCTGCCGGCACAGGCTCGGTCGGCTCCTCGATCGGGGAGCTCTCCTCTTCCGAGCTCTCCTCCGCGATGACGGCCGGTTCGCTCGAGCTGCCCTCGCTGGACTCGGCGGCCACGCTGCTCGCCGGCATCTCGCCGCCGAGCGCGATCGCCAGGCCGCCCGCGAGCGCCTGGGAGGTCTGCGCCGGGAACGCGCTGACGCCGTCGGCTGCGTCGATCACGACGCGCACCTTGCTCTCGTGCTGCGCGACCCGTACGCGAGCGATCAGCGCGCCAGCGACATCGCTGCGCGCCGGGACGCCCTCGCTCTTCAGGCCGGGCAGATCGATCACGAGGCGCAGCGGATCTTCGACCGTGAACACCTCCGCGCCGTCGATGCGGCCGTCGGCCGCGAGCTCGACGAGCACGACGCCATCGGCCTCGCGCACGGACGCGCCGGTCAGCTTCGTCGCCGGCGCCGCCGCGGCGGCCGCATCGGCCGCGATGCGCGCCGCGTCGGCGGCCGCGCTCTCCGCGTCGTTCGCCTGCGACCAAGGTTCCAGGCCCGAAGCGCTCGCCGCCTCGGACGCGCTCTCTTCGGACGCGAGCCCGATGTCCTCGGAGGCGCCTTCGTCCTCCGCGACCGGGGCCGAAGCGCAGCCCAGCGCCAGCGCGAGCAGGAGCGAGCCCGCTGCGCGGGTGAGGACCCCATCCTTCAGGTTGTTACGAAACATCGCACTCACCCTCCCGTGCTCTGCCGAATGCGCATCTCGATCTCTTTCTCGGTCTTGTCGCCGTGGAAGTCGACATACGACTCGAGCACCAGCAGCGACGAGTCGCCGATCTCGGTGACCACGCCGTCGTTCTTCCCGATCCGATCGCCGGTCTTCACGACGTAGGCCTGACCAGCGGGATCCAGCACCAGCGCGCGGCGCCGATCGGCCTGCCACACGACGCCCGAGACCGTCAGCTGTCCGAGCTCGAACTGCTCGAGCGGGCTCGCGATGTCGGCGACGTCCTCGCGCAGCTTGTCCTTGACGAACGAGCGGAACGGATCGCGCTTGCCCGTCGCGTCGTAGCGGTAACCCGCCGAGCTGGCGCCATAACGCGTCTGCGCGTTGTTCGGCGCCTGCGCGACAGCCGCTGGGCCCCGCTGCGGCGTCTGCTGCGCCGCTGCAGCCGCGCCGCGCGCCTGCGCCGCGGCGCGGTTCTTCTCGAAGTCGGCGACGGTCGCAGTATCGCCCTGCTCCTCGCAGCCGAGCAGCGCGAGCGCGGCAGCGAGCACTGCGAATCGCGCGATGGTCTTCATTGCGCGCCCCCCTTGGCCGCGCCGGCGGCGTCCGTGGCCTGCGCACCCGGCATCGCCTTCGGGTCGGCCGCAGCCGGCGGCGACTCCTCGACGAAGCGGAAGGTCGTCGCCCTGCCTTTCACTTTGAGAAAGGTCTGCTCGGCGTTCTCACGGGCGATCGAGACCTGCATCTCGCCCATGTTCACGATGCGCGGCAACCGCGAGATGTCATCGAAGAAGCGCGCGATGTCGTGGTACCGGCCGGTGAACTCGAGATCGATCGGCACCTCGGCGTAGAACGCTTTCTTCACTTCGTTGTTGGGCTTGAACGACCGGAAGTCGAGGCCGGCGTTCTTGCCAAGGCTCGAGACGTCCGTCAGCAGCCCGGGCAGCTCCTTGTCATTCGGCAGCTGCCGCAGCGCTTCCTTGAGCCGGCGCTCGAGCGCGGCGATCTCCTCTTTCACCTGCGCCTCGTTGCCGGCGACCGCGCGCACTTCGGCGAGCCTGCGCTGCAGCTGCAGCTGCTGCTCGCGCGCCGCGCTGCGCTCGGCGCGCGCCGGCATGAACAGCAGGTAGCCGTAGAGGCCGAACACGACGGCGCACAGCGCGGGCGCAACGGCGAGTCGCGCCCCTTTCGGCAGCTTGGCGAGCTTCTCCAGCTGCGCCTGATACTTGTCGAGCCCCAGCTCCATCGCTGCCTCCTACCGCGCCGCGAGCGCGGGCGCGCCAGCATCTGCGCTCGCCTGCTTCGTCGGGGTCGCGACCGGCGCCGGCTTTGCCTCTTGGCCGTTGCCGAGCGTTGCGGACATCTCGAACGCGTTGAGCTTGTACCCGTCGACTTCCTTCGCCTCGGTCTCGAGCAGCTCGACGTTTGCGAAGTACGGCGACGCGTTCAGCGCCGTCAGGAACAGCGCGACCAGCTCGTTGTCGAGGCTGACGCCCTGCACGGTCAGCTGCTGGCCCTTCACCTCGAGCGAGGTGAGCCACATGCGGTCCGGCAAGTGCGTCGCGATCTCGTCGAACAGGTGTACCGGGCCGCTACGCGCGAGCGAGAGCTCATCGATCACCTTGAGCTTCTTCTCGATGTCGGCCTTCGCGGCGCGGAACTTCTCGACCTGCGCCAGCTGCGGCGCGTAGCCGTCGATGTCCTGCTGGATTCGCGCGGCCGCCTGCTTGGCCGCGTCGACCTCGCCGCTGTACCACCAATGATGGGCGGCGGAGAGGCCGACCGAGGCGCCGGTCGCGGCGACGACGATCAGTAAGAACTGGCGCGCCCAGGCCTTGCGCCGCTCTTCGCGTACCGGGAGTAGGTTGATCGTGATCATCAGTCGTTCACCCTTCGCAGCGCGAGCCCCGTGGCGACCGCGAGGCCGGGACCGATTTCCTCGAGCATCCGCGCGTCGAGGCTGCCGGCGGCGACGATGCGCGCGAACGGATCGAGTCGTTCGACCGGCAGGTTCGTCTTGCCCTGGAACGCCGCCTCGAGGCCGGAGACCTGAGAGCCGCCGCCCGAGAGCAGCACGCGGCTGATGCGGCTCTCGGCCGCGGTCGCCGCGAAGAAGTCGAGCGAGCGACTGATCTCGCCGAGCACCGTGTCAGTGACCTGGCGGATCGAGTCCTCGACCTCTTGCGGAACGACCTCCTGACTCTCTTCGTGGCGCGAGCCACCGATCTTCATGCGCTCGGCTTCTTCCCAGCTCACCGAGAGCGCCTTCTGGATTTCTTCCGTGTAGGCGTTCCCGCCGGTCGAGATGTCGCGCGTGAAGGCCGGCGCGCCGCGCGAGACGATGTTGATGTTGACGACCTGAGAACCGATGTTGACCAGCGCGACGACCTCGTCGGACGAGCTCTCGTAGTTCGCGTGGAACGCGTTCTCGACTGCGAAGGCTGCGACGTCGATCACGGCGGGCTGTAGGCCGGCGTCCGTAATGACCTGCGTGTAGTCGTCGATCAGATCCTTCTTCGCGGCGACCAAGAGCACGTCCATCTGCCCTTCGGTCTCGCTGCCTTCGACGATCTGGAAGTCGAGGTTCACTTCGTTGATGTCGAACGGGATGTACTGCTCCGCTTCCCAGCGGATCGACTCGTCGAGCTCCTCACGCGACATCGCGGGCAGGCTGATCTTCTTCACGATCACCGAGTGGCCCGACACCGCGGTCGCGACCAGCTTCGACTTGATGCCCGCGCTCGCGATCGCTTCCTGGATCGCGCTCACGACCGCGCCCGAGTTCAGGAACGCGCCCTGCACGATCGCCTCGGGCGGCAGCTTCGCGACGCCCACCTTCACGAGCTCGATGCCCTTGCTCTTCACCGCGCACTCGACGGCCTTCACACAGCTCGAGCCGATGTCGAGGCCGACGATCGATTTGGATTTTCCGAACGAGAACAGCACGCGTTCCCTCCTCAGGACCGCTCGGCGCGGTCGCTCGGCGCGAGGAGGAGAGGTGCGAACGCGCCCTCGCCGGCCTCGAACACCTTGTCGCGATCGGAGACCTTCATCCCGAGCGCGAGCAGGACCTTGCGCTTCGTGTCGAGGCGGCACGGCCTTCCGGCCTCGATGCGATCGACGGTGAGCGTCGAGAGGCCCGCCTTCCGCGCGAGCTCGGCCTTGCTCATCATCAGCGCCTCGCGAAAGCGCTGTACGTTGTTCCTCGGCACGAAACCCCTCCGCCGCGAACTCACGGGCGATGCCCGTCGCAATCGAGGTCACCTTTCGGCCTTCGCTTCCGGGGACTTGAGGCGACCTGCGCATTCGCTTGGTGCGGCAGATCACATGGCATTTGCAGACCCCCGTCCGAGGCGCGACGGCCTGGCCGCTCCCCGTATTCCGCGCGACTGCCGCAAGGCATCCACTCGCTTGCCGATAGGAGGAGCGGAGGGAACGCCGCTTGCGGGTTCTCGTGATCGACGACGACGACGCGCTGCGCGAGAGCCTCGAGCTGTTCCTCGCGAGCGAGGGCTTCGAAGTGGCCGCCGCAGCGGACGGTGCGGCGGCGCTCGCGCAGCTCGAGCGCGCGCCGGTCGACGTCGCGCTCTGCGACCTGCGCATGCCGGGCATCGACGGCTTCGAGCTGCTGCCGCAGCTGCTGCGCGTCGCGCCGGGCCTCACGGTGATCCTGATGAGCGCCTATGGCGGGCGCGATCTCGCGATCGAGGCGCTCAAACGCGGCGCGTACGACTACCTCGCGAAGCCGTTTCCTCCGTCGGAGGCGATGCTCGCGATCCGCAAGGCGCAGGAGCGTGAGAAGCTGCGCCGCGCGAACGACTTGTTGCAGCGCGAGCTCGAGCGCGCGGTCG
>Ga0187893_10007058_pt1 | contig 18725 bp, 21 predicted proteins | sample MA1701074metaG_FD_139574 | JGI IMG/M metagenome (GOLD analysis project Ga0187893, IMG submission 139574) | White microbial mat communities from a basaltic lava cave in the Kipuka Kanohina Cave System on the Island of Hawaii, USA - MA170107-4 metaG ... | reverse complement strand
CCTAGGGGCTTGGAGGGCCTTGGAATTCGTTCCTTGGCCCTCCGGTTCCCTCGTCTTCGGACACGAAAGTTCGCGGCCAGCAGGCCGCTAGAGCATAAATTCGTGTCCGTTTTCATTTGATATAATTTTTCTGGAAAGTAGGTTAATGAACAAGAGTCCTGCGGATTCTTGCCACCGAAATCCCTCGTTTTTCGCAGATGCTAAGAGAGTCAGTCCGCCAAAGGCAGACTGAGTGTTTAGCGCGATAAATCGAGCACTCCGTGGCGTTTACTAGGAGATTTTGAAGAATCTCGCATAAAATACAGAGGAGAGAAGATTACTTAACAAGTCAAGTATTTTCGACTTTCAGTGACATTGAGAAAAATCTGTAAACATCAGTCACGGCCAATGGCTATCAGCTTCAAGTGGTACACTTGAAAGCATGGCGATTGAGAGGCTCGTTGATAGTGGCCCAGTTGATGATAACGACAAAGAATTTGAGCAAAGTTTACGCCCCAGGAACTTTGCCGGCTATATAGGCCAAGAGCAGCTAAAGAAGAACCTGAGGCTGGCGATTGCTGCTGCTAAGAAACGCGGTGAGCCGGTTGACCATGTCCTGCTTCACGGCCCGCCTGGCCTTGGTAAAACCACCATGGCAACGGTAATCGCCAACGAAATGGGCGCCCAAATCCGGGTAACCTCTGGCCCGGCTATCGAGCGAGCCGGGGACCTAGCCAGTTTGCTGACCAACTTGTCTGACGGCGATATACTCTTCATCGATGAAATTCACCGCTTGCATCGCTCCATTGAGGAAGTCCTATACGCCGCCATGGAAGACTTCAAGCTAGATATTATTTTAGGTAAAGGACCCAGCGCCCGGAGCTTACGGCTGGATTTGCCTAAATTCACGATTATTGGCGCCACCACTCGAACCGGTTCACTAGCAGCCCCGTTGCGTGACCGCTTCGGCATCATCCATCGGCTGGATTTTTATTCACCTGAAGAGATAACTAAGATTATCAAGCGGGCCGCCAAGATACTGAATGTAAAAATTGATGGCAAAGCAGCCAGGCTTTTAGCCCACAGAGCTCGGTTAACGCCGCGCATTGCCAACCGCCTGCTAAAGCGCAGCCGCGACTGGGCCGACGTTAATGGCGACGGTATCATTGACGAGGTAACCGCCACGGCTGCATTGGAGCTTCTGGAGATTGATGAGCTCGGCCTGGATTCAGCTGACCGGCGCCTGCTTAATGCCATAATTGGACAATATAATGGCGGGCCGGTCGGTATTGAGACCTTAGCGGCGCTAACATCTGAAGAGCGAACCAACATCGAAGATTTTTATGAGCCGTATCTGCTTCAGATTGGTTTGCTGGAACGTACACCACGCGGCCGTAAAGTAACCTCTAGTGCCTTCAAGCATCTTGGTAAAAGCCCGGCAAGAGGGAAAGGCCAAACCGGCCTACTTTAAGCATATGCAGCCAGAAGATCAAATCACACACAAGCCGCTTAAAGTTCCGGTTGAAGTAAATCACCTAATGGAGCCGGGCGAACAACCCTTGTTTGCTATCAGAAGGCACCCTATCGGAATAATTTTTATTTACCTTGAGGTTCTGGGGGCAGTGCTTACGTTAGTAGTAATTGGCTATCTGGCGGCTCCAAGCCTGGTAGACAGCTTGTCGGGGCAAGCTCAAAGAGCCTTTGCCGGCCTGGCTATTTTTGCCATAGCCTTGCTGGTTTTTATCTTGCTGATTGCCACATATGTTTACCGCCTGAGCATGCTAATAGTAACTAATAAAAGCTTGATCCAGGTGACCCAAAGCGGGTTGTTTGTCAGAAAAGTAGCTCGTTTCACGATGTCCGACGTAGAGGACGTAACTGCCGAGCAGAAGGGGATATTTGCAACGTTGTTTATCTACGGGACATTAACGGTCCAGACAGCCGGTACCCAAGACAATTTCAATTTTACCTATTGCCCGGATCCTAATAAATACGCGCATCAGATAATTGAAGCCACCCACCAAGCCGAGCAAAGCGACGACTAGTAGTTTTTATTCTAAGAATGGATTTGTGCGAGCTGCGTCAAAAAGGCTTTGAATTTCGGCACTGCCTTCTTCCAGCGACTGTATCCTAAGAACCGCGTCTTTGTTAATTTTGGGAATATTTGTTTCAGCAAGTGCCGCCGCTTCGTCTTCTGGCTTTGGCTCAGCGCCCGTTAAGGAACTGATGCGCATGACCATAAAGACATAGACTAAAAGTACGATGATAATCGCCCCGAAAGCTACGTGTCGCGTGCCAAATTGGTATGGTTTTTTCAAGCGCGGCGAAAGGGCAGAGAGGGAGAGATTGATATTTTTACTCATCCCGTTAGGACTCACTTCCCATGCGTAAGTTGGTTAACGTTTGACGGCGAGTAAGCGTTTCAGACGTCGTATGACTTTGTGTGCTTCCTGAGCTTCTAACGGGACTCATGGCTTTATGAAGATATTAATGATCAGTGAAAAATCAATGTATGGCTGTAAGTTGGTTTCGTCGCCCTCCGGCTGGATAATCACCTGTGAAATTTGGGCTGTCCGGCGGTTATTCTCAAGTTTTCGAAGAAAGTCGAGTAGCTTGGAGTACGTAACCTTTCGATTATCTGGGACCTGCACCCCGGCTTCGGGCGTAATGGTCAACTCTAGACTATATAGGCCGGCGATTCCTTCCACTGGCTTAGCCTGGCTGATGGCCGCTTTGCCAGTTGCGCTTTGGGCATTGGTAGCTCCGGCTTCCCCAGACGGGGCAGGGTTAGATTGGCCAGTAGACGGCGGCGCTCCGCCTAAATTGCTATTTGGGAAAGTTATGCTGCCGATGTTAATTCCTGACTCTGAGGCTAAACGGGTAATTTCTAGCACAGCTTGAGCCTGATCCTTGTCGTTAGGGATGACTGTCTTGGCAACGTCTTTAAAATATGCGTAGGTTTCCACATCTTTTTTAGCCACGGCTAATGAAGCTAGCTGAGCTTGAACGGTTTTATCTTCCAGCTTTAAGCTAACGATTTCACTGCTTTTCTTGCTGAGCATAGAGCTGCCTCGAAAAGCTACAAAGACGAATAGTAGGATACAAACCCCCAATACGACCTGAAGAAGATACCGGGCTGCTTTACTTTCCATTATGGAGACCCCCCGGCGGCGTTAATAAATCGCTTCTTAGCATCTTTGTTAAACAGAGCCCGATAAACCGCATCGCATTTGTAAGCATTGTTGGACGTTGCGCACTTCACACTAACTATATCTACCTTGTCAAACAATTCGTTCTTGGGGTCACCCAAGTTGGCAGCTAGCCGGGCAGCACTTTCGTGGTCAACGGTATTAGCGCTTAAATCTAGCCCTCCGTCCACCTTACTGCTAAGCGTCAACCCAGCTAAAATCGTACCCGGTGGTAAAATTTGACCAACTTCCTGGATAAGTTCGGAAAAACGGACTTCGCGGCTTAGGACCTGCTCAATAATTTTTATACTGCCTGAAATCTCGCTGGCGTCTTTTTGGACTTGGGTGAGGTTTTGGCTTGTGAGCTGATTTTCAATGGCTGCAATGTTCATATTTAGGTTGCTGGCCTCGTTGTCCAGGTAGAGCCAGCCTCCAGCTAATATAACTAGCAAGCCGACAGTTGCGGCCACGGCTCCAAAGATCCATCGACGCAAGCGAGTATTACGCCGTCCAAACCTGATTTTGCCAGCAAGCTCGGGTGGTAGCAGATTTATCATGCGAAAACCCCCTTCGGGTCGAGCACTGCAGCGCCAGCGACAGTCAGAAACAGCGATCGGTCGAATTCACTGGGGCGGGACAAGCCAGCCATGTCCAAGTGAAGCCAGGGATCCATCATACGCGCCGGCATCCCAAGCGCTTTAGATAAATACTGGCTAAGTCCTGGCATCGTAGAACCACCTCCGCCCAACACTATTTGGGAAATGTTTCGCTGCGCCTCAGCGGTACGCTCGTTATGGTAACGTATGATTTTCTGGACTTCTTTAATTAGGTTATCCAACACCGGCTTAATAACTTCGGCTACCTCTGAATGCGGATCAACAATACCTTTATCGTTTTTGAGCTGGCGAGCTTCCTGGGTTGTTAGGCCAAATTTTTTGGCAATCATGTCAACCAGATTGTCGATACCAGTGGGTACGGTGCTGTTTACAAACATGGTTTTATCAAACACGGCCAAATCCGTAGAGAGTGAGCCGAAATCAAGCAAGATTGATGGAACGTCATGGGCAGAATCGGCCGATGAGAATAGCCGTGATAGACAGTTCATGGTTGGCTCTAGGGCAACTGGCTCGAGCCCGACGGTCTCTAAAAACTTTATGTAACTGTCAACGATTTTTCTAGGGACCGCCACGGTAGATAGCTCTATTTCTTTCGGCGTGCGTTGGGTAATCTCCCAATCTAGGTAGAGGTTGTCTATCGGAACTGGAATATATTGCTCAACTTCTAGGCGAACCGCTTCGGCCATCTCGTCTTTTTCCATAAATGGCAGTTTCATAGGCCGACTAAAGGTATGAGAGGACGGAATCGCGCAGGCCACCCGGCGAGTAGTTATGTCGCCTATCAATCGAGCTCTTAGCACGCCATCTAAAGCTTCGCCGAGGATCTTAGGGTCGACAACTACACCCTCGACGATACTCTCGCTAGAATATTGGCCACTCAAGCCATAGCCAATGACCCGCGGCGGCCGGTTTTTCGCTTTGCTTATTTGCATGACTTTTAAGCTGGAGCTGCCGATGTCCAGGCCGAACAGCGGTTCGTCATGGTAAAAATTCAGTCCAAATATGCCCACTTTGTTTGTTCTTTATTACGGGTTAACCTTATTCGAGTATACCATCTAACCCCTGATAGCCAATCAACAGTTGCTGAGTCTGGACTGAGGTTAAAAGCTTCGGCGGTAGCCGTCGATTATCCAGGTAGTTGTTGCTCCGCCGACCACACTGGTGCCAAAGGTGATCGTACCACTGTTTTGCAGCTGCACGGTCTGGCCGACTAACGCCCCAATAGCACCACTATTATTTACGTTTACTCTGGTCCACCGGGAGTAAAATACCGTGTTGGGGCCAGATGCTGAGTTCTGCAGTGTAATGGTTGTATCATCCCTCGAGTTGTAGAGGTTCGTGCCAGTAACATCAGCACAGTCGGGTGAGCAGCTAGCTGTACTCCAGTAATTAATAATCTGAAAGCCGGTACCGCTGGAATTGCTCTGGAGTATGGAGCTATTTTGGAAAGTGGCAGTTACACCGTCGACCATAATATTTGGCCGGGTTGAACCAAGAGAGTTGGCAACAATCATGCGTGCCGAGTTTTGGATAGTAAGTGTTCCCGTAATCCATACATCACCCTGAACGGTTACCACACAGCTGTTGCTTATCGTGACATTACCAGTAATTTTGGTATTGGCTGCATATGTTCTAGTCTGAGAGCCAGAGCAAGAGGCTGCCGAGCCGGTTATAGTGGTTGTAATCGCTGCTTTTTGAGCGGCTCTATCATGAGTCGGTAGGGATCCAGGAGTCACCCCGGAGCTAGCGGTCAAACCGGGATTGCTCATACCAGTCCCACTGGTCTGGTTGTTGGCCTTAACGTCACCATAAATACGGGCACTGTTTTGGATGGAAATGGGTTGACCACTTTCACCGGTGGCACATAGACGGGGGTAGGTGGCATTAGCAGGTTCCGGGCAGTTCATATGAGCAACCTGGACATTCAGTGGATTCGTGCTCAGTCCTATCTGAGCTGAGTTCTGCAGGCTAATCTCACCGTTCACAAAAACCTCTCCGCCAACTATCTTGGCGCTGTTGCTCATATAAAGTCCGCCAACACCTGTTACTAAGCTGAAAGTACCACCGTTCGTTACTGCTCTGAGGTCAACCTTAATGGTCACAGACGACTCCGGGGTAGTAGCTCCTACCGGCCGGTAAGTTCGGCCAATAGCAGTTATAGTTTTGGTGTCGGAATCAACATCAGCAACAGTTGCTTGGTAAGTGGTCCTAACCTTGCCATCGTTGACTAGGTCCACCTCTCCTGCAGTACCAGTCCAGCCGCTGTCCTCATTGATTTCCTCCATTGCAAGATCAACAGCAGCATCAGTGCTGAACTGGGCATGGGTATGGAACTGGTCCTGGGTGGCTAAACGGAAGCTAGCTACTGAAAGATTCAGAAAATAAGTAGCCATGAGAATTAGAAAGGGCAGGATTACAATAATCGGAAGAATGATCATGCCCTCCTGATTGGTGGTTGTTTTTTTCATCAGAACGTATTCCTTAGCGTTACCCTTATACTATTATCTAGTGTCAGCGGTTGACCGAAGGTATCTTGCTCCAGAGCCAGGTCAATCTTTACAGAGCGAGCTAGTAATGGATCAGAAGTTAAAGCGTTATCCTGATCGTAAAGTGTAAACACCATGGAGTCTAGGTGTTCAAGCAGTTTTTTATCGGCTGGGCAACTAGCACTAGCTGATGCTTCGGGGCAAGAATTAACCTCGGTATTACCAACTGCGTCAGGGTGGGCCAGAGTCCTCCTATATAAATTGGTGCCGCTCTTGAAGTAGACCAGTTCATTGTTATAGGGACTACCGGTGTTGGTATCGACAATGTACTCTTCATTGGCATCTACGGCCGGCACGGCGATAACTATTACAAAGTTAGCGTTTGATGTATTCCAGCCGCCGACTGGCGCGTTGGGGTCACCTATTGTGGCAGACTGCCTGACTCCGGCTCCGTAGCGCAACTCTTCGACCGTCGATCGGAGCAAGTTCTGCGACTCCACTGTCATATCTATCAAAGCATTGTTTCTGGTTATAAACGTAAAGAAGTAGGTAGTTATACCAAGTATGCCAGCCAACATAAAGCCAATAACGGTTATACTGACCAGCAATTCCGGTAAGGTAAATCCGCTCGATCGTAATTTATTAGTATTGTCCAACACCAAGCTCCCCCAAGTAGGTTGAGTATGAATACGTTCGATTTGCACCCTGGTCATTGTAGGTGATGACAATATCGATCTTTTTGACGGCAGTGGAGTAAGTACTTATGGTCAGCGTACCAGATCTTGGCGAATTTAACTCGGTGGGCAGCTCCCCCGTAATGTTGGTTGTTCCGTTTGCCGTGCTCAAAAAGCCAGCACTACGCAGAGATTCCACCTTATTCTCGATGTATGCATTGGCGATAATTAGATCTCGGCCGCGTTGGCTTAGGTGTACTTGGTTGGCAACTATCAGGCTAACACCGCCAACAATAATAGAGCCAACCACCACACCAACAATCAGCTCAACGATAGTAAAGCCTCGCTGTCCGTCACGTCCCTTTTTGTTTGAGTCGAAGACCGGGCCCATCATACTTATGCTTTATTATATAGTTTCTCCCAGGAGAAGTCTTTCTTGTTTTTAATGAAAAGCTCCGGGCAAGTACCCGGAGTTTTTCTTCTAGTTTGCTACTGACTTTAGTTAAGTGAAGCTTTCTGGTAAGTGCCACCAGCTTCGAGGTTAGCTGTCAGAGTGTAGACTGCACAGTCGCCCGCAGCTGTCGTACAGGCTGTTGTGCCGTCGGATTGGAATACGGCGTAGCCATAGGCTGTGTTAGAAACCGTAGCTGCCAGCGCTTGGGTCGTGCCACGAGGTTCTTGTAGAGCTGCCCCATCAAGACCCTTCATGTTAGTTGAGCGCCAAGCTGCTGTATTGATCTCTGCCAAAGCAGGGTACGCACCATTCTGCGCGTAGTAGGCCTCTACCTGGCCATGGACGGCGTTAATGTCTGTCTTGCGTTCCGTATCACGCGCCCGCTGCTGAATACCTGTATAGGTAACAATGACCAGCGCCGCCAAGATGCCAATAACGACAATTACTATAAGCAGCTCAACGATTGTGAAGCCGCGGTTATTTTTTCTAATTGAGACCATAAATGGTTCCCACCCTTCTTTCCGCCAGCTGGCGGATTACTTTTGTTATTTTTTCAGAACGGGTTGTTCTATGACCCTGATTATAAGCATAAGCACTAGAGTGTCAAGAGAGGATATGGGTGAAATCGCCTAACCCCCAATATTTTTTGATAGGCCGGCAATCGGTCCCATGACCGATGCGGCAATGAGCCCTACTATACTCCCAAGGATTATGATCATTATCGGTTCTATGATGCTAGCAACACTGTCGATAACAGCGTCCACCTCCTGTTCGTAGAAATCAGCCACCTTGACTAAGATCTCGTCAATCTTGCCGGTTTCCTCCCCGACAATCATCATCTGGCCAACTATCGGCGGAAAGAATGGCGCTTCCACTAATTGCCTACCCAGTGATTGCCCGTTTTTAACGTTTTTGGCGATTTCTTCCAACTCTCGCTGAAAAACGCGGTTGCCTACAGCCCGCCCGGTAACTTCCAATGATTCCAGTACGCTTACTCCAGCACCCATTAGCGAAGCGAAGGTTCGAGAGAATCTGGCAATTGCTACCTTGGCAAAAATTTTTCCAAAAATCGGCATCCGAAGTAGCACAGCATGCCATTTGTATTTACCCTTTTCGGTTCGAATATAGCGGCGAAAACCCCATATTGCAATCACTAAGCCAGCGATTAGGAAAATCGCGTTATCCTGCATGAAACCACTGGCGCTGAGCATGGCCTGGGTATAGATTGGCAGCTCGGCATCAGGCCCCCCCAAGTCTTTAATTATCTTGGCGATTTTGGGCATGATAACCAGCATGATGCCAAAGAAGGCAATAACGGTAACAGTCAGGATTACTACTGGATAAGCCATAGCCGAACGGATCTTATGGCGCATAGCAGCGTCTTTTTCCACCTGTGTAGCTAGGCGCTTTAGAATATCGTTTAAGATACCCCCAGCTTCGCCAGCACCGACCATGTTAACGTAAACATCGCCGAAAGTATTGGGGTGCTTAGCCATCGCGTCGGCCAGCGGGGTCCCGCTCTCAATATCATGGGTAAGATCGTTGATGATTTCCTTGAAGAGCTTATTCTCTGCTTGATCAGCTAAGGTGGCAAGTCCACGCGGCAGTGGCACGCCAGCGTCAATCATAGTAGACAGTTCTCTGGTAAAAACAACCAGCTCCTTATGGCCGACCTTTTTGCCCCGCAGTTTAATGCGTTTTGGCTTGGATCTAGCCTCTTTGATGCTTAGGATCTTGACACCTTGGTTTCTGAGCAGCGTTACCGCTGCCTCGCGGTCTTTTGCGGTGGTCAGCCCACTGTTTTTACTACCGTCGGGGCCTAGGAATGTGTAAGCGTATTGAGCCATAAACTTAGCGCTCCGAAGTCACGCGCATTACCTCTTCTAAAGTAGTCTCTCCGCGTAGTGCTTTGATGAGCCCATCAGTTTGCATAGTCACCATGCCTTCTTTCACCGCCTGCTCCTGAATCTGATCGGCGGTGTAGCGAGCAATAATCAATTTCTGGACATCTGGACTAATCGGCAGTACCTCGTAAATACCCACGCGTCCACGGAAGGAGCTGGCCCCAGCACTGCCTTTAATACGCCAAAGTCTGGAGATGCCTTTTTCGGTAGTTGATGGCTCGGAAGACCCCATACCGGAACTTATAGCCTCAGCTTCCAGTTTATTAATTTGAGCGATAGCTTCTTGTTCTTCAATGCCAAAAGCGCTTTGAATGCGCCCCATAGTAGCAATATCAACCTCGTAAGGCTCAACGCTTTCAGGCACCAGTTTCCGTACTAACCGCTGGCCCACAACTGCTCGGACTGTGCTGGCAATCAAGAACGGCTCTATCCCCATGTCCAGCAGCCGCGGCAGACAAGTGGCAGCATTATTGGTATGCAGGGTCGAAAAAACCAGGTGCCCAGTCAAAGCTGCTTGCACAGCCAGGTTGGCAGTCTCGCTGTCGCGAATCTCTCCGACCATAATGATGTTGGGGTCTTGGCGAAGAAGTGCCCGAAGGCCATTAGCGAAAGTCATGCCAGCAACTGGATTAGCTTGGACCTGATTAACCCCAGGAATCTTATATTCCACAGGGTCTTCAATGGTGCTGATATTGACTGATGGTTGGTTGAGCCGAGTCAAGATACTAAACAACGAGGTGCTTTTGCCAGAGCCAGTAGGGCCGGTAAACAATATCATCCCGTGCGGTTTGGTTAAGGCACTCTCTAGAACTTCCAAGCTGTTGCCCCAAAATCCCAATTCTTCCAAAGTGGAAGCCTTACTCGATTCGTTTAAGATACGCATAGCGACTTTTTCACCGTCAGCAATAGGCAGCGTGCTGACCCTAAGCGCATACTCGCCGCCAGCAAGAGTTACCCGAAACCGGCCGTCTTGAGGTGCCCGCCGCTCATCAATCTTTAAGTTAGACAAAATCTTGATACGGCTGACTAACGCAGATAAGACTTTTTTGGGCAGGCGGTTAGTCTCCTTAAGCTGCCCGTCCACCCGGTAGCGGATGCTGACGAAATCTTCCCGCGGTTCAATATGGATATCACTAGCACCTTGTTTTATAGCAAAGTCAATTACTAGGTTGACGGTCTGGGCAATCGGGCTGTCTTCAGCCAAATCCTCTTCACTAACCTCTTCCTCTTCGGAGGCTGTGCCCGCATCGCTTTCTATAACCTGTGTAAGCTCGGTGGTTATGTTGCCACGGTACTGGTCTAGGGCGCTTTGTATATTGGCTTTGGTAGCCACATGGACACGTATCTTTTGCCCCAGTTGTTTTTGCAAAAAGTTCAAGGCTTGGACATCGTCAGGATCCTCGATGGCCAGCAACTTTGTACCATCCGGCAGGATATCAAATAGGACCGCATTATACTGGCGGGCGATATGCTCCGGAATTAGCCGCAGTACCTCTTTTCGCAAGTTTCGCGGTACGATGTCCACAAAAGGTATACCGATTTCTGCCGCGTAAAGTTGGGTCAGTTCTTTCTCGGATAGGAGATTGCTCTTCAGTACAACGTCCTGAAGTGGCCTTTTTTCGGTTCGCTGTTCCTCAAACAGCTTGTAAAACTGCTCGTCATTGACCTTTTTGCTTTTTTTAAGCAATTCAATAACCAGCCTGTCGCTAATGCGCATAAGCATAAGTATAAAGGAACGAAGAAGATGGAACTAGAAGCTACGCCCGCTTTTAAGCTCCAGCAATTTTAATGGCCGGAACGCGTTGTTATAGTGTTGCTATATAATTGATTGGAGAAGGTTAAATGGGAACGGTTATGGCTGATAAGTCAGCAAAGAAGACAGTTAGCGGTGAAGGTAAGTCACAGGCCTTAAAATTAGCGGTTGATCAGATTGAAAAACAGTTTGGCGCCGGCTCTATTATGCGCCTGGGTGAAAATCGACATGCTGATATTGAAACTATCCCAACCGGCTCGGTAAGTTTAGATTTGGCACTGGGCGGTGGTATTCCCAAGGGCCGGATTATCGAGATCTATGGTCCTGAAGCTTCTGGTAAGACCACCGTCAGCCTGCATGTTGTGTCTGAGGTCCAAAAAGCCGGCGGCACGGCTGCTTATGTTGATGCCGAGCACGCTTTGGATCCGGTTTATGCTAAAAAAATCGGCGTCAACACCGACAATTTGCTACTCAGCCAACCCGACAGCGGCGAGCAAGCTCTGGAAGTCGTCGAGACTCTGGTGCGCTCTAACGCCGTAGATATTATCGTGGTAGACTCAGTCGCGGCGCTAGTTCCGCAGGCTGAAATCGAGGGCGATATGGGCGATGCCCACATGGGCCTGCAAGCCCGGCTGATGAGCCAGGCTCTCCGTAAACTGACCGGCGTAATTAGCAAGACCAAGTGCACGGTTATTTTCGTCAACCAGCTGCGGATGAAAATCGGGGTGATGTTCGGCAACCCGGAAACCACCACTGGCGGTAACGCCCTGAAGTTTTACTCTTCGGTCCGCATGGATATCCGCCGCATTGCCCAAATCAAGTCGGCAGAGCAGGTAATTGGCAACCATGTCCGGGTGAAAGTGGTCAAAAATAAGGTGGCACCGCCTTTCCGTGAAGCCGAGTTCGACATTATGTATAACGAAGGGATCAGCAAAGCCGGCGACGTGATTGATTTAGCTGTCGCTAAAGGCGTGGTTGATAAAAACGGCGCTTGGTACGAGTATGGCGGTGAAAAAATTTCCCAAGGCCGCGAAGCCGCCAAGAAGTATCTAAAAGATAACCCCAAGGAGTTGGAAAAAATCACCAAAGAAACAGTCGCAGCCGCCCAAACAGAGTAATTGCTATTATTTAAGTTGTGATAGCTTCCGCCCATGCTGCTACTGGTGCGCTAGTGGCCGTACTAATTGATAAGCCTCTGATCGCCCTGCCAGTAGCTTTTGCCAGCCATTTCGTACTGGACGTATTCCCTCACTTCGGATATCCGGGGCACAAGGGCTTTAAATCAGATCTAAAGAATGGCTTTGCCAAAATAATAGCTATTCTTGATCCGCTGTTAGTGTTGCTGCTGTTTGGCGCCTTGGCTTACCTTGGGGTGGATTGGTATATCTATGCAGCTGCCTTGCTGGCAGCCTCCCCCGACATTGAGTGGCTAGTCAGCTACTTGTTTTTTCAGCTTCGCGATAGGCAGCCGCCAAAAAGCTTCCTATATAAATTCCATGCCAATATCCAGTGGTGCGAAAATCCAGCACTGATATTTAGTGACCTGGCAGTATATACGCTTGCCCTAGTATTGATATTTGGAATCACATAGTGAAGATTAGTGCCATAAAACAGCAAGTTAAGAACCCGGAGCGGGTGAGTATATTCGTTGATGGAAAATATGCATTTTCGCTCAGCCTTGATGAACTGGTTGCTGAAAAAGTAAAGAATGGCCAGGAGCTAGATCAAGCCGAACTGAGGAGGCTTAAAAAACTTTCAGATGACGGCAAGCTCAGGACTCGGGCCTTGGCATGGCTTCTTAACCGGCCGCATTCGGAAAGGGAACTACGTGACTACCTGCGGCGCAAAAAAGCCGAGGAAGAGCTGACAGAAAGGTTAGTTGGCGACCTCACCAAAAAAGGTTACGTCGACGACCAGAAGTATGCGCGGTGGCTGGTTGAGCTTCGATCCAGGGCAGGTAAGAGTAACCGAGCTATTCGCTCGGAGCTATTTAGCAAAGGCGTGAGCAGGGAAGTGATAGATGAAGTTTTAAAAGCGAGCAATAACGAGGAACAACGTTTAAAAAAACTTGTTGCGAAAAAGCGCCAAAGCTTGCGGTATAAAAATGACGACCTTAAGCTGGCAAAATACTTGACTAGTCAAGGATTTAGCTATGGGTTGGTCAGGGAAGTCCTAAAGGTCGAAGGCTCTGACAACTAGGATGTGGCGGTCGCCGCACCTGGAACCATCTCTTCGGCACCGGCTTTAATCTCAGCGTCCTCTACCAGGATATGGTGGTCGGTAACCTCTAGGACCTGGTCGCGGCTAATGATTAAGGTGTCCTCAGAGCTGAAGATTTTGGTTAGTGAGCGCGTCACATAAAGCTTCTGGACAAACATGCTCTCATCAAAGGTATAATCACTTACTTTTCCAAGTTTCTGGCGCTTGGTCCTAACTAGCTTATCTGGCAGCTGGAATTTTATATCCAAAATCTCTCGATGGCGCACTAAGTCTTGGGGCGTTGATAGCGCCGCTTCGTCATCAACCATCAAGCCAGATGGTGCCATTTCCCGGACATTTTCGGTCAGCAACACTTGCCGGCCGCCGCCGACCTTGCACCACCAACCTAGTATTTTTAGGTTATGCGGATTAATAATCGGCTCCAGCGCCACACCGATTGTGCCCTCGCTTCTGAGGCTGACGACTGGTCGCCCATGCAGGCTTTTACTCATCATTAACATGAGCTTATTATAACTTCATTTTCCCTAATGCCTGCCCAGTAGTGAGCTTTCGCGACCATCCACCTCTGGTGGATACTTTGCAAAGCAACGCGAAAGTCTACTACCGGGCTTGCGCTTGTTAGGTCGCCAGGAAATCAGTAGCCATAAGCACTTGCCTTGAGTCCGGGGGAGGGTGATAATTGATGAAAATGAGAAAATATTGCATAGTAATATTACTTATGCTTCTGGAGCTTGGTGGGGTTTGGTTTTATAAGAACCATTCCATCGCGGACACGCCGTTGCCCCAAAATCTATCTATCTCGCAGGTTAAGATTTCCGGTGATGAGTTTGTGGTCTTGCGCAACAATACCGATCTAGAAATCCAACTCAGCAATTACTGGCTACAATATTTCAATGAGTCAAGCCTAGCGATAGTTGGTGTCTCTAACTCAGCAGCTCAGCTACCGGACGCCAAACTACCAGCACATAGAGAAATGATTCTAAGCACCGGCCTAGCACCAGTTTGCGGCCAAGTTCTGGTTGCCAAGCTCCCCTTCGCACTTAAAGATTCAGCCGGACTGGTCCAAGTAGTAGCAATTTCCCAGAACAGCAGCATAATCGGCTACAGCCCGCAGGACCAAGTTTCTTGGAGTAATGCCAAAACTAACAACACAGCTGATCTCAAACTGCCCAGCTCACAAGATTCCAAACAAATCTGGTTCAGAAATTCGCCACATGCTGGCTGGCAGTCGGGATTGGTAGACTATAACTCAGCTTGCCAAGGCGCCAATGCTTCAGAGCCAAGCGAAAGCAGCGCTGTGGCTTTAGGCGACAGTACTGGTACGCCACCATATGTAGCCTTGGGGGCTGGGACTGGCTCAAGTGGCAACGGGATTCCGGCAGCCGATGCCGGGCTGGCTCCTCCGCAAATTTCTGAGCTGCTGCCCAACCCTGCACCGCCCCAGACTGATGCTAATGACGAGTTCGTGGAGCTCTATAACCCCAACGATAAAGCCTTCGACCTAAGCGGGTTCATCCTAAGAACCGGCACAACCTCTACCAAAGACTTCAAAATGCCTGAGGGTACCACAATAGAGCCGAAGGGCTTCGAGGCATTTTATATTGTTCAAACGCACTTGACTCTCTCAAACTCGGAAGGCCAAGCCAAGCTGCTTGATCCATCAGGCAACGAATTAACAATGTCTGATGTGTATACCTCTGCTAAAGATGGGCAAGCTTGGATATCGGCTGCTGGCAAATGGCAATGGACTACTAAACCAACCCCGGGCGCAGTAAATACTGTTGCGGCACCTGTAGCAAAAAGTAGTAGCTCAGGTTCCGGCAGCAAATCCGCGAGCTCTTCTGCCAACCCAGCCAACAGTAGCGGTTCACCAGCCCAAAGTGACTCTAGCCGTAGTATCAATCCTCTGATACTTGCGGGAGTTGGCGCCGCGGCTTTACTATATGCAGGCTATGAGTACCGCCATGATTTGGCAAACGCGCTCCGCCGGCTCCGGCGAAACCGAACGGTTAGGGGAAGCGCTGGGCCGGTTGTTGAAAGTACCGGCAGTTCTAGAGCTGCAATCTGACCTTGGCGGCGGTAAGACGACATTCGTACGTGGGTTGGCCAGAGGTTTGGGAAGCCAAGATACGGTTTCCAGCCCGACCTTTACGCTAAGCAAGATCTATAAGACTAAGAGCGGTGAAATCCACCACTTTGATTTTTACCGGCTGGATGACGCGGGAGTTCTAAAAGACCAACTCCGCGAATCATTGCAAGATCCAGAAGTTGTTACCGTGATTGAATGGAGTAATATCGTCGAGGACGTTCTACCGGACGAGAGAATCAGTATTAAATTCCAGCCAACCTCCGGAGATTCCGAAGAACGCGGCATAACAATTATGTATCCAGAGAACAGCACAGAGCTTATTAAAAAGCTGGAAACAGACTTGCAGGGGCTGAAACCGTGATTTTTTTGACACTACGAACCGACAAACCTGAAGCAGAAGTGGGGATGTATAAAGATGGCAAGCAGCTCGCATACGAATCATGGCAGGCTCACCGTGAGCTCAGCGAAACAATCCATAAGAAAATCGAGGGAATACTTAACCATGCAAGTAAATACTTGACCCGCAAAAATTCTGATAAGAATTTTGGTGGGTCAAGTATTTCACTAGAGCAGGTGCAGGGAATTATTGTCTACAAAGGGCCGGGCAGCTTTACGGGCCTGCGCATCGGAATGAGTGTGGCCAATTCGCTAGCTTATAGCCTCAATATCCCAATTGTTGCTAAGTCCGGCCAAAATTGGATCGAGCTTGGTGCTAAAATCTTGGCGGCTGGCAATCCGCCGGCTGGCAGAGAGCGGATTGCCCTGCCTGAGTACGGCCAAGCCCCAAAAACCACAAAACCGCGCAAGTAATTTATTGACCAGTTCTATACCCAAGTCTTATATTAGTAGTAGGATTTTCTTGTTCGAGTTTTGGGATAATCCATTTTCTAAATATAAGTTTGATGACCTAGTCGTTCGAGTTTTTGGGCTAACGAAGTGATAGTGATCGCCCAACAAACCGCGCGGCATCAGGACTCCTAAGGAGGAGGCAATATGGTAGCAGTTGCTATTGTTCTGGCAATAGTCGGTCTTTTAGTTGGTGGAGGCGGGGGAGTCTATTATGCCCGCCGCCAAAGCGGCAAGGCCGAAGAGAATGCTAAAAAAGCTCTGGCCAAAGCCAAAAAAGAAGCTGAAGAAACCGTTAGAAAAGCTAATGAAGAAGCCGACCGGCGAGTCGAGGAAGCTAGAAAAGACGAAAAGAAGCGCCGCGATGAACTTAAGGCCATTGAGGATAGGGTTGCAAAACGCGAAGATGCTTTGGATAAGAAACTTGATGAGCTGGATAAACGCTCTGAGAATTTACGAAAGTCCGAGGATGAAGTTGAGTCGCTTAAGAATGAAATTCGCGACATCCGTGTCAAACAGCAGGAGAAGCTAGAAAAAGTTGCCAAGCTTTCTAAAGCTGATGCTGCTGAAAAATTAATGGCTATGACCGAGCGTGACATGAAAAATGACCTTCAGGGCTTAATCAAAAAGATCCAAGATGACGCCAAAGACGAAGCCGAAGCTAAAGCCGCGGCAATCTTAATCTCTACAATGGAGCGCATGGCCAGTGAAGTAACGGCTGAGCGGACAGTAACGTCCGTTAAGTTGGAGGATGAGGAAATGAAGGGCCGGATTATCGGCAAAGAAGGCCGCAATATCCAAGCGCTGCAGCGAGCCACCGGTGTGGATATTTTAGTAGATGAAACACCGGGCATGGTGATTTTATCTAGCTTTGACCCAGTGCGCCGTGAGATTGCCCGCCAAACCATGGAGATGCTCTTAAAAGACGGCCGGGTGCACCCGGGGCGGATTGAGGAGGTAGTTGAAAAGGCCCAGAAGCAGGTCCAAAAAGACGTCATGCACGCTGGCGAGGATGCCGCACGTGAAGTCGGGATTGTCGGTGTGCCAAAAGAGATTCTTCAGCTACTAGGCGAGTTGAAGTACCGAACCAGTTACGGCCAAAACGTCCTGAAGCACAGTGTTGAGATGGCCCAATTGGCGGGAGTGTTGGCTGCTGAGCTAGGTGCTGATGTGAAAACCGTTAAGTACGCGGCTTTAACCCACGACCTTGGTAAAGCGCTCAGCCATAAAGTTGAAGGCAAGCACCACCACATAAGTGGTGAGATGCTCAGAAAATACGGTGCACCGGAAGAAGTCGCCCACGCTGCCGAGGCTCACCACGACGATATGGATGCGGCTACCTTGGAAGCCCTGATCATCCGTGTGGTAGACGCTATTTCCGGAGCCCGGCCGGGCGCTCGTAACGTCAGTGCCGAGAACTTCGCCGAGCGGATGAAAGATTTGGAAAATACCGCCACAGCATTCGACGGGGTAGATAAGGCCTTTGCAATCAGCGCTGGCCGCGAAGTGCGAGTGATAGTCCAGCCCAAGGAGATCAACGATCTACAGGCGATTAAGTTGGCGCGCGATGTTGCCAACAAAATTGAGTCCACCATGCAGTACCCGGGCACCATAAAAGTTAATGTCATCCGCGAGACTCGCGCTATCGAATTCGCCAAGTAGCTCCGCGCCGCACCGACCTGCCTACTGGCTGAGCCAGCAGCTCTGTCGGTGCTTTTGGCGAATCGCTGTGTTGCCGGCTACGGTACTCCATCACTGTACTTCCATATACAGCTCAGTCCGTTCCTCGCCAGCGCCTTGCGCTTCATCCAAACGCGTAGCCACTTGTTTGAAAGCAACATAAAGTGTTAATTTTGAATGATGAAAGCAGTCATTCTCCACGGGACCAGTAATGATTCAAAGGGCAACTGGTTCCCGTGGCTAAAAACTGAGCTAGAAAGAACTGGTTTCGAAAAGGTTTGGGTACCCGATCTTCCCAGTGCCAACCAACCGAACATAAAACGATATAACGAATTCCTGCTAGCCAAGGACTGGGACTTTCAAGACAATTTAATAGTCGGACATTCCTCAGGGTCGGTAGAAATTCTGGGCTTGCTGGAGGCTCTGCCCGAAGAAATTACAATAAACACAGCAATATTAGTCGGAACATATAGGGGTGATTTAGGGCGGTCTGACCTAACCGGCACCAAGTCGGACTTTGATTTTGAAGCGATAAAGGCAAAAGCTAAGAAATTTATTGTTATTCATTCGGATAATGATCCTTACTGTCCATTGGAGGGAGCAAAATTTATAGCTAGCCGGCTCGATGCAAAGTTTGTGCTACTTCCAGGCAAGTACCATTTCAATATTAATAGCGACCCAAAATTTACGGAGTTTCCGGAGCTACTAGAGATAATTAAGCAAGAGGTGGTATAATTACCCCTGTTATTTCGGGGATTGGCGCAGCCTGGATTAGCGCGCTCGCTTTGGGAGCGAGAGGTCGCCAGTTCGAATCTGGCATCCCCGACCATTATTT
>Ga0187893_10007057_pt1 | contig 18726 bp, 12 predicted proteins | sample MA1701074metaG_FD_139574 | JGI IMG/M metagenome (GOLD analysis project Ga0187893, IMG submission 139574) | White microbial mat communities from a basaltic lava cave in the Kipuka Kanohina Cave System on the Island of Hawaii, USA - MA170107-4 metaG ... | reverse complement strand
CGGTTAAAGACTTGCGCTTGAAAGGAAATAAAACCTCCACCGGCATGAGATGAAAACACAATCTGATATGGACCATCGGCCGTGATTGCGCGCTTGAATTCTCCCGATAATGTCGCAGCTGGAATACCACGGCCCGTAATCGCATTCAAATCCACCCGCCGCGTCACTTGATCATTGCCCTTCACATCAATCACTCCGCGCTGGCCCGCCACAAACACAATGTCCTGCACGCCGTGACTCGTAATTTCATTGGGAAGCGTGATCGTCTGCACTCCACTTTCCGTAAAATTGGAGAAAGGCAAAAATCTTACTTGCGGCGCCTTCGAGCTCTCGCTGACCACATAATAAACTCCGCTATTGACCACGCTGAAACCCGCACCTGTCACATTCAGCGAATCATTGGCCACTCGCACTTCCTTATCAAGCCCGGCTCCCACCACCCTCAAATATTCATTGCTCCGGATAGGCCGTGTCGTTTGACTGGACGTCTCAAACCGGTAACTCACCGTGTACTTCCCATCCGGCGAGGTCTGCGGCGCAAAACGGGTTGAGGTTGGACTCAAATTTCCTTGCAGTACTAAGGTTTGAGCATTTGGTTCAAAAGTTGAAACTTGAGCACTCGGCTCCGATGCCAGGTTAAGAAGAGGCCTGTCATACGGTGGTAGTAACATCGGGGTTGAACTTAAATGTGTTCTATCTTCTAACGGTTCAATTCTTAAACTGGCACCTTGGCGTCTAGCCGATGTGGTTCTTGGTTTTGATGACACAAACCAAGATCCAATCCATTGGATCCCATCTTTTATCGATCGCACTTCTGAACGGCCTCCTCTTTCGGAATCTAAGCGAAAATGAGTTTTATACGTTTCAGTTGCCAATTCCAAAGCTAGTTCTGCTCGTTCACGAATGGTTGAAGTTGAAGTTTCCAGCATAGAGATCTTGCCTTGGATTTCCTTAAAATCTGAGGAGGGCAATTTAAAGGTAATGGCCAATGCGTTTAAAAACAGACTTGCCGCAATGTAGTAACTAGGGTTTGTTTCTTCAAAAATTCTCATTTCTATTAATCGTTGAACTAAAATGTGTTTTAAAAAAGAGGAATAAGCCAAATGATATAATTTGTCTCGTTCCTTTAAATCTCCCTTTCCATTCTCGATCTCAGCTTGGGCAAGATAAAATTGCAATCGACTGACTAATGCCCCCAATTTTCCTCCGAATTCGATAATCGCATGGGCAACATTTTCTCTTTCATCTGAAGTCTGCAACTTTGCAATTTGACGCCGGTAATAATCTTTAGTGGCAGACCCTTCGACGACGAGCGTTTCCACGGATTGCTGTTCAGTATCCTTCCGATATTTCAGCGACTCATTGAGCCGGAGTTCTGTCGCAGCAAAATCCTTCGCATGCTGTTGTTCTTCAAAGCGGTATTCAACAGCCCCGAAATGTTCGCCAAAAAATTCTTTCTGATCTAGTCCTGACCCATCAAAAGAAGACTGGAGACTTCTTAAAAGCGGCGATTGCTCATTGGGAAGTTTTTTCTGATCTCCTTCCAAAAGGGTCATCAGCGTTGGATAAATAACCGTTTCGGCCTGCCTTCTGGCTCGATCCGGATTAAGGAAATAAAAACGCGGATAAGCCGTTCCTGTAATTCCTGTCAGATCATCCACCGTTTCTTTCCCTTCGATTTCAGCGCCCCATATATTAATTCGATTTAGATAACGCTCATATTGCAGAGTTTCTTTTTTGATTTTTGCCAAAGCAATCTGTAAACCTTGCGCGGTTATACGAATTTTAGGTACCCTCCCAGCTCGAAGGAAAACTTCCCAGGTGATTTCAGAAAAAAATTGCCCCAGGATTTCAGAATTTACAGCAGCAAGCTGTTCATCTGTGTAATTTGCAAGAAACTTAAAATCGGGGTTGAATCCTTGGGCCACTTTTCTAACTTCTCTCAAGTCATACTGCGTCTGAGACCCGATGCCGAGATGGCGGAGTTTTCCGAGAAACATTAACATTTTCTCTTCTCCAATATTAAGCGAAGGTTCAAATTCGGGAGGCAGTTTTGAAACTTCAGCAGATTTTTCCTGGCCCCTCATTTCAGATCGAACCAAACCCGGTAAATAGGCAGCCGAAATGGTTCCGCTCCACTCCATTGCGCGTGGTCCGCTTACAGCAATTTGCATTGTTGAAGGCTGAATGAGTCGGATAATATTTTGTTCAGTCAGTTTTCCTTCCGAATCAAGCTTGCGGAGATTTTGAATGAATTGTTCAACTTTGATTTGCCATTGAGGCCGGTATTCATTCTTCTGAGGGACTTCATCAATAAAAGAAGTGTAGCGATTGATTTTTGTAATTTGTTCCTTCTCCGCCAAATCGCGGATAATTTGATCGCGCCACCGTTTGAGTAAGGAACCATGTTCCTCATCGCTATTCTTTAAGAGCTGGTCCCGGCTTCCCCGAACAAACGCCTTGTACAAATTAACTTTTCCGTTTTCGATCTTAAAATAGCTTTTCCACGAAACATCTCCGTCCATCTGCTGGCGATAATAACTATTCTCTGGGATGGAGCCGATCTGAGGCATAAGAAGAAGGTAAGAGATTCCTCTTTCCTTTAACCTTTGAATCAAACCTTCAGTATGGAAACCTCCCGCGACAAGCAAGGAAGAATTTGTTTTATTTTCCTTCATCATAGAGATTATATTTTCAAAAATGACTTCATCGCGTTTCTGCGCATTTTCATAGAAAGCGATGTGTGACTGTAACAGCTCTCTCAGCCTTGAATCGGAAATTATTGTCTTCGCTTCATTCCAATCCTCTCGACTAATTTCTAAATGAGCGAGTCTTTCCAGGACATCCAATTTTCGACTCTCCTGATCGATTTTCTTTTGCTCCTCATTTTTGAAAAGTGAATTTTTGACCGACTGAGCATACGCTTCAAAGTCTTTAAAAAAGCGGGTGCCTTCAATATCCCTCATGTGCTTTTGATTTTCTATTAAGTGAGCAAGCTGATTGGAAAATTCGATGGAAAGATCACGCTTCGTTACAAGTTCTTTCAAAAAAAGAGCAAAGGCTTCGGAGGAAATACGAGAAGTCTGAAACTCCTGAACTTTACCATTGAAGGAAATGCGGTCAGAACTTGAAACTTGGGAGCTTTCGAGAATGGCTCTGATTTCATTGGCAATTCGTTTAATTTCGACTTCTATCGACGCCTGATTTTCTTTTGCGACTTCTTCAAGAAGTAATGCTAGTTCAGTTCCTTTTTCAGGCGCTTTTACAACAGCCAATTTTTTTAAGACATCGATTAAATTGCCATGATTGGCATGAAAATGACTAAGGGCAGAATCAATTTCAAGGAGTTCTTTAGAGTAAGCAGCCTCTTTCTGTTTACGTAGATTCGTTTTTAAAACAGTGACTTTTTCACTGACCGTTGGCTCTTTTTCTACCGCTTTAAGGAAAAGCCCTAAGCCCTCTTCGTACAAAGACCAATTTTCCACACCATGATAAACACTTGGAGTTTTGTTGAAAATTGCGGCGGCTGTGCTTCCCGTTAATTCTCCTCTTTCAAAATATTGTTCAAAAGTCTTCTTGAGAATTTCCTTGTCCGGGAAACTTTTAAAAATTTGCGGGTCTAATTCTGAAGCGGCTCCTTCAAGACCAACAAGATTCAGTCCGTATTGTCTTTGAAAATGATCGATAATTTTTTGAATATTGCGTTGTGCATCTGGAATGGCATGCGCATCTTGAACAAGAACAACGACATCTTGTCCTTCACCTTTGAAAGCCTCCTGAATTTTTCCGATTTGATTTGGAACTTGAATTGAAGTCAAATCATTCGGAAATGTTTTCTGATTTTTAGGAGAGGATGCAACATTAGCTGCGTAGGAAGTAGGCGCAACAATACTGTTCGCAGCGATAAAGGTGATCAAAACAAAAGAAGAAATTAAACGCGAATGAAAATTTTGGAGAGAGTTGCGGGACTTGCCATTGGTGTGAAATTCTGTTTTCATAAAGCCCCTTTTTCACTTAGTAAAAACTTTTATAATTTAAAAAATAACACACCAACATTACAAAATCAAATGACTTATATTTGAGATCTAACTTCCAATAACAACCGTTAATTTTATAGAACTTGAGATGATGGTTTTGTGAGGAGTTTTGAAGGTTCTTTTTCTTTTTTAAGTATTTGAGGGGTCGGGGAGTTTTTCCCCTCTACCCCATGGGTTAAATTGTTAAAAATGCCGATGATGATTGCCAAAGGAGGCAACTCATCATGAAGAAGGATCCCGTGGTCCTGAATTCGCATATCCGGAATGGTTGATCATGTTCATTGCGGTTCTCTCAGTTAAAAATAAGCTCAAAAACTACCTGGCCATCCATCGAAGGGTCACCGAGTACTGGGACCCTCTCGCCGAAGGATTAAAACTAAAACCCATCAGCGAGAGGCAGCTTCGGGATCGCTTAAAAAAAATCTGCCATTCGCCTCGAAAGCCAGCAGCATTTATTTTTCAGCTCTTTCCTGAGCTGGAGGAAAAAGCGTATTGTGAGCGCTGACAAAATGATGATTCAAGCCAAAGGCCCCGTGTGGCACCAGAAGCAAAAGAAGAAAAACATCATCCCCAAAGGACTCACGGGGGTCGACAAGGAAGCCACTTGGTCTAAGTCCAATGCCGACGGCTGGGTCTACGGCCACGGAGCTTTCAGTCTTGTCTCTCATGATGTTTCCGTTTTGGGCTGTTTTGTCTGGATGCCCAACTCGGCTCATGAAGCCAAAAGGATGTGGACTGAGACCGAAGGCTGCACGGGCATCATCAACACGCTTGTCATGGATTCCAAAGCGGATGATTGCCGGCTCTCTCGGGACTTCAAGACCGAGCGCAATATCACGTTGGTCACTCATTGCCGTAAGAATATGGACAAGACGCCAGAGCGCAGGGCATTCATCCAAGCGTCGAGCCCCTGCAAGGCGTGGTCAAAGATATTTTCGAGCTCGACCGATGCTGGATGCGCGGCAATGCGAACAACCGATGGATTTTTGCAGCCATGGGGCTTGCCGTGCAGATGCATCAACTTCAAGCGTATCGTAAACGAAAATCAACATGGGCTGTCAAATCCAAGGTGTTGGGGTGTGGCTAAAAACTCCCCGACCCCTTATTTATTCAGTTCCTAAATTGCTATGAATATTCGCCTTTGTTTTATCGTCTTAACCGGCTGTTTACTTTTGACGGGTGTACCCTCGCCCCTTCCCGCCCAGGAAGACCGGGAAAACAGCATGCCTACGGCCCCGGTCAAACGGTTCGTCTCGGACGAGGCCAAGCAGGAGCTTTTCGCGAGCATCCAGCAGGCCGAGCGCGTCTTTACCGGCCGGATCCAGGCCATCATTCTAAGCCCCGTCGCCGCCATCAGTAATCCCCCTGTCCGCATCACGCGGATTACCTTTGACGAAATCCAGATGCTCAAAGGCGAGCGGCCTTATGAAAACACCTTCCTCTATCCCAAGTCCCCCGAAAGCCTGGATTATTCCCGGGGAATGCGGGTGATCATCTCCCTAAAACACGGGAATCCCCACAACGGTTTAAAAATCAGCGGGATCGGCGAGGCCTCCCCCGCCAATCTTGCCATGGCCGAGCGCGCGATCGCGAGCGCCCCGCGCGATAAGACAAAAGTCTGAATTTATTGGAGGGGCGGGGGCTGGACGACGGTGATTTCGGCGAGGAGTTTTTCCGCAGCGGCAAAAAATTTCTTCGCAAGCCCGATCAAGTCTTTCGCGCCCGCTTCCGTCGGCTCCTTCTTTTTCCCGGCTTCGAGTTTTTCAGCGAAGTTGAGCCATTCGGACGAGGCGCGGCCGGAACGCACGAAAATATTCTCGAATTCCCACAAACTCTGCTCCGAAGTAAACGGATCGCAAAGCGCGGCATAAAGGGGCACGCGCGCGGCAAGGGCCGCCGCTTCGTAGGCCTCGATCTGGGCATTCTGGAATTCCTTGTGCATCAAAAAGGCTTCGGCCTGGGCCAGCTTCTCCCGCGCATCGGCCATGACCGGGGCTTTTTCCTGGACCGTGGCGCCGGCGCACTCACCTTTGATTCCGGTGCGCACGGCAAATTTTTCATTCTCGTGGCCCCAATCCTGATAAAAATCGGGGTCCTTGTCAAAGGAAGGGATCTCGGCCAAAGGCTGAAGGATTTCCCGGATGCGGTCTTTTCCGACGCGCGTCATGGTGCGGTTGAAGCCCTCGCTCCCCTGCTTTTCCTTGTCGTAAAGCTCGAGCAACGTGCCGACCACCTTGTCGCAGTTCCGGGCAGGGAATTTTCCGATGCGCTCGCCGAAACTGGTGTTGTCGAGATCAACCCCGCCGCCCACAAAAAGCTCGTGCGCGGGAACGGTCTTTCCGTCTTTGGTGAGCGCGGCCCCCTGAAAACCGATATTGGCAATGCCGTGCTGGGCGCAGCCGTTGGGGCAGCCTGAAATTTTCACGCTGATCCCGCGCGCGAGGGCCTTGAAACGGGCCATGCCGTTGTTCATGCGGGAAGAAATAGCAGCTCCCAAACCTTTTGCGGAAGTGATTCCCAAGCGGCAGGTGTCGGCGCCGGGGCAGGTGGTGGTGTCTTCGATGGTTTCCGCGGCCGAATCGGCGAGTTTGATTTCGGAAAGCGCCTGATAAAGCGCAGGGAGTGATTTTTCCGGGACCCACGGAAGGAATAGATTCTGCCAAATGGAAATGCGGAGCTCGCCCCGCGAAAAAATCCTGGCAATCTCGGCAAGTTTTCTTGCGGGATCGGTCAAAAGATCCCCCAACCGCAAACGGACATTCACGCCCACAAAACCGGCGACGCGGTGCGCCACGAGATTATCTTTTTTCCAGGTTTCATAGGCCGGGCTCCCCTCACCCTGACCCTCTTCCCGCAAGCGGGGAGAGGGAATATTGCTCAATTCCTCTGAAGAGAGATTGCCGGTTACTTTCCCTCTCCCCTCAGGGGAGAGGGTTGGGGTGAGGGGTTGAGGATCAACTTTGGCCGGTGTTTGTTTTAAATAATCACTCACCGACACCGTGACCTTCACTTGCTTACGCTCTTCATCAAGCGCCTGCTTGAATTTATCCCAGCCGAGTTTCTTCACCAGAAATTTCATGCGCGCGGCCATGCGGTTTTTGCGCTCGCCGTAACGGTCAAAAAGCCGGACCGTGGCCGCGGCCAGATGGAAAAGCTCCTCTTCGGGAAGGAATTCGCTATAAAGCTGGCCCAGCATGGGAGTGCCGCCGAGCCCCCCGCCCACATAAGTGCGGAACCCCCGGCGTCCATTTTGGATCATGGCCTTGAAGCCCATGTCATGAAAACGCATGCCGGCGTGGTCTTCGGCGCAGCCTTCAAAAGCAATCTTGAATTTGCGGCCCATCACCTGATTGAATTTGTTGCGCACGAGGAAACGGAACAGGGCGTGGGCGTAGGGCGTGACGTCAAAGACTTCGTCTTTCGCGACCCCGGAACGGTAGCAGGCCGTGATATTACGGACGGTGTTGCCGCAGGCTTCGCGCGTGGTGATCCCGGCCGAAGCCAGATCCAGCATCATGTCCGGGCATTTATCGAGATTGATGTAATAAAGTTGGGCGTCTTCGCGCGTGGTCCAGTGGATGAAGCCGCTTGCGTATTTGTCCGCAACGTCGGCCAGATTGAGGAGCTGATCCGAGGAGATTGCTCCGCCCGGGAATTTGATCCGCTGCATCTGGACGCCTTCCTGGCGCTGGGCGTAGGTCCCCAGCTGCAGACGGATTTTCTGCATCTTCACCTCGCCGATCTTCTGGAGCCGGTACTTCTCGATCCATTCCCGGTAATCCTTCAGCTCCCTCCGGACGGCCTCGGTGACAACGGTAGAACCTGGTTGAGTTTCGGGTTTGTCAGCCATAGGGAAGCTCATATTATAGCACCGTGAAGGAACCTCTCCAACCCTCGGTGAGGCCAATCCCGACTGTTTAAGTAGGAGTTTCTATTGGATTTCGCTGACCGCGATCATGCGGTCAAAGAGGCTTCCCAGGTAGGAATTGCCGTTCAGGGAGAGGTCGGAAACCACCACCTGATTGATCCTGCGCTTCTCATCAAGGGTCTTGTCCTGACCGACCCGCTCCGCCCAGGTGGAGTGAATCACGTAAAAGTGGGGACCCACCCGGCCGAGGTAAAGCATCTGATGAAGCGGCATCTTGAAAAGTGTAATTCCGGGAGTGGCTTGCTGGATCGCGGCGATTTTTCTTTCGTAATCCTGCATGGGTTCAAAGTGATCGATCTGCGTCCCCATGAAAACCTGGCCCTTGGAGGTGCGGGGCATATTGAGGCCCATCGTGAAAAAAACGTCCTGCGTGAAACCCGAGCAGTCGCGGCCGTAATACATCCCGCCCCAGCCGTAGCGCGCGCCGAGGAGCTTGAAGGCCTGACGGATGACATTCCGCTGGGTGTAGGGAAGAAACCCTTCCGAGACGTCGGCATTCACCGGAAGATAGGCTTTTTGAAGGAGGGCGTTCCCGTCTTTCGAACCCCGGCGAGGCATCCAGATCACGTATCCGAAATTTCCTTTTTCGGCGAGGGGAAGGATCGTCCCCATGCTGGCGATTTGGTTCACGTATTGAAAATCGGGGCCGAAAAAAATGGGAATGCTTTCGCCGGTCACCACCAGAAAAGGCCGGGTCCTCAAGAGTTCTTTGATTTCGTCGCGGGTCTTAAAGAGGGCGATCAGCTTTGCCCTCACCCATCCCCTCACATAAGGCGCCTGGACGTAATACCACTTGCCGTCGCTTGATTCGTGGAGAATGGCGACGGGAGTCCAGAGCTTGAGGGTGGTGAACTGGAGCTGGTCGAATTCGATATCGCCGATTTCTTCAAGCACCTTCACCTCCGTCGGAAGCGCGCGGACCGAGGCGGCGCCTGTGGTGGCCACACCCCAACGGTACTTGATTTGATCGGGAACTTTCTCCCAGCTGACCAGCGGCCTGATTCTTTCTTCAAAAAAAGTCTTGGGGACCCGCTCGCCGTCCACATCAAAAAGGATCCGGCCTTTCACCGTGGTGTATTCCAACTCGATTTGATTGTGGATGGGTTTGCCGGTGCGCGTGGCGGAGAGGGCGAAGATGTCGACGAGCTCCTTCACCATGTAAGCCGCTCCCCGATTGAATTCCTGAAGCTCTCCCGGCGTTTTGATGAATTTGTCAGGCTGGGGAAGCCGACTGATCCAGTAATCCGGCGTGAGCATTTCCGGCGTGACGCTCGTGAGAAGAAGCGGGCCCTGGGGCATCGGAGGAAGCGGCTCGAGCCCCCCGCGCGTTCCGGGAATTTCATCAACGTAGGTGGTTGTCAAGGAGGAAACCCCTTCGGCGTAGGCCGCGAGGGAAAAGAGGAGGGCGAGGACTACAATAAAAGCACCCCCCCTCACCCTGACCCTCTCCCCGCAAGCGGGGCGAGGAAATGATTCTGGTTTTCCCTCTCCCCTTTGGGGAGAGGGTTGGGGTGAGGGGGATATTCTACTCATTTGAAGCTGGCACCAACTTTTTTGAGAAGCGGCTCACAAGACTTTTCACTTTTTCCGCCACAGTGCGGGCGTCCTCGCCGCTCAAGAAAGGATGCATGGGAAGCGCGAGGATCCGCCCGCTTAAACGTTCTGATTCCGGCAAAGACCCTGAAGCAAAGCCCGCAAAACAAGGCTGCTGATGCAGGGGCCTCGGGTAATGGACCGCGCATTCGATTCCCTCTCCCCGCAACGCGGCAACAAGGTCATCTCTACCCCCCTCACCCTTTCCCTCTCCCCTAAGGGGAGAGGGAAAGGGTGAGGGGGTCGCGATACAAAAATAATTGTAACTCGCCTCGGCCCCGGGCGTCACTTTTTGAATTTGAATCTGCGGAGTTTTAGAAAAGCTTTCCGTGTAAATTTTGGCGATTTCTTTTCTCCGCTTCAGGAATGAGTCCAATTTTTTGAGTTGCTCGAGGCCGATCGCGGCCGCCATTTCGGTCATCCGGTAATTGAAACCGATCGCCGTGTGAAGATATTTTTCCGATTGGCCGTGGGATTTCAGCAGGCGGATTTTCTGGGCAAGCCCGTCACTCGCCGTCGTCACCATTCCCCCTTCGCCCGTGGTCATATTTTTTGTGGGATAAAAGGAAAAACAAACCGCATCGGGGATTTGTCCGAGGTCGAGACCTTCATAGCGGGTCCCGAAGGCCTGGGCGGCGTCCCAAATTAAAAGAAGCTTCCTCTTTTGGGCGATCTCCCTCAAGGGCGTCACGGCGCAGGAATTTCCGAAAAGGTGGACCCCGGCAATGGCTTTTGTTTTCGGGGTGATTTTTCCCTCGAGACCCTGCGGATCGATCGTCCACGTTTCGGGATCGATGTCGCAGAAAACGGGCCGCGCGCCGGCTTGCACGACCATGCTCGCCGTCGCAATAAAGGTGAAGGAAGGCACCAAAACTTCGTCGCCCGGCTTGAGGAGCGAAAGGTAGGTCAGATGAAGGGCGGTCGTCCCGGAACTTGCGGCCACCGCATGCGTTGCTCCGGTCCGGCGGCAGAAAGCCTCTTCAAATTCTCGGGTTTTCCTGCCTTCCCTTAAATTCCCCGAACGGAGAACCTGTTGGACGGCTTCGAGCTCTTCCTCACCCAAACGGACTTCAGACTGTGAAATCTTCTTCGTATTCATTACGAAGAGCACACTATAACATTTTCAATTTGCCAAGTCAACGTAACCTGTTACGAGAATTAAAGTTCAGTAGGTTTTAAGGAAAGAACAGGCGAGTAAAGCCCTACGAGCTCCCTCTGCCACCAAGTTCCCAAGGTGCGGCGGACAATGGGGTTGGTGAAATGGTAATTGTAAAGGACGGCACGGACGAATTTGGGGGGTTTGTCGGGAAAGGGATTTTCCTTTAAGAGGGCGAGCACTTCGGGGGAACCTTGAAGGAGCCTCACCATAAAATTCGCAAACCAGGGATTCATCCGGAACTCCCCGAGCGCCGCGAACCACATCTGCCAATCCAGCCGCGGTTGATGAGGCGCGATAAAACCGGGCTTTCTTTTCAAATCCCCGGGTTTGAACCGGAATTCATAGGCGCGCCAATTTTCGCCGTCGTCACTCCCCTCCACGATAATTTCGGGGCGTGAGGTGGTCATCACCGCAAAAAGGCCGTAGGAATTGATGCTGCGGAAAGGGAGCGTGAGCCGGTAAATCGGATAAACCAAAGAGGATTTCGGGATCCCGCGGTTAAAAGCGCCGAGGAGATGAATACTTGAGACAAGTAGAACCACTGCTGCGAGAGGAACAATTATCCAAGAAGACCAATGTCTAATCCTCTCACCCTGACCCTCTCCCCGCAAGCGGGGCGAGGGAATATTATTTAACTCCCCTCTCCTCTCTGGAGGGAGTGTGTTACTTATCTTCTCTCTCCTCTCTGGAGGGAGTGTATTACTTATCTTCCCTCTCCCCTCTGGGGAGAGGGTGGGGGTGAGGGGAAACCGTGACATCATAACTCGCAACGCTTCGTCGTCCAAGAGCAGGAGGCAAAGGAGGAGGGCAAGCAGGTTGAAAAAACAGTAATTTCCCGTGAGCGCAATCAGGAGCTGAAAAAAGACCAGGACGCCCGCGCCGAAAAAACGCACCCGCCGGGGAAAGAAAATCAGAAAAGGAACGGCGAGCTCGGCGGAGAACATCATCAGGGTGGAAAATTTTTGAAACCATCCGGGCCATTGATGCGCGTACCAGCCGATCCAGGTGGGGAGCGGCTGGGTTTCGTAATGGTAATTGAGGGCGGTGAGGCTCCGCCAGGCGGGGTCACCGCTGGTGAGCTTCACCGCTCCGGAAGAAAACATCAGCCGGAAAAGAAGCCATTGGAGGAGCCCCAGCACCGTCCCCGAGGGGGGCGAATTTGTGGAAGCGCGGGGCGAAAAAGTGAGCGGCGCAAAGAAAATCGAAAGAAACCCCGTCTCGAGAAGGAGGATGTCCCACTGGAACTCCATGAAGTCCTGCCCCAGGGTCACGACGGAAAGATAAAAGACCCACAAAAGAAAAAGGGCGGGCGCCTGCGCGAACCCCCCCATCACCAAAATCGAAAGGACCACTCCTCCCCCGCAGAGGAAATGGATAAAAAGATCGCTCGAATGGATCCATCCCAAAGTCGGGACAACCCAGTACCTTTCCGGCCCAAGTTGTTTCGCGACGAACTCGAGAAATTTCCCGGCGGGGAGGATCCCGTTTTGGCCGATGAGCCCGATCGCCTGGCTCCAGAAGGAAAAGAAAGCGGTCAAATAAACAAGGCCGACAAGCGCAAGAAATAAATCGCGGAGGATGAAGTGCGTGGCGGGCTCGAGGCGATCGCCCCAGAAAAACCGGGTGAGGCGCGAGAAAAAAACGCGGTTTCCTGCAACGAGCCCGTAAAACCATTCGCTCGCCATCCGGAAGAGAGGAATCTTTTCATAGAGCCAAAGCATCCAACGCCAGCCGGGAGCATAGGAAAGGGTGCGAAAAACGGCTTCAGCACCTTCGGAAGTCCGGCCGTCCGGTTCCGCCAATCGGACCGACGCGAGGTTTTTCTCCGGGGAAGGGGCGTAATCCACGCGTTCGCGGGTCAAACTCTGCCAGCGGAGGATCCAGCGGCGGCAGAAATTGCAGTCCCCGTCGTAAATCAGGAGGGGTTTATTCCGGCTGAATAATTCCTTTTTCAAGCCAGCGGTACTTTCCCTTGAGGGTCTCCTGCGCCACGTAGTAGGAATAGCGGTCGTCGTTACGGAAAAGAGTGCGGAATTGTTTGTTGGCCCTCCCCCGCGCCTGACGGCAGAAAAGGTCGGCGAGTTCCACCGGGCCTTTGTCGGCGGGATTTTTTTGGGTGAGCAAAACGGCCCGCGACAGGGTGACGGCCATGGCAAAAAGGTCGGTGCCGATATTGACGAGACGGGTCAGAATGAGCTGTTTTTTCTCGAGGCCCTGCTGATGGAGCATCATCGCGTGAAAAAGGTTCCTTGCAAGCCGGCGGGCCGCCTTTTTCACATACCGGACGTGGGGCCCGAGCCGGGAAGGCAACGATACGCCGCGGGGCAGGTGTCCGCCGAAACCAATCCATTGCGCCGGATACCACAGGCCGTAATGGAGGGCCGAAAAAAGCGCTTTCGCGATTTTCTCCCCCGCCGGCGTCTTGGGATCCAAAAGGGGCATGATCCGCTGAACGTGGGAATCGAGGGCTTCCCGCGCGATGAAAAGGCGCATGATCTGGCTTGTGCCTTCAATGATGGTATTGATGCGGGAATCGCGCATGATCCGCTCGACGGGCCAGGCCTTTTCCCCGCGCGCTTTCAAAGACGCCGCCGTCTCATAACCGCGCCCGCCCCGGATTTGGATCGTGCCGTCGATGATCCGCCAGCTCGCCTCCGTGCAAAAAAGTTTCGCCATCGCGGCTTCCATCCGGATGTCGGTTTTTTTGCTGTCGGCCATGGCCGCGGTGATGAGATGGATGGACTCCATCGCAAAGGTGGTGGCGGCCATCGCGGCGATCTTCGCGGCCACGGCCTCGTGTTTGCCGATCGGCCCTCCCCACTGCTCCCTCTCGTTCGCCCATTCGCGGGAGATGGCAAGACACCACTTGGCCCCGCCCGTGACCCCGGCCGGCATGGTAAGCCGTCCGGTATTCAAGGTCATCAAAGCGAGCTTCAGTCCGCTGCCTTCCTTCCAAATAATATTTTCCCGCGGGACTTTCACATTCTTGAAACGAAGAAGGCCGTTCTGAATTCCGCTCAAACCCATGAACCGGCAGCGGTGGACCGTCTCGACCCCCGGCATGGTCTTCTCGACAATAAAAGCGGTGATCTGTTTCTTTTCCCTCCCCCCCACCACTTTGGGCGGGGTCTGGGCCATCACGACCATCACGTCCGCCGCAGGCCCGTTGGTGCACCAAAGTTTTTCGCCGTTCAGAAGATAATACGCACCGCCCTCGATGGGCGTCGCCGTGGTCTTCATTTTGGCGGGATCGGACCCCACGTCCGGCTCGGTCAGGGCAAAGGCGGAGACGTCACCTTTTCTAAAGCGCGGAAGATATTTTTTCTTCTGTTCTTCCGTCCCGACAAGGAGCAAAGGCTGCGGCACGCCGATCGATTGATGCGCCGAAAGCCAGACACTGGTCGAAGAACAGTAACTCGCCACCAGCTGGATGACGCGGTTGTAATTGACCTGCGAAAGCCCCATCCCCTCGTATTCCTTGGGGATTTTGAGAGCAAAGCAGCCCAGTTCGGCCAGTCCCTTAATGGCCTTTGCTGGGATTTCACCCGTGCGGTCCACTTCCTCGGGATCGATATTTTCGCGGAGAAAACTTTCGAGGCGGGCGAGAAATTCGTCGCCGAATTTGCGGTCGGCTTCGCTCTGCTCGGGGAAAGGGAAAATGAGGTCCCAGCGGACCTTTCCTTGAAACAGCTGGGCGACGAAGCTCGGGTAGAGCCATTCTTTCTCGCGGGCCTCCTCCGCGACTTCAAGCGCCTTCAGCTTTTCCTCGTTCCCTTTAATGAGTGTTTCCATGGCTTCTTAAATTATACCATCGGCAGGAAAGGGCGAAGGCAACACCTTTCTCAACGGCGGACGCTGGCGGGCCGTGCGAGGCGGATACTCTTTGTCGTCATTGCGAGGAGGCCGAAGGCCGACGAAGCAATCTGGAGATTGCTTCGCTCACTTCGTTCGCTCGCAATGACGGATGCGTCCGCCGAACGTCCCCGGGAGGCGGGGAGATTTGCTATAATGGTTGGTTATGCAACAGAAGAAGCTGAAGATTATCGGGGTGATTCCGGCGAGGCTCGGGTCGACGAGACTGGCGCGGAAGGTGCTCCGCGAAATTCAGGGGAAGATCCTGATCGAGCAGGTTTACCGGCGCGCGGCCCAGTCGCCTCTCCTCGATGAACTCTGGATTGCCACGGATTCGCGGGAAGTGGAAGAGGCCTGCCAAAAGCGGAAAATTCCGGTGGTCATGACCTCCGAGAAACACCCTTCGGGCACCGACCGGGTTTATGAAGTCATGACAAAGAAACCGGCCGATGTCTTCGTCAATATCCAGGGCGACGAGCCCCTGGTGCGCAAAGAACATTTGGAAGCTCTTTTAAAACCTTTCCTCTCCCCCTCACCCTTCCCTCTCCCCGAAGGGGAGAGGGTGGGGGTGAGGGGCGAAGTAGCGGTGTCCACTTTAAAAATCAAACTCGCGGCCGAGCTCGCCAAAAATCCCAACGTGGTGAAAGTCGTGACCGACCCCAAAGGGTGGGCCCTTTATTTTTCGCGCTCCCCCATCCCGCATGACCGCGAGGGCACGGGACGCAACCCTTTTTATAAACATTTGGGCTTTTATGCCTACCGCGCCGAAGCCCTTGAAAAATTCCACAAGCTCCCGCCTTCGCCTTTGGAGCAAACGGAGAAACTGGAGCAGCTCCGGTTTCTTGAAAACGGGTTCCGGATCTTCGTGGCCGAGACGGCCTTCGACAGCATCGGAGTGGATACCGAAGAGGACCTTCAGCGGGTCGAGGGGCTTTTGGCCAAAGAAGCGAACTCCCCGAACACTTTGGCCGCCAAAGTCTCCATGTCGGGCAAAAAGCAGGGGGTTTGAGTTAGAGTTTCTCTCCTCCGCCTCCACCCTGAAAGTCTCTACCGAAGAACTGTCCAAGATTATTTGAAGCGGCAAGTTGCCTGAACCCAAGCTGCTTTTGCTAAAGACTCATTAGACTTTGCCATTGCTACTCAATCTTTGAGATTCAAGGATAGTTCTTTGGACAATTCGTAAGATATTTTTTCGCCGTTTGAGGTTTCCAAATAAGCTTTTTCGTCGTGGGAGTATTTGGAAAGCTTGGTAGCATTAAAATTTCTAAAATGCTTTAAAACCCAATTCATCACCTTCACTTCTTCTTTTTCGAAACTCGAGAGATCGGGTTTCGATTTCGCGACAAATCTCTCGCCCACAATATCCTCTTTGAATGCGACCTCTTCCTTATCGACCATTTTTGAAATCATGAGGTCCAGGATAATGTCGTAATTATCAGGAACCGGCCCGTAAGGCAAATGCACATAAGTCGAGCCGCTAATGGAAACGGAATATTCTTTGAAAGACAAGAAATCCATATACCAAAGATATTTATTGATCGCCGTCTTGTAGGCGCCTTTCAAATTATCAAGCGAATAAAGAATCATCTGATGCATCTTTTCCAAATCAAATGCTTTGTAGCCCGAATATTCATCAATGGTTCGATCTTTCAGTAAGTAGTCGCTCAAATGCAATTGGAACCGTTCTTCGGCTGTATTTTTAATAATATCTTCGATTCTTTTTTTGAGATCTTCTCTTGCCGATGACGATAAAAGGTGCATATTTTTCTCGAAGATCACTTTCATGTTTTCAGGATTATCAATCAATTCCAACACTTCGTTATGAACAGCATCCTGGATTTCTCCGCTCTCATAACGGTTGACAGTGATTTCGCCCCACTCGAGCAATCGCCCCAAGGAGCGTTGGCTCAAACCATATCTTTCCCGTATTTCTCGAATTTTAGAGGGAAGAAGCAAACTATGTTGTTTGCGATACTCATTGTATGCCGATGTGAGATTGGCGCCATCGAGCTCTTCATCAAAAAGTTCATTTTTGCACTTGGGGCAGACCAAGACCGATGACGGAACAGAAACCTTCTCGCCTTTGACCGTGAAGGTCTCTTCCTTTCGGACAATATCAGCTTTTACCTTTTCCTCGCATTCGGAACAAAACACGATTTTCATTTCGCACCTTCGCTCTCTTTAAGCGGTTTCCTCAAAGGAAATTCTGCCTTGTGAAACGACAAGCATTTTGCCTGATCGCCCCTAAAATCGTCTGAGAGCTTGATATAAATTTCGTGGTCATTAATTTTCGCACCAAAGACCCAAACCTGAATGTCCTTTCGATCGCGATCCGCGTCCGGTCCTGAACAATAATCCGTTACTTTCAAACCTAATAAGGTCGTTTTGACCTGCGCTATGGTTATCCCCATTTCCATTATGGAATCCAAATTCTTCTTTCTCGGAATCAGCGTCCACTGTGTCTGGGCAAAGGACTTGAAACGCTTCAGGAATTCCGCAATCTGCTTTTGGTCCACATCGACTCCACTTTGGATTCAGCTCCTTTGCTTGATATATTATCGGCACAATGGAATGTTATCATATGATAACACTTTCTGCAAAGGAGAATTTTACCTATTTTACCGGTGATTGCGAGAATTTCTTTCATCGGAAAACGAGATTGAAAATAAAACCGAGGATTAAAACCTGGGGCACGCCGATCGCGATCATCCAAAGCGCGGTCTTTTTTCCGAGGTTGGTCCCTACGAGCGCAATCTCCGTGTAATCCGTCAAAACACCGGCGCAGAGAAAGACGAAACTATTTCCGAGGGCCTGGGTCTGGCGGTAAATTTCAAAGGCGAGGGGGGCCGTGCCTTCGGAGCAGATTTCGAGGACCGCCGCGAAAGCCAGCGTGGACAAAAGGCCGAGAAAGCCGGGCCCCAGGAATTTTTGGAAGATGGGGCTCGGAATATAGGCCTGGGCAAGACTGGCGAGGACCACGCCGAAAATCACCCACCCCAGAACCATTTCGGAAAGTTCCAGCGTCCCCTTTGCGATCCCCGCCAAATCACTTTTCAATTGGGCCCCGCTGAAGCGGTAGGCGCCGAATCTTTTCCTGGCGTCCTGAACGATGTCGAAAGCGGCGCCCTCCGGAACCGTATTTTTATTTTTCTCGATCCGGCCCTTCTGATCGAGCCGCTGCAGCACGAGACCCGTGTTCAGGGCCACGATGAGGGCTGCGAGGATAATCAGGAGGCCCCGCCAGCCGAAAAGCCCGACCAGGAGGATCGTCACGGGAAAATTGGCCCAGGGGCTCGCCAGAAGAAAAGAAATCACGGCGGGCCCGGAGGCGCCTTTTTTATGGAGTTCCATCGAGAGGGCGAGGATCCCGTGACTGCAGGCGCTCGCAAGAAGCCCAAGGCCCGTGGCATAAAAAACAGTGCGCTTCGCGGGCCGGGCCAGGATCTTTGAGATGTATTCCTTCGGAACAAAACGCTCGATCACTCCGCCGATGACGAGCCCGATCGCCACCGCCCCGCCGATGAGACGCAGATAATCCCAAAAGGCGCGGGCAAAGGGCACAAGCAGGGGCACCCAAAAGGAAACTGTTCCGAAGGCGAGGCAGGCACCGATGACCCACCACGCCCTCTTCTCGTACCAGCGCTTTGTGGGGAGACAGCACGAATGATCCATAACTGAATGCCCCCTCACCCTTCCCTCTCCCCCTGAAGGGGGAGAGGATAAAGGTGAGGGGGTGAAAAATCGTAAGTGGACATGATTTTTGTTTTTATTATATGATATTTGGCCATGCAAATCGAGGACTCCCGGCCCCGTTGGGGAATCCTTTTCGGGCTTTTCTTCCTCCTGGGAAACCTTGCGGCCTTCCCCTTTTTTTTGATCCAACCCCAGCTCCCTCCCCCTCTGAAGGTGCACAATTTCGCGGGTGATGCGGAGATTTATTCCCGGCCGGAGAAAAAATGGGTCCCGCTGGAACGGGGAGACACGGTCGGGCTCCGTGAAAAAATACGCACCGGGCCCGGAGGGGAACTCGATCTTCAAATCGGCGGGGAGTTTTACGTCCGGCTGAGGGAAAACACCGAGGTCCAAATCCGAAGGCCCAATCTTTTGGAAAAGAAGCCCGCGCTCCGGCTTTATCTGGAACAGGGAAACCTCCTGGG
>Ga0187893_10007056_pt1 | contig 18731 bp, 13 predicted proteins | sample MA1701074metaG_FD_139574 | JGI IMG/M metagenome (GOLD analysis project Ga0187893, IMG submission 139574) | White microbial mat communities from a basaltic lava cave in the Kipuka Kanohina Cave System on the Island of Hawaii, USA - MA170107-4 metaG ... | reverse complement strand
GCCGATCGCCATGGAGAAGGGTTTGCGGTTTGCCATTCGGGAAGGCGGGCGCACGGTTGGCGCCGGGACTATCTCGGAGGTGGTGGAGTAGAGATCATTGCCGATTTTTGGTTGACGATGGCCGATTGTCAATTCAAGACAGGGGGCCTTTCGACGATCTGCAAATCAAATCGGAAATTAGGAGTAAATGCTGATTTGGACGCTACGTTAACGGCTTCAATCGGCAATCGGAAATCGGAAACAAGGATATGCCACGCGACAATATCGTGCTTCAATGTGGTGAGTGCAAAGGCCGCAACTACGTTACGACGAAGAACAAGAAGACCACGCCTGACCGGCTTGAGTTTCAGAAGTTTTGTCGACGTTGCCGCAAGCACACGGCCCACAAAGAGACCAAATAGCATTGCCGATTGCCAATTGCCGATTTCCGATTGGCGCTCAGGCATCGATCAATTGGCAATCGCAAATTGGCAATCGGCAATGTCTCGAGGGGTATAGTGTCAATGGTCAGCACGTCGGTCTCCAAAACCGAAAGTCCGGGTTCGAATCCTGGTACCCCTGCCAGAGAAGCGTGAAGAAGGAAGTTTGAGTGTCGAAGAAAGCCGGCGACATCATGGATGACATCGAGAACCCAGAAGCGCCCATGCCACCCCCGCGCACAGGTTTTGTCGGAGGGCGTGAGGTACGGGAAGCGCGGCGAGAACGCGGCGTGCGGATAGAGGCTATCGGACGTTTGGCGCAGTTTTTGCGCGACGTTCGGGCCGAGATGAAGCGGGTATCGTGGCCTTCCGCGAAAGAGGTGAAGAACACGACCATCATTACGCTGATCGCGGTAATCTTCTTCGCGGTTTACTTGTTCCTGGTGGATCGGGTTTGGACATTCTTACTGACGCGGCTTGGCGAATTACTAAACTGGATAACTGGAGCCTGACCCCAAGGAAAGATCTGATGCAGCAGTGGTTTATTCTTCACACGTATTCGGGACACGAGAAAAAGGTGCGCGACAGCTTGAAAGCGCGCATCCGGGACACGGATCTACAGAATGAAATTGCTGAGGTGCTGGTACCCACGGAAACTGTGGTGGAAATGCGTGGTAACAAACGAATTGAATCATCACGCATGTTTTATCCCGGCTACGTGCTGGTTCAGATTGAATGCGACGAGCGGGGACACATTCCCGACAATGTCTTCCACATGATCAAGTCGACGCCAAAGGTGACCGGCTTTGTTGGTGGACATAATCCGACGCCTTTAACACCTCAGGAGGTAGATCAGATTGTTCACAACGTCACCGAAGCAGCGGAGAAACCAAAACCGAAGTTCTCCTATGCTGCGGGAGAGACAGTTCGCATCAAGTCCGGCCCATTTCAGAGCTTTACCGGGAAAGTGGAAGAGGTAAACGAAGATAAATCAACGCTGAAGGTCACCGTCACCATTTTTGGAAGATCGACGCCAGTGGAGTTGAACTTCCTTGATGTCGAAAAGGTAACGTTTGCCGAGGAGGAATGAAGACAGGTAAATAGTAAATAGTAAATGGTAAATAGTGAATAGAAGTGGATTTTTACCATTCGTCAGACTCTTACCATTTACTATTCACTATTCACTATTCACCATTAACCATTAACTAATTACCAACTATGGCTAAGAAAATCACAGGTTACATAAAGCTTCAGGTTCCCGCGGGCAAAGCCAATCCGGCGCCGCCCATCGGCCCGGCCCTCGGTCAACACGGCGTTAACATCATGGAATTCTGCAAGGCTTTCAATGCCAAGACCGCGCAGATGGACCCTGATCTGAAGGTTCCCGTGGTGATCACGGTTTTTGCCGATCGGTCGTTCACGTTTGAAACAAAGACGCCTCCGGCCGCCGATCTTCTGAAAAAGGCTGCGGGCCTCCCGAAGGGATCGGGAAATCCAAAGCGCGAAAAGGTCGGTACGATCTCGCGGGCGAAAATTGAGGAGATTGCGAAAACCAAGCTGCCTGATTTGAACACCACCAACCTCGAGGCGGCGATAAAAACCATTGAAGGAACGGCCCGGCAAATGGGTCTGACTGTGGAGTAGATTTCCGATTTTCGATTGCCAATTGCCGATTGGAATGGAATCGAAAAGGAAATCTTAATTTGAGAGGGAGGGATTTGGAACTAAAGCTGGTTTGCGCGATCGAAAACCGGCAATAATCAGTCCCGTCAGGACCTCGGAGAGAACGAATGAGGAAGCACGGAAAGAAATACAATGCGGCGCTCGAAAAGATCGAGCCTGCCCGCAAATACAATTTGGAAGAGGCGGTCTCAAAGCTCAAAGAGATTGCTTTTGCGAAGTTTGACGAAACCGTTGAGCTGACTGTTTGGTTGGGCGTGGATCCCCGCAAAGCCGATCAACTCGTTAGAGGAACCCTCGTTCTGCCGCATGGACTGGGCAAGTCAAAGAGAGTTCTGGTCATAGCTCAAGGTGAGAAAATCAAAGAAGCCGAAGAGGCCGGCGCTGATTTTGTGGGCGGCGAAGACATGGTTAATAAGATCAAAGAGGGTTGGTTGGATTTCGACGCCGTCGTGGCTACCCCGGACATGATGCGGCTGGTGGGCGGATTGGGAAAGGTGCTCGGCCCGCGCGGTCTGATGCCCAACCCCAAAACCGGGACGGTGACATTCGATGTGAAGACCGCCGTTAAAGAAACCAAGGCCGGTAAGGTCGAATATCGCGTCGACAAGACCGGGGTTATTCACGTAGCGGTTGGTAAAGTTTCATTTGACGCCAACAAGATACAGGACAACGCCAAGGCATTATTGGAAGCGGTGGTAAAGGCGAAACCAGCCACGGCCAAAGGCAAATATGTCAAGAAAGTCAACCTGGCGGCCACCATGAGTCCCGGAGTTCTGCTCGATGAAGCGGCGTACGTCAAATAGGAGTGAGGAATGAAGACAAGGGCGCGTAAGCAAAAGGACTTGGAAGCACTCACCGAACAGTTCAAGAATGCCAAAGCGGCGATGCTGGTCGGATTCCAGGGGATGACGGTGGCCAAGGATCAGGAGTTGCGCAACCAATTACGTGAAGCTGGTGTCACTTATGAAGTGGTAAAAAACACGCTGGCGCGCAAGGCCGCTGAAGGCACGCCTCTCGAACAAGCAAAGGATCAGTTCAAGGGAGTCACTGCCGTTGCCTTGAGCTCGGCGGATCCCGTTAGTCTTTCAAAGGCGATATCAAAGTTTACGAAGGCCAACCCTGAGATCTTTACCTTTAAAGCAGGAGTGGTTGAGGGCAAAGTGGTAGCGCTCCCGGACGTGGAAGCAATCGCCAGTCTGCCGTCTAAGGAAGAATTAATATCAAGGGTCATGTTCCTGCTCAATTGCCAGGCCCAGCGGCTGGTTACTGTGTTGTCGGCGGTGCCGCGTAACCTGGCGATCGTAGTAAAGCAGATTGGTGAACAGAAGAGCGCATAGTTATTTTGAGGAGGACAGAGAGCTATCATGGCAGCAACACGTGAAGACGTAATTGAATTTTTAAAGAGCATGACGTTGCTCGAAGCGTCTCAGCTGGTAAAAGAGCTGGAAGAGACATTCGGCGTCTCGGCAGCCGCAGCAACGGTCGCCGTTCCGGCGGCAGGCGCCGCGGCGGGTGGCGGCGAGGCGGCAGCGGCGGCGGAAGAAAAGACTGAATTTGATGTGATTCTACAAGCCATCGGCGGCAATAAGATCAACGTCATTAAGGTAGTGCGCGAAGTCACTGCACTCGGACTTAAGGAAGCCAAGGATCTGGTTGAGGCGGCCCCGAAAGCAGTAAAAGAAGGCGTTTCGAAAGAAGAAGCCGAGACTGTTCGGCAGAAACTCGCCGACGCAGGCGCGACCGTAGAAGTTAAGTAAAGTCAGGATAACAAGTGACAAGTGACAAGCCTTACATCTTGTTGCCGGTCACTCATGACTCGTCAACCATAGGTTGGCTTGACACTCACATTGTAAGTGGGTAAGTTAAGGGAGTATTGAGGGCGCTGGCGTTACTCCCCATAAACTTGAATAAACAGCAGCCGCTTTTTGGTGATTAAGCGGTCAGGGTATTGTGCGCCCTGACCGCGCATTGGTGTCTCTAAGGGTCATTTTCGATTGCCAATTGCCAATTGCCGATTTTTAAGAAACCCAGAAATCTACTTTTGAATTGGCAATCGACAATTGGCAATCGGCAATATTGAGGATATCTCATGTCTATAAATCTCCTTCAAACAGTGAATACCGGATTAGGAAGGCGCACCAGCCGGGCGCCAGAACGTTTGGATTTCTCAAAGATAGCCACGGCGGTGCAGATTCCGAATCTGATCGAGATTCAACGCGAGTCATATAACCGCTTCCTGCAGATGGATTACCTGCCCGAGGAGCGCGAGAACACTGGCTTGCAGGCGGTCTTTGAGTCGGTCTTTCCCATTTCTGATTTTCGCGGGACGGCTACGCTTGATTTTGTCGAATATCAAATCGGTAACTGGCAGTGTAAATGCGGCCGGCTCGAGGGGCTGAATTATCTGCGGGCAAACTGTAAAACTTGCGGCGCCACTATCAAGGTGAATCCGCTCGCGGCTGGCGAGACTCTTTGCCACAAGTGCGGCACCTTTAATTTTGTGCGCCCGCAGCTCTGTGAGAATTGCGGTGAACCGGTAGGCCTGAAACACAAGCACGATCAACAGGAGTGCCAGGAGCGCGGCATGAGTTACAGCGTCCCGCTCAAGGTAAAGATCCGGCTCACGGTCTATGACAAGGATCCGGACACCGAAGCGATGTCCATCAGGGATATCAAAGAAGAAGAAGTGTTTTTTGGCGAGATACCGTTGATGACCGACAACGGGACGTTCATCATCAATGGCACTGAACGCGTCATAGTGTCTCAGCTTCATCGCAGCCCCGGCGTCTTCTTCAAAAGAGGCGCCGTCAATATCGCCAAGATCATTCCCTATCGCGGCTCGTGGGTGGAATTTGAATACGACCAGAAGAATCTTCTTTATGTGCGGGTCGGTAAGCGCAAATTTCTGGCCTCCATCTTTCTGCGCGCCCTTGGCCTTTGGTTTAACCGGGAGACGGATCTCAAGTCTTCGAGCAGCGAAACGCAGCTCGAAGAGGGAGTAAAGAACGCGACCTTCAGTGATGAGGACATGCTGCGGGCCCTATATGTCACCGACGAGGTGCGGATTAAAAACGGCAACCTGATCATGGTCGCGCCGGAAGAGGGTCCGAGCAACCTGGTGGGCATGAAGGTTGATTACGACCTTAAGGGTCGGGGCGAACCCATTGTCCGTAGCGGTAAAAAGGTGACTGCTTCCGCGCTCGAGGCCTTGCGCAAAGCGAAAATTAGTGAGGTCGAGATTGACCAGTCACAACTTGAGGGAGCTTACGCTCTGGCGGACATCGTCAACACAGAGAGCGGCGAAGTCCTGCTTGAAGCAAACAACGAGATCACCCCTCCTAAACTGCAGGAGATCATCGAGGCCAGCGTTGACAGTTTCTCAGTCTTTTTCCCTGAGCGCGACGATATCGGTTCGATTCTTTCGCAGACTCTGAAAAAAGACGTGATCACCAAACCGGTCGATGCGTTGCTGGAAATCTACCGCAAGATGCGGCCGGGAGATCCGCCAACCGTGCAGACTGCTTACCGGTTGCTCGAAGCAATGTTTTTCGATCCGCGGAAGTTTGATTTCTCGCGCGTCGGGCGTCTGAAATTCAACATCAAGATGGGTAAGCCAGAACGCGAGCGCATCGACGATCCGCTGCTGACCGCCCACGATTTCTATGAAGTTGTTTCCTATGTGCTGAAGATGCGCAAGAACCCGTCTGAGTATCAATCAGACGATATCGACCACTTGGGAAATCGCCGGGTGCGCGCGGTGGGTGAATTACTGGAAAATCAGTTTCGCATCGGACTCGAACGCATGGAACGGGCGATCAAAGAGAAGATGTCGATCCATCAAGAGATGCAGACGACGATGCCTCGCGACCTGATCAACGCCAAGCCGGTCACGGCTGCCGTGCGCGAGTTCTTTGGATCGAGCCAGCTTTCACAGTTCATGGACCAAACTAATCCGCTCTCTGAGATTACCCATAAGCGGCGACTTTCAGCGTTGGGTCCGGGGGGGCTTTCCCGCGAGCGGGCGGGATTTGAGGTGCGCGACGTTCACCCGACTCACTATGGGCGCATTTGTCCCATCGAGACGCCTGAAGGTCCGAACATTGGACTGATCTCCAGTCTCTCGTGCTTTGCGCGCATTAATGAGTTTGGCTTTATCGAGGCGCCGTATCGCAAGGTCATCGAGGGGCGAGTAGTTGAGTATGTCCGGGTAATTAATGGCGGTGATACAAAGTTTAAACCCGGCGAGCACGTGCCGCAGGACGAAGTCGAAAAGGCCAACAAAAAGGTCGGTTCCGAAGGCCGGAAGGCCGACTATGAGCCATGGCCGTTTTACCTGACAGCCTGGGAAGAGGACAAACACGTCGTCGGACAGGCGAATATCGAGCTCGATGAAAACGGTTACATTGTTAACGAACGTAATGCCGCCCGCAAAGCCGGTGAGTTCATTCTAGCTTTACGCAAGGACATCGAATACGTTGACGTTTCGCCAAAGCAGCTCGTTTCCGTGGCCGCATCATTGATCCCGTTCCTTGAAAACGACGACGCTAACCGCGCGTTGATGGGATCAAACATGCAACGCCAGTCGGTGCCGCTGCTGCGCGCCGAAGCTCCCTACATCGGAACCGGAATGGAGCAGACGACCGCGCGAGATTCCGGCGCCGTCGTAGTCGCCAAGCGCGATGGCGTGGTTGACTATGTAGACTCAGAACGCTGCATCGTTAAGGCGGATCATAACGTTGACGGCACCATCTCGCGCGAAGTGACCGCGGATATCTACACGCTGATCAAGTTTAAGCGTTCAAACCAGAATACTTGCATCAATCAGCGGCCGATTGTGCATGTTGGTGAGCGAGTTTCAAAAGGACAGGTAATCGCCGACGGGCCTTGCACCGACCGCGGTGAGCTGGCGCTCGGCCGCAACGTGCTGGTCGCCTTCATGCCGTGGCGGGGTTATAACTTCGAGGACGCGATCCTGGTGTCGGAACGCCTCGTCAAAGAGGACTATTACACTTCGATTCACATAGAAGAACTGGAAATCGAAGCTCGCGATACCAAGTTGGGGCCGGAAGAGATCACTCGCGATATTCCGAACGTGGGCGAGAACATGCTGCGTGACCTTGACGAGAGTGGCATCATTCGCATCGGCGCTCAGGTCAAGCCCGGCTCGATCCTCGTCGGCAAGGTGACGCCCAAAGGCGAGACGCAATTGACCGCGGAAGAGAAGCTTTTGCGAGCGATTTTCGGTGAGAAGGCCGGGGACGTGAAGGATGCTTCGCTGGTTTCTCCGCCGGGAATTGACGGCACCGTGGTGGACGTACAGGTGTTCACCCGCAAAGGACAGGAGAAAGATGCGCGTTCACTGGCGATCGAGCAGGATGAAGAAGATCGGCTGCGGCGCGATTTGGAAGATGAAATCCGAATCCTGCGCGAGCAGCGCGATCAGCGCATCTATGAACTGCTTGAAGGCCGCAAGCTGGCGGCGGATCTGACCCTAAATCGCGAAGTCGTGATTCCGAAAGGCACCCCGATAACTCGCGAGATGCTGGTGGATGTCGATGCTAAGGTACTCAGGAAAGTGCAGTTGGCATCCTCGCGCATCGACGTGGGCGGCGAGATCAAGGAATACGAAGATCGCACCGAGCGCCAGATCAAGATCCTCTCGGACATTTACGAGGAGAAGATCGCCAAGCTGCGCCAGGGTGACGAACTCGCGCCCGGCGTGATCAAGATGGTCAAGGTCTTTATCGCCATGAAACGCAAACTTTCAGTCGGCGATAAGATGGCCGGACGCCACGGCAACAAGGGTGTGATTGCCCGGATCCTGCCGGAAGAGGATATGCCCTACCTGCCTGACGGCACGCCGGTTGAGATTGTGCTTAACCCGCTGGGAGTGCCTTCGCGCATGAACGTAGGCCAGATTCTGGAAACCCACCTGGGCTGGGCTGCGCGGGTTCTCGGTCTCTACTTTGCCACCCCGGTATTCGATGGGGCCACCGAAAGCGAGATTAAGAACAAGCTAAGGCTGGCCGGCGATCGAGCCACCGAACTTGGTCTACCGGAGATCGTCAGCGGGTCTGGGAAGGCAGTTCTTTATGACGGCCTTTCGGGCGAGCCGTTCGAACAGAAGGTGACCGTTGGTTACATCTACATGCTCAAGCTGTCGCACCTGGTTGATGACAAGATTCACGCCCGGTCGATTGGCCCGTACAGCTTGATCACACAACAACCGCTCGGTGGCAAGGCCCAATTTGGCGGCCAGCGATTCGGAGAGATGGAGGTGTGGGCGCTGGAGGCTTATGGCGCCGCACATATTCTCCAGGAGCTGCTGACGGCCAAGTCTGATGACGTAGCTGGAAGGTCGAAGATCTACGAAGCGATCGTTAAGGGAGAAGCGGACTTTGATCCGGGTCTGCCGGAGTCGTTCAACGTGCTGGTCCGTGAGCTGCAGTCGCTCTGCCTTGACGTTGAGCTTATTAACAAGAAGGTAGAGGGTAACGGCGCCGGAGAAGAAGAGGCCATTGGGGAGACGTTGATCACGAGCGCGGTAGAAGGCTAGGACTATTGCCAATTGCCTGGTTGCGACTCAAGTCGCGGTCCTCGGCCTGGTCTCTAATGTTGGCGACTAGGATTGGCGACTGGTAATCGGCGGGGTTGACCATTAATCGCCGAGAAGCTGATTGGCAATCGGCAGGGTCTTAAAGGGATAGTTTAGATCATTTTCGAGTGCCAAATTCCAAGTTGCCGGCTGGTCTTTGGCTTTGATCACTTTGATAACTGGCTCTGATCGTTAATCGCCGTAAAAGCCAATCGGCAATTGGAAATCGGCAATGGAGATAACAAGGTGTTTCGATTTCAACAAGAAAAGCAGCAATTAGCTCCCGACTTTGAAGCGATTCGCATTTCTCTGGCTTCCCCGGAAAAGATCCGGCAGTGGTCGCATGGGGAAGTAACTAAACCGGAAACCATCAATTATCGAACCTTTAAGCCGGAGCGTGACGGATTATTTTGCGCTCGCATTTTTGGTCCGGTGGCTGATTGGGAGTGCTTGTGCGGCAAATACAAGCGCATGAAACATCGCGGAGTGATCTGCGACAAGTGCGGCGTCGAAGTAACGCAAGCAAAGGTGCGCCGCGAGCGTCTGGGCCATATCGACCTGGCCAGCCCGTGTTCCCATGTCTGGTTTTTCAAAGGCCTGCCCAGCCGGATTGGACACCTGCTGGATATTCCGCTGCGCGAACTCGAAAAGGTGCTCTACTTCGAGTCGTACATCGTGATCGATCCGGGCGACGTGCCTGGTCTGAAAGAACGCGAGCTACTCTCAGACGAGCGTTATCGAGAGTTGGTGCGCGAGCATCCGGCGCAGTTTGTGGCCAAGATGGGAGCAGAGGCAATTAAAGAGCTCCTCTCGATGGTCAACATCGACGAGTTGGCGACCGATCTGCGTAAGCGCATGCGGGAAGAGACGTCGCAGCAGAAAAAGCTCAAATTCTCCAAGCGCTTGAAAGTAGCGACATCGTTCCTGAAGAGCGGTAACCATCCCGAGTGGATGATTCTTGACGTAATTCCGGTGATTCCGCCTGAGCTGCGCCCTTTGGTTCCACTGGACGGCGGACGTTTTGCGACTTCTGATCTAAACGATCTCTATCGTCGCGTCATCAACCGCAATAACCGCTTGAAGAAGTTGATGGAGTTGCGCGCGCCGGAAGTTATTGTGCGCAATGAAAAGCGGATGTTACAAGAGGCCGTCGATGCGCTTTTTGATAACGGGCGGCGTGGCCGCGTGCTGCGTGGAGTGAACAATCGGCCCTTGAAGTCCCTTAGCGGAACACTTAAGGGCAAACAGGGCCGCTTTCGGCAGAATCTTTTAGGCAAGCGCGTTGATTACTCTGGCCGGTCGGTAATCGTAGTTGGCCCGGAACTGAAGCTGCACCAGTGTGGCTTGCCCAAGAAGATGGCGCTCGAGCTCTTCAAGCCGTTTATTTATAACCAGCTCGAGAAGCAAGGTCACGCGGCCACCATCAAACAGGCGCGTGAGATGGTGGAACGGCAAGAGCCGGTCGTTTGGGACATTCTCGAGGAAGTAATTCGCGAGCACCCGGTGCTATTGAACCGGGCGCCAACGCTGCATCGCCTCGGCATCCAGGCTTTTGAACCGGTGCTGGTCGAAGGCAAAGCGATCAAGATTCATCCGCTGGTTTGCACTGCCTTCAATGCGGACTTTGATGGCGACCAGATGGCCGTACACATTCCGCTCAGCCCCGAAGCGCAAATCGAAGCCGCGGTGTTGATGCTTTCCAGCAACAACATTTTGAGTCCCGCCAGTGGCCAGCCCATTGCAGTTCCGTCACAGGACATTGTTTTGGGAATCTACTATCTGACGCGCGACAAAGAAGGCGCGCGTGGCGAGGGCCGTGTATTTGCTTCGCTGGAAGAGGTGCTCCTGGCCCTTGACGCCCATGAAGTGACCACGCAGACGCCGATCAAACTCCGCATCCATGGCGATCTCATCGACCTGACGCAGGAACACGATCCGCAGGACATTTTGCGCGCTACCCTGCAGGAAGATGTGCGGCGAGTGATCAATACGACTGTCGGCCGCGTGATTTTCAACGATTCAATTCCCGCGGGTCTGCCGTTCTTCAACGGCACGCTCAAAAAGAAAGGCTTGCAGTCGCTGGTTAACTATTCGCACATTCGCCTGGGCCATGAGATGACCGTCAAAATGCTTGACGACCTCAAAACGCTCGGCTTCCTTTATGCGACTAAGGCCGGCATCTCCATCGGCATCGACGACCTGGTAACACCTGACGGCAAGAAGAACCTGATTGACAAGGCCGAGAACGAAGTTATCTCGGTTGAACAACAGTACTTGGACGGAGTTATCACAAACGGCGAGCGCTATAACAAGATCATTGCAATCTGGTCCGAGGCGACCGACAAAGTCGCCAAGGAGATGTTCAAAGCCATGGACGAGCGCGAGAAGACCGGCGGCGAGCTCAACCCGATTCTGGTGATGAGCGATTCGGGCGCCCGCGGCAGCGCCCAGCAGATTCGACAATTGGCTGGAATGCGCGGCTTGATGGCCAAGCCCTCGGGCGAAATCATCGAGACGCCGATTCGCGCCAACTTCCGCGAAGGTCTGGACGTTTTGCAGTACTTCATCTCGACTCACGGCGCGCGTAAAGGTCTGGCCGATACGGCCCTGAAAACCGCCGACTCGGGTTACCTGACGCGCCGGCTGGTGGACGTGGCTCAGGACGTAATTATCAGTGAAGAAGATTGCGGCACGCTGCGTGGTATCTCGGCGAGCGCGATTGTCGAGGGCGGTGAGGAAATCGAGTCGCTGCGCGATCGTATTGTTGGCCGCACGGCGCTCGAGGATGTAATCGACCCGGTTGAAGGGCGAGTGATTGTCGAGTCGAACCAGGAAATCGACGAAGACCTGGCGTCTGAGATTCAACGTTCGGGCGTGCAGCGCGTGCGTATTCGCTCGGTGCTAACCTGCGAATCGCGGCGCGGTTGCTGCATCAAGTGTTACGGACGCAATTTGGCTACGGGACGGCCCGTGGAAATTGGCGAGGCCGTCGGCGTCATTGCCGCGCAGTCAATCGGCGAGCCAGGGACGCAGCTTACGATGCGTACGTTCCACATCGGCGGAACGGCGCGCCTGGAAGAGTCTTCAAAGCACGAAGCTCGCCAGGATGGCACCATTAAGTACATTGATTTGCAGACGGTCAGAAGCCGCAAGGGTGAGCGGATCGCCATGAATCGGAACGGCTCGCTCACGATTATCGACGATCGCGGTCGCGAAGTAGCGCGCTACCAGATTGTCTATGGCGCGCACATTCTGGTCGAAGACGGCCAGCGCGTGGCGCAGGATCAACTGCTGGCGACGTGGGATCCGTTCACCTTCGCCATCCTGACAGAGGTGGCGGGGCACGTGAAGTATCAGGACCTGAAAGAAGGCGTGACCTTTGATGAAGAAGTGGACGAGGTAACCGGTCAGTCGCGCATGGTAGTGAAAGACTCGCCCGACGAGAAGAAGCAACCTCGTCTGGAAATTCGCAGCGCCGCCAACAAGCCGCTGAAGACTTACCAGATGCCCGTGCGCGCGAATCTGATGGTCGTTGATGGCGAGCCGGTCGAACCCGGCGACATCATCGCCAAGATTCCACGCGAAACCACCAAGACAAAGGACATCACCGGCGGGTTGCCGCGGGTCGTCGAGCTGTTCGAGGCGCGCCGGCCGGCAGAGACGGCAGTAATGTCGGAGATCGACGGTATCGTCAAGCTTGGGCCGATTGCTAAAGGTAAACGTAAACTGATCATCATTGGCGATGACGGCGAAGAGCGCGAGTACGATATCCCGCGCGGTACGCACATCAACGTGCAGGAAGGCGACCGCGTGCGTGCCGGTGAAGCGCTCATGGACGGGCCGCTCAACCCGCACGACATTCTGCGCGTGCTTGGGATGAGCCGCCTGCAGGAATACCTCGTGAACGAAATTCAGGAGGTCTATCGCCTGCAGGGTGTCAACATCAACGACAAGCACATTGAAGTGATTGTCCGTCAGATGCTGCGTTGGGTGAAAATCAAGGAAGTGGGCGATACCGATTTTCTGCTGGAAGAGCAAGTGGATCGTTTTCGCTTCACTGACGAAAACGAGCGAGTCAACGAAGAAGATGGAGAGGTGTCGCAAGCCGAGCCGCTACTGCTGGGCATCACGAAGGCCTCCCTTTCAACTGACTCCTTCATTTCCGCGGCGTCATTCCAGGAGACGACTCGTGTGCTCACGGAAGCTGCGATCTCAGGGCGCGTCGACTATCTGCGCGGCTTGAAGGAGAACGTGATCATGGGGCGGTTGATTCCCGCCGGCACCGGCATGGAGTACTACCGCAACGTAGACGTCGAGCGCGACGAGACCATCGATCAAGCCCGCGAGCGCGAGCTTGAGGACTATCCTGACATCGTCGGCGGCCACGAGATCACACTACCGACCAGGCCTCCCCTGGTGACTGCCGTAGGCGATGGGGACGGAGAGGTCGAAGGTTGACCTTCGAGAGCTTTTTCAGGGTTGCCAACGGGGACAGTTTTGTATATAGTCCCTTACCAATCGGACGGTGGCTGAATGCTTCCGTCTAAAGTGGTTGCTGGGGTGAGGACAGTGACCACATAAGATTAGGCGCGACGGCCCAAAACCGTCGCGCCTTTTCGCTGTCTCAGGAAGCGAACACATATTCCTTAATCTTCCTTGACAAGTGCTTAACCCTAACGTAGGCTCGCCGCATCTCGCGACACAGCAGGGTATTAAACTGTTTAATCCTACCCTCGCGGCTGTGTTAAGGCTGGTCAAGCGGACACCGTGTCGTTGCTTCGTGAGCCGACTGCGTGCCACTACCGACTACGCCTCCACCCGGTCAATTCTCGTGTTTGCCGCAATCGGACATTGATAAGATCAAAGCGTGGATTAGAAACGGAGCGAACTGAAGAACGAAAATCGCCCGACCTTCTTATGACAAGGACGCGCTGCCATTAAAAGGCAGCTCCATTCCAACTGATTAGGCCAGAAGCCCGAACCCGTGGGTTAACCCCCATGCATTCGACTGTCCCTCTGAGCGAGGGGAGTCTTTGCCTCAGATCGGGTGCTGAGCCGTAGCGTGATCGTTTACGACTTTTGAGGCAAAGCCCTATGGTTGCTGCGCCGCGCGATATTGCCATCGGATAAGATCCGCACTCTGAATGGGTGGACTAAATTCGCACAGCTGGAACGACTCGATACATCGAAGCCGATACGGGTTAAGATGGATAGTCACTGTCTGAACGCGTACGGATCACGGCGGTTGAAACTTCCCGAGTCGAAACCGTTTACTTCTAAGTGTACCCACAAGAACAAACTGTCGGCCTGTTAACTGCTAAGCACGGCACGAACGTTGCACTCCTGGATCGGCTCTAAACAAAATTGGTGTCAAGCGGTCGTTGCGAACCGGGGGGAACTCATGGCGCTAATTAAACATCAAGTCCGGGCTGAACCAAACGGGCCGAAAAATTCTCAAAGTCAAGGGAGCGAATCTCACATTGCGCCTCGTCACGATGTCCGTTTAATAGTAGAGAATAAGTTTACTCTGATGGAGCGAGCCCACGATCGGATTCGGGCCGAGGCGCTGGCGGCGCGGCTGCGCACGCCAAGATTTAACTGAGGGTTCTGGACGGGCGACTCGCGGTCAAACGGGGATGAATGTGGTCTCACATCACATGATGCGGTAGACTCCCGGTTTGAGAATCAATCATGACTACGCTCTGGAAGCCTGGGGGACTAACTTTTAAGGAGTTGGTTAGGCGCGTCTGGAGTGAGATTCTGCGGGATGGAGTCTTCGACCGTGCAGCGCAGCTTTCCTTCTATTTTCTGCTGGCGCTTTTTCCCCTCCTTATTTTCCTGACATCAATCATCGGCTTCGTCTTAGGCTCGGAAAGGGAGTTGCGCCAAAATCTTTTGATTTACCTGGCCCAGGTAATGCCGCCTGAGGCTTTTCGGTTGACGAGTTCCACGCTAAGTGAAATTAGCACCGCGTCCAGCGGCGCCAAGATCTCTTTTGGGATCCTGGCAACCCTGTGGGCAGCGTCCAATGGAATGGGCGCCATCACTGAAACGCTCAATGTGGCATATGACGTAGAAGAGTCTCGACCATGGTGGCGCCAGAGATTGACAGCAATTCTCTTAACCTTCGCGCTCTCGATTTTGATCGTGGGCGCCCTGATTTTTATGCTGGCTGGTGCAAAGATTGCCGGCGTCATCGCAGACAATTACGCCTTTGGGTCTGCTCTCATGTTTAGCTGGAGGTTGTTGCGTTGGCCGCTGGTACTTGTTTTTGTGCTGCTGGCCTTTGCGCTGATCTACTACTTTGCGCCTAATGTAGAGGACCAAAAATGGAAATGGGTATCACCTGGTTCACTGTTCGGAGTTTTTCTGTGGTTGGTGGTTTCATTCGGATTCCGCGCCTATTTGTACTTCTTCGATACCTACAGTAATACATACGGCTCGCTGGGAGCAGTAATTATTCTAATGCTCTGGCTCTACCTCACGGGTGCGGCGGTGCTCATTGGCGGCGAAGTGAATGCTGTCATCGAGCACGCGGCGGCAGAAGCTGGAGATCCTGACGCTAAAAAAGAGGGGGAGAGATCGGTTGACTAAGGGCGCGAAGCGACCGTTGTCGAGACGTTATTGAGCGCGTCGATGCGGCTGCGCACAGCCCGCGAAAGTGCTTCTACGTCTTCGGGCTTGTAGTTAGCCGAACGGAACGCATCTCTAATTTGCTCATCGCTGAGCTGACCAAGGTAACGGCCAATCCATTTTGCATCTGCGACGCTGATGTTCTCGAAGAGCTTTTGATTTTTGCCGCCGTAGTTGAAATCAATGACGTCGCCCTTCACTTCTTCGATAAAGTCCGCCTTGACGAAATCGGAGGGTTTGTTGCGGCTGCGCGCAAAAAAGCCTCCGGTCTTGCCAAATGAGCCTCCCAGATCGCTGATAATGTAGCGCAACTCGTTTTGCCCGGCAGCGTTACGTGCGGCGAGAATTTCATTATTCGAGTCTTTGATGTCCCAGTTATTGATCAGAACCATCATTACCTTAAGACCCTGAAACTCAGGTTTACCTTCGAATGGATTGGTCTCCCATTTCCAATCACCGATTCGATCCACAGACTTGGGCCTGGCTTCAAGCCGCACGTTTTCAAACGTCCCCTTGCCTACAATCGTAAGGCGTGGGATGAGATACGCGATTTCCGTCTCGTAACCGACCGCCCACAGCAGCCGATTAGCGGCGGTGTCTGTCTGAGCTTCCTTCCCTAGTTTGGCGACCCATTCTTTTCCGGAAGCGTCCTTTACCAGATATTTCTTGGAGTAACCGCCAGTTTTGTCCTTGATGAAGGTGACTTTGGACAGGTTCGGCTTCATGGCTTCGCCGCCGGCGCCGAGCAGCAGGTTGCGCGTCTGAATATCCACGGGTTCGCGCCACAGTACTGGAGTTCCTGTAGGTGGCGATTTCTTTTTCTTATCTTTTTCCGGCTGGGCCAGTGAGGGGAGCGCAAACGCCATTAATATCAGGACAATGCTTAATCGATAAATTTTCATCAGTTGCCTCATGTATCCTCCTCCGAAACCTTTTGGAGCTGTCTTTTTACCTCGCTCCCTTTTTCTTAACAATTAGCCGGTTGATTAGCATTTCCGTGTAAATTTCCAGTACAAACTAAGCCCACAGCCTGTTTGATAACTAGTCAATTCCTGGCAATTGCTTTATCACTGGAGGGCCAATCTGCAACCTGGGTGCCGTGGGAGGGGAAAAGGTCGAGAAAAATTTGAATTCGCAGTTGACCCAGCAGCGTTTGGCATCGATCATCTGTCGGCGATGAACCCTGTGACCGGGAAAGGATTTGATGTTGCGGTAATTGGCGCGGGAGTGTTTGGCGCCTGGACGGCGCTTCAATTGCGGCAGACCGGCTGCGATGTGGTCCTTGTTGATCGGTATGGAGGGGGTAATCGTCGCGCCAGCTCAGGTGGTGAGACGCGGATTATGCGTAGGGGCTACGGCCCCGACGAGATCTACACGCGCTCGGCTGATCGGTCGCTCGGGTTGTGGCGGGATCTAAGCGAGCGAAGCGGACAAGCATTGTTCTATCGGACCGGAGTCTTATGGCTCGCCCGAGAACAGGATCCGTATTCAATCAGCACGCTGGCGACTCTGGAACGCGTGGGCGTTACGTTTGAAAAACTTGGGCGCGCTGAGTTGGCCCAGGCCTATCCACAAATCCATTTTGGACCGACCGCCTGGGGAATCCTCGAGCCCGATGGCGGGGCGCTAATGGCACAGCGAGCGGTGCGCGCGGTTATCAAGGAAGCCGAGAAAAATGGTGTTGCGTACCTGCAAGATGCGGTGTTGCCGCCCAGTGGCGCGGGCGCATTGAATTCAGTCGCGACCGCCGGCAACAGGCGAATAACAGCCGCGGTTTTTGTGTTCGCCTGTGGCCCATGGTTACCGAAATTGTTCCCAGATGTTTTGAGCAGGATGATTCAAGTAACCAGACAAGAGGTCTTCTACTTTGCCACAACTCCGGGCGACTTAAGCTACTCGCCTCCAGCGATGCCCGTCTGGATTGATTTCAACGATCTTGTTTACGCGATTCCCAATGTGGAAAACCATGGCTTCAAGATTGCGATCGATGCGCATGGTCCAGAGTTCGATCCTGATGATGGCGATCGCGCTGTAACCGCAGAAGGATTGCGGGCCGTTCGCAGTTATCTTTCCGAGCGTGTGCCTGCGCTTAAGGAGGCCCGTCTGGTTGACGGAGAGGTTTGTCAGTATGAAAACACTTCCAATGGCGACTTCCTGATTGATCGCCATCCGCTATGGGAGAATGTCTGGCTGGTAGGAGGTGGCTCGGGACATGGCTTCAAACATGGGCCGGCGATTGGCGAGTATGTTGCGAAGGTGATTTCAGGCGCCGGTAATATCGAGCCGCGGTTTAGGCTTTCCGCAAAGGAAACGACGCATCGGCGGCAGGTTTACTGAATTCTTTTCGTTACTGCGCGGGTTTTGGCATGGCGCCCTGCGGACAAGTCCACAGTTCCACCATCAAGTCGTTACGTTGCGGCCCCACCTGAGTCACGATTCGTCTCGCGTCCAGGCCGCGCGAATTAACCAGATAATCGACAATGTTTGTAATCTGCGTCTGAACCGCGGCTGGCTTGCCGCGATGTCCTGGATGGACGATGACATGAGCGGTTGAAGCAGGATCGTGCTGCAAATCGATGAAGAAGTTGTCGAGCCGAGCCTTCTCGTCATTACGCGACAGCTCGGCAAACTCGTCGAATTTCCGGCAGGTCAGAGGAACCGGAAATTGAACGGAGCAACTCGCCGAACAATCCAGCGTGTAACCACTAAGCGATAGTGCGGCTTGAATCGATTGCCCGGCCAACCCGGCAGTATCAACTTTGATTGTTGGGGTTCCTTGGCCCTCGATAATCCGTCCCGCCGAGACCGTCCAGTTGTAAGTAGGGGTGACGTTACCCAGGGTGCCAGTAACCGTTGATACAAAGGTCACCGGCTGATCGACTGCCACTCGGTCGGGACAAGCGATGTAGACATTGGGACAGACCGGCGGCGGGGGAGGGCATTTGACGAGCACAGCGATTGAAGAGAACGCTTCACAAGCTTCGTCGCCGCTGCTCGAATCGATAGCCAGAAAAGCTCTGTGGAATCCGGCCTTTGCTCCGGTGAGATCCCACGAGACACTCGCGCCGTCACCTTTGATGCTTCCCGAACTCGTAGTCCATCGGTAATGAATGGTGTTTCCGTTAGGGGAAGCCGCCTTGGCACTGAGACTGACCAAAGACGGATTTTTGTCGCCCTCGCACGCGGTGATCACGGTTTTATCGGCCGCCAGGCTGAGGGTCGGAGGGCCATAGACGAATGTCTCTTTTACCTTCTGGGCTGACACTTCGGGGGCAAAAAAACCTAATCCCACAAGTGCAAGTGATAGGAAGAGTGCAATCAGGCTGAAGTGACGTCTATGCATCTTGGAACTCCTTCTGTCCGGCCCGTAGGTCTTAGCGCCGGATAACCCGCCCGGGCGG
>Ga0187893_10007055_pt1 | contig 18731 bp, 14 predicted proteins | sample MA1701074metaG_FD_139574 | JGI IMG/M metagenome (GOLD analysis project Ga0187893, IMG submission 139574) | White microbial mat communities from a basaltic lava cave in the Kipuka Kanohina Cave System on the Island of Hawaii, USA - MA170107-4 metaG ... | reverse complement strand
CTCGGGCAGCCGCTCGGCCGCGCGCCGCACGCACCGCTGATAGTCGCGAGGCCCCTCCCAATCGTCCAAGCAGGCGCACTGCTCGGCGACCAGCCGCCGCGCCATGCCGCACGACCCGGCCGACACGGCGCGTGCGACTCCTGCAACCAGGAGCGCGACCGTGAGAGCAATCGACACGCTCCAGAGCCGCATGCGGGCGGAATGGTCGAGCATGAGCGTTCCTCCGTGCGGGTGGGGGGCGTCCTTGCCGACGCCCCCCACCCGGCGTTCAGAGCGGGATCAGGTCACAGCAGCTCTTGGCATCGCTCACCATGCCGCGGTTTTCGATGCAGTCCGCCGGCGTGGCAGCAATGTAACAGCGAACCCGCGTGATGCACGTGACGGCCCTCGGTTTCCCGCACACCGAACGCGTCGCGCAGCGGTTCACCTGCGCGCGGCAGACGCCCATCCCGGTGTGGGCGGCGAGCCTGGTAGTCGCCCGCCGCACGCAGTGGGCATAGGCCCCGCGTCCTCTCCAGTCGCCGTCGCACGCACATTCCTCGGCCACGAGCTCGCGTGCGATCGTACAGGGCACGGCACGGGTTTCCCCCACGAGGGTGAATAGCGCGACTGCCGCGCACGCAACCGTCAGGTGCCGCATGGCGCCGCCCTCAGCCGCAGGCAGGCAGCACCATCGGACAGATGAGTGCCGTCGGCGTCACCGTGCCCGACAACGTCGGCGCGCTCACGCACGTCGCCGAGTCGCACACGAGGTCGGCGTTGGCGTCGGGACACCGGCAATCGATCCGGTTGCCACTGATGACGGGGGCCGCGCAGTTGGCGAGTGCAGGATCGTCGGCGAGGATGCTGTCACCGCTGGTCTGGGTGAAGGTGCCTTTGTAGCGCAGCCAGTTGGTCCCGCCACCCTGTCCGCCAGCCACCGCGACGTTCCGCGAGCGCAGGTCGTTGTGGATGACGATGTTGCATGCATCGAAGTCGATGCTGCCGTTGGCGTCACCGCCGGCCGAGACGGTGGTCGTCAGGACCTTTTCGATGGCCAACGTGTGGTTGTTGCCTGCGATGAAGTCGATCGCACCGCCCGTTGCGTACGTGCCGCCCGAGCCGACGTTGACCGTGCCGTCGATGGTGCTGTCTTCGTCGCCCCAGATGGTGACGTATCCCCCGGGGCCGCCCCCCCCGCCGCTCGAGTCGATGTTGCCGGTGACGCTGATGTCTTGGGTCCCGTACACGCCCACGCTGCCGCCGGAGTATCCACCGTTGTCGGAGATCGCTCCGGAGACCGTGACGAGCGTCCCGCCGATGCTGACGGTGCCGCCGACTCCGTAGCCGCCGGCCGCAACCACATTGAGCGCGCCGCTCGAGGTAGTCGCGCCGCCAGCCACCATGGAGATCTCACCGCCCGAGCCGTCGTTGCCCCCCTTGGCCTGCATGGTCTTGCCCTGGCTCAGCGTCGTGGCGACGTCGATGTCGATCCAGCCGCCGAAGGTCTCGCTACCCGACGCGTTCGCCGTGACGTTGCCGTTGCCGCTGAAGGAGGCACTGCCGGTGCTGGCCGTGAACCAGAGCGTCCCGCCGTCGCCCGAGTCGTCGCCGCCGCACGCCCCGTCAGCATTGATTCCCTTCGTGATCGACAACGCCCCGCAATTGAGCCAGACGAACCCGCCGGAGCAGATTGGCGACTGGCCGGCGGCGGTGATGTCGCCGCCCCCGTGGGTGCAGGTCCCACCCGAGTTCACCGTGAACGAACCGTTCTTCCTGGCGTCGACGCCCCCGCTGCCGGTCGTCGAGAAGAACTCGCCGGCTCCGGAGGTGTTGACGATCGTCGTTCCCGTCTGCTTGCGAATCGTGCCCGAGACGGTGAACGAATTGGCCGCCAGCGTGAGGTCGCAGGCGAGCGCGTCGGCGTTCAGCGTGCCGCTGATGGTCACGTCCATCGACGATCCCCAATCGAGGACACAGGGACCGACGCCGGGACACCCGCTGTCGAGCGTCGTGTTGGCGATGCTGCAGGTGTTGGTGCCGGTCGACGTGCAGATGCTGGTGCTGCAGGCCACCGCGTCGGCGCGGCGGGCCGTGCCCAGCGTGAGCGCGAGCGCCAGGGAAGCAGCCAGTGTCAACGCTCTGCCGATCCGTCCGTCATGCGTGATGCGAAAAGAGTTCATAGTCGCTCCTTCGTGACGTTTTCGGGTTGCATCGTCCTGCTTCGTTCCCCACCCGGTGGCATGCCGGGCGGCGCGCGTGCGCGCCGCCGCGCTCGATTCGATCGTGCGTCCATGCGCACGCCTCAGCCGGCGTCGCGCGTGCCGCTCACGACCACGTTCTGCGACGAGCCCCCGTCGACGACGCTGCAGCTCGCATTCATGGACGACCCTCCCTCCCTGGACGATCGGTTGGCGGTTGGCTTCCGGACCGCTCAGCACGAAGCAGGAGCCGGAGGCGCGCGCTCTCGAGCGGTTCTTTGCTCGGGTGGTGACACATTGGGAACTCGCTGCGAAGCACGCTCCCCTCGTGTCTCGGCATCGCCGCCGTACAGTCAGTCGACACGATGGTCAAGGCATTTCTCGCGCGCGCTTCGTCTTGCGACGCACGCGTCGCGCGTGCGTCGCGCGCATCCCTCGCAGCAACGGGCCTTCTTCGCCGTCTGTGACCGGCCGTGACTTTTTCTGTGCACGCCGTAGACGGTCACATGCGATCGCTCATCGTCGTCGCGCTGCTCGTCCGGCGACACGGAAGGTGCTCGTTGCGAGCGGCCTCCCGATCGACGCGATGGACGTCTTCGAGATGAACGAAACCTTCGCGTCGGTGGCGCTCGTCTGGGAGAAGGCGTGCGCGCCAAACCCCGAGCGCGTGAACCCGAGCGGGGGCGCGATCGCCATCGGGCATCCAACGGAATGCACGGGAGCGCGGCTCACACCACGGCGCTCCATGAGCTCGAGCGCAGGGGCGGACGCTACAACTTGATCTCGATGTGCTGCGGCGGCAGGCTCGGGACCGGCACCGTCATCGAGCGGCTAAGCCACCCGCTACTCGACGTAGCCGAGCGCGCGGAGGCGGCGCATCGTCTCCGCGTCCGCCTCCGGCGGAGCCGTCAGCCCGCCGTCCGCCGGTGTCCTCGGCAGCTCGGCGAGCCACATCGCGAACGCCTCGCGCGCGTACTCGGCAAGCCACGGGCGTTCGGGGGCGCGATTCACCCGTTCGGCGGGATCTCGGCCGAGGTCGAAGATCTGGAGCGGGACGCTGTTCCGTTCGCTCTCGATCACCTTCCAGCGATCCACCGTGATCGACTGGCGGGAGCGTCCGCCGAGCTGGGTGTAGGCATAGGCCTCGACCGACGCCTCCGGTCGATCGCCGGCGATGGCCCCGAGCAGCGATCGGCCGCGGACCTCGGCCGGCAGCGGCAGGCCGAGGTACGCGAGGAGCGTCGGCATAACGTCGATCTGTCGTGCCACCGCTTCGACCCGCCGTGCGCGGAGCCCCGCATCGGGAAACCGCATGACGAGCGGGATGCGCAGCAGCTCGTCGTACAGCGTGCGGCCGTGCTCGAGGCCGCGGTGATCAAGGAACTCCTCGCCGTGATCTGCCGTGACCACGACGATGGTGTCGTCCAGCCGTCTGCGCCGGGCAAGGTCGGCGACGAGCGCGCCGAAGCTCCGATCGTTGAAGACGATCTCGGCGTCATAGCACGCGATCAGCTGGCGCAGCTCGTCGGGCGTCAGGCGACTCGGCTGGGGTTTGACGCGTTCGAGGAGCCGTTTGGCAGCGCCGCCACAGCGCCCGTTCGCCCAGATGCGCGCGAGGTCGTCCGGCGGCGCGTACGGCGAGTGGGGATCGGTCGCATGCACGTAGAGAAAGAACGGCCGCGACGGGTCCGCGCGATCGAGCCACTCACGCGCACGAGCGGTGAGCACGTCGGAGCGGACGTGCAGCGTCTCGCTCGTTTCGTCTTCGGGCAGGTACTCGTAGACGTCGAACCCGCGCCCGAAGCCCCAGCGCCCGGCGACGTTCACGTTGGTGACGAAGGCCGCCGTTTCGTATCCCGCGGCGGCGAGACTCTCGGTGAGCGTCGGTACCTCGGGTCGGAAGCCCTGTCTCAAGGTCATCGCGCCGTGCACCGGCGGATCGACGCCGGTGAAGAGGGAGGCCATCGCCGGACGCGTCCAGGACGCCTGCGCCAGTGCCGTCTGGAAGACCGCGGCGTCGCGGGCGAGCGCGTCGATGTGGGGCGAGGTCGACTTCGCGTACCCGTAGCAGCCCAGATGATCGGCCCGGAGCGTGTCGATGACGTAGAGGAGAACGTTCGCCCTGCGTCCCTCGCCCGGCGGCGGTGCCACCGGGTCGGCCGTGCCGAGCACGCGAGGTGCGCGGACGCGCACCGGCCCGCGGCCACCGGGATAGCGGATCGAGAGCCGCACGATCTGCTCGCGCCACGGGGACAGGTCGCCGACCAGCGTTCCGTCCGGACCGGCGTCGAGCTCGACGTCCTGCTCGCGTTCGCCCTCCGGCTGGATCACGGCGCTGAGCGGCGCGTCCTGCGGCTCCGGCGCCAGCGTCACGAGCCCGTCGGACGGCACACGGAGCAGGTAGCGCAGCGTCGCGGCCTCCGGGAGGAGGATTGCGTCGTCCTCGAGACGCGGCCGCCGTGGGTCGACGGGGCCGTCGAGGCGGATCGAGTGGTAGGCGATGCCCGTCTCTTTGCCGCGCCGCGCCGGCGGGCCGGACACGGTGAACTCGTTGCGGCCGGGTCGCTGCAAGCGCGCCGGAAGCTGTACGCGGAGGTCCTCCATGGCGGGACCGACGGGGAACACGCCGAAGCGTCGATTGTTCAGCAGCACGGCGATGCGCGCTGGCGGCGCGCTCGGCGGCCCGCGGTGCGCACAGCGCAGGATGAGCGTCCGGTCCATCGGCTTGGCGAGGTCGATCCGGACGGTCGAGAAGCGCTCCGTGCCGAGCACGACCGATTCGCCGCTCGGAAGCACCTGCGGGTCGGACCAGCCGCGGGTGAGCCGCGGCCGGGAGCGGCGGTCCGCCAACTCGAGAACCGTCGTCTCGCCTCCGCCTTCGGTGACCGCGAATCTCGCCACGAGGTCGTAGATCGTCCGGCGGGCACGTGGCGCCTCGCCGCCGCCGCAAGCGGCGACGAGCAGCACGGCGAGCGTGGTGGCGGCGCGACGCGCGCTACGGGCAGAGGAGCGCGGCGGCGAGCTCGGGCCCGGCGATCTTCGTCTTGGCGCCACCGATCAGGGTTTGAGAGGATACTGTCGCTCTTGGCAAGAACCTTGGCGCCCGGAGCGAGACTCGGCGGATCGACGGTGGCCTGGAAGCCGGCGATCTTCACCTTGGAGGTGAGGCCGCCGTGGACGTTCAGGATGACGGGATCCGGGCTGCCGTTGACGACGAAGATGCCCGACACGTTGCCGACTGGTGCCGCTCACGTGGACGACGCCGACACGGTGGTGCCGAGCGCTGTGCCCCAATGAATCCCGCCCGCGGCACCGTGGCTACGTTCCGCTCGACACGTCGGCCTTGGGGTTGCCCGCGCTGCTGACGAGCGCCAACGCCTGGAGCAACAGCCGCCGGATGCGTCACTACCGGCGCAACGGTGCTGTCCTAGTTCGAGGCTGTGGCCCTAGATCGAGGGCGCGGGTGTCCTAGTCTGAGTCGCTTTCGTGGCCACCGCTCATGACATGCGGATGCGGCTTGGGCGGATTCCTGTTGGGACGCAGGGCACGTCCGAGCCACCACATGAAGGCCAGGGGTGCAGCGACTACGGCGACGACGGCGAGGTAGACCATCACGATTTGCGCCGCTTCCGCCGCCGCCAACTCGTCCAGCCCTGCACAACTGCGCCGACCAACAGCACTGATGCGCCTATGCCGAGAGTTATTGCCTGATTGTACCAGTGCGCAAACGGGTGGGTGTGCCACCACCCCGGGTTGTTTCCCCAAGTCTCGTAGAACAACGCTCCGCTCCCTAGTCGGGCGGGCCGCCCGCACGGACATAGAGGCCAAGAATGCAGAGGGCGAGCCCCAGCAGGAGCGGCGGCCCGGCCGCCGGGAGCGTCACCGCGATCACCGCGCCGACACGCTCAGGTGTGAGTGGGGGACCCGGATCGTTGGCCACGTTCACGAGGACAAGCGCCAGGCACGCGAGCATGAGCCCACACAGCCCCGCGAGCGAGAAGAGCGTGCGGGTTACGATGCGGCGCTGCGCGAGAGTCACCGGGACGTTCTGGGGCGAGGGTTCGCGCTCGGCCGTCGCCGATTCGGCGCCTGGGTCAGGGCGCTGGCCCCCAGCTTCCGAGTCTCCGCTCGGGTCAAAGGCTCCCGGCGCAACGCCCTGCTCGCAAGCTTCGCGATCGCCTTGGACGTCTTCTCGTCACTCGTCCGCTTTCCCATGGTGACCACCCCCGGCATGGGTATCGGCAGCCGGATGGTTGGCCTTGAGCCAGCTATGGGAGTGCAAGAAGCGCAAGGGACCGGAGCGCCGGTCGTGAAAACAGACGGCGACAGGCGGTCCAGTATCCGCACGTATCGACTTCTCGAACGCCTGTCATGAATTGCTGGACCTCCGCACACAGGGGCACTTCCCTGGCCTGGGGGAACTGAAGCGGCTCTCGATTCAGCACCACCTCGACCTGATGAGCGGCATAGTGTGAAGGCCCCCATCGGGTGTCCTACTTTCCCCGCCCGGGTGTCCTAAACCGGCCATCACCGGCGCAACGATAGCCTTGACGCCGACAGCGACTGCTGGTTACGGTGCGATGCCCGTTCAGCACCGCCGACATGGGCTTCGCCGGTCGTAAACACTTGCGGATCGACTTCTCGCAACGGAGCGCGCTCCCCGAGATCATCGATGACGTGCGACTCGACGCCGGCGTCATGGCCGACGTGCTGCGAAACCTGCGAACGATCAATCGGTTCCTCGGCGGTATTTCTACGACCGTCGATGCGCTGTCACGGCTGCTGCCGCCGGGCGATCGCCCCGTGCGCGTGCTGGACGTCGGTGCAGGCGGCGGCGACATGGCCCGGCAGCTTATCGCGTGGGGCCGCGCGCGCCGGCGACGTGTCGAGGTGGTGTCGCTCGACCTGAGCCTCGCCGCGGCGCAGTTTGCACGGGACGAACTCGCGGGATGCGCCGAGTCTGCCGTGGTGCAGGCCGACGTGTTCGCCCTGCCCTTTCGCGACCAGTGCTTCGACGTCGCACACTGCGCGCTCTTTCTCCACCACTTCCCTCAGAAGGTGGCCGCTCGATTGCTCCGCGCCCTCTATGCCGTGAGCAGGCACGGGGTCATCGTCAACGACCTGCATCGACATCCGCTTGCCTGGGCCGGCATCTGGGTGCTCACTCGCGCCCTCGGTGCCCATCCGGTCGTCCAGCACGACGCCGCCCTGTCGGTCCTGCGCGCCTTCGACCGCGCTGATCTCACCGACCTTTCACGCACCGCCGACCTTCCCATGGAGGTGCGGTGGCGATGGGCGTTTCGCTATCAGATCGTCATCCGCCGAGCAGCGGTCGACTGCTGACATCGACCGCCTCCCGGTTAGTCGAGATAGCCGAGCCCTCGCAGCGCCTCGCGAGTCTGCGGGGCGACCACGGGCGCGACGGCATCCCCTGCCCGGCGCGGCGCCGCCTCCGCTGCATCAAAAGCCGTCCTCAACTCTTCGCGCATGGCGGGTAGCCCGCCCAGATCGACCACCTCCCGCGCGTCGGCAGCGAGATCGTACACCTCCTCCTTGCCGTAGGCCCAGCGGACGAACTTCCGATCCCCCGTGCGGATACCGATGCGCTCGTCGGCGAACAGCATGTTCTCGATCAGCGCCTCGCGGGGCGATGTCACTTCGCCTCGAAGCACGGGCGCGAGCGACGTGCCATCGAGACCCGGCGGAACATCGATCCCGACGAAGTCGAGAATGGTCGGCGCGATGTCCGTGACGCGGACCACCTCGTCTACCTGCATCGGCGCCGCGACACGCGCCGGCCAGCGGATCAGGAGCGGCACGCGGACGAGCTCCTCATAGACCGTGTGGCCGTGCTCGACGCCACCATGGTCCCAGAACTCCTCACCATGATCCGCGACGACGACGACGACCGTACGCTCGCGCAGCCGCGCGTTGTCCAGGCTGTCCAACACCGTTCCAACGGCGGCGTCGACGCTCGCTACCTCGGCGCGATAGAGCGCCCGCACCTGCTCCTTCTCGCTGTCGTTGAGGCGGATCTCGCCGCTCCGGAGCCGTGCCACGTCCGGCGACATCAACGTGAGCGGCGCGCGGCCGGTCCCGTCGGCGAGCAGAAGGTCCCCGCGAAAGCTTTTGTGCGGGGACGCATCGGCGCGGCTGTAGGGCGGATGGGGATCGATGTAGTGGAGCCACAGGAAGAACGGCTGCGGCTCGTCGTACGCGAAAAGCCAGCGGCGAGCACGCTCGCTCACGGTCCGGCCCCGATCCCCGACGACGAGCCCGGGGTACAGCCAGGTCGCGAGCTTCATGGCGGTAGTGTCTTGCGACCCGATGAAAAGCTCCGACTCGATGGTAACGTTCTCATACGTCTCGAATCCCTCGCCCATGCCGTAGTGCAGGGAGAGATACGGATTCGTGACGATGGCATGCGTTCGGTACCCATGGTCTTGCAAAGCGGCGCTCACGGTCCACGTTCCCTGCGGAAGCGGCGAGCGTCCCAGCGGATCGCGGTTGTTCGCAATCCTACCGGCGCCGTGATGACGCGGGTTGAGACCGGTCAGGATCGAGGCCATCGCCGGGAGCGTCCATGGCGACGACGTAATCGCGCGCTGGAAGACGATGCCCGATGCCGCCAGTCGATCGAGGTGCGGGGTGAGACCGTGCGCGCCGCCGTAGGCTCCGACGTGGTCGGCTCGCAACGTGTCGATCGAGATGAGCAGGACGTTCGGTGCTCCCAACGGCGCGGGCGCCGTCGCGGACGCGCGCAGCGCGTTCCACTTCCAGTCGGTGGCGAGGAACCGCACCATCGGCCAAAGGAGTGCGACGCCAACGAGCAGCGTAGAGATAGTTGCCGCGCGGAGTCCGCGCTCGATCTGCGATGCCATTCGGTCCGCGGCGGCCCAGCCCACGGCGGCCACCGTCAGCACGAACGTCGCTCCGAGCGCCCAAAGCGTGGCAGTGGCCGCTAGAGTCGGCTCGGCTCCGACCGCGCGCATCCTGCGAACGACCTCGGCCGCGTACGGAGCGGCGATCGACACTGCGGCCGCCGCACCGAGCATCGCAACGTACAGCGGGATGGCGCCGCCCGGCGATGGCCGGCGCAGCGCCCCGAGGAGGAGGGTAACGGGAAGGAGGAGCATCATCCCGAGCGCACCCCAGGCGAGGATCGGAACGGCAAGATAGCCGAAGAAATAGTGATCCGGCTGCACGAACGCGTTCGCCTGGAGCGTGACCAACGCCTCGCGCACGCCGATCAGCGCTCCACCCACGAGCCCGACGGCAAGGGCACGACGCCACTCGGCTACCCCCGCCGTGCTCTCGTCTCTCATGCCACCCCGCGTCGCGGGTGCGCACTCCCATGCGCCGGGTTGCGACGCCGCCGGTGCTTCGCCACGAACCCGACGACGAGCAACACCACTCCCACGAGCCAGGCGGTGGGCATGCGGTACCCGGTCCCTGGCTCTTCGACCGGTGCGCGAGTCGCGAACGCCCCCGGCGGCGCCGCGTTCGGCGCTACGGCGGGGGTGTCCACGCGCGACGGAACGACCGGTGCGGAGGTGGCGACCCGGGGCTCGGTAGCGAGCCAGGCGAGGGCCGCACGTGCGAGCTGCGCACCGTCCCCGTCGAGCAAGGCGAGTATCTGCTGGTCCGGCGGACGAACCGGCGCCCTTCGGGCACGACGCGCGCCCGCGCGCACGAGCGATCGCGCTTGCAGATCCACGAGTCCGGGAGAGGCACCGCTCTTGGCTTCGGGTAGAACTGCTTCCCCGGCCAGCTCCTCGAGTCGCGCGCGTGCAGCGTCGTACTCGCCCACCTGCCAGAGCGACCACGCGGCCCCATAGCGGGCATCGTCTGCGAACCGCCCCGCCGGATCGCCCGACGCGGCGCGCTCGAACGCGGCGGTTGCTCCGACGTAGTCGCCAGCCCAATACCGGGCGTAGGCGGCGCCTAGGCGTGCGGCCTGCTGCGTGTCACCGTCGAATCGTGCATCCCTTGCCACCCCGTCGAACAGCTCACGGGCGCGCGGATTGCCTTCGGCGCCAGCCACGAGGCCAAGGGCCAGCGTGGCGGCGGCGGCATGCTGCGGGGCGGTGTCCACCACCGCCGCGAAGTGCAGATGCGCCGTGCCGAGATCGTCGTCGAGCGTCGCGATCCACCCGAGCGCTAGCTCTGCCCATCCGGCCCACGGTTGATCCGCACCGCGCTCGAGAACCTCGGAAAAATACGCGACCGCTTGTCGTTGCCGCCCTGCTCGTAGCGCGGCGTCACCAAGCGCCAGCACGAACATGGGTGGGAGCCTCTGCCGTTCCGAGCGAAGCGCCAAGATCGCACGGCGGTTCCGCACGGGATCTCGGAGATAGTCCTGAAGCACCTGCTGCCACGTTTGGGGGTCGGTGCGCTCATCCGCCCGCCCCGCGCCCACAACAACCCCTGCGATGAGCAACAGCGCCGCGAGCATCCGGGTCCGCGGGCGCGCACGCGTCGCCTTCGCGCGTGACATGACCGCCCCTTAGCTCGAATCGACAGTGCTGTCGATCACGAATACGGAATCTTGCTTTGTCACACCGACAGGACTAGCAGCATTTTGGATCCGACTTGCCATGACGGGATCGATTCTTCACTCCCTCGGCACCGCTGTCCCACACCATCGCGCGGCCCAGACAGACGTCGCCGAATGGGCGAAACGGGTCGTGTCGGCCGAGTGCGCGAACGCCCCTGTCGGGCAGGAGCTGCCGCGCCCCGTACGAGCGAGGAATGAAGCCATCGATCGCGTCTATCGTGCGTCCGCCATTCGCGAGCGTCACTCAGTCGTTCCGGACTATACGACGCAGCCGTCCTCGTTCAGCTTGTATCCGCCGAACTGGCGGCTTGAGCCCGTGCCGTCGACGGCCACGCGCATGGAAATGTACCGCCGCGAGGCACCTCCGCTCGCGGAAGAAGCCGTACTGCGATGTCTTGTCCGTGCCGGGTACGAACCGAGCGCACTCTCCCATCTGATCGTCGTGAGTTGCACGGGCTTCTTTGCTCCGGGACTCGACACGGTGTTGGCCACCTCGCTCGGGCTTGCGCCGCACGTGCAGCGACTAGCCATCGGCTTCATGGGTTGTCACGCGGCCTTCAATGCGATGCGGACCGCAGACGCGATCTGCCGCGCCGACGCTTCCGCCGTGGTTCTCGTCGTGTGCGTCGAACTCTGCTCGCTCCATTTCCAGCGCGAACCAACCATGAACAATATCGTGGCGAATAGCCTATTTAGTGATGGCGCCGCGGCCATCCTGATTCGCAGTGGGCGAGACGGATCGGCACCCGGCTCCCTGGCGTTTGTCGACTCGCTCACGCGCCTCGAGCCAGACTCGAACGAGCAGATGGCGTGGACGATCACCGACACCGGCTTCCAGATGACGCTCGCCCGCGATGTCCCGGACACGTTGCAACGCGGGATCGTGCCCTTCGTCGATGCGCTGCTCGAGCGCAATCGCGTGCGACGCTGCGACGTAGGCTTCTGGGCGATCCATCCCGGCGGGCGAAGAATTGTCGAAGTGGTGCGCGATCAGCTCCGCTTGCACGCGGACGACGTCGCACCGTCGTTCGAAGTACTCGCGGAGCAGGGCAACATGTCATCGCCGACCGTGCTCTTCACGCTCGAGCGCGCGCTCGCGCGGCGTCCGCCGACGGGGACCCTCGGCGTCGCGCTCGCGTTTGGTCCCGGGATCACCCTCGAGTCCGCCCTACTTCGCGTGACGTGACCGCTTGTGACTTCCACGTGTGACATTTCCGCGTACCGCGGCAGCATGCGTCGGGCGTAGGAGTGCCCGAGCCGCAAGAGAATAATCGACGGTTGTGTCATCACACAGACGCGCTAGTGCGCTGCAGTCATGCGACATTGGTATTGACTCCGTTCGGCAACGTGTGCGACCTGCGATTTCGTAGCATCGATCCATCGCGACAAGGAGGTTGCCATGAGGATCGTATCGCGCGTAGCAGCTCTCGCCGGGGTCCTGGTGCTCGGGATGGTGTCGAGCGTCACCGCGCAGTGCCCACCGTGCAACAACTGCGTCGGTGACTGCCCCACCCAGTCAGGGGTACAGGACAACGATGTCCTCACCGTGGCGGAGATCATCAAGGGGGTCGTTGACCTGAGCGCATGTCCAAAGGCAAATGCGCCGAACGCGAGCGCCCAATGCAATGGAGTGGTCAACGTCGCGGATCTGATACTGGCCTCGGAGAACTACGAAGCCGGGAACTGCGCCGCAGGGCCCGAGGGAACGACGTCCGAGGGTGCCACGCTCATCCTCGGCAACGCTACGACGTGCCGGAACCAGCAGGGCACGCTGACTTTTTCCGTCGACACGGCAGGCGGTGTGATGGTGGACCCGGCGGCCGTGCAGGCGATACTGGCATGGCCGACGGACGTGGTCAGCGTGGCCGATTGCACAATGCTAGCCTCGCTCGAAGCCGACGACTGGTACCTCAGCGATCGCGTCACATCGAACCTCTGCGACTATGTCGTCGCCTTCAACCGCGCCGGCCCGCGCAGCATCACCGACGAGGGAGACCCGGTCGTCCTTCTCAACTGTGACTACGTCGTCAAGTCCAACGCTCCTCTCGGCACCCACCAGGTGACCATCAGCTCGGGCCTCGCGGCGAACCTCGACGGTCAAGCGATGAGCACGACGCTGGACCACGGCAGCATCACGGTCTGCAACTGATCGACTGTTCGTCCTCCTTGGGGCAGCCCTCGCGGCGCGTCGACGACCCGACTCGTTGGCGAGCGCCCCAGGGAGCCGCGAGTAGCCCGAGCGTCAGGATGGTCAGCAGCACGACCGGCATGAGCATCCCGGTCCGCGGGTTGCCGCGCAGCGACTCCAAGCCGAATTTCCCGATCGCATAGACGACCGCGTACACGGCGAGCAGCGTACCGGCTGGTGCGTTCCGACGAAGCAACGAGGCGAGCAGCGCGAGCAGCGCGAGCGAGGCGAGCGCGAAGTACACGGGAAGCACATGCACCGGATGCGAGAGCGGGCTCGTCGGGTCGATGAGCTTGGTGCTCATCTGCTCGAAAAACGCGTCGGTCCTCGGTGGATAGCGGAGACAGACGCTCGACATCCACGCGGGGCAGACGGTTCCGGTACAGCACCCGGCCATCAGGCATCCGATGCGCCCGAACCCCTCCCACGTGGCAGCCGCCACGGCGAGACGGTCACCCGCGAGGCGCCACGGAGCAGCGGTCGCGCGGCACCAGGCGAGCGACAGCAGCCCGCCCACCAGCACTCCCAACGGGAGACGCATTCCTGGGCCCACTAGCTGTGTGGGAACGAACTGGGCCGCCTCGAGCAGCGGCGTGTTCTCGGACCGACCTTCGAGCATCGCACCGTAGACAAAGCCCAGCGCATACACGGGACCGGCAGCGACATCCGCAGCGGTCAGACGACCCTGCCACGCACCGACGAGGAGGAACGCAAGGGCGCCCAGGAGTCCCCCGCTCACCCAGAAGAGGCGATACAGTTCCGGCCCGGTGAAGGCGACACCGAGGAAGCTCCGCTGGCGGGCATCGATGAACGAGCCGGCGATGTCCCCGGCGTGCGGGGCCAGCAGCAGCACCGTCGCACCAACGGTGACGGCAACCAGCGTGAGCACCGTCGGTACGCTGTCTGCGCTCAACCGCATCATGTGCATTCACGTAACGCGAGGCCACTGGTTCCTGCGCGCGATGCGTTCTGCGTTCTCACGCCGCAGCCCCAACATCAAGGGCGCTCGCGTCAACCGGCGGTCCAACGTCAAACCCCGGCGGAGTCCAACAATGCTTGGTCTCCTTGACGGGGAAGGTTGCGGGGGCGCGACGGACGCACTGCTTCCCCACGCGACAGAGCCTTGCTGATTCCCTGCATCTATCGCGTCAAGGCGTGCAGCTCCCGTCCTAAGCGATCCACGTGAGCGGCCCGAGATTGCCCTATCGTGGCCAATCAGATCGCCCCCACCCTCGGAGAATCTCTGTAGCTGCTGGCCCCATGACATCCCGCTCCAGCGCAGAGCGGTCGCCGAGGATCGTCGCCGCTGCCCGGTGATCCACATCGACCTTGGCGAGCAGTTCCAACGCAAGCCCCTTCGCCTCCGCGCTGCGCCCGCCAAACGGCGAGAACTGATACTCCGCATAGACTACGTGATCTTGACCTGCCGCCTCACGAAGCAGCCAGCGAAAGTACTGTGCGGTGACATACTGGTCGCGGGCCTGATGGAATCCCATGATGACGACCCGCACATCGTCCCAGCGCTCCTGGGGATGCTCGGCCCGCCACGTGTTCATCTGTTGATGGAACTGCCGGAGTTGCTCCTCAGCCCCTATGCGAAGGTTCGCCTGTACTAGCGGACGCATTGCGTCTGCGTACGCCTGAAAGTGGTCCTTGTCGGCCGTCCGGGCTTGGAGCACTCGCTGGAGGTACGATTCGGAGTCCGTGAGAAGCCGGCGCAGTCGTGACCGCGTCGGCTCATCCGGTACTTTGCCATCAATCTCCGTCCGGGCTGCGGGCAGGAGCGCGGCGTACTCAAGCAGGGCCCCGATTGTCTCGGGCGTCAGCTGTCCAAACCCCTGGCGCGCCAGGACCGAGTAGATCGCAAGGGGAACGTGGGCGGTTCGTGCCATCAGGAAGTACCGGGCCGTGTCCATCTTGAACGGCTCTGGATCGTGGGCACAGCGGTAAAGCGTGAGATTCAGGAAATCATTCACGACGACTGGCGCTCGGCACGGAAGAGCCTCGCGGTTCGCGGCGGCAAGTCCGTCGTATGCGCGCATCGAGGCGGCGTCCAATTGCTTGAGGGCGCTGATCGGTGGTGCAGGTGTGCCAGGGCTTGGCTTCGGTGTTGCACACGAGCAGGCGAGGGCGACTACGGCCGCGAGCCAGACATGCGTTCCCAGCGGGCGGTGCCCCGATCGTCTGGTCGCAAGGGATTCAACGGGGTTCCGCATAGCGCACGTCATCGCACCAGTCGTGCGACCCTGGCAAGAGTGAGAGTGCTCTTGTTGTGACAAGCGGTTGCTTGCCCGCTCGTCAGTCGCAGCGGGGCAGGCTGTCGAGGTTGTTGTCGGTCACGGTGTCGGCATTGGAACGGATATACGTACGACGACAGCCGCTACAGACGTACTTCTCGACCCCCGCGACCTTCCCGCTCTGCGCTCCTTGCGTCTAGAAGGTGAGATATGACCGAAAGCTGTGGATCATGGAGCCCGTGTTGAGAGGAGCACGGGAGCGCTGAGTGAGGGGAGTGAGTTCTCCAAGCGGCTGCCGGGCTGTGGGGATCGCTACTTCTCCCGTCCCGCATCCAGCAGCGCCGCCTCCGCGACGAGTGGACGCCAGGCTCGCAGCGGCAGTTCGGCCGGGACCAGGTCGACCTTGAACTTCGACGTCCGAGGGTTGCACTTCCGGCATCTCACCTCGATACCGGGCTGCGAGAGCCGAATGCACGTGAACAGCTCCTGACCGCGGGCGTCGATGGCGCTGACGCACAGCTCGCAGTCGATGGTCTGCCCCATCTCCGTTTCGATGGACAGGCGCCGGCCGCGGAGCTGATAAGCAAGGGGACCATGAGGAGAGGGTACCGTCCCCTCTCCTTCTTCGATGACCGTCCCGCAGAGGCACCATTGGTAGTCGATGGGGAACGCCATGAGCTTGGGCCACGCCTCGAAGACGCCGGACCGTCTCACCGGGTTGGAGCGGCAGAACGAGCAGTTGGGCGTAATGTACTCATGGATCTCGCCGCGTTCGAGGACCGACCAGCGAGCTGCGATGTCGAGCTGCGGCACCGGCGTGTCGTATGTCACCCATTCCAGATGGAGCGCTCCTCCTTGGAGGAGAGAGCGCCACGCGCGCACCTTGGCATAGCGGCCCTCCGACGTGCGCACACCGAAAACGACCTCTTGCGGCGCGAAGAACAGAAAGTCGAAGGACAGCGGGATGAGGGGGAGAGGAATGTCATGCATCGACAGCGGAAGGCCCGATATCTGCACGGGCGTCAGCGCGGTGAACGAGCTCCCGGTGATGGTCAACCCAGCTGGGCCGCTCGTGGAGATGCCGCGCGACGGATCCCAGACCAAGTCGGTCCCGGGAAGCTCGGCACTGTCGATGGTGCCCGCGTCCAGGTCGACGGTGAAGCCGGCCAGCGAGATGTTCCCTCCCTGGTTCTTCACGGGCACCGAGACCGACCGGACGATCGAGCCCCGCAGCTCCAGATCGTCGAGCACGACGCTGGTCATCGTCAGCCCACCCCCGATAGGACCGAGCGGGAGGGATGCGAGGCCGCTCAGCGATCCGGCGAAACCGCTGGTGACCAGGTTGTTGACGATCCCTTCCGCCACCGCCTCCACGATAGCGAGCACGATGGCAGCCACGATCGCGCCCACGATGCCGCCGAACAGAGCGCCGAGGCCGAGGGAGACGAGCCACACCCACCACTCGAGGTCGACGTCCGTATCCACCGAAGGCGTGCTCGCCGTGACGGTGATCGAGCCGCCCGCCAGGCCGATGTCGATGAAGAACGTGATGTTGGAGACGGCTGACCAACCAGTTCCGGATGCCCGTGCCTGCGCATCGACCCGGATGCGGTTCCCTTCGACGCGCGCCTCGAGACGGGTGAGAGTACCCTCTCCCCCCGGCGCGGCAACGGGGTGGTTGAGCCGAAGAGGCGTGTCGAAGTCCGTGACCATGAGCCCGAGCGCGCCTGCCACGCGCGGACGCATCACGCGAGCGAGCAGCCAAAAGTTGCTGAGCATGACCAGCGATTGGCCGCCGGCCGGGATGAAATTGGTCGTGACGCCGTTGATGTTGCCGCCGGAATCGTTCGCCATGCGAACGCCGAAGGCGATGCAATCACGATCGACGGCTGTCGTGTCGTTGATGGTCGTCACGTCGATGTCGAAGATGGTGGCTGGATCCGCATCGTCGACGACGGGAATCGGTGGGGTGAGGGCGAATCGGCCGATGCCGGACTGAAGCTGCTGGAGCACGATGCCCGCCATCATGTTCTGTGCCTGGGGGAGCGTCAGCCCGGCCGCAGCGAGCGCCGGGGCGAGGACGCCTTGGGATGCCGCGTCGAAGGCGACGGTGACGTTCGGTGCGCCGTTGTCGAAATCCATCGCCGCCAGCTGGTTCGTCCCTTCCGCGATCATCTCGATGTTGTCGACTACCGTGATCGTGCCGCCGAGCGGGGCGAGCGTGACGGCTACGGGCGCCGTGATCTGCAGCTGGGAGTTCGCGAATGGAATCGTGAGCCCCATGCGCGGCCTCGGCCGGTCGAGATCCGCCACCGGCGTGCTGAAATTCAGGCTGGCCGTGCCGACGAGGCCCCCCGTGTTGACCGGCACGGTCATGCTCTGTGGGAAGGCCGCGGTGCCGGCGAGGAATGCCGTTGCTAGCTGGGTGTTCAGCTCGCTCTCCGAAACCTGAACGAGCATGTCGAATCCCGAGGTCCGATCGAGTGCCATGATGGTCAGTCCTTTCCCGTGGGTCCGCACCCACAATCGCTGTCATTCCCGTCTGCCGTCCGCGGCGTGGGCTTGGTCTCGCCCACACGCCCTCTGGGGTTCGCGGAAGCGCTCAGCTCCGCAACCCGGACACCGGGTGGGACGACGGTCGTTTCGCGTACGGCACCGTGCGCTCTCGTGAGCGCTTTCTGCTCGGCGCGGGTGAGCTCGACACCGGCCTTCATCAGCGCTTCTACGGGTCTCGTGAGGAAGAGTCGTGGGTTGGCATCGTCTCGCGCGAGCCAGGCCACGACCTTGGCGTTGACCTCCCTCAGCTTTCCGGCCAGGCCCTCCGGCAGCGGCACCGGTTCTGCGTCCCGGCGGGGGGCGCCCTGACGAGGTTGGCAGCCGCGGAGCGCCGGAGTCACGCGAATGTCGCGCCCCGGGACGAAGCGAATGACGATCCGCGCGTCGTACCCTTGCGGCATCTTGACGACGACCACGTCGGCGCGTTCGGGGCTGCGCGTCGCCACGAGGTTTTGGTCGGCCACCTTCGTTTCGGTGATCTTTTGCATGAGCTGGCGTCCTCCGCGCACGGCCTTACCAGAACGCCGAGTCATGGTGACGGCGCGTCATTGGACGTGATGGTGGCTGACGCGGCGTGACGCCGCGCCCGCCCCACACTCGCCCCAGATGCATTGGGCAGAGCAGCTACGAAGGCGATGAACGTCGATGACGTTCGCTTCGGGAGACCTTGGGTCGAGCCGCTCCAGGACGCGGTTCACCCGCAGGCTCGGCAGCCATGATCCTCTAGTCGGTGACGTTGGACCCGAACTGAGACAGCCGCTGCTAGAGACCCGTCGCGCGATAGCGCGGCTACTCAGTCCGCGGGTGTACCGCCTCGGTCGTCTTCACTCCCCCGAGTAACCGGGCTCCATCCCAGCTCTGCCCCATGGAGGTGCGCAAACGTTCGCGTCTACGCGCGCTGGAGTTGACCCGGTCTTGTGGACATATGCCTACTTGGGAAAGGAGAAGCCCACCCACGACATCTAGGGTGCGATCAAGGACCTCCGGGAACGCCAGCTACTCCATGCACGGGT
>Ga0187893_10007054_pt1 | contig 18733 bp, 25 predicted proteins | sample MA1701074metaG_FD_139574 | JGI IMG/M metagenome (GOLD analysis project Ga0187893, IMG submission 139574) | White microbial mat communities from a basaltic lava cave in the Kipuka Kanohina Cave System on the Island of Hawaii, USA - MA170107-4 metaG ... | reverse complement strand
TTCATTGAGGAAACGCTCGCACTTCAAGGTTTTGCCTTTGAGTCCCACGGTCAGAAAAGTTGTTTGCATACCTTCTTGGATGCTCTAGTCCCGAAAACGTTCGACCTTTTTCAGAGTGTCCTTGGATGTTTGCGTTATACGCCCCTCATGTGATGTCGTCTACGTCATCGGAACTTTGAACGCTGGAACTGAACACGAGATTCCGAGTTCAAACTGCACGGATAAAGCGATTGAGGCTGCGGCAGCAGCAGGACAGACAATCAACACCGTCGTTAGTGCCTTTCTATGGCCGCGCCTCCCCAATTTTTCCGCGATAGGAAGAAACCCAGCGGATTTGGGAGAGGATTTACGCGCAATGAAGGGGAAAAATGAGAAGATTACAATCGAATCGAAATAGACAATCAAATACCCCGGAGGCAAATATGAGGACGAGAATTTATGTTGTTGCGCTGGTTTTTCTTGTCGTCACCGCGTTTGGTGTGGTGTGGTGGGTACTGCGCGAGTCGGACAGCGAAAGGAACAAGGGAAAAATCCGGGCAGCACAAGCTGCCGTTGAAAAAAAACTTGTCGAGACAGAACCGCTTCTGAAGAAGGAGTTGGATTCGGAAGAGCTTGGACGGTTCGTATATGCGGTAACGAAATATCAGGGGGTAACTCGGAAAAGCATCGCCGCTAATCCCAATGTTGTTTCCCGCCAAGACATGCCGGGTGCCACGATAAAATCTGAGATAATTATGCTAAAGAACTCGAAAACCGGACTAGAAGAAAAGATGCTATTTGAGGGAGAGAACCTGCGCTACGTCACATCCCTAGGGGGTGATCGGCAGTTCATGATTGAATTTGATGAAAATGGGGACATTTCCAATTATCGGGAGTTCAAATCCAACAAAGAGGACGGTATCCAATTGGGATTCTCAGGGCATAACAGATTACTTGAAATCCTCCGCTGCGTGGACGGCAAGTATCTGGGGAAAATGAGCAAATGGGACGGAGCCGGGAATCTTGTAAAATCAGCCGACTTGAAGAAACCCAAAGAAATTGGCGAAGATCCGTTCGACAAGTGACTCTATTTGCCCGCGCGTCAAATGCATCACGGGCGTCACGAGGTGATACGGCGGCTTCCCGTATTGCGGGACAGTTGCACAATGAAAACTTATTCACAGGCAGGGACGCCTATGCTACCCGTTCGATGCCCGCGCGCTCCAACCCCTCGTTCATCCCGCTGCGGCGGGATGCTCGGTAAAAAGATCTCAATGACTCGCGTGCGACTTGGCGTAAGCGGGGGAATGAGCTTCGATTTTGCGCATCGCGTCACGGTCAAAGAGCCGCTCACCGCAGTCGGGGCATTCGTGAAATTCCAGATTGGGGACCATGTAGCGTTGGCCTTCAAATTCGCGCGTGAAGTTGCGGCGCACAGCTTTGAGTTTATCGCTGCCGCAGGTGGGGCATTTCGTGATTTTTCGCATGTTAATTCTCTATTGCCGAGTGCGTTTGGAGGAAAGAAGGAAGTAAAACGTTTCGACTCCCGCTTCGCTGACGAGCTTGCCTTTTGTGTAAATGGGTAGCCCGTCCATAGTCGTGCCGATGATGACGTAGAGTTTTTCGCCCGCGTGACTGCGGTGCGGACTGGTTGAGCGCAGCGTCTTGTGAATTGCCACGGCATTGATGATGGATTCGATGGCGTCGCGCTCGGTCAACCCATCGGCTTCCAATTCGAGACTGGCTTTTTCGCTGAACTCGTAGCGTCCGTCCAGCATCGCCCGCTTGATACGAACCAAAATCTCGCTCATGTGAGTTGGCTTTCACGCCCATATTTATCACTGAAGCCACGCTCATGCAACGCCTCGTTCATCCCGCTGCGGCGGGATCCTCGGTCGTCAAAGACTGCGACTTCATGGCATCAGACACGGAATTACCTGTCGGCTGTGGCGGCGATAAACGCGGAAATCGGCGTCGGTTGTCAATACTACGGGATCGGACAACGTTTCGCTCATCCGCACGAGGCAAGCATCCGCCAGACTCATCGGCACGCTGGCGTATTTGTCCATCAGCGTTAGCACGGCTTCCAGTTCATCGCCGAGGTCAAAGCGGGACACGACAACGCTGCGTCGCATCATCTCCAAAAGATTCGGACGCTCGTGAGCGTCCAAAAAGAAAAACGTTTCCGAAAGCACCGCTTCGCAGGTCACCCACGGATGCGCGAGCTGTCCGACTTGCGCAACAGCCCAATCGCGGTGGCGATCACCGCGACTTAGCAGTGCGACGAGAAACCCTGTGTCCACCATCACGGTTTTTGCCATAGCCCCATTTCTTCAGGTAATAATTGGTTCTCGAACTCAAATCAGGCGGCAGGCCTTTCACCGAGCCAATCAGGTCGCCAATCAAATCGAGCGTGTTGACTTTGTTGCGTGCCGATACGCGATAGGGTTGCTCCAACCGCTCGCGCACGATGTCCGACTTGGACACCCTGCGCTGGCGCGATTCGGCTTCTATTTCCGCCACCACTTTTTCAGGCAATCTGACTGTCAGCGTTTTCACATTGGCAGCGTATTACATTAACGGCAGATGTGCAAGACACAGGTTTTTGTGCGACGCTGTCGCGGTCAATCACGCACGAGAACGACGTTGACGGCTTTGATGAGGACGCAGACTTTGTCGCCCTTTTTCACGCCAAGTTCTTTGAGCGAATCCAGAGTGAACACCGATGATACAGTCGAAGGTCCTTTGACGGCGACTTTGACCTGACACATCAAGCCGCCCTTCTTGATGTCCGTGACGGTGCCGACCATTTGATTGCGTGCATTTGTTTTCATGTGGTCTCCTTTCAGAATCTGGTTGGCATAATTTTAGCCGTTCCTAGCATTCATGCGAGCCTAAAACCATTCCGCAAGGCTTGCCCGCGAGAACGATGACAGATACGATGAACGCGCCATGTCTGACAGAGCCGTTTCCCCAAAGAATGAAAAACTGAAACGAGCCTTCCTCTCCGCCGTCAGGGCGGGCGAGGTGGGCAAGGTAAAAAAATTGCTCACGCGGCATCGCTGGTTGCGCGAGAACATCAACGCGCCGTGGCATTTTTTTGATTCACCCCTGATTCTTTGTGCGCGCGGCAATCCCAAAATGATTGACGCGTTGCTCAAAGTCGGCGCGGACATCAACGCGCGCAGCACTTGGTGGGCGGGCGGGTTCGGGATTCTCGACGGTGCAACGAAAGCCGAGGCGAAATTCCTGATAAGTCGCGGCGCGAAGGTGGACGCGCATTCGGCGGCGCATCTCGATATGTTGGACAAACTGCGCGAGTTGGTCAGCGCCGACCCAAGCGTCGTGCACAAACGCGGCGGCGACGGGCAGTCGCCATTACATTTCGCTTCAACGGTGCGCATCGCAAAATTCTTGCTCGACCACGGCGCGAAGATTGATATGCGCGACATTGATCACGAATCCACGCCTGCACAATGGATGTTGGGAAAAGTCGGCGGGGGAGACCTCACTCGTCACGATGTGGCGCGGTATTTGGTGAAGCGTGGTTGCCAGACGGACATTCTCATGGCGGCGGCGTTGGGTGACGCAAAGTTGGTTCGCAAGCATCTCGACAAAAATCCCGACAGCATTCGGATGCGTGTGACCGAAGAATTTTTCCCGATGATTGGCGGCAAGACGGGCGGGACGATTTACCAATGGACACTCGGCTGGTATGTCTCACCGCCCGCGGTCGCCCGTAAATTTGGCCACAAACAAATTGCCAACTTGCTTTTGCGACGCAGTCCGCCCGATGTGAAGCTTATCGAAGCGTGTTGGGCCGCCGACAAAACGACCGCGCAATCGCTTCTCAAAAAACACCCGCGCCTGCCCGCGAGTCTCACACCCGCCGACCTTAGAACCGTCGCGGACGCCGCACGCGAAAACGAAACGAAGGCGGTGCGGCTGATGTTGGAGATTGGTTTTCCTGTGGACGCGCGCGGGCAGGAAGGCGGCATGCCGTTGCATTGGGCATGTTGGCACGGAAATCTGGCGATGGTGAAAACAATTCTCCGCCACAATCCACCCATCGAATTGACTGACACTGTTCATCACGGCACGCCGCTCGGCTGGGCGATTTACGGTTCAAAACACGGCTGGCATCCCGACCGCGGAGATTATCCCGCCTGCGTCGAGACATTAATAAAAGTAGGCGCAAAAATTCCGCAGAAAACTGACGGGAGCGAAGCGGTGGAAAAACTTTTGCGGCGTTATAAAAAGTAAGAGGATTGGGAACAAAAATTATCGTTGTGCCTTTTTCGATGCTCTGGTATGCGTGCAGCTCGGTCGGGCTGGAAAACCATCAAATGTGGAGGCAATTATGCGTGAACGAACGTCGGCAATGATTTGCATTTTAATCGCAATCAAATGTCTTTTGACAAGCTGCTCGGACAACACGGCGGATATTGTCGGGACATACGAATTCAACGAAAAACTAGCCGCTGACAATTCTCACTGGAAAGTGGTTCTAACCGTGAACAAGGACAAGACGATCAGCTTGAACCACTACAGCGATGGCAAACCGTTGGAAGCTGGCTCTGGCAAATTTTCCTTCGACGGGCAGGTGTTGACTTGTCAGAAATTAACGTTTCGAAGACACGGAAGAGATTTTGTCTGGGAAAACCCTGTGCTCGAAAAACAATTGGGTAAAAAAGTGGTTTTGCAAAAAAAGTAAAAACCCTGTTCGGGAACAGGTTGGACAGAACGTCTATTGCCTCGCCAACACTTCCGCCAGATGCAGACTCTTGACGGGAATCTCGCGGCGGTCGAGCAAGCCCTGAATTTGCATCAGACAACTGGAGTCGGTGGAAATCACGAATTGCGCGCCTGTCTCGACGATGCGTTCGACTTTGCTTTCGCACATCGCGGTGGAAATCATCGGGAATTTTACCGAGAACGTCCCGCCGAACCCGCAGCATTGGTCGGTGTCGCGCATCTCGACGAGTTCCAACCCCTTCACGCCTGCCAGCAGAATGCGTGGCGTGTCTTTCATTCGCAGTTCGCGCAGCGCGTGGCAACTGTCATGATACGTTGCTTTGCCATCGAACTTCGCTCCCACATCGGTGACGCCCGTGCGCTCGACGAGGAATTCAGAAAACTCAAAAGTGTTTTCGCGAATTTTTTTCAGCCTCGCGGCGAGTGCGGGTTTGGTCAGCAATTCGGGATAAAAATTCCGCACCATCGCCGTGCAAGAACCTGAGAGCGAAACGATGGCGTCGCATTTCGCGTCTTCGAACACATCCACGAAACGGTGCGCGAGCGTGCGCGCCTCGTCCCAATAGCCCGAATTGAATGCAGGCTGTCCACAACAGGTCTGCTCGGTGGGAAAAACGACTTCGTGTCCCAGCTTGCGCAGAACTTTCACCGCCGCGATGCCGACCTGCGGAAAGAATTGGTCAACAAAGCAGGGGACGAATAACGCGACTTTCACGCGACGATTCGTAGCATAGGCGTCCCTGCCTGTGCATTAAAAATGTCACGTTGTCGCGGCGTTTCCGTGAACCGCCCAATCAATATAGGCTTCCGATTGCCGCTTCGCAGAAGCGCCGCTACACCGTCTGCTCATTGACAAGCGGCGGGGCGGTCTGTATTTTCCCGCCGTTATGCAGGCGTTGTTGAACCAGAACGTGCTCGTGCTCAACCGCCTTTGGCAGGCGGTCAACATTTGCACGGTGGAGCGCGCGTTCACGCTGCTCTACATGGGGCACGCGGAAGTCGTGTATGCCGACGGCTCGAAAGGGTCGTTCGACACGTTCGATTTCCACGAATGGCGCGATTTCTCGCAGACCAACCCGCACCACGAAAGCATCGCCACCATCTCGTTCCGCATCCGCATCCCGAAGGTGATTCTGCTGCTCGTGTTCGACCGTCTGCCGAAAAAGGAAGTCAAGTTCACCCGCCAGAACATCTTCGAGCGCGACAAAAACACCTGCCAGTATTGCGGGAAGGTTTTTGATCGTCGCGAGCTGAATCTCGACCACGTGTTGCCGCGCGACCGAGGCGGACTGACGACGTGGACGAACATTGTCTGCTGCTGCGTCCCGTGCAACACGCGCAAGAGCAATCGCACGCCGCAGGAAGCGCACATGAAACTCATCCGCGCGCCGCGCCGACCGAAATGGCGTCCGTTCGTGACCGTCTCCTTCTCGCGTCACGTGGACGATAGCTGGAAACATTTCCTCGACTTCGCCTACTGGAACGTCGAGTTGGGCGATGAGGCGGAAAGGTGAAGTCTCGTCACCATCCTTGCGTTGGCACGGTGATCGAACAAAAAAATGCAAATTGCCTCCGACTTAGACGAGTGACATATTTCCCACGATGAGCGCGATGACCAAAATCCAGAACGAGATCGCGAAGTTGACTCCGCAAGAACGTTCCGCTCTCGCGGCATGGCTTCAATCGCAGGAAGAACCCGTGATGTCTAAAGCGGAGGAGGCGGCGCTGCTGGCTTCGCTCGACAAAGCCGCGCGCGAATTGGATGCGGGGCAGGGGCAGCCCATCGAAGTCGTTAGAGAACGTCTCCAGAAATGGACTACAAAGTAATCTTCGCGCCGCAAGCCATCTCGCGGCTGGAGCAAATCGTTTCGGTCATTGCGGCGGACAATCCTGACACGGCACGGCGTTACGGGACGCGGTTGATAGATCTCGCGGAGTTACTCGCGCACTTTCCTGAATTGGGACAACCCTATCGCAAACGCGCTGACGTCCGCCGACTCGCCTGCAAGCCGTATTTCATTTACTACCGCGTGAACCACGAGAAGCGCATTGTTGAAATCATGGATTACTGGCACTTGGCGCAACGCGAGCCGAGTTTCTAAGGCTCGTCCATGATCAGGTTTGGCGCAGGTCTCTGACCTCGCCGTTGCGTTGACCGATAGGTTTCCAAGCCGCAACGGAAGACCTTCGGTAGGAGAATGTGCGGGGTCAGAGACGCGCGTACAACAAAAGTCACTCTTTGTCGAAATACTGTGCGAACCAGTCTCCTAGTCCCAGTAATTCCCACCTTTCGAGGTATTTGTCTTCCAAATCTTGAAACTTCCTTATCGGCGAGTCTTGGCGTTTCCTACCATTTCGCCCAGGCGACGAGAGCCAAGCTGCATGATTTGTTTTTATATACGCCGCCACATCCTTGCTCGGAACGATGTAATAGCATGGACGGTCAAGAATCGAAGCGAGCATCACGAAAACGTAGAAGTGTGTACTTGCGACATAGTTTTCGCCTTTCTGGTTAATCAACCAAGCCGCTTTTGAAAGTTGATTAGTTTTGACCTGAATTGTGACTGAACGAGTGCCTTCTTGATTTGTGGCCAAAATGTCTATGCCACGTGTGTTCTTTAGAGAAATCGAAGCGATATATCCTCGTCGGGATAGCTCGGCAGCAACATAATACTCGCCAGCAACGCCAGCGAGAATGCTGGGGATTGGCAGAAGTTCGCGCATATGTTCGTCTAAAATTGTAAGCCAAGTGGCTCAATACCGATAATGCTCCGACTTGTAAGGACCCTCGATGGGGACGCCGATGTAGTCGGCTTGTTTTTTGGTAAGCTTTGTGAGCTTGACGCCGATTTTTTCGAGGTGCAGGCGGGCGACTTCCTCGTCGAGTTTCTTGGGGAGGCGATAGACGCCGACGGCGGGGGAAAGGGTTGATGAGTTGGTGGGTTGATGGGTTGAAGCGGACGTCCCTTTAACACGTTCACCCTTTAACGCATTTTCCCACAGCGCAAGCTGCGCGAGGCATTGGTTGGTGAAGCTGTTGCTCATGACGAAGCTGGGGTGACCCGTGGCGCAACCGAGGTTGACAAGGCGTCCTTCTGCAAGCAGGTAAATGCTGTGGCCGTCGGGGAAAGTGTATTTGTCCACTTGCGGTTTGATGTTGAGTTTGGTGACGCCTTTCGCCGTGTTGAGGCGTTCCACCTGAATCTCGTTGTCGAAATGGCCGATGTTGCAGACGATGGCCTGGTCTTTCATTTTCGCCATGTGTTCGAAGGTGATGACATCGCAATTGCCCGTCGCGCAAACGTAGATGTCCGCCGTGCCGAGCGTGTCTTCGATGGCGGTGACTTGGAAACCTTCCATCGCGGCTTGGAGCGCGTTGATGGGGTCAATCTCCGTGACGATGACGCGAGCGCCGAATCCGCGCAACGAATGCGAACTTCCTTTGCCGACATCGCCGTAACCGCAGACGACTGCGACTTTGCCCGCGACCATCACATCGGTGGCGCGTTTGATGCCGTCGGCGAGCGATTCGCGGCAGCCGTAAAGATTGTCGAATTTCGATTTCGTGACAGAATCGTTGACGTTGATGGCGGGGACAAGCAGTTTGCCCGCTTCGAGCATTTGGTAGAGGCGATGGACGCCCGTGGTGGTTTCCTCGGAAACGCCTTTCCAATCCTTCGCGACGGTGTGCCAGAAATTCGGACGCTCCTTCAACACGCGCTTGAGCAAATCCTTGATGACTTGCTCTTCGTGGCTCGCGCTCTTGATGTTGACCCAATCGCTACCGTTTTCGAGTTCGTAACCTTTGTGGATGAGTAGCGTCGCATCGCCGCCGTCGTCCACGATGAGTTGCGGACCAAGGAAGGGTTGATGGGTTGATGGGTTGATGGGTTGATGGGATTCTGTCCCTTTAACCCGTGAACTCTTTAACCCATTAACCCCCGCAGGGAACGTGAGCGCGTCGAGCGTGCAATCCCAATATTCTTCGAGCGTCTCGCCTTTCCACGCGAACACAGGGATGCCCGCTTTTGCGATGGCGGCGGCGGCATGGTCTTGCGTGGAGAAAATGTTGCAACTCGCCCAGCGCACGGACGCGCCGAGTTCGATGAGCGTCTCAATGAGAATCGCCGTCTCGATGGTCATGTGCAGCGAGCCAGTGATGCGGACGCCCTTGAGGGGTTTTGATGCGCCGTATTTCGCGCGAATCGCCATCAAGCCAGGCATTTCGTGTTCGGAGACTTGTATGGTCTTGCGTCCCCATTCGGCGAGCGAGAGGTCGCGGACTTTGAAATCCTGTTTTGCGCCGCCGTTGCCACAGGAATCAATGGCGCCTTTGGAACGGGAGGGGGGGAGTTTTGTGGTGGGCATAAGTTTCAAGTTTTCAGTTTTCAGTTTTCAGTTTGGAAAGGGAACGAATGAGTCCTTGTAGCATAGCGGAAATCTCTTTCGTTTCCTGAACGAATTTGTCGGCGTCTTGTTTGGTGAGGAGTCCGAGTTTCAGGGCGATGTATGTTTGCGTCCGCAATTCCGCCGCAGACCCTTTTGCAATCCTCAGGAAGCGAATAAAATCCTGCTTGCTGTCGCGCTCTGCGCCTTCGGCGATGTTTGAAGGCATCGAAATTGCCGCCCGCTGCATCTGGTCTTTCAACACAAACTGTTTCGACTTCGCCATCGCACGACATACCTCAACGGCCAATCGGCAACTCCGTTTCCACACTTCCAATTTCTCAAAGGATTGGTAAGCCATGGGAAAAGTTTTCAGTTTTGAGTTTCAAGTTTTCAGTCCTGAAAACTGAACACTGAAAACTTGAGACTAATTGGCCGCATTTTTCAACGCCTGGGCTTTGTCCGTCGCTTCCCACGTCAAAATGTCGTGGTTCTGAACGCGACCGAAATGGCCGTAGTTGGTGGTTTGGCCGTAAATGGGGCGCAGGAGGTTGAGTTGTTTGATGATGGCGGCGGGTTTGAGACTGAAAACTTCGAGGACGCCTTTTTCGATTTTCTCGTGCGGCACTGCGCCCGTGCCGAATGTGTCCACGAGGACGCTGACGGGGTCGGGATAACCGATGGCGTAGGCAAATTGAATTTCGCAACGCTGCGCGAGTCCTGCTGCAACGATGTTTTTTGCGATGTAACGCGCCATGTAAGCGGCGCTGCGGTCAACTTTCGACGGGTCTTTGCCGCTGAACGCGCCGCCGCCGTGGCGTCCCATCCCGCCGTAAGTGTCCACGATGATTTTGCGTCCCGTGAGTCCGCTGTCGCCTTCGGGGCCGCCGACGACGAAACGTCCTGTGGGATTGATGAGGTAACGGGTTTTGTCATCGAGCATCATCGAGGGAATCGTTTTCTTGATGATTTCCTCGCGCAACACCTCGGTGATTTCCTTGTGCTTCACGTCGGCGGCGTGCTGGTTGGAAATGACGACGGTGTGGACGCGCAGGGGCTTGAAGCCGTCGTATTCAACCGTGACCTGCGTTTTGCCGTCGGGACGCAGCCACGGGATGCGGCCTTCGCGGCGGGCGTTGCGCAGCGCCTTGCCGAGATTGTGCGCATACATGATGGGGGCGGGCATCATTTCGGGCGTTTCGCTGCACGCGAACCCGAACATCAACCCCTGATCGCCCGCGCCTTGTTCGGCGTGGCCTTTGCCGTCGGCTTCTCGCTCGTCCACGCCCTGCGCGATGTCGGGGCTTTGTTTGACGAGCGCGCAGAGAATCTGGCAATCCTCGTCGTTAAAAACGTGGCTGACATTTTTCGTGTAGCCGATTTCGCGGACGGCGTCGCGGACGATTTTGCAGTAATCGAGTCTGGCGGTCGTGGTGATTTCTCCCGCAAGGACGACGAGGTTGGATTTGACGAGCGTTTCGCAGGCGACGCGGCTTTTGGGGTCTTGCGCGAGACAGGCGTCGAGCACGGCGTCGGAAATCGTGTCGCACACCTTGTCGGGGTGGCCTTCGGTGACGGACTCGGATGAGAACAAGTATCGTTTTGTTGCCATAGCTTCTTCGCTTTCTTTGTCGCGCGTTTTTTGCGTCGAGAACGCAGGCTAAAGCCTGCGACTACATTCGGAAAAGGGCGTTACTTTACCCGAAACTCGCGGTTTGCCAACTCATAACTTTCGTGTCCGCCGATGTCGAGCCAGCGGCCTTTGATTTGGTAGCCATAGACGGGATGGCGCGTGTGCAGCCATTGCACGAGGCGGCCTGGCTGGTCGGGGTTGTTGCCTTCGCCGAGATATTTCTGAATCATCGGCAGCACTTCCTTCGGATAGTAATAAAGGCACATTGCCGAAAGCGTCGTCTTCGGCTGCGGTGGTTTTTCCTCGAAATGGACAATTCGGCTTTTGTCGTCGAGCGCGACGCTCGCGTATTTCTTGATGAGTTCGAGGTCGCCCACGTCATACACGCCGAGCGTTGCGCCGCGTTGCATCGCAAACTGCATGAAACCGTCGAGCTTCTGGTCGAACAAATTGTCCCCGCCGAGAATCAGCAAGTCGTCGCGCACTTTCGCGGTTTCGATGACGAAACGAATGTCGCCAATTGCACCGAGTCGGTCTTGTTCACTCGTGGAACGGTCGTTGAGCACCCGCACGGGGGGCGCGTCGTCCTGCTGCATGAAATTTTTCGCCCACGCCTCGAAATCGGCGGCGAACTTGTTGTTCGTGACGACAAAAATCTCCTCGACGGAAATCCCGCTCGTCGTCGCCAGCACGTGCTCAATCATCGGCTTGCCGCCAACATCCAACAGCGGCTTCGCCTTGTTCAACGTCAGCGGATAAAGCCGCGTCGCGTAGCCCGCCGCCAAAATCAGCAGTTTCATAAGCCGCGTAAGCTATCGGCGCTCACGATGAGGGTCAAGCGCATCGTGGAACGTGCAGACATTCCCCATTTTGATTCAGGAGCTTGACGCAAAGCGAGTTGGAGGGTCACGCTCCGTCGTGACCGCATTGGCGAATCGGACGCAACAGAGCGCGTCCCTCCAATTTGGGGAATTTCTGTGGAACGTGGATCGCGTCGCTACACCAGTCCGAAGTTGGTTTTGTGAATGACATCCACAGGAACGAACTGCGCATGACCGATGCTGATTGATTCGGGAAAGTGACGTTCGTTATAGTCGCCCCACTTTTTCAGGGAGGGAGTTCGTTCGATGGTGCTGTTGTGGATGATTCTGTTGCCGTTTGCGGCGGCGCTGGTGACGCCGTTGGCGGGGCGCGTCTTGAAGCAGCGCGTCGGCTGGTTCGCGGCGGCGGTGAGCGCAGTGTGCGCGGTGATGGTGGTGATGGTCGGCGCGTCGGTGTGGCGCGGTGAAGTGACAAGTTTTTCGGTGGAATGGCCCGCGCCGCAGTTTGGGATTCGGCTGGCGTTGTTTGCGGACGGTTACGGTTGGATGTTCGCGCTTTTAGTGGCGGGCATCGGGACGCTGATTTGCATTTACGCGCAGTATTATCTGGGAAAGGACGAGGCGCGCGCGCGGTTCTTTGCGTATTTGCTGATGTTCGAAGGCGCGATGCTGGGCGTGGTGTTGAGCGCGAATCTGATTGCGCTCGTCGTGTTTTGGGAACTGACGAGCGTTGCGTCGTTTTTTCTCATCGGTTTCTGGCATGAACAGGAAAAAGCGCGTTACGGCGCTTACAAGGCGTTGCTGGTCACCACGCTGGGCGGGTTAGCTCTAACGGCGGGCGTGATTTTGATTTATGTCGCATACGGGACGGTTGATTTGCGTGAACTGTTCGCGCTGGCGGCTAAAGGCGAAATCCAATCTCACCCTCTGTTCACGCCGATTTTGATTCTTGTTTTGCTCGGCGCGTTCACGAAGTCGGCGCAATTTCCGTTTCATTTCTGGCTGCCCGATGCGATGCAGGCGCCGACTCCTGTGAGCGCGTATTTGCATTCGGCGACGATGGTGAAGGCGGGCGTGTTTTTGCTGGGGCGCGTGCATCCGATTTTTCGCGGGTCGGAGGAATGGTTCTGGATTGTGTCGGCGACGGGTATGATGACGATGCTGTTGGGCGCATATGCGGCGGTGAGCAAGCACGACCTCAAAGCACTGCTTGCGTATTCGACCATCAGCCAACTCGGACTCATCACAATGCTCTTCGGCTTCGGGACGGAATTGGCGGTTGTCGGCGCGACGTTTCACATTTTGAACCACGCGATGTTCAAGGCGGGGCTGTTCCTCGTCGTCGGCATCGTGGACCACGAAACGGGGACGCGCGACAAACGCGTGTTGCGCGGGCTGGCGAAGGCGATGCCCGTCACGGCGGTCGCGTGTGGCGCGTTGGCGTTGGCGAGCGCGGGTGTGCCGCTGCTCAACGGATTCCTGAGCAAGGAAATGTTTTACGAGGCGACGGTCTCGGCGGCGCACGGCGGTCGGCTCGAATGGTTATGGCCCGCGTTGGCTGTGGCGGGGAGTATTTTCACGTTTGTCTATTCAATGGAAATCTTTCACGGAGTGTTCTTCGGAGGGTTGGATGAGTCGCGTTTGAACGAATTGAAAAACGCGGGCGCGACTCCAGTGCCGCCGACACAAAAAATTCACGACCCGTCGTGGGGGATGCTTGCGCCCGTCGCGTTGCTGTCCGTCGTCTGCGTCGTGGGCGGATTGCTGCCGTCGGTGGCGGAACGGTGGATTGTGGAACCAGCCGTCGCGGGCGCGTGGGGCAAAGCTCTCGAAGTTCACGTCGCGTTGTTTCACGGGTTCACGACGCCGTTGATGATGAGCGTGTTGACGCTCGCGGCGGGGCTGGTCGTGTATGCGCAACGGCAACGGCTCGCGGTTGTGCAAGACAGACTGGCGTGGCGTTTCGGCGCGACGACGATTTACGACGGATTCGTGAAAGGACTGCTCGGCGGGGCGCAGATGCTGACCAACGCACTGCAAAACGGCAAACTGCGGAATTATTTTTGGATCAGCGCTGCGTTTTTCCTCTTGCTCGCCGTCGTGGTGATGAGCGGTTCGAAGATTGGGGAATTTTTCCCGCGCAATCTCACGCCGCCCGAAATCAGCGAGGCGATTCTGCTCGTGCTGATGATTGGCGCTGCTATCGGGGTCGTGATGTTGAACAAGCAAGGTGTCGCCGCCATCATCGCGCTCGGCGGCGTCGGCGCGCTCGTGTCGGTCATGTTCGTCGTGATGAGCGCGCCCGATTTGGCGTTGACGCAACTTCTCGTGGAATCAGTGACGATGATTTTGTTTTTGCTCGTGATTTGGTTTTTGCCGAAGGAAATGCCGAGCACTTCGACAAAATCGCAGCGGTCGTGGGACGGTGTGTTGTGCGTCGTGTTCGGTGTCATCATCGCGCTCATCGTGCTCGGCGTGCTCGCGGTCGGCGGCGAGAACAAATCGCTCACGAATTTCTTTGAACAAAACAGTCTGGCGACCGCGGGCGGGCGCAACATCGTCAACGTGATCCTCGTGGATTTCCGTGGGTTCGACACCTTGGGCGAGACGACGGTGCTTGGCATTGCGGGACTTGCCGCGTATGCGCTCATCCAACTGCGGCGCAAGAAGGAGGGAGTAAAATGACTTCTCTGATTCTCTCCAGCGTCGCGCGGCTCGTCTTGCCCGTGCATATTATATTTGCTTTGCACCTGATGTTGCGCGGACATAACGCGCCAGGCGGCGGGTTCATCGCGGGACTGTTGGCGGCGGCGGCGATAGTGCTGTTGTATGTCGCGTTCGGCGGCGATTACGTGCGGCGCAACGTGCGCATCAATTACCGCGTGCTCATCGCGGTCGGGCTGGCGCTGGCGGGCGGGACGGGGATTGCCGCGCTGTTTTACGGAAGCGCGTTCATGGAACACCGCATCTGGCACGCGCACGCGCCGATTCTGGGCGACCTCGAACTGGCGACGACGCAGGCGTTCGACCTCGGCGTGTTTTTCACGGTCGTGGGAGTGACGCTGATGATCATTTCGATTTTGCGCAAGGAGGAGACTGAGTGATGGAACTCCTGCTCGCCATCGCCATCGGCACGTTGTTCGGGACGGGATTGTATCTCTGCCTGCGGCGGCGCGTGCTGCAACTCATCATCGGTTTGTCGCTGCTGAGTTACGGGACGAACCTGCTGATTCTCACTGTGGGGCGCGTGACGAAAGGCGCTCCGCCCATCATCCGCGACGGCGCGACGGTCTATACCGATTCGCTGGTTCAGGCGCTGATTCTGACGGCAATCGTCATCGGTTTCGGCGTGACGGCGTTTTTCCTCGTGCTCGGTTATCGGTCGTATCAGGAGAACGAAACGGACAACGTGAACGTGGACATCAAGGAAGAGGAAGGAGGGGAGAAGAAAGGATGAATTGGGAATGGTGATGTGTGAATGCGAAATGTTTTCCCTTCAACCCATCAACCCTTCAACTCATCAACTCTTGCCGCAATGCGCAATTACCTCGTCATCACGCCCATTCTGCTGCCGTTTGTCACGGCGGTTGTGATGCTGCTGTTGTTTCGCCACAACCGCACGGTGCAACGCGTGTTGAGCGTCGTGTCGGTGCTTGCGCTCATCGGGCTGGAAATCGCGCTGATGTTACGACTGCGCGGCGGAGAAATCGCAGTGCACAAAATGGGAAATTGGGACGCGCCGTTCGGCATCGTGCTGATGGCGGATATTTTGTCGGGTATCATGCTGTTGCTGGCGAGCATCACCGCGCTGGCGGCGCTGACGTTCGGGCTGTGGGACAACGACCGCGAACGCGAGCGGTTGCATTTTTATCCGCTGTTCCAATTCCTGCTGATGGGAATCAACGGCGCGTTTCTGACGGGCGACTTGTTCAATCTCTTCGTGTGGTATGAAGTGCTGCTCATCGCGTCGTATGCACTGCTGACGCTCGGCAGCGAACCGCGCCAGTTGCGCGTCGGCATTCCGTATGTCGCGCTAAACCTGCTCTCGTCCGCGCTGTTCCTCGTCGCGGCGGCGGTGCTTTACGGCGTGACGGGCACGCTGAACATGGCGGATTTGTCGCGGCAAATCGCGGCGCTCGACGGCGCGAGAGAGACAATGGCGCAAGTTGCGGCGGTGATTCTGTTGTGCGTGTTCGGGACGAAGGCGGCTATTTTTCCGCTGTTCTTCTGGTTGCCCGACGGTTATCCCGCGCCGCCCGTTTCGGTCGCGACAATTTTCGCGGGCATCATGACGAAAGTCGGTGTGTATTCGATTCTGCGCGTATTCGCGCTGGTGTTTCGCGGCGACGGGCTTGCCGCATCGCTCGTGTTGCCGCTCGCGGCCGCGACAATGCTCGTGGGCGTGCTCGGTGCAATCGGGCAAACGAATTTTCGGCGGCTGCTCTCGTTTCACATCATCAGCCAGGTGGGATTCATGCTGATGGGAATCGGGATGTTCACGCCGCTAGGCATCGCGGGCGGTGTGATTTACATCATCCATCACATCATGGTGAAGTCGGGGTTGTTCCTCGTGAGCGGCGTGTGCGAACGCGCGACGGGACGCGCGAACATCGAAGAGATGGGCGGTTTGATGAAAAGTTTTCCGTGGCTGGCGGTGTTGTTTTTCATCGCAGGCAGTTCGCTCGCAGGCATGCCTCCACTGAGCGGGTTTTTCGCGAAATTCATGGTCATCAAGGCGGGCTTCGACGGGAAACACTCGCTCGTGGTCGGCGTGTCGCTTGTCGCGAGCCTGCTGACGCTGTTTTCGATGATGAAAGTCTGGCAAAACGTTTTCTGGCGTGAAGCGCCCCGCGAATGGACACGCCAGCCGCGCGTGATTTATCTGCCTGTGACGTTGCTGGTATCGTTTTCGCTCGTGCTCTCTGCGGTCGCGGGACCGTTGTTCTCGCTCGGCATGGACGCGGCGAAGCAACTGTCGCAACCGCAGCTTTACATCGAAACCGTGTTGGGCAAGGAGGCGAAATGATGGCGGCTCACGCGGTCATCACAATTTTGCTGGCGCTGATGTGGTGTTTGCTTGTCGAGCGGTTTGACGCGGGCGCGTTGCTCGCTGGGCTTCTTATCGCCGTCGGTGTGCAATGGGTGTTTCGCCGAGTGAAGGGCGCGGAAACGCACTTGTTCGCGCGCGCATTTCTTCCAAGCAAGATGCTGGCGTTGGTGAAATTGACGGTGTTCTTCACTTACGAACTCATCCTGTCGAACATCCAGGTCGCCATCGTGGTGTTGAGTCCTCGGCTGCGCGTCCGTTCGGCGCTCATCGAGTTGCCCATCGAGTTGGAGAACGACCTCGCCATCACGGCGCTGGCGAACCTGATTTCGCTCACGCCAGGCACGGTGACGGTGGACGTGGCGCCCGACCGCAAATCGCTGACCATCCATTGCCTCAACGTGAGCGACATCGAAGCCACGAAGGAAACCATCAAACGAAAATTCGAGAAACCGTTGCGGGAGTTGGAACGATGATTGTGACGATTACCAACATCTGCCTCGCCGTGCTCGCCGCGTCCGTTGCTGCGTGTCTGTGGCGAGTGGTGCGCGGACCGACGCTTGCCGACCGCGCGCTCGCGCTCGACACGATGGCGGTGAATTTGCTGGCGATGATCGCGTTGTTCTGCATCCGCTACAACACCACAGCGTATTTCGACGCCGCGCTGGTCATCGCCGTGATCGGTTTCCTCGGCACGACGGCGCTGGCGAAATTCATCCTGAAAGGAGACATCGTTGATTGAGTGGATTACAGCCGCGTTCCTGATTGTCGGCACGATTTTCATCGCGCTGTCGTCGCTTGGGTTGCTGCGACTGCCCGATTTTTACACGCGCCTGCACGGCCCGACAAAAGCCGCGACACTCGGTGTCGGGCTGGTGCTCGTGGGCGCAGTGGTGTATTTCACGTTCGGGCAGCAGATTTTCAGCATCCGAGAAATCCTCGTCATTGTATTCATCTTTCTCACTGCGCCCGTCGGCTCTCACATGCTGGCAAAAGCAGCGCGAGCAAAAGGCGTGGAGTTTCACAAGGACACGGCGATGGAATCGCCGACCGAGCCTGAGAAGAAATGACGCACCGTTACTTCTGACCCATCGCGGTTTCAAGCAATCCCGTGGGAAACGCCGTCGCGCCCCCTGGTATCCGCGCGTGCAAATAGACCGCCGCCTGGAAAATGCTCTGCAACGCCGATTGCACCAGCGCGAGGATGATCAGATAGAGGATTCCACCCGCTACGCACAACGCGAGCACGAGAAGGTTGCCCGAAAAAAAGCCGAGCGCAAAAATGCCATACGCAGGAATGCCGAGCAGCGTGAAGATCAGCCCGAAGCTGAAGTTGCCCGCGAGTTGTTCGCCCCACGTTTTGCCGAGCAGTTCGAGCGAACCTTTCATCGCCGCGAAAGGTCCTTTGCGTTCCACGACGAGAATCGGCACGACCATGAAACTCATCACCGACCACGCCGCGCCGAGGAACGCCGCGATGAGTTTGCCCGCGAGTTTCGATCGTTCCTCAATCATCCGCAGCAGCAACCCAATTGTTGCGGACACGAGCGCCCACGCCACGATGAGGTGAAGGCGCGCGAACGCTTCGCGAAACCCGTCCGCGACCGTCGGTTCGCCGCCCGCCATCCGCAGCACCGCGCAGGAAATTGTCGCCGCGTTGAAGAACGTGATGACGAAATACATCGAGAAGTAAAACAGGAACAGCGTCCCATAATAGACAACCTGCTGGACGATTTCGGTCTCGCCGCTGGGCGGCTGCCACGAATCGGTCACCACAATCGGCAGAAAAAACGACGCCGCGACGATGATGCAGCAGATGCCCGACAGCAGCGGAAAAATCAGGAGCGTCTTGTCCTTTTTCAGAATGTCCAGCGACGCCCGCATCAAATCCCAGGTGTAAGCGATTTTGCCAAACATGGTTGTCCTCCCTCGGCGACTTCGCCCTCTGTTGCGCTAAATTGCGCCTTCATCGCCTGACGCACAAGAAAAATCAGAAATTCCCCAAATTGGAGGGACGCGCTCTGTCGCGTCTCCCGCTTCGCGGGACGGTCACGACGGAGCGTGACCCTCCAACTCGCTCTGCGTCAATCTTCTGAATCAAAATGGGGAATG
>Ga0187893_10007053_pt1 | contig 18735 bp, 11 predicted proteins | sample MA1701074metaG_FD_139574 | JGI IMG/M metagenome (GOLD analysis project Ga0187893, IMG submission 139574) | White microbial mat communities from a basaltic lava cave in the Kipuka Kanohina Cave System on the Island of Hawaii, USA - MA170107-4 metaG ... | reverse complement strand
TTTGCGGCTGTTCGGCATCTATTATCACGACTGGCGGCGCGTCCTCAAAGTAGACAACCGGCCGCTGGCCGAGCGTCAGACCGATGCGGGAAACATCGGCATCTGGACCTGGGGCGGCCACTACCTGCACGCTTGGGAAACGCCGCGCGGCACTGTGGATCTGCTTCTGTTCACCGCGGCGCAGCACGGCAGGTGGGGCCGTCTCGATCACCGCGGCGCCGCCGTCAACTTCGAAGCCGGATGGCAGCCGAAAATTCTTCCCCGCGTCAAGCCTTGGATTCGCGGCGGTTACTATCACGGCACGGGCGACGGCAACGCGGCGGATGGCCGCCACGGAACCTTCTTCCAGATCCTGCCCACTCCACGGCCCTTTGCCCGATTCCCGTTCTACAACATGATGAACAACGAGGAAGCTTTCGGAATGCTGACGCTGCGCCCGCACGGCAAAGTGACCATTTCAGGCGAAATGCACTCGCTGCGGCTGGCCAGCCGTCAGGATCTGTGGCTGCTCGGCGGAGGGGTGTTCCAGCCGTGGACGTTCGGATACATCGGGCGTCCTTCGAACAGCAACCGGTCGCTGGCGACGCTTTGGGACGCCAGCGTCGATTATCGAATTAACTCACGTTGGAATCTGAACGGTTACTTCGGCCACGCCAGCGGCAAAAGCGTAATCGCTCCCATCTACCCCAAGAGCGCCAACGGCAACTTCGGCTACGTCGAGCTAAGCGTCCGGCTGTTCTGATCTTCTGCCCGCGCCAGCGCATATTGCAAATCAACCTTCGTCATCGAGCCTCATCATAGCTTAGCCGGCTTGGTCTCCGAGGTCAGATCCATATCAACTGGACAGCCTCAAACAGCCGTGAGACAATGGCCGGGGAAAAATGGCACAGGCAAATGAGCTGACCGTCTTGCTCGAAGAGTGGGCTCGCGGGCAGGAAGGCGCACTGGATCGGCTGACCGAGTTGGTCTATCCTAAAGTTCACGCGATCGCTAGCGGCCAGCTTCGGAGCGGTCTGCCTTCAGGTTTGTTGCAAACCACGGCGCTCGTCAACGAGCTTTTCCTGAAACTTCTCGCTCATGCGCCGCCAAAGCTCGACAGCCGCGCTCATTTCTTTGCCCTCTGCGCAAGACTGATCCGGCAGGCGCTTGTGGATCACTATCGCACCAACACAGCCGGCAAACGTGGAGGAACGCTTCTGAGGGTTCCTTTGCATGAGGAGTTGGTTTGGGTGGACGCAAATAACGACGACGTGATCGAATTCGACCGGGCAATGGCCGCTCTTTCCGAGTTGGACGCACAACAGGCCGATCTGCTCAGCATGCGGTTTCTGCTGGGTTGTACGGCGGAAGAAGCAGCCGAACTCACAGGATTGTCAAAAGCCACCGTCGACCGTAAGGTCCGGCTGGCGCGAATCTGGCTATTTCAGCGGCTCAAGAGTCCGTTAGAGTCATTTCCCGGTGATTCTACGAATATATGATTTTGACGTCCCGGTTGAGATGGCAGCGCATTCAGGACCTCTTCGAGAAGCTGGAATCCATGGCGGAGACCGAACGAGCCGCGTATTTGGAACAGGAGGAACCGCTTTCCGGCGTTCGCGAAGAAGCGCTGCGGCTTCTCGAATCCGCCCAAAGGGAAAAACAGGCGACTCTACTGCTCAGAGGCGCTGAACCTTCTTCGCCCGGCCCTTCGGCCAGCATTGACGGCTTTCGCATCTTGTGTACCCTCGGGTCTGGCGGCTTCAGCACAGTGTACGCCGCGCTTCGTTCGATCAACGACGTCGAGCAGCGTGTTGCCGTCAAACTCTTCCACGCTCACCGGCTAGGACTGGACGGCCGCCGCCGCTTTGAGCGGGAACAAAAGATGCTCGCCGCGCTGAATCACGCGGCCATCGTACGGTTTCTGGGTGCGGGCATCACGGAGCAAGGGCAGCCTTATCTGGTAATGGAGGAGGTCGAAGGCCTCCCCATTACCGAGCATTCCGACAAACTCAGCCTCCCGATCGAGCCTCGTCTCCGTTTGATCCTCGATGCTTGTATGGCTGTGCAACATGCGCACCAGAAGCTCATCGTTCATCTTGACCTGAAGCCGTCAAACATTCTGGTGACGAAGGATGGCGAAGTTAAACTGCTCGATTTCGGAACCGCGAAGCTTCTGGATGAAACCGGCGCTCTTACCGTGACGCAACAACTTACGCCTATATACGCAAGCCCTGAACGCCTTCGCGGGGAAGCGGGGTCGGTTAGCAGCGATATCTACGGCCTTGGCCTTATTCTCTTCGAGCTGCTGTCAGGGGGGTTGCCGTTTCCCGGGCGTTATTCGATCCCTGCCATCGCGTCCAGGGCGCAAGGAAGCCAGGAGGCCCGGCCGCTTTCCAGTGTTCCGGTTCCTGAAGACGCCGCAGCCAGGGGCACAAACATCGAGCGGCTACGGAAGGTATTAAGCGGAGACTTGCGGTCCATCTGCGCGAAGGCGCTGGCGCACGAACCGGCAGAACGCTATGCGTCCGTTACTGAGCTAGTCGACGACATATGCCGTTATCTGGACGGTGAACCTGTTCGCGCGCATCCGCCTGGCTTCTTCTATCGCGCCGGTAAGTTCGCCCGGCGTAACGTTCGTGCACTCACTCTGTCCGCCGTAACGGCTATTGTCTTGCTTGGAGCTGGGGTCTATGTCTGGCGCGGGCAAATCAAGGGAGCGCAGCGATTGGAAGAAGCGCGTGCCATGGCGAAGTACCTGCTCTTTGACTTATACGATCAAGTAATCGAGTTGCCCGGCTCGACGGGTGTGCGGGCGAGAATGGCGGAACAAGCGCAGACCCACCTCGACAGACTCGCAAGCCTTTCCGGCGCCGATCTGGAATTGCGCCTGGATGCGGCGGCCGGCTACAACCGGCTGGCCGAGATTCAAGGCATTTCCGGCTCTTCAAGCACAGGAAACACTCACGCCGCCACCGCGAATCTGGATAAATCGCGAATGCTCACGGAGCGGATTCTGGTCGATTATCCCGGCAACAGGACGGCCCTGATCGAACAAGCCCGTAATGCACTGCTCAGCGCCAAGCTGCAAAACTGGAACCGCCGGAACACCGCCGCCGCTCGGCCTCTCATCGATCTGGCAAGACGGGCACTCGATCGGGCACGCGATCCGGGCGATTCTAACTGGCTGCGCGCGCGAGCTTCTCTGGCCGTACAGAGCGCGGATCTTGCAGAGTTTGAGCGGGACTTCGCCCGGGAGAAACAGATTGCCAGCCTTGCTTTGCAGGAATTGGCTAACTGGCCTGCGGGGTTGCGCGGCGGCGCCGATTATGTGCTGCGGCGCGTGGTCCTTCTTAAGCGTCACGGCAATGCGGATTACTATCAGAATCAGTTCCGCGATGCCCTCGCTTCCTATCAGCAGGCGCGACAACTTCTGCTGCAAGTCGACGCTCACAATCCCAACCGCCCCGAAGTGCTGTACGCCCTGGCCGACATGGGCTATCAAGTAGCCTATTCATTCGGCGAACTCAAGGATCCCTTGCGTATGCTCGACAGCACAAGGGAGAGCCTAGGAATAACCGCCAAGCTTCTGGAATACGATCGCGAGAACCAGGCGCTCCGCCGATCTTATTGGAACAAGCGGCAGGCTCTGGCCGAAAGCCTTACAGTCCTGGGCCGTCTGGAAGAGGCCGTGCGGGAACAGAATGCCGTTCTCGAAGCCCGCAAAGCGGCCCGCCATTCCCAGCCCGATTCAGCTCTAGCCCAAGAAGATATTGTTGTGACGCAAGCAACCTTTGCGGGAATTCTGGTCAAAGCAGGCAATCTTTCCCGAGCCTGCCCGCTCGCGCGCGAGACCATCGAGAGTTCCCGCGCCCTGAATGCCTCAGGCGCAATGACGGCAAAGAACTGGTCCGAGCAAAAGCGCATGCTAGACCCCGTCCTGGCGCTGTGTGCTGTGCGCTGAGCCGCATTCTAGCCTGATTCCCCTCCGATCGCGGTGAGGTAATAGCGCCAGGGGCTGATTCAAATTCCTCCTCGATTCCGTAAGTCATTGTAGGAGGCAATATGACAAAACTTCCACGATCCCCAAGAATGGCGTTGTTCCTTTTGACCGGCCTTTGGGCAATTGCCGAAGCGCGGGGCGCTGTTCTGGTAGAAGCGCCGGCCGCGGGCATGGCCCACCAGGGACCCAATGTCGTTACCACCAGCGCCCATGGAAGAAACGGCATAGTCAATTTGTCCGCATCTCTGAGCGTTGATTGCAACGGTGGTTCGCTTTGTGATTTTGCTCGCACGGCGGGTTTCCGTTTCGGAACGCTCCCGATTGGCCTCAGTTGGAACTCGGAATCAGGGAAGTTTCTCACCAACGCAGGGGAGGTTGCTGGTCTATGGTTCTTGCGGGAGTTGGATTGGTTCCCGTTCGCAGGTTCAGGAAGGCGAACTCCGCCCCCAAGGTCGACACAGTCTGCGTGAAGGAGGAGTCCGATGCACACCATGCTGTTTTACCTGATCGCTGCTCAGGCCAGCTTGTTTGGCCAAGGCACGGGAACTGCTTTTCCCATAACCGGCCGTGAAGTGCCTTCATTGGCTCCCTACGAAAACGCTCTCCGCCAGATAATGCAGAAATGGTCGATTCCGGGCGCTTCGATGGCAATCATGGATGGCAGCCGGCTGGTCTATGCGCGGGGCTTCGGCTTCGCGGACCGCGAGGCGGGGACTCCGGTGCAGCCGGCTTCCTCGTTCCGGTTGGCTAGCATCTCGAAGACCATTGCGGGCATGACGATTTTGAAGCTCGCCGAAGAAGGCCGCCTCAATCTCGACGCGCCTTTCATGACTCTGATTCCCGACCTCAGACCGGCGGCATCCCCGCCGCCCGACCCGCGCATGAGCAGGGGCACTGTCCGCCAGTTATTGCAGCATACCGGCGGGTTTGATCGTCCTATTGATGACGATCATGTGAACTACTACAACACTGCATCGCGAGTCTTCAATGAGCCGGTGAGTATTGACCTTATCACCCGCTATGTCATCAGCCAAAGGCTCGACTTCGATCCCGGCGCCCGCTACGCCTATGGAAACAGCGGCTATCAGATCCTTGGACGGATTGTGGAACGTGTGACGGGGAAGAAATTTCTCGACGCCGCGTATGAGAAGATCCTAGGGCCTGCCGGCGTGACCAGCGTGCGAATCGGAGGCAATCTGCTGAGTCAACGGTTTCCAGACGAGGTGAAATACTACGACTATCCGGGCGCTCCGCTGGCGACAACGGCGGGAGCGCCAGGTGTGGTGCTGCCGACCCCGCGGCCCTACAATCGGCGAGTGGATATGGCCGATTCCTACGGCGGGTTGATCGGCAACGCGATCGACATGATGAAGTACCTCAGCGCGCTGGAAGGGCGCCGCGGGCCGGCCATCCTGAATCCAGCTTCGCTCAACGCAATCGTCCTTCGTCCTTCGCCTCCGTGGCCCGCCGCGGCCGCCAACTACACCGGCCTGTCCTGGCGCATTTTTTCCTTTGCCGGTGGGTACAATTGGTGGCATTCAGGCGGCGCCTCGGGAACTCGCAACCTGCTGCATCGGCGGCAGGATGGGCGAAGCTGGGTGGTTCTGATGAATTCGCGTCCGCTCGACCAAGACACGATCATTTCGGATTTGTTCACCGCCATGGCCGCGGCCCAGTCTCAAGTGGGGAACTGGCCTGCGCACGATTTGTTCCCGGATTTCTCAGCCGCGGCCCTCAATACCAGCGCCGAGACCCTCTCGTTCACCCACTCGCCCGGCAGCGCCGTGCCCGAAGCGCAGACCCTTCATGTGACCGCCACCGCGGGAGGCGCCAACATTACAGTCGATCCGCCGACTGAGGGCTGGCTCAAAGCCGACAGGCTGTTCGGGCTGGCGCCCCTGGCGATCTCCGTTTCGGTGGACCCATCGGGTCTTGCCCCCGGCGACTACCAGGCTCAACTGCGCATCACCGCGCCCAACGCCACCAACGGACCGCGGCTGGTTCGCGTCAACCTGCGCATCACGCGGCCCCCGATGTTCACCCTCATCCGCAACTCAGCGAGCCAGTTGCCTGTACTCGCCGCGGCGCCGGAATCGCGATTGACACTCGAAGCCGATGATCTGGCTGCCTCCAGGGCGAAGGTGGCCGGCATTCCCGAACCGGGACCGTTCAACGGCGTTACGGCGCGCCTGACCGACAGCGGTGGGATCACGCGCGAGGCCGCGATCGTGGAGGCGACGCCGCAGCGTGTCGACCTGATCCTCCCCGCTGGAGCCAAGTTAGGGGACGCCACCATCGGCATACTCACTCACAAACGCCTCCTGATCGAGAACAGCATCTCGATCACCGCGGTTTCACCGGCGTTGTTTTCCGCCAACGGAGATGGCAAGGGCGCCGCTCTGGCCACAGCGATCAGAATCTCCGTGGACGACAGCAGCAATTCGCAGCCAGCCTACGAGTGCAGAGAAGAACCGGAAAGCTGCGTCCCGTTTGCTGTCGACTTGGGTGCGGAAACCGACAGGGTTAACCTTCGATTGTCGGCTACCGGAGTCCGGAGCCTGACCGATCCGGCAGCTTTCGCCGTAAGAATTGGCGATGAGAACGCCGTAATGGTTTCGGTCCAACCGAGCGATGCCGCCGGTGGCGTCGATTTGGTTACAGTGCGTTTGCCTCGCTCGCTGGCGGGTCGCGGTGAACTTAGTGTGGTGCTCATTGCCGGCGAGGTCGAATCGAACGCCGTTAAGGTGCACGTGAAGTAGCGCGACGAAATCCAGCTAAAATTGCGCCCGGCGCTGATAATCGTGAACGACCGGTTTCCGCTGGAGCGCCGGCGACTGACTCGGTATTGCAACGGCCGTTTATAAAGCTCTCGACCTCGATGGAAGCGGATGGGATTTCGAAGCACGCCAACGAGTTCAAAAATCCTTCAGGACCGCTTCCGCCAGTCCTGCGCAACGGCAACTTCGGCTACGTCGAGCTAAGCGTCCGGCTGTTCTGATCTTCCGTAGCGCTTGAGTGATGCGGCCAACTCCTTACGTGGGAGCCTTACGGCCCTGTCTTCCGCCAGGAGCCGCAGTGCAGCGTAGAGCGCTGAAGCTGTGCTGATTCTGTGGTCGTGAAGCTGGTCGACAATCCAGAGAATCCCGTGCACTTCCATATTGGACTTCTCGGCAAGCGCGCGAAGCGCCCCGTCGCCGGTCAGGAGGATGCATCCGGAATGACTCTCCGCCAGTGCAAAAGCAAAGCCGTCATGAACCGAGAGCCTCGGTTTGTCGAGCACAACTTGACGGGCGCGCAACACGCGCTCGCCGGGCAGATCGGCGACCTTGACACCGGCGAGGAGCGTTCGAAGCTGTGAAGCGGTGAACTTAAGAAGCTCGTCCTCGAAGAGGGTGTTTGGAATAAAAATCTCATACGGGAGCGTTAAGAACGCTTCCAACAGCGACGCCTTTTTAAGGTCGATCAGGCAACTGCTGTCGCTAACGATGATCCTAATAGATAGTCTGCGGACCTTTCAAACCGGCTTCAACTTCAGGCACTGGGAGCCGTAACAGCTCGGAAGCCTTCGCGAGTGAGATCAATCCTTCCGCCAGAGCCCGGTAGCACAGCCGCTCGAAGCGCAGGGCTCGTTCCCGCTGTCCGCGATGCTCCGTCGCTTCAAGTTCCTCCGGTTCTCGCGTCCGCCAGCCCCTAGCAAAGGACTGGAACGCGTAAACGAGCGTCGATTCGCTGATGACGTCGAGCTGCCGGAGACGCATCAGCAGCGCCGCGCCGCTGGTCCTGTAAAGCCTCTTGAGGTCAATGATCTCCCTATAGCCCAAGGCACTACGGCGCTTGCCGGCCTTGCGGAGAAGATGATCGGCGGGCATCAGGAACGCACCGGCGAAGAGCGTAGCGGCCTTTTCCTCGTCCTTGCCGGAGAGGCTGTTCGTGTCGATCAGCCTGTGGGCGAGTTCGTGCGCAAGAGTCAGGCGCCGGCGCTCCAGCGGAAACCGGTCGTTCACGACGATGACCGGAAGATCCTCCTGGCCTCCGGAACGCTTGACCAGACAGGTAAACCCCGAGACGCGCGCAGCAAGGGCCACGGTCAGAACCTTCAGACCCTTTTCCTCGAGGAGCTCGGTCATGTTGGGAATCGGATCAATGCCGAGTTTCCATGCCTCGCGCGTGTCTGCCGCCAGTTTCTCCGCGTCGGATATTCTCCTGAATTTCCGAGGCCGTTCAAGCGGCGATTGCCACCGGGCGCTGTCAGGTTCCAGAATGAGCTCAATCTGAAGGTAGCGCTCGATCCATTCGAGGACTTCCGTTTCGACGTGGGCCCGCTCGCGGGCGCTCGTGCTCGCCTTGGTCCTGAATTCGACCCCTTCTAGCTCGATGCCCCGCGCGTCGAGTAGATAGGATAACGATACACCGAGCGCTTCGGTTAGCGCGATGAGCACGCCCGAGCTGGGAATGTCTTCACCGCGCTCGTACTTCCCGATGGCCTGAGCGGTTACCTTGCCGCCCATCGCGGCAGAGAGGCCCCGCAGCGAAAGGCCCGATTTTCGTCTGGCAAGTCTGATTCGATCGGCGATCATAGAGGCACCACCGGTTTACGGTTACACATAACCTGTATGTATTGTAAACTGAAGGCGGAAATCGAGCAATCTGTTTTTCAGAGCCCGCTCGGCCTTAGCTCGGCGCCGTGGCGACCTGGCCTCTGGTGGGACGACAAACCTGTTATGAATGGCTAACTGGCGGTTGTGCCCTGCTTGCAAGTATTGCAACGGCCGTTTATAAAGCTCTCGACCAAGCGCCGGCCTCACCAGGATCGTCCGCGTTGGCGGACCGAATTGAGCTCGCCTTGCGAGTAACCTTTGATCGAAGGTACGATCAGCTTCATCCCAGGTTTAATCAGGTTGTGGTTCGAGCCGACGGTGGACTTGTTCTTGTCGTACAGGATCGGCCACAGCAACACGTCACCCCAGTACTTTCCCGAAATTAGCGAGAGGCTTTCTCCGGACCTTACGATGTGTGTTTCCGTCCTGCCGTTTCCTCCATTCCCGTTGCCGGGAGCGGGGCCGGGCCGCGGGCTGGGCTGCACCGGCGCCACCTTGGGAGGACGGGCGCTGAAGTGGGCACGGTAGAGCTGGATCTTGCCGTAGTACCAATCCCAGAGCGTTTTGGAGTTAGCCCATTCGTAATACTGAGTGACGTTGGTTTCACGCACCTCGCCAGCGAGTCCGGTCTCAGTGACGAGTTCGCCCGGATTGGGCGGCCCGGCAGGATTCTCCAGGTAAAACGTGCCACCCGCACCTCCGTGCGTGACCCAGTAGTTCCTTTTATCGACGAACGATGCCATGCCGCAGTTGCCCCATAGCGGCCGGGAATTCGTCGTGGGATTCCGGTACGCATGCACTGCGTAGTTCACGTTGGACGAGATTGGGGGATTGAACCCGGTGCCATAGCCGCCTGGATCGGCTGAAACGCCATCTAACAGCGCAAGCAGGCCGACCTTGTGGCCTTGTCTTTCCAGCGCCTGCCCCACCAGGATGGCCGCCGCGGCGCCCTGACTGTATCCAGCCAGGAAGATGGTGTCCACTCCGGGCTGAGCCAACAGCATCAGGGCAAGGTGCTCTCCCGCCTCGGCCTTTTGCTGGATCGTTTTCCCAAGCCCCCCGTTACCGTTGTAGATATAGTGCACATTGCCATCCTCTGGCCACAGGTTGGCCAGTTTCTTCATGAAGCTTCTCGGATAAGACGAATTTGGTCCCAACCCTTCGAAACAAACCAGACCGATCATCGCGTTGAACTCTCTTTCGAGGAACTTCCTGGATTTTGAATCTTTGACTTGCAGTCCCTCTGACATGCTCTACGAATCAGCGGAGGATTTCGGAAGAAAGCAATCGGATCGCGATTCGACAGCGGGGCCTGCCGGCCTGTCCGTGATAGGATACCGGTAGTATCCACGAAAACGCATGAAAACGTTCGGCCTCATCCTTTCACTTGCCGTAGCGTTGTGCGCCGCCGATGAGCCGGTCGTACACCGGCAGCCATCCGCGGCAGGCGTTTTTCCTCAAGGAGCACGGCCGGGCGACAGCTTGGAAGCCGAAGTGCTGGGCGAGCATCTGGATCGAGCCGCGCGCATCGTCTTCACCGGTTCCGGAATCGGCGCCGAGATCACCGATGTTTCTCCGCTGCGCCTCAAGCTGCGCATCACGGTTTCCCCAACCGCTTCTTACGGCCCGCATTATTTTCGCGTGATTACACCCCGCGGCGCATCGGGTCCCGTGCTGTTCCGCGTCGGCGGCCTGCCGCGCGCGGCTGAGAAGGAGCCGAATTCCACGTTCGCGGAGGCGACGCCGGTTCCAACGCCCGTCACAATTGATGGCCGTCTCAATTCCGACGGAGACTTCGATTTCTACCGCTTTCCCGTGAAGGCAGGGGAACGCTGGCTCTTCGACCTGCGCGCCGCGCGCAATGGGAACGGGCTGGATGCAGCGCTCATTCTACTGGACCGGCGGGGAAGAAAGCTGGCGCACTCGGAAGATCATTTCATCTGGGACCCGTTCCTCGATTACACATTCCGGGAAGATGGCGAGTATGTGGCGGTGGTCCAGCCGACGCATCGCAATAACGATCCAAACTTCGCCTATGAGCTGGACATCCGGCAATCGCCTCATCTGGAAACCATTTCGCCGCTCAGCTTCTTGCCCGGCTCTTCGGTGGAAGCCACCCTTTACGGGGCCGGCCTTATAGGGGAAGAACCCAGAGTCCTGTTCGATGATCCCGGAATCAAAGGCTCCGTATTGGCTCTGCGCGGATCGAATGCGCTGCTCCGCGTCGAAGTGAATGGTGAGTCGCGGCAAGGCGCACATGAATTCGTGTTGCTTACCCGCGCCGGCCGCTCCAATCCCGTTCGCCTTCTCGTGGACGGAACGCCGCAACATCAGCCTGGCAAGGACCTGACAGCTCCGGCGTCGATCAACGGCGTTGCACGCTACCGTGAGCCGGAACGTTTTTCGCTGATGGCGAAGAAAGGCGAGACGCTGGTCTTTGAAGTGCGCGCCGGGCGCTTCGGCTCGCCTGTCGACTCCAATTTGAGGCTGCTCGATGAGAGCGGCAAAGCCGTCGCTTCCAATGACGATTTCACATTTCTGGTTGCCGATTTCTACAACCGGGATTCGCGCTTCTCCCACACCTTCGCCAAGGACGGACGCTACACGCTCGAGCTGCGAAACATGGTGGCCATTGATGGGGAAAACTATCCCTATCAACTCTTGATAACGCCTCCTCGTCCCGGCTTCGAGTTGGAACTCGCCAACGAGCGGCCTTACATTTACGCGGGAAAGGAATCGAAGATTAAGATCACCGCGAAGCGCCAGGATGGGCACAAGGCGGCGATTCCGGTTACTCTTCAAGGCTTGCCTGCCGGCATCACAGCCGAACCCGTGGAAATCGCTGAAGGCAAAAATGAAGCCGAGATCCGGTTGAAAGCAGCGGCCGGGCTGACTCCCGGAACGTGCGCTCGTCTGGAGATCCGCTCCGGCGGCGAGCGGGCCTGGCGTCCGGTTCGGATCGCCGGCGGAGGAGGAGAAGGCGCCACGTTCGCCCGCATCGGCGACGCCATGCTGGTGGTGGCGGAAAAGCCGCTGTTCTCGCTTGAGGCGGCGGTGACGGCGGTCAGCCTGCCGCGTGGAGCGTCGGCGATGATTCCAGTGATGATCCGGCGCGAAGCGGGATTTACGGCCCCAATCGAATTCCGCCTCGATAACCTTCCTCCCGGCGTAACCATGGATCCGGTGACGGTTTCCGCGGGAGAGGCGCGCGCGGAAATACGGGTCCGGGCGTCCGGGGATGCCCGCATGGGCCGTGCGCCCCGCGTTGCCGTTTTCGGAACGGGCGGCGGCCAGACACAACAAGCGCCTCGCATCGGCATTTCGGTGGATTAAAACAATGAAGCCTGTTCTTGTTTTTATAGTTGCCGGGCTGGCTTGGGCGGCGCCCCGCCAGCCTCACAAGCTCGTCCTTACTCCTCATAACCCTTTACTTTTCGGTAAAGGAAGCCATCAGCAGATTGCCGCCACGGTGGAGTTTTCCGGCGGCGCGACACAGGACGTGACGGCGGAAACCTCTTTTCATTCGGCGAACCCGGAGGTTGCCACCGTTGCCAGCTCGGGCCGGATCGAAGCCAGGACTAACGGCGGAGCAACGATTCGCGCCTCCTACAAAGGCTTGAGCGCCACCACCACGGCGCTTGTACAACGCGCCGATCAGCCGGCGCCGGCCAGTTTCGCGGGCGATATTCTTCCCATCTTCACCAAGTATGGCTGCAATGGCGGCAGTTGCCACGGCGCGCTCAACGGACAGAACGGGTTCAAGCTTTCCCTGTTCGGCTATGAGCCGCAAGCCGATTACGAGATGATCGTGAACAAGCACGAAGGGCGCCGGCTCGACCGCGCTCATCCGGAGAAAAGCCTGTTGCTCGAAAAGCCCGTGTTCACGATCAAGCATGGCGGCGGAAAGCTGATGCGCGCCGGTTCGCCCGACTACCAGACGCTGCTCGCATGGATTCGCGCCGGAGCAAAACGCCTTCCCGAGGAGCGCCGCATGCTTAGCCTGCGCGTCGAGCCGGAAGCAATTACGCTTACCGGCAGCGATTCGCGACGGAGGCTTCTGGTTACAGCCCGCTTTTCCGATGGCTCGGAAAACGACGTTACGAATCTGGTGAAGTTCTCGTCAAACGACGATTCCATCGCCCCCGTCGACGCCTCCGGAATCGTATCGCCCCGCCGCGGCGGGGAAACGGCCATCGTCGTGCGCGGGCCCGGCGTGACGGCGGCGGCCACGGTAGGCGTGGTGCTCGAACGGCTCGCCGTGCGGCCGATGCCTGTCCTCAATTTCATCGATGAGCACGTTAATGCGAAACTGGCGCGACTATCTATTCCGCCATCGCCGGCCGCAAGCGACTCGGAATTCCTGCGCCGCGTATTTCTCGACATCATCGGCGTGATCCCTTCTTCGGACGAAGCCAGGCAATTTCTGGCGGACACAAATCCCAGCAAGCGCGCCAAACTCGTAGACGCGCTTCTGCGCCGCCCCGAATACGCCGATTACTGGGCGATGTATTGGGGCGACCATCTAAGCAACACCAAGCAGCTTCTTTACAACAAGGGCCCCTACACCTTTACGCGCTGGCTGGTAGAGCAATTTGCGGCCAACGTCCCTTATGACCGGTTTGTGCACAAGCTGATGACCAGCACAGGCAATATGTATGATTCCCCGGCCACCAGCTACTATCCGCTCATGAAAAAGGAGCTCGATCTGGCCGCGACCACCAGCCAGCTTTGGCTCGGCATCAGCATCGACTGCGCGCGCTGCCACAACCATCCGCTGGAGCGCTGGACGCAAGGCGATTTCAACGGTATGGCCGCCTTCTTCTCCCAGATCCGTTATAAAGGCCAGGGCCCACGCAACAACGAACGAGCGCTCTATCTCGATTTCAATCGCCAGTTCGTGCACCCGGATACAAAAACGGCCCACGCGCCCAAGCTGCTCGATGGGCCATTCGTCGAGAACGGGAACTTCGAAGACCGCCGCGAGGTGCTGGCCGATTGGATGACCTCGAAAAGCAATCCCTTCTTTGCGCGCGCCCTGGTCAATCGCATGTGGCGCAATTTCATGGGGCGCGGTTTCGTCGAACCGGTGGACGATTTCCGTATCACGAATCCGCCCTCGAATGAAAGGCTGCTCGATGCGCTCACCAGCGATTTCGCCTCCAACGGCTACGATCTGCACCACCTGATTCGCCGCATCACCACATCCAGCGCCTACCAGCTCACCTCAGCCCCGGTTAAGGGAAACAAGCAGGACACAATGGCTTACTCGCGTTATTATCCGAAGCGGCTGGGCGCCGAGCAGTTGCTCGATTCCATCAGCCTTGCTACCGGAGTGCCGGAACACTACAAGTCGCTTTATCCGGGCACGAAAGCCTCGCAGTTGCCGGAGCCGGAAATCGAATCGTACTTCCTCGAAGTCTTCGACCGGCCCAGCCGCCAGCTTGTCTGCGAGCGCAAGAATACGCCGACGCTCAACCAGGTGCTGCACATGATCGGCGGCGACACGGTGCACACCAAGGTCGCGCGCGAGGATTCGGTCCTAAGCGCCCTTCTCAGGAAATACCCGGCCGATGCGGATCTGGTTGACGAGCTGTACCTGCGCACCCTGTCGCGCTATCCCGATCCGGAGGAGAAGGCCGCCGCGCTCAACGCCGCACGCAAGGGGACCAACCGGCGTCAGGGCTTGGAGGACGTTTTCTGGGCGCTGCTCAATTCGAAGGAATTCTTATACAATCACTAACAGAAGCCGAGGAGGCGAAACCGATGAAAGTGACCAATCACACCGACATTTTTGGCCGCCGCGATTTTCTGCGCATCGGCTCGCTCGGACTGGCCGGCATCAACCTCGCTTCGGCGCTTAAGGGCGCAACCGAGGGCAAGCGCAAGGATATTTCCTGCATCCTGCTCTGGCAAAGCGGCGGGTCGCCGCACATGGACACCTTCGATATGAAGCCGGACGCGCCCAAGGAAATCCGTGGCGAGTTCCAGCCGATTCCCACGAATGTCGTCGGCATTCAGGTCTGCGAACACCTGCCGTTCACCGCCAAGGTAGCCGACAAGTTCACGATTCTCCGTTCGCTGCGATCGAAAGAAAACAACCACGAGCGCGCCATTAATTATCTGCTCACCGGCTACCTGCCCCTGCCCACCATCGAGTTCGCCAGCATGGGTTCGGTGGTGTCCAAACTCAAAGGCGCTAAGAACGGCATGCCGCCCTATGTCGCCATCCCCAATACCTTCCCTTCCTACGGCGGCGGGTTCTTGGGCGGCGAGCACAACCCCTTCATTTCCGGAGATGCGAACGTCACCGGGTACAAGGTCCGTGACCTGACCCTCCCTGCCGATGTGGACTGGAACAGGATCGGCAACCGGCGTCATTTGGTCGAGCAGATGGACAGGAAATTCCGCGCCATCGAGGCCAGCCCCGATTTTTCCGCGATCGATGAATTCACTCAAAAGGCCTACACTCTGTTGAACTCGCCGGTGGCCAAGAAAGCGTTCGATATCCAAGCCGAACCCGAAGCGCTCCGCGACCGCTACGGGCGAACCCCGGTCGGACAGGGAGCTTTACTCGCCAGGCGGCTTGTGGAATCCGGCGTTCGCTTTGTCACGGTAGCCAAGGGTTGGCTCAATTACGACACGCACGGCGACAACTTCAACACGATGAAAAAGGTTCTGCTGCCGGAATTCGATAAGGCCTTCGCCACACTGGTGGACGATTTGCATCAACGCGGCATGCTCGAAACCACGCTGGTGATCGGAATGGGCGAATTCGGCCGCACGCCGCAAATCAACTCCGGCGCCGGGCGCGATCATCATTGCAAAGCCTGGTCCGTCGTTTTCGCCGGAGGCGGAATCCCCGGCGGCCGCATCTTAGGGGCGACGGACAAGACCGCCACCGAAGTTACCGACCTGCCGGTGGAACCGGAAGACCTGCACTACACCCTCTACACGATGTTAGGCGTCGACCCCACGCACGATTTCCACACCTCCATCGGCCGCCCGGTAAAGGTAGCCAATGGCGGTAAAATGATCCCCGGACTGCTTGGCTAGGGCTGTAGGGTAGACTCTCAGTCTGCCGGCCGGCTCTCAGCCGGCCCAGGAAGTCCAACAATTGGGTGGGAGCAGGACCAGGAACACTTGGCATCCTCACTCGGCTTCGAAAGGGTAGAATATGGCACACGGATTCAACGTACCTGGAGTGGTAAAGCCGTTTGGAATTTTTTCAAGCGCCGCGTGGCAACCTGAGGGCCGGGTACTTTACATCTCCGGCCAGGTCTCGCAGGATGCCGATGGCAAGACTGTCGGACTCGAAGACGTTAAGGCGCAAACCAGGCAGACACTCACCAACATCCAAAACATCCTGAAGTTTGCGGGCGGCATGATGTCCGATATTTGCAAAGTCACCCTCTTCCTTACAGACATAGCTGCGCTCCGCGAGGTGCACGAAGTGCGCGCCGAATTCTTCGAACGGCCTTACCCGGCGAGCACTCTTGTCGAGGTCAGCGAACTCGTGAATCGCGATTGGCTGATCGAGATCGAAGCAATAGCGGTGATCCCCGCAGATCGCGCACGAATGAACGGCGTCACTGACTAGTCCACGCCGTAGCGGATCATTGGGAACGACGGCGCTACAATAAGCCCAAGCCTACTGGCTCAGGCAATCCGCAGAGAGGTGCTAATGTCTTTCTTTCGATCTCGCACATTTTTCGCATTGGCCGCGCTGCTTGTTCTGACTACCGCCTGCCTCCATGCGCAGTTTGTCCGCGGCGCCATTATCGGTACCGTAGCCGACGAAAGCGGCGCCGTCATCCCAAATGCGCAGTTGGCGCTTAAGAACCTCGGCACAAACGAACTGAAGAACTCGACCAGCGATTCCTCCGGCAACTTCAATTTTCCGGCGCTGCTGCCCGGCTTCTACAGCATCGAAATCAAGCAGACCGGGTTCAAGACGCGGTTGGTGAGCGATATCAAACTCGAGGTGAATCAGACGGCTCGTATGGATGTGAAACTCGCGGTTGGCGAGGTGGCCGAGCGAATTGAAGTCACCGCCGCCGCGATGCTGTTGAAAACGGATACATCTGAAATCGGCCATGTCGTAACCAATAAGCAGATCGTGGAGCTGCCGCTGAACGGGCGTGACTACTTGCAGCTTGCGCGGCTGATTCCGGGTGTTGTCCCGTCGCGCGCCGGCGCAACGGCGGGCCAGAAGGGCGTTTCCCGCAGCGTGAATTCTGTGGGAGCGCGCGACACTTCCGTCAGTTTCCTCCTGGACGGCGTTGACACCAATGACGTCTCCTTCCAAACGCCTTCCGTGACGCCTTCCATTGACGCTATCGAGGAGTTCAAGGTTCTGCAAAACGCCTACTCGGCGGAATTCGGCCGCGGCGCAACGCAGATCCTGACTGCCTTGAAAGCGGGCAGCAACCAGTGGCACGGTTCCCTGTTCGAGTTCAATCGCAACGACAAGCTGGCTTCCCGAAGCTTTTTCCAGCCCGGCAAGCCGGCTGCGCTCAAACAGAATCAGTTTGGCGGAACGCTCGGCGGGCCAGTGGTGGCCAACCAGACGTTCTTCTTCGTCAACTACGAAGGGCAGCGGGTGCGCACCGGCGGCACCGGCTTTGGTTTCGTGCCAAGCGAGGCATATGTCCGGGGTGACTTCAGCGGCCCCGGCGACCCCAGGGTTTTCGACCCGCTCACCTTTGACGCCGCCACGCGCTTGCGCCAGCAGTTCCCCAACAATCGCATTCCCTCCAGCCGCTTTTCTCAGCGGGCGGTGAAGATTACGCCGCTGTTCCAGAAACCGAACTTCGCGGGCCGGCCGGGCCAGAACTTCGCCCGCGAGGTCGCCCAGATGAACGACAACAACCAGGGGAACCTGCGCATCGATCATCGTTTCAGCGGCAAGGACAGTTTCTTCGTGCGGTACTCCGTTCTTGACTCTTTTCGCACCCGCTATGGCACCATCCCCCTAACCGGAACGCTCGATGATATCCGCGGCCAGAACGGCGCCTTAAACTGGGTCCGCACCCTCACGCCTTCGCTCGTCAACGAACTGCGCATCGGTTTCAATCGCAACAGCTACCTGACACCGCCTGAGGGTTCCATTGGGGAGAATCCGTCGCGCGATCTTTTTGGCTTCGCCAATACGACTACCGATCCGGTTACCTCCTTCGGGCTTCCCGGGATCAGTTTCACGGGGGGCTTCTCCGGTCTGGGTCCCGGTTCACAGTTTCCCCAGAACGCCATCACGCAAACCTGGCAATTGGTGGATAATGTCACGCTGGTGCGCGGTCCGCATACGTTGAAGACCGGCATTGATTTTCGCCGGACACGGCTCACCCAACTCGTTGCCAACAATGATCGGGGCAGCTTCAACTTCACGGGCCAGTTCACCAATCTGCCGGCTACTCCCGCCGGCACCGGCAGCCCTATCGCCGACCTGCTGCTTGGTTTTCCCCTTACGGCAGCCGCGGCGGCGGGTGACCAGCTCGCGCACATGTACACCGAGCTGTATTCGGCCTATCTGCAGGACGATTGGAAGCTCACCTCGCGGCTGACACTCAATCTTGGCTTGCGCTACGAATACTCCACTCCCTGGCGGGAGAAACTGAATCGCTTCACCATCGTGGACTTCGACGATCCACGCGGCAGGCTGCTGATTGCCGGCACTTCACAAGCGTTTGTACCGGGTCAGGGCATTGTCGACGCCGGAAGAAGCATCTCGAAAACCATCGTGGATCCAGACCGTAATAATTGGGGCCCACGAGTGGGTCTGGCTTTCCGGCCAATGGACCGCACTGTGGTCCGTGCCGGATATGGCATCTTCTACGATGTGCAGGAGGGCAACGAAGCGCAGTTCCTGCGTAACAACGCTCCCTTTTTCTTCGTGCAGAACTACTCTTCCGACCCGCTTGTGCCAAATCTGCCGCTGGACACGCTCTTCCCTTCCCGCGCAAGCCTCCCGTCCGGCTCGATTCAGCCATTCACCATCTCGACAATGCGCTCGCCGTATGTGCAGCAGTGGAATTTCAATATTGAGCGCGAGGTCATGAGAAACCTGTTGTGGGAGGTGGGCTACGTAGGATCGAAGGGCACGCACCTTTTGCGGCGCACCAATTTCCAGCAGTGGGAAGGCATTCTGGTGCAGGATCCAGC